>Ga0137377_10005648_pt1 | contig 10050 bp, 12 predicted proteins | sample SagtaG_22_FD_104815 | JGI IMG/M metagenome (GOLD analysis project Ga0137377, IMG submission 104815) | Vadose zone soil microbial communities from Sagehorn Ranch, Mendocino, California, USA - Sage2_L_40_16 metaG | ecosystem: Environmental > Terrestrial > Soil > Vadose zone | place: USA... | reverse complement strand
CTCTAGTCCACCGAGCCATGAGCACGTTCGATGAACCTTCGGCCGGGCGTTCACTCGTCACGGGTGGTGCACGGGTGCCAGCGGCGGCCCGACGTTCTCCAGCGCGTACTTCGGATACAGGCGCTCGAGTCGTTCGAGGTCCCGTGGGTCGAACTCGGGGATCGAGTCGTCCAGGGCCGGGTGGCCCCCCTCGACGTAGAACCCCGCGTGTTCTCCGGGGGTGATCAACTCCAGCATACGGGCGGGCGTGTCACCGTCGACCCGGAACGTGTGCGGCCGGCCGCGGGGCAGCCAGATGAACGACCCGGTGCTCGCCTCGAACATCTGGCCGTCGCAGAGGATGGTCATCGCGCCCTCGAGCAGCCAGAACGCCTCGTCCTCGCGGTGGTGAAGGTGCAGCGGCGGGGAGAAGCCCGGCGCGGCGCGCACCTCGACCACGCCGAGCGCGCCGGCGGTGCTCTGCGCCGTCGCCTTGATGGTCATTCGGGTGGCGAGGAACCGTACGTGCTCGCCGCCATCGGGTCCGACCACGAACGGTTGACTGGCCGGGCGCGTCGGCTGCTGGGTTGTCTGCGACATGAGCCTCACCTTTCCTGCTTGGTTCTCAAGGCGATGCTGACCGCCGAAAGCCCCCAGAGCCATCCCGTCAATGCGGGATACCCCGGGTGCACCGCGGGGCTACCGTGACGGCGTGAACAGCTGGGCGCTCGCCCGCGCCCGGGAGGCTGTGGATTCGCTGCCCGGTGCTCGTTTGGACCCGGACCTGCTGCGGCGGGAGGTCGCCCGCGCGATCCAGCAAGCTGTGCCGTTCGAGGGTTGGTGCATGACCACCGTCGACCCGGACGCGTTGCTGGTCTCATCCGTCGTGGCCGACAACCCGGGGATGGGCGACGTGGTCCGGCTCATGGAGCTCGAGTACGCCAGCGAGGACGTGAACCTGCACCGCGACCTGATGCGGCGCGGCGCCCGGGTCGGCGTGCTCAGCCGGTCCACCGGCGGCGACCTGCACCGCAGCGCCCGGTGGCGGGAGATCTACCAACCCGGCGGGATCGGCGACGAGCTGCGGGTGGAGCTGGCCGTCGAGGGGCGCTGCTGGGGAACGCTCGAGGTCGTGCGCGAGCGGCGTGGCCGGCTCTTCTCCGACGAGGAGGCCGACTTCGCCCTTCGTCTCGCACCCCGGGTGGCTATGCTGCTGCGCGACGCGCAGGCGCACAGCTGGTCGGCCGCTGGTACGGGCGACAGCGGGCCGGATCCCGGCCGTGCGTGCTGGTCCTCGACGCCTCCCTTTCCGTCGCCGCGATCACCGCGGACGCCGAACGGTGGATGACCGAACTGACCGACGCCGCCCCGGGCGACGGCAGCATCCCGCCCGCGCCGGTCCTCGCCGCCGCGGCCTCCGTACACCACAGCGGGTACGGGACCGCGGGCACGGCGACGTCGTCCCGCGTCCGCGCGCCGACCAGGGCCGGACGATGGGTGACGATCTCGGCCTCCCACCTCACCGCACCCAACCTGGTCGGGCACACCGCGGTCACCCTGCAGCGTTCCGGTCCGGAGGCCACCGACCTGGTGCTCGAGGCGCACGGCCTGACTCCACGCGAACGCCAGCTCGCTGGCCTCGTGCTGCACGGCCTGTCCAACGACGAGATCGCGCAGCGGCTGTTCCTGTCCCGCTACACCGTCGGGGATCACGTGAAAGCGATCCTGGGCAAGGTCGGCGCCCGCAGCAAGCAGGAGTTCATCGCCTCCACCCTGGGCGGCCCGAACCGCGCCAGCGAGCCCTGAGCTGGTGGTTCCGGTCTCGATGATGAGAAACCTCGCTGCGCGAGGCGGGCGTCACGGGACGGTGAGGCGCTCGACGGGCTGGCGGGTGATCTCTGCGATGACCTCGAAGACCTTGTCGACGTGCAGGATGGTCAGCCCGCCGAGTTCGGCGGTCGCGGCGATGATCAGGTCAGGGATCGAGGGCGTCAGGCGGGCGCACGGCGTCGAAGGCGTGTCGGAGGTGGGGTGCGGGCTGATGGGTCGACGGCGTTGGGTGGTCGGCGGCGCCGCGGTGGTGCTTGCCGCGCTGCTGCTTGCTGCGGTGCTGTCCGGCTCTCGGGCGAACCAGGACGGCCGGCAGTCGGCGGATCAGTTGCAGCGCCAGGCGCGTGCCGCGCTTGATCGCTGGGGCCACGGCTGGATCAACCGAGCGTTTGACGCTGACCGGTTGCCGCGGCCGTCTCGATCGCGTCGAGCATGCGATGGCGGGTGACGGCGTCGTCGAACGTGGGGCACAAGTGCGTTCCCTCGCGGTAGTCGCAGGCGAAACGCGCGTACGTCTGGGCGACGTTGGTGGAAGGGCCCGGACCTTGCGGCGGCGACCACCGATACTGATCTGGCACAGGTAGGACCTCGAGCGAGGACTGGGCGCCCTGGCCGCCGCGCGCGGTCAGCTCGAAGATCTGGACCTGGCCGCCGTCGGCGGCCAGCTGCAGATCGCCGTCGGTGCCGTTGATCTCCCACAGCAGGTTCGTGCCGCGCGAATGCCCGCCGCGATAGTGGATCGAGAGTGCGGCCCCGTCCTCGAGCAGTCCGGTGACGCACACCTGATCGTCCGCGGTCATGGGCTTGCGTTCGCCCGTCTCCGCGATCGTGAAGGACTTTCTGCGAACGATCATGGTCGCCGACAGCTCTCGGACCTCGCCGAGGCAGTGGCATAGGGCGTCTGCTGCGTGACCGACCGCGATAGAGAGCATCGTCGCGCCGTTGCTCTTGTCGTTGAGGTAGGCGTTGAACGGCTCCACCGTCGGCCCCCAGCCCATTCCCGAACCGATCATCACGGTGGAGAGCACCTCACCGACGTACCCTTGCTTGATCAGGTCACGAACGTAGGCCACCATCGGCGCGGAGCGGGCCTGCAGCCCCGCTACGGCGAGGACGCCCTGCTTCTTCGCCAGCGCGGCCAAGGTCTCCGCCTCTTGCAAGCCGTTGCCGAGCGGCCATTCGCAGTACACGGCCTTGCCCGCCTCGAGCGCCGCAGTCGCCAGCTCGAGGTGATATGGCACTTTCACGGTGACGGCGACGACGTCCACGTCGGCGCTGTTCACCAGGTCTTGGTGATTGTCGAACGCGAGAGGCACTCCAAAGAGCTTGCCGGCGGCGTCGGCAGATTCGCGTCGGCTGGTTGACAGCGCCGTGATCTCGAAGTCATCGGAGAGCGACTTCAGAGCGGGGATGTGCGCCTGCGCCGCCCATCCGCGATCTGGATTGGCGCCGATGATGCCGACACGAATCCTCTTGGCTTCGCCCTTGCTCATGCTGGTCATACGTCGGTTGCTCCGGTCCGGTGGTGAGTCGGAGGGCAGTGTCATCACGATGCCGACCACGTCGATCACCCCGGCGCCATCTCCCTGCGGCACGACGGTTCGGGCTGTCAGCGTGGCGTCGGTGGTAGCGGCGGGGCGTCCGCGGTTGCGGATCTGGGACTTACGCCGGTACCCCGGCGCGGACGCTGGGTCAGTTCAGGCGGCGGCGGGCGTGGTGGTGCGCAGCGCCGCGAGTGCGGTGCTCCAGGCGACGACTTGGTCGAGGAGCGTGTTAAGTGCCGGCAGGGTGTAGTCGCCGGGCTTGAAGACGCTGAAGTTCTCGAACTCGGTCATGAGTGACAGCGCTACCTGCTGGCGCACGTCGGCCATCTGCAGTTCGCCGGCGACCAGGCGTAGGTGCTCGACGGCCCGGGCGCCGCCTACCCCGCCGTAGGAGACGAAGCCGACCGCCTTGTTGTTCCACTCGGCGTAGAGGTAGTCGATGGCGTTCTTCAGAACGCCGGAGGTGCCGTGGTTGTACTCGGGTGTCACGATGACGAACCCGTCGAACGATGCGATCTTGTCCGCCCACTGCTTGGTGTGCTCGTTCTGGTACTGCCCGAGCGACGGTGGCAGCGGCTCGTCGAGGTGTGGCAGCGGATAGTCGCGAAGGTCGACGAGCTCGAACTCGGCGTCGTAGCGGCGGGAGGCGACGTCGAACACCCACTTGGCCACCTGTTCGCCGTTGCGGTTGGGGCGGGTGCTGCCCAGGATGATGCCGATCCGGGTCATAGCGGACTCTCCTGTAGGTCTCTGGAGCAGTATTTGCTACGTCAAGCAACCGTACTAGAACTTGCTTCGTGAAGCAAGTAGTCTGTGTGGGTGCTGGTTCCGCTTACCGCTGAGGAAGAGGCGTTCCTGCGTGCCTTCGCGCGGGCCACACTGACCGTGCCGCGGGCCTTCGATGCGGACCTGCTGCGCGAGCAGCGCATGTCACTGAGCGAATACACCGCACTCATGCACCTGTCCGAGGCGCCGGGCCGGCGGCTGCGGATGAGCGACCTCGCCGGCGCCGGCGCCCTCTCGCTCAGCGGGATGACCCGGATCGTCAACCGACTGGAGGGCCAGGGCCTGGTGCACCGCGAGCGGTCCGGCAGCGATGGCCGCGGCTGGAACGCCGTGCTCACAGACGCGGGGCTCGAGCGGCTGCGCCAGGCCTGGCCGACGCATTTGGCAAGCGTCCGCAGGCACGTGTTCGACCACCTCAACCACGTCGACGTTCCCGCATTCGCCACGGCCCTGCAGCGCTTCGCCGCCGACACCCGGTACGCGGAGGTGGAGCGCGAGCGCGATTTCCCCGAGGCTGACCCGGCGCCGGTTCGGCCGGCTAGAGGAATGGCGGACCGACTCCGGGGACCGGCTGCTTCTGCGGAACGGTGACGTCCGGTGGCCATGACGCCCAGGCGTCTGGATCGTTGAGAGAGGGGACTTTGGGTGCCGATCGCCGAGGACGACTTCTGGTCGTTGATCAGCCTGCTGGACGGGCGGGTCGACGACGACGCCGTCGCCCGGCTGGAGGACACGCTGCGCGTCCGCGGCGAAGCGGCGGTCCTCGGGTTCGCCGACCGGCTCGCGGTCGCCCTGCACGACCTGGACCGCCCCGCGGTGTTCCGGCAGACGTACTGGGACACCGCCGGCGGCCCTCCCGTGCCGGTGTCCGCCGACGCCTTCCTCCACGCCCGGTGCGCCGTCGCCGCCGGACGCGCCACCTACGAGCAGGTCCTCGCCGACCCGGCGACCTTCTCCCGGGCATGGGACCTCGACGCCGAGCTGCTGCTCGTGGCCGCACCGTCGGCGTGCGAGCGGCTGACCGGCCGAGAGTGGACCCACGAGGAACCGGTCAGCTACGAGACCGTCGGCCATCCCTACGCGTAGGCCACCGCGACTCCAGCAGCCATCGGTGCTTCGTCGCTGTCGAGCCCTCTGCGCCACGGAGCAGGCCGGTGTCTCGCCTGACCTGGCTGAACGCTGCAGTGGGTGTCGGTGGTGATGACTGCGACCCCTTGCGCGCTGCGTCGCCGCGTGCGACAAAGCATCCGGCTGGCTCAGGTCGTCGTGTCGCTGCTGAGGCGGGTCAGGTGCCGCCGCGGGGCTCGCTGACACCCGGCACCTGATCCAACCACTGCCGCAGCAGTCCCTGCGCGGCCGCCCACCGCGTCGAGAGGTGAGGTCCGTGCCAACAGTCGAGACTGTGAAGGGACCGGTCGAGGTCGACGACCTGGGCCCGACCCTGATGCACGAACACGTTTTCGTGCTGTCCACCGAGCACGTGCAGAACTACGGGCACGGAAGCTGGTGGGACGAGGAGGCCCGGCTGGCGGACGCCGTCGCCAAGCTCAGCGCCCTCGATGCGAAGGGGATCAAGACCATCGTCGACCCGACGGTGTGGGGGATCGGCCGGTACATCCCCCGCATCCAGCGGATCGCCGAGCAGGTCGAGGTGAACATCATCGTGGCGACCGGCCTGTATGCGTACGAGGAGCTGCCGCACCAGTACGCCTACCGCGGCCCCGGGCTGCTGCTGGACATGCCGGAGCCGATGGTCGCCGACTTCACCGGCGACATCGTCGATGGCATCGGGGATACCGGCGTGAAGGCGGCCTTCCTCAAGTGCTGCGTCGAGGCGGCGGGCCTGACACCCGGGGTGGAGCGGATCGCCCGCGCCGTCGCTCGCACCCATGTCGAGACCGGCGCGCCGATCACCGTGCACACGTCCGGCCCGGCGCAGTCCGGGCGGCTGGCCCTCGACCTGTTCGGCAAGGAGGGCGTCGACCTGGCCAAGGTCGTCATCGGGCACGCCGGGGACAGCAACGACCTCGACTACCTCATGGAGCTGGCCGACTCGGGTGCGACGCTCGGGATGGATCGCTTCGGGCTGGACGTGTTCAACCCCACGGCCGATCGGATACGCACCGTCGCGGCGCTGGCCACACGCGGCTATGCGGACCGCATGGTGCTGGCGCACGACGCGTCGTGCTTCATCGACTACTTCGGCGCCGCGCACGACGCGGCCAGAGCGGCGGCCGCGCCGGACTGGCACTACGAGTTCATCAGCGACGACGTGCTCCCGGCGTTGCACGAGGCTGGCGTCACAGAAGCGCAGATCCAGCAGATGCTGGTGGACAACCCCCGGCGGTACTTCACCGGGAGCCGGCCGTGATCGCGGCGTTCGACACCACCGGTGTGACCCGGGGGCCGGACGGGATCAAGCGATACGACGGGCTGCCTCCGAGCCTGGTACACGCGCTGCGGGACATGGTGGGCCGCGACGCCGGCCGTGAGGCACTGGCCGAGACCGGCGACGGGCCACGGCTGACCTACGGCGAGCTATGGGACCGCGCGGCGCGAGTCGCCGGTGGCCTGCGCGCCGCTGGCGTGGGACGCGGTGACCGGGTCGCAATCCGACTCGGCAACGGGGTCGACTGGGTTCTCGCCTTCTTCGGCACGGTCCTCGCCGGCGGCATCGTGGTCCCGGTCAACACCAGGCTCACCGAGGACGAGGTGAGCTACGTGGTGACGGACAGCGGCGCCGCCTACGTGGTCGTGCCAGGTCAGCCGCTGCCCGACGGGGAGCCGTACGTCACCGACGACCCCGGCCCGGACGACCCTGCCGCCATCTTCTACACGAGCGGGACGACGGGCTTCCCCAAGGGCGCCGTCACCACGCACGCCAACTTCCTGTCCAACTGCGAAACCTGCCGACGGATCCTGCGCCTTGACCGCGGAAGCGAGTCGCGGACGCTGGTGTCGGTGCCGCTGTTCCACGTCACTGGGTGCAACAGCCAGCTGCTGGTCGAGGTGTACCTGGGCGGCACCACCGTGATCATGCCGCAGTTCGAGGTCGGCGCGTTCCTGAAGGCGATCGAGGACGAGCGGATCGACGTGCTCACCACGGTGCCGGCCATCTACTGGCTGGCGATCAACCATCCACAATTCGCTGCGACGAACGTGTCCTCGGTGCGCACCCTCTCGTACGGCGGCGCGCCGATCGCACCAGAGCTCGTGGCCCGGATCATGAAGGAGTTCCCGCAGGCGCGGGTGGGAAACGGGTTCGGCCTGACCGAGACGTCCAGCGTCACCACCTACCTGCCGCACGAGTACGCCGAGCATGCCGACTCCGTCGGCTTCCCAGCTCCGGTCTGCGACGTGCGCGTGGACGATCTCGGCCAGGACGAGGTCGGCGAGCTTCTTGTCCGCGGGCCCAACGTCGTCGCGGGCTACTGGAACAAGCCCGAGGCCACCGCGGACACGTTTGTCGATGGCTGGCTGCGGACCGGCGACCTCGCCCGCATCGACTCGGACGGCCTTGTCTACATCGTCGACCGAGCCAAGGACATGATCAACCGTGGCGGGGAGAACGTGTACTGCGTCGAGGTCGAGAACGCGCTCGCCGGCGCTCCCGGCGTATTCGACGCGGCGGTGGTCGGCGTACCCGACGAGGTGATGGGGGAGAAGGTGGGAGCGGTGCTCGTGGCGGCGCCCGGCGGCAGCATCGATGTGCCGGCGGTGTTGGGGTATCTGAGCAAGCAGATCGCCGACTTCAAAATCCCCCAGTACGTCGTCGTCCGGTCCGATCCCCTGCCACGCAACCCGGGCGGGAAGCTGCTCAAGCGCCGCGTCCGCGACGAGACCGACTGGGGCTCGGCGATCCGCTAGTCAGGTCAGCCGATCCTGGCGCCCGCCGATGGGCGAGTGGTGGCGGTCCATGGTGGGGAGGCAGATCACGCCGCCCGGCATTCGCCGTTGACGGTGATGGCGTACGTCGTGACGCAATGGCCACGGCTTCGCCGCGGGCTGGGCGCTGTCGTCGGCAATCACCTGATCTTGGCCCTCGATGGGGACGGGCCGTTCGCGGTTCTGGCCCGTCTGCGTGACGGGTCGCCGCAGGTACGACCCGGCGACGAGGCGTTCGGCGGTGACGAATCGCTCTTGGTCGGACCGCATCCTACGAAGGTCTGCGTCGGTCCCGAGTGCTGCCGAGCCCTGCCGCACGGCCCAGTGCGATGGCCTCGTCGCGCGAGGCCACGCCTAGCTTGCCCAGCATCTCCGAGACTCGGTTGCGGATTGTCTTGGGTGCCAGGTAGAGCCGCGCGGCCACCTGGGAGGTGGGCAGGCCGTCGACCATCAGGTCCAGGATCTCCAGGTCCCGTGCGTCCAGGGCCGCGAGGGCGTCGGTTCGCGGGGCCGACGCCGCAGCGGCGACCACGACAGCGCTGACGCTTCGTCCTACGACCAAAGAGCCGCTGGCAACGGAATGGACTGCCGCCAGGACGTCCTCGGGGTCGGCATCCTTCAGCAGATAGCCGTCCAGCCCACTGGCCAGGCTTTGGATCACGGTGGCTTCGTCGGCGTGCATCGTCAGGATCAGCACGCGCAGCGATGGCCAGCGGCGCTTGAGCTCGATGCCGAGGGAGATACCGTCACCGTCGGGCAGCTGCAGGTCGAGCAACGCGACCGCGGGCTCGACATCACCGGCCAGCTCGCGGGCACCGGCGGCTGAACGAGCCGTGGCAAGCACCGTCAGCTGAGGGTCCGACCCGATGAGCGCCGCCAGACCGGCGAGCACGACGGGGTGGTCGTCGACGACCAGCACACTGATCACGGCCGCGCCTCTGCGCCGGCGGGCAGCTCCAAATGCATGCGGGTCCCCTTCGGCTGCGCGGCAGCGACCTTCAGGCAGCCACCCAGGGTGCCGGCGCGCTGCTCCAACGACGAGAGCCCCACGCCTCGGAACCGTGTACGCCGTGTGCGTTCTCGGGCTCATCGCTGTCCACGTCGGGGACATCGTCTTCACCGACAAGGACCCTCACCGCAGCGAAGGCCCGATCGAGACGATCATCGGCGTCGGCCTGTTCGGCACCGCGGCGCTCGTCATCGGTGTGGGCATCGGCCTGGTGCTGGTGCGCACGCCTGAACGGGCGAAGGTGGGCGCGATCCTTCTCGGCGCCTTGTCGGTGCTCAGCCTGGTCGTGTTCTGGTCCGGGGCACCCGGCGTGCTCGGCGCGTGTGCCGTATGGCTGTCCGGACTCACCCGCGGCGGACGGCCGCTCGGCGGAGCTGCCAGAGCCGCAGGAATCGTCGGGGCGTTCATCGCCCTCCTCAACGTCGTCCTCACGGTCGGCGGCGAGATCGCCACGGCCATCGTGTCACTTGCCAGCTGAACCGCCGAGCCACTCGCGGCCCCAGCGCCGAGTCGTCCTCGACTCGGCGCGTCGGGCTGTGGCAACGCCGGCTTGCCACAGGCAGCGATGGGGTGCCGACAACCGCGCTGGGCGCCACTCCGTCTGATCACGCTGCAGATGCGCGGCGAGCCGAAGGCCTTGCACGCCCCCCGCATCCGCAAGCGACCGGCGGCATGAGCGCGCGTCTGGCCAGTACGGACGGGCAGATCGTGGACGGTCACGTCGTCCCTTGCTCCGACGCCACCGACTGGGCGGCAGCCTTCAGCCCGGGCAAGCCGGACGACCAGGGAATCGCGTTCGACTACTTCCCGGTCTCGGGCACTCCCGCAGCCGGGGTGTACCACTTCGTGTTCTCGTCCGGCCGGTACGGAGCGTTCCTGATCTGCAAGTCGAGCGTCGACGGTGAGGCGGCCTCGCGCGAATGCGAAGACCAGGTGCACACAGCGGCCCTCGGGTGGAAGCTCGCGCTGGGGGGCCTCGGCTAGCTCGGAGTGACCCGCGGTCTCTTGGCCGATGTG
>Ga0137377_10005646_pt1 | contig 10052 bp, 10 predicted proteins | sample SagtaG_22_FD_104815 | JGI IMG/M metagenome (GOLD analysis project Ga0137377, IMG submission 104815) | Vadose zone soil microbial communities from Sagehorn Ranch, Mendocino, California, USA - Sage2_L_40_16 metaG | ecosystem: Environmental > Terrestrial > Soil > Vadose zone | place: USA... | reverse complement strand
TGGCGGTGGCGCCCCCGCCGCCGCGTCATGACTGGACGGTGCAGGCGACGCGGGAGTGGCCCGGGGCCGCCCCGACCTCGGCGGTCCTCCTCCCCGCGGCGTCCCCCGACGCTCCGCGCGCCCCACCGCTCGCGTCGTAACCGCCCCGTCGACCTGGATCGGCGGCAATCCTGCCGCCCCGGTAGTTCACGCCGTGCTCCGAGGGGACGCTCATGCGGGTGTGGGTCGCCTCGATCATCGTCCTGCTGCTCGCGGGCGCCCCCGTCGCGGGGGAGGCCGCGCCGCCCGCCGGCGTCGTGACCGGCGTCGTCAAGGACGCACTCGAGCGTCCGCTGCCGCTGGCCCGCGTGCGGCTCGAGACCACCGACGGCCGGGTGGCCGGGCGGACGAACGCGGACGATCAGGGTCGCTTCACCTTCACCGGGGTCGCGCCCGGCACCTACGCCCTCGTCGCCGAGCAGGCCGGGTTCGAGCCCGCCACCGCCATCGTGACCCTGACCGACACCGACGGCGCCGGCGCGGACCTGGCCCTCGCCTCGCAGCGGCCGCTCGATCTGCAGGTGGCGGCCAAGCGGCTCGAGGAGGAGCGCATCAAGATCCAGCCGCGCATCGGCGCGTCGACCTACGAGTTCTCGAGCAAGGCGATCGAGGGCCAGCCCGGCGGGGAGAACAACCCGCTCCCCCGGGTCCTCCTGCAGGCTCCCGGCGTCACCCAGGACTCCTCGAGCGCGGGCGGCATCCACGTGCGCGAGCAGATGGGCAACGTCCAGTACCGCATCAACGGGATCGTCCTCCCGGAGGGCGCCACCCTCTTCGCGCAGAGCGGCGGGCTCAGCCCCCGCCTGGCGAGCTCGATCACACTCCTCACCGGCGCGCTGCCCGCCGAGTACGGCCTCCGGACCACCGGCATCTTCGACATCCAGACCAAGAGCGGCGCCTTCGACCCGGGCGGCCACGTCGGGCTCTACGGCGGCAGCCACGCCTGGCTCCAGCCCAGCGCGGAGTATCGCGGGGTGATCGGCCGCTTCAACTACTTCGTGACCGGCGACTACCTCCAGAACGGCATCGGCATCTCTCCCGCCACTCCCAACGGCGCGATCCACGACGACACCCGACAGGGCCACGGCTTCGGCTACTTCGAGTACCTGCTCGACGCGACCAGCAAGGTCAGCGCGATCGTCGGGAGCTTCGTCGGCCACTTCCAGATCCCCAACCGTCCCAACGTCTCACCGAGCTTCACGGTCAACGGCGTCTCGGACTTCGACTCACGTAAGATCGACGAGACCCAGCGGGAGCAGAACCACTTCCTGGTCCTCTCCTATCTCAAGACCGCGGGCGACGTGAGCGTGCAGGCCTCGACCTTCGCCCGCTACAGCACGATGTCCTTCCGCCCCGATTCCCTCGCCGACCTGCTCTTCAACGGCATCGCCCAGAAGGTGGACCGGAGCAGCATCGCGACCGGCCTGCAGGTCGACTCCACCTACACGCTCACCCCGACCCACACCCTGCACGGCGGGATCTACCTCGCGGCGGAGCGCACCAGCGTGCAGGCCACCTCGACGGTGCTGCCCGCGGTGGACGGGGTGCCCACGTCCGACCAGCCGGTCAGGATCTTCGACAGCCGGGGCGAGACCGGCTACACGTATAGCGTCTACCTCCAGGACGCGTGGCGGGTTTGGCCCACGGTCACCATCAACGGCGGGCTGCGGCTCGACGGCCTCGAGGCCTTCACGAGCGAGTGGCAGCTCAGCCCGCGCCTGAACGTGGTCTGGGAAGCGACGCCGACCACCACCATCCACGCGGGCTACGCCCGCTACTTCACCCCGCCCCGGCAGGAGTTCGTCGCGACCGGGAGCGTGGCCCGGCTCGCCGGCACCACCGCCGAGTCGTCGGTCCCGGTCAACGCCCCGGTGCGAGCGGAGCGGGCGCACTACCTGGACGCGGGCGTCACCCAGCAGATCGTCCCCGGCCTCAAGGTCGGGCTCGACGCCTACTACAAGCAGTCGCTCTACCACCTGGACGAAGGCCAGTTCGGCGCGCCCACCTTCCTGACCCCGTTCAACTACCACACCGCGACCAACCTCGGCATCGAGCTCACCACGTCGTTCACCGCGGGCGGCTTCTCCGCCTACGGCAATCTGGCCGCCGCGCAGCAGGTGGCCAAGGGCATCGTCTCCGCGCAGGCCCTCTTCGACGCGGACGACCTCGCCTACATCCACCAGCACTACATCGTCACCGACCACAGCCAGCTCATCACCGCCTCCGCCGGGCTCGCCTATCTCTGGCGCCAGACCCGGGTGAGCCTCGACCTGCTGGTGGGCAGCGGGCTCCGCCGCACGGTTCGTCATCCGAACGACGCGACGAACCCGCCCTACCAGCAGCTCGACTTCGGCATCACCCATCGCTTCTCGCTGCCCGCGGTCGGGAGCCTGGAGGCGCGCTTCGACGTGATCAACGCGCTCGACCAGAACTACGTGCTGCGCGACGGCACCGGGGTCGGGATCTTCGCCAAGCAGTTCGGACCGCCCCGCGGATTCTTCGGGGGCGTGAAGAAGGAGTTCTAATGGATCTCTCGGGTTTCGTGGCCGCCCTCCGCGTGGGCGGCGCCATGATCTATCCCCTGCTGCTGCTCGCGGTCGTCGCGGTGGTGGTGATTCTGGAGAAGGCCTTCGTCTTCTCGACCCGTACCCGCCTGCCCGCCCCCGTGCTCGAGGTGCTCGAGACCTACGCCTTCGCCTGGAACGACCTCGAGCAGCGCGTCGGCCAGATGGACGCGCGCAACTACTTCCGGCGGTTCTTCCGCGTGATCCTGGACCAGCGCGCGCGACCGGCGTGGTGGGTCGAGTCGCGGGCCGCCGAGGAGGCCACCCTGATCGAGCAGGCGCTGGGCCGCTGGCTCTGGGCCCTCGAGACGATCGTCACCGCCGCGCCCTTGCTGGGCCTGCTCGGCACCATCACCGGGATGATCCGCGCGTTCCATCTCTTCGGCGCCGAGGGCCTGGTCGACCCGCGCGGCGTCACCGGCGGCGTCGCGGAGGCCCTCGTCGCCACCGCGGTCGGGCTCTTCATCGCCCTCATCGCGCTCTTCGCCTTCAACTACTTCTCGAACCGGCAGGCCCAGGTGATGGACGAGATGGAGCAGCTCGGCACGCGGGTGGTGGACCACCTCCGGCTCGAGGCCGAGGACGGGGCGTCGTGAAGCTCCGTCCGTCGCGCCAGCGGCGCCGAGGCCGGATCGAGATCATCCCGATGATCGACGTCATGTTCTTCCTCCTCGCCACCTTCATGCTCGCCTCGCTCTCGCTCCAGAACCTGCACTCGATGACCGTGAACCTCCCGCGCGGGCAGGCGCAGCCCCTGGCCGCGTTGCGATCGGTGACCCTGACCGTGACCCGCGAGGGTGAGCTTCTCCTCGACCGCACCGCGGTCACCCTCGACACCCTCGCGGCCGATCTCCGGCCCCGCCTCGCGGGCGCGGGCGCGAGCGTGATCGTCGCGGTGGACAGCGCCGCCCCGAGCGGCGTCGTCGTGCAGGCGATGCTCAAGGCGCGGGAAGCGGGCGCCGAGCACTTCCTCTTCGCGGTGACGCCCCGGTAGCTCATCGAGCCTCCATGACCGAGACCGCGCTCCGGTTCCGCGATGACCCCTGGCCGCGGCTCTTGTGGCTGGTGCCGGCGGCGCTCGTGCTGACCCTGCTGTCCCAGATGGCGTTCCTCTCCCTGCTCCGCCGGCCGGCAGGCCAGGACACGGTCTCGAGGCCGGTGGACGTCCAGGTCATCGAGCTGCCCGCGCCAGGACCTCCCGCCCCCGCCCGGCCGGCGCCTCCGGAACGGAGAGCGTCGCCGCCGCCGAAGCGGCTGGATTCGCCCGCGCGGGCCGCGCCCGCGCCGAGCGAGCCCCGGATCGAGGCGTCGCGCGCTCCGGCGCCGCCCGTCGCCGAGGAGTCGGCGGCACCGACACCGTCGGCCGCGGCGACGGTCCCGGTGCCTCCCGCGCCGTCGGCGCCGAGCGCGGCGCCTCCGGCCCCGCTGACCGCGCTTCCGCCCTCGCGCGGGCCGCAGGATTCCTCCGGCGGGGGCGACCGCATGAGCGCCCGCGCCATCTACCAGCCGATGCCGGAGCTGCCGGAGGCACTCCGCCGCCGCACGATGGAGCTGGTGGCGGTGGCGCGCTTCCGGGTGGAGGCCAGCGGGCGCGCCCAGGTCGAGCTGATCGAGCCCACCCCCGATCCGGATCTCAACCGCGCGCTCCTCGAATCCCTCCAGCGATGGCGCTTCTTCCCCGCCACCCAGGCCGGCCGGCCCGTCGCCTCCACCATCGACATCCGCATCCCGGTCTCGGTGAAATAGCTGGGGCTTGCGCTCGCGGCCCCGATGATGGACACAATGTCGGGCCATGGACCTCGGACCGTCCTCCCGCCAGCGCGAGCTGATCGCCCTCGCCCGCGATCTCGCCCGCGAGCGCTTTGCCCCCCGCGCGGCCCGCCACGACCACGAGGCGTCCTTCCCCTTCGACGACTACGCGGATCTGAGATCGGCCGGGCTCCTCGGCCTCTGCGTTCCCGCCCGCCACGGCGGGCTCGGGGCGGACTACGAGACCTACTGCCTGGTCGCGGAGCAGCTCGCGCAGGGCAATGCCTCGACCTCGCTCACCTTCAACATGCACTGCCTCACCATGCTGATGATGGGCGTGCTCGCCGACGCCATGCCCATGTCCTCCGCCGCGCGCGAGCGTCACGAGAAGCTTCGCGCGGCCAAGTTCCGCGAGGTGATCGAGGCGGGCGCCTTCTACGGGCAGCCCCACAGCGAGCCGGTCGAGCAGGGCCAAACGGATACCGCGCTCAGCGTGGGCGGGCGGCGCTTCGGCACCACCGCGCGAAAGGTGGACGGGGGCTACGTGGTCAACGGCCGGAAGTTCTTCGTGTCCCTCGCCGGGTGCGCCCCCTACTTCGCCACCCCCGCGATCCGCCTCGGCGACGAGCCCTGGATCGAGCGTACCCTCTACCTGCAGGTCCCCAAGGACGCGCCGGGCGTGTCGTTCCCCGGCGAGTGGGATCCGATGGGGATGCGCGGCACGGTCAGCCGCGACATGCTGCTCCAGGACGTGTTCGTCCCCGACGACGGCGAGGTCCTGCCGCCGGGGACGTTCGGTGCCATGTACAACGCCTTTCCCCAGCTCTCCCCCCTCACCTTCTGCGCGACCTTCCTCGGCCTCATGCAGGCGGCCTACGACGGCGCGCTCGCCTACCTGACCGGGCAGATGGCCGGCGCGCCCGGCCTCCACACCGAGGCGGCGGTGAAGGGCCACGCGGTGGCCGAGATGCTCTTCACCCTCGAGGCCACGCGCGCGCTCTACTACCGCGCCATCTCGGAGGCCCGTGTCGACTGCGCACCGGACGTGGTGCAGCGCGCGCGGGCGGCGCACGTCACCGTGCAGCGCTCGGCGGTCACCGTCACCCAGGAGGCGATTCGCGTCTGCGGCGGGCGAGGCCTCCTCAAGCGCTATCCTCTCGAGCGCTACGCGCGCGACGCGCGGGCGGGCGCGCTGATGCGCCCGTGGACCCAGGAGATCGCCACCCAGCAGGCGTGGGAAGCGGCGCTCGGCCTGACCACGGAGAGGTAATTCCTATTCGGTCGCCTCTTCCCTCCGGTGGCGACGAGAGGGCGGCCGAGGCGGCTCTTGTCGCACCAATACAGGCTTTGTCTCTCTCTCTCGGGCAGCTGGCGGCCACCCTCGGCACTCCGCTCGAATACGAGAGAATGCTGCCCCGGGTGGCCCGGCTCTCCGTGCCCCTCCTCGGCGACCTGTGCGCCGTCGACCTGCTCGATGCGGACGGCACGATCCAACGCGTTGCCTGCGCTCACGTCGATGCCACCAAGGAGGGCATCGCCTACGAGGCGCGCGCCCGGTACGGCTTCAGCCCGTCGGCGCCCCACGGCGTGCCGGCGGTGCTGCGCGATCGCCGGCCCGCGATCGTGTCGCCGGCGACCGCGGCCGATCTCGACCGGGCGGCCCGGACTCCGGAGCAGCTCGATCTCCTCCGTCAGCTCGGCCTGACGTCGTGGATGGTGGTGCCCATGAGCGCGCGCGAACAGGTGCTCGGCGCCATGACCCTCGCGATCACCGAGTCCGGGCGCCGGTACGGACCCGCCGATCTGCTCCTCGCGGAGGCGGCCAGCCGGGCCAAGGACCAGTTCCTGTCCACCCTCTCGCACGAGCTGCGCACCCCGCTCAATGCGGTGAACGGCTGGGCCACCATCCTCCAGCGGGGCGACCTCGACGCCGAGCAGACGCGGCGCGCGCTGCAGATCATCCTGCGAAACGTCACCGCCCAGGTCCGCCTGATGGACGACCTGCTCGACGTCTCGCGCATCGAGGCCGGCAAGATCCGTCTGACCGTCCAGCCGGTGGATGTGCGACTCGTGATCGAGGAGGCGATGGACGGCATCCGGCCCGCGGCGGCAGCCAAGAACATCCGGCTGCAGTCGGTGCCCACCTCTCCGGTCGGCCCGGTCGGCGGCGATCCCGACCGTTTCCAGCAGGTGGTGTGGAACCTGCTCAGCAACGCGGTGAAGTTCACGCCGAAGGGCGGTCGGGTGCAGGTGCAGCTGCAGCGCGTGAATTCGCAGGTGGCGATCACGATGAGCGACTCCGGGATGGGGATCGGCGCGGAGCTGCTGCCGCACATCTTCGAGCGTTTCCGCCAGGGCGATGGCTCGAGCACCCGACCGCACGGCGGGCTCGGCCTCGGGCTGGCGCTCGTGCGCAGCCTCGCGGAGCTCCACGCCGGGACCGTGTTCGCCGAGAGCGCCGGTGAGGGGCGCGGAGCGACCTTCGAGGTCCGGCTCCCGCTGATGCTCGCCAGTCCCGGGACCGGCGAGAGCGAGCCCGGTTGCACCCGGGCCGCGCGCGCGGTCTCTGTCTCCGTACTCCCTGGTTCGCCAGGTGCGCGCGCTCGAGCCCAGCCAAGGCGGCAAGACCCCCGCGATCGCCCTGTCCGCCTACAGCCGGCCGGAGGACCGAGTCCGCAGTCTCATGGCCGGCTTCAACTTCCACGTGTCCAAGCCGGTGGATCCAAGCGAGCTGGTCACGAGCGTCGCGAGCCTGGCCGGTCGGGTCGGTTGACCGGGGCGCCGGCGCCCGGCGTGCATTCCCCTCTCCGGTTGCCCATGGTAGGCTCTCCGCGATGGCTACGGACATCCCGGGTCCTGACGATCCCGCGCCCGCCGGAAGTTCTCCCGGGGACAAGCCGATCATTGCCGTGTTCAACTCCAGCGGCGACACGGTCGACATGCTCCGCACCGTGCTGGAGGCCCAGGGCTTTCACACCGTGCCGGGCCACATCACGGACCTCAAGAAAGGCGAGCTCGACTTCGTCGCCTTCGTCGAGCACCACCGCCCCAAGGTCATCGTCTACGACATCTCGCCGCCCTACGAGACCAACTGGACCTTTCTCCGCCTGGTCCGCAGCGCGGAGCCCGCGCAGCGGTGCCGCTTCGTCCTGACCACGACCAACAAGCCCGTTCTCGACCGGCTGGTCGGCGAGACGGAGGCCCTCGAGGTCATCGGCAAGCCGTACGATCTCGACCAGGTCGTCGCGGCGGTCCGCGCCGCGCTGGGGGCGAGCGGGTAGACGCGTCGGTCGCTCGCCCCGCTACTCGATGCTGAAGTGCGCCTCGGTGGTCTGCCCGGTGCGTCCGTTGATCGGCAGGACGTCCTGCGGGCAGGCGGAGAAGGCGATCACGAGGTCCATCTCGGCGCGCAGCACCGCGTAGCTCCCCGCGGTGGATACCGGCTCGGCCCAGGCGAGCGTGCCGTCCGGCATCCACGGGATGTTCATGAACAGGTTGAGCGGCGACGGGGTGGCCGGGACCTTGACCCCCAGCGCGGCGAGCCCGGCGTGCAGGTTGTCGCGGCAGTTGTCGTGGTGACCCTCGACCCCGAGCAGGCGATAGCGGGGGGCGTCGCAGGCGGCCATGAGGGTGTCGTGGGCGCCGCCCGAGGTGTCCTCCACGAGGGTCAGGATCGGCCGCCGCTGGTTGGTGAGGAACGTGTCGCCGAGGACGGCGCGGAGCTTCATGAACCAGGCGCGGCTGCACTCCATCGACATCCACTCGGTCACGTCGTTCGCGCTGAACGCCCAGGTGTCCACCACCTGCGAGCCGTGGGTGTTGATCACCTTGACGCGCTGGCCCTTCGTGACCCGCGCGGCCACCCCGCGCCGGGCCGGGATCGTCAGGATCTGGGTCGTCGCCATGGCTCGCTCCCCTGGTCCCCTCTCGCTAACCGCGCCGCAGCCCGTGGTCGCCGCGATAGTCGGAGGGGGCGGGCGGCCCCCAGCCCGCGAGCAGCGCCGGATCGGGCTGCCAGATCTCCACCCCGAGCGGCCGGCAGGTCGCCAGCGGATCCCCCGCGTCGGCCCCCCACATCTGCACCGACAGGTCGCCGTGAGGGCACGTCGATATCGCGCACAGCACGTCGATCTCGGCAAAGAATTCGAGGAAGTCTCCCTTCTTGGCCGGACTGGCCTTGACGAAGTACCGGTCGTCCGCGGTCAGCCCGGTGACCTGGAAGACGTTCAGCACGTCGTGGATATCCAGCTCGTTGAGGCGGTACGGGGCGACCGCGCGCACCAGGTTCGAGTGGCAGCAGAGGTCGAAGTCCTCGCCGTTGAGCATCTTGTGCACGTAGGGGTCGCAGCGGGTCCCGAGGAGATCGTGGCAGCCCGCTCCGTCCTCGTCGCGCCCGTAGCGGATGCTGTCGTTGGTGATCGTGAGCATCGGCCGAAGGTACGGCAGGCAGGACCAGAGGCGGTCGTGGGTGGTGACGTGCGCGCGGTGGAGCTGCTTGGTGCGGGCGGCCCAGAAGCGCTCGCGCGGATTGCCGAGGCTCCACGCGTTGAAGTCGGCGACCTGCGGCCCCTCCACCGCGATTATGCGGAAGAGGTGGCCCGCCCTTACCGGCCACGCGCGGCCCGATCGCATCGGGACCACGAACCGCTCGACCAGGGTCCGGGAGTGGGTCTCGGCGGCCAGGCGGTCGTAGAACGGACGATCGACCGCGATCGGCGAGCCCGGCTTCGGTTCGTAGATGACGCGTGGCTCCGGCATATCGCCCTCCGTGAGTGGCCCACAGGATAGCCCAATCCCCCGCCCAAGAAACCCCTTGACAGCCGGCGCCCGAATCTCCAGCATCCGGCCAGGATCGGGGCTGATCCGTGACCGGTGCTCACGTGGTAGTCAAGCGGAAGGAGGACCTCATGCGCGGACGGACGATGCTCGGAATCCTCTTGAGCGTGGTGCTCGCCCTGGCGGTCACGATGGACGCGACCGCTCAGCAGTGTCCGAAGGGCAAGCTCCGCATCTACACCTCCTGGCCGATGCAGGGCGCGATGATTCCCGAGGGCACCGGCATGAAGAACGGCCTGGACATGGCCATCGCCGAGGCCGGGGGAGTCTCCGGCGGGTACTGCCTGGAGATCGTCAACCTGGACGACGCGTCCCCGCAGACCGGCAAGTGGGACGGCGCGGTGGAGGCCGAGAACGCCAACAAGGCGGTCGCGGATCCTCTCGCGGTCCTCTACGTCGGCACCTACAACTCGGGCGCGGCCAAGGTCTCGATCCCGATCAACAACCGCGCCCACATGGCCCAGATCACCCCGGCCAACACCTATCCCGGCCTCACCAAGAAGCAGGGTGCCGCGCCCGGCGAGCCCGAGATCTACCGGCCGCTCGGCTTCGTGAACTACTTCCGCCCGATCCCGGCCGACGACATCCAGGGCGCGGTGGGAGCCAAGTGGGCCAAGCGCCTGGGCGTCAAGAAGGTGTTCATCCTCAACGACCAGGAACTCTACGGCAAGGGCATCGCCGACGTCTTCGAGGTGATGGCCAAGAAGCTCGGGCTGCCGGTCGTCGCCAACGAGGGCATCGACTGGAAGCAGCCCGACCAGAAGCCGATCCTCACCAAGGTGCGCGCCTCCGGCGCCGACCTCGTCTACATGGGCGGGGTCATCGAGACCGGCGCCCAGGTCATCATCCGCCAGATGAAGGAGG
>Ga0137377_10005644_pt1 | contig 10053 bp, 7 predicted proteins | sample SagtaG_22_FD_104815 | JGI IMG/M metagenome (GOLD analysis project Ga0137377, IMG submission 104815) | Vadose zone soil microbial communities from Sagehorn Ranch, Mendocino, California, USA - Sage2_L_40_16 metaG | ecosystem: Environmental > Terrestrial > Soil > Vadose zone | place: USA... | reverse complement strand
GGCCCTGGTGGCTAGCCGGCTGGCCGGCGCCTCGACTGCCACCGCCACGAACGTCGGGCTGATCGTCGCGGTCGTCCTGCTCGTATATCACGCCTGGTCGGCAGGCCGCGCGGCGCATCTGGCCGGCCGCGCGCTGCTGATCGCCACGTCGGTCGCCGCCGCGCTGGGGGTGGCAATGGTCCTGCTGAAGGACCTGGTCCTGATTCACATGCACTAACGACAATTTCACCGAACGGGCCGGGTGCGAGCATCCCGGGCGGCTGCCTGCTACTCCGGCGAAACCGCGCTCCGCAGCACCACGACCGAGCGCGGGCCGACGGCGACATGGTCGCCGGCCTTGCGGTGGGCCGCCGCCGACCCGGCCTCCGGCGCCAGGTCATAGGTGTCGAGCTCAACCTGCCAGGTCGCCTCCGCCCGGGTGTCCGGCAGCACGAAGTCCAGCCGCTCCCACCAGGCGTTCACCAGGACCAGGAAGTCGTCGTCGGTCAGCAAGGTGCCGTCGGCGGCCCGGTCCGGGGCGTCGGCGCCGTCCAGGTAAAGCGCCATGGCCAGGGCGCTGGGGTCGGACCAGTCGGCGTCGGTCGGCCCGGTGCCGGCCGGGGTATACCAGCGCAAGTCGTACGCTTCGGCCCCGCCCAGGAAACGGTTGCGGCGGAACACCGGGTGCGCCTTCCGCAAGGCGATGAGCCGCCTGGTGAATGCCAGCAGGCCGGTGTCCGGATCCTCCCAGTCGAGCCAGGTCATCTCGTTGTCCTGGCAGTAGGCGTTGTTGTTACCCTGCTGGGTCCGGCCCATCTCATCGCCGCCGAGCAGCATCGGGACGCCGAACGACAGCAGCAGGGTGGCTAGCATGGCCCGCGACTGGCGCGCCCGCAGCGCCAGCACGGCTGGGTCGTCGGACGGGCCCTCGACGCCGCAGTTCCAGGACCGGTTGTCGCCGGTCCCGTCGCTGTTGGCTTCCCCGTTGAGTTCGTTGTGCTTGTCGTCGTAGCTCACCAGGTCGCGCAGGGTGAAACCGTCATGGACGGTGATCAGGTTCACCGAGGCGGTCGGACGGCGCAGGCCCCGGCCGTACATGTCCGCCGAACCGCAGAACCGGGTGGCGAACTCGCGCATGCCGACCGGATGGCTGCGCCAGAAGTCCCGCATGGTGTCGCGGTACTTGCCGTTCCATTCCCGCCAGCCCGGCGGGAACCGGCCCACGTCGTAGCTGTCGCCCTGGCCGACGTCCCACGGCTCGGCGATCAGCTTGACCCGCGACACCACCGGATCCTGCGAGACCAGGTCGAAGAATGCCGACCTGGCCCCGAACTCGCCGTCCTGCCGGGCCAGGGTGGGAGCCAGGTCGAACCGGTAGCCGTCGACGTGCATCTCGGTGGTCCCGGAGCCCAGCGAAACAATGATCAGCTGAAGGGTCCGCGGGTCGCCCGCGTTCAGCGAGTTGCCGCAGCCCGTCGTGTCCACGTAGTGCCGCGGGTTGCCGGGGTCGAGCCGGTAGTAGGCCGGGTTGTCCAGTCCCCGGAAGCACAGCGTCGGACCAGTATGGTTGCCTTCCGCGGTGTGGTTGAACACCACGTCCAGGATGACCTCGATCCCCGCCGCGTGCAGCGAGTCCACCATCGCCTTGAACTCGCGGACCTGGCCGCCGGGCTGTCCGGCCCGGACCGCGGCCGAGTAGCCCTGATGGGGGGCGAAGTAGCCGATGGTGTTGTAACCCCAGTAGTTGGTCAGCCCGCGCTGGACCAGGAACGCCTCGGGCACGCTCTCGTGCACCGGCAGCAGTTCGACGGCGGTCACGCCCAAGTCCACCAGGTGGGTGATGGCCGCCTCATGGCCGAGGCCGGCGTAGGTGCCGCGCAATTCGGGCGGCACCCCGGAGTGGCGCATGGTGAAGCCCTTGACGTGCACCTCGTAGATGATCGTGTCGGCGTACGCATGCCGGCGGAAGGTGCCGTCGCGCCAGCCGAACGGGTCGTCGCCCGCCACGACGCTGCGCGGGACGAAGGGCGCGGAGTCCGACCCGTTCGGCTCGTCTGGGTCGGCCGCGGAGTAGCCGAGCAGCTCGGGTCCGAACCGCACCGTCCCGTCGAGGGCCCGCGCGTACGGATCGATCAGCAGCTTGACCGGGTTGCACCACACCCCGCGGGCCGGATCGTAGGGTCCCGTGGCCCGGTAGCCGTACGTCTGCCCGGTCCCGACTCCGGGCACGAAGACGTGCCAGACGTCGGCGTCGCGGTCCTGGATGGGGATCCGCGTCTCGGCGCCGGCCGCGTCGAACAGGCACAGCAGCATCCCGTCGGCCACTGCCGAGGCCACAGCGAAGTTTGTCCCTGTATCCGTGACCGTCGCGCCGAGCGGGAACTGGCTTCCGGGTAGCGTGCCCACGGCCTCGGCCGCTACGGCGCTCACTGCCCTGACTCCCTCGACTCCGTTCCGAGCCGCCGGATGACGTCGCCGACGGCTTCGACCTCACCGTGGCGGCGGCGGATCAGGTCGGCGACCACGCCGGTCCAGCCGGTCTGGTGGAAGGCGCCGATCGCGGCGCCGTTGTCGCCGTGGAAGTACTCGCTGAAGATCAGGTTGTCGCGCCAGGCGGGATTGGTCTGCAGCAGCTCGGTCCCGCCGAAGCAGGCCCGGCGTCCGTCCTGGTCTTTGGTGAAGATCGAGATCATCCGGTCAGCCAGGTCGGCGGCGACCTTGTCCAGCGTCAGCTGCTGGCCCGACCCGGTCGGGTACTCGATGGTGAAGTCGTCGCCGTAGAACCGGTGGTACCGCTCTAGGACGGTGATCATCAGGTAATTCAGCGGGAACCAGACCGGACCGCGCCAGTTGGAGTTGCCGCCGAACATGGACGTGGTGGACTCGGCCGGCTCGTAGTCGATGGTCGCCGTGACGCCGTCGTATTCGAGTGTGTAGGGATGTTCGCGGTGATAGGCGGACAGGGCGCGTAGGCCGTGCGGGGACAGGAACTCGCTCTCGTCGAACACCTTGGCGAATAGCCTCTGCAGCCGTTCCGGTCCGCACAGGCTGAGCAGCAGTCGCTGCTGGCCGGGGTCCCCGCGCAGCAAGCCAGCGTCGCTGAGCTTGTCCGGGTGACGCAGGTCCCGCCGGGTCAGGAAGTCCGCGAACTGCTTGCCGACCGTGAGTGCCCGCTGGAGATCATCCTCGGTGATGACCGCGGCCGCCAGGGCGGGGATGATACCCACCATCGACCGGACCTTGACCGGCACGGTCTCGCCGCTGGGCGTCTTGAGCCGGTCGTAATACAGCCCGTCGGCATCGTCCCACAGCCCCAGGCCGTCCAGCGCCTCGGTGATCGCGGCGAAGTGCTCGAGGAACTTCAGGATGAGATCCTCGGCGGGCCGCCGGCCGGATCGATTCAGGGCTATGGCCATGGCGCCCATCGCGATTGCGTAGAAGCCCATCCAGCCGGTGGCGTCGGACTGCTCAAGGACATCGCCGGCCGGCAGGTGCGAGCGGTCGATCGGGCCGATGTTGTCCAGGCCGAGGAAGCCGCCCTCGAACAGGTTGTTGCCCTCGGCGTCCTCCCGGTTGACCCACCAGGTGAAGTTGACCAGCAGCTTGTCGAAGATCCGGCTGAGGAAGTCGAGGTCGCGGCCGCCGTCGATGGCGAACACCTCAAGCGCGGCCCAGGCTTGCACCGGGGGGTTCACGTCGCCGAAGTCCCACTCGTAAGCGGGCAGCGCGCCGTTCGGGTGCTGGAACCACTCCCGGCACAGCAAGATCAGCTGGTATTTGGCGAATGCGGGGTCCACGTGCGCCAGCGCCACGCAGTGGAACCCGAGGTCCCACGCGGCGTACCAGGGGTACTCCCACTTGTCCGGCATCGACATGATGTCGAAGGCGTTGAAGCTACGCCAGTGGCTGTTGCGGCCGGTCAGCCGCTGGTAAGGCGGCGTCGGCTGGGTCGGATCACCGTCCAGCCAGCGGGTCACGTCGTAGTAGAACAGCTGCTTGCTCCACAGCAGCCCGGCGAAGGCCTGCCGCATGACCATGCCCTCGTCCGCGGTGGCCCCCTGGGGGGTGAGCTCGGCGTAGAACTCGTCGGCCTCGGCCTGGCGCGCCGCCACGACCCGGCTGAACTCGGCGCCGAGCGCAGTAGCCGCCGGGCTGCCCGTGCCGCCGTTCGGCCGGGGGCGCAGGCGGAGCCGCAGCTCGGCCGTTGCCCCGCCGGCCAGGGTGACCTTGTACCAGAAGGCGCACTTGGTGCCGGCCTGGTCCGGGTTGACGGTGGGCGCCCCGAAGATCACGTGGTCGTTGATGCCGTCCTTCGGGTACGGCGTCACCGGGGCCGAGCCGAACAGCCGGGTCACGTTGGTCTCGTTCTCGCAGAACAGCAGGTCCGGCACCGTGCCGTCCGGCCCGGCCCCCGCGATCAGTTCGAGCCGCCCGACGAAGGGGTGATCGATCCCGGCTGACGCGCCGCCCGTCGCCGCCATGCCGGGCCGGGACGCCTGCAAGTCCCAGGACCAGGTATTGCGGAACCAGGCCGTGGGCAGGACGTGCAGGGTCTCGGTGTCCGGGCCCGCGTTGGTCACCGAGATGGCCATCAGCAGGTCATCGGGCCCGTCCTTGGCGTAGGCCACCTCGACGATCCAGTACCGGTCACCGTCGAAGGCCCCGGTGTCGAGCAGTTCGTACTCTGGCTGCCGCCGGTTCCGCGCCGCGTTGGTATCGATCAGGTCCTGGTACGGGAACGGACCTTGCGGGTAGTGGTAGCGCCACCGGTTCCAGGCGTGGCTGGGCACCGCGTCCAGGTACCACCAGTACTCCTTGACGTCCTCGCCGTGGTTGCCCTGCGCCCCGGTCAGCCCGAAGGCCCGCTCCTTCAGGATCGGGTCCCGCCCGTTCCACAGGGCCAGGCCCAGGCACAGCCGCTGCTCGACGTCGCAGAACCCGGCCAGCCCGTCCTCGCCCCACCGGTAGGCCCGGGACCGCGCGTGATCGTGCGGCAGGTAATCCCACGCCTCCCCGTCCGGACTGTAGTCCTCCCGGACCGTGCCCCACTGCCGCTCGCTGACGTACGGTCCCCACCGGTACCACTCGCCCGCCTGGCGGAGCCCGTCTTCTAGCCGACCGAACCCGGCCACCCGATCCTGCTCAGCACCCACTGCCTTTGCCCTGCCCTGGGCTGCGGTGGTCTCTTCAAGCCTGCGGCCGATCTCGTCGATAGCATCTCGCAGTTCCCGCTGCTGGGAGGCGTCCATCGACTGGCTATGGCGCGCCTGATTTCTGAGCCGTTCTAGTTCCTTATTGAGTTCTGCGGCTCTAGCGCGCAGGGCCTTTTCTTGGGCTTTGGCGTCAGCCTGCTCCTGGACTCTCCTCGCCTCGGCCTCAGGCTCAGGCACAACTGGTCATCCAGGTCGATCTGACCGTGGCCCACATAATAGAACAGCGCAATGTCAGTAATGTCCTCAAACGCGGTGATGAGCTGGTCAGGCAGATCACCCAGGCTGCGTTCATTAGCCACGACCAGAACCCGGTCTTGCGGCCAGGCGCAGAGCGGCCCGGTCAGCAAGCTCACCATGCGATTGAGACTGTTAGCCGCGGCTGGGACCGGTGGCAGATGAACGTAGTCCCAGGTGCCGATCATCACCGCGCGAGACTGAGAGTAATCGTGAAGTGGTGCCAGGTCAGGCATCCAGGATCTTTTCCAGAATGGGCATCACCTCATCGACGTTGGTCGCTGTCAGCTTGAATGGCTTGCCCTTGACCGTCGCCGTAATCTCTAGGCCCGTCTTCCGGGCTTTCAGGAACTCAGGCAAGACCTTGATCGCGGTGACCAGTCCGCTACTGCTGGCTAGCAGCACCAGCACATCGAGCACACCTTGCTCTCCCGCAGCCGGCTCCCCCGCCATCCGCGACACACCTGTGCCGGGAGCAGCCCAGCTCAGGAACCCCTGCAATGGACCGAGTTGCGATGGGTCCGACACGATCAGTTCGACGTGCCCGCTATCATCCCGCCCCATAATCTCCCCTTGCACTTAGGACTCCAGACGGCCTTCCCAGCACACGCCATGACATCGCCAAGACGACAGCGCCAGACCACCATCTGCCTGGTGACATTCTTCCAGGAAACTCGCGTAGTACCACCATTGGATCATGCTTGACCTGGCCCAGCCGCCCTTACAACCGGCCCGTCATTGATCAAATCCTCTCGGACCTGTTCAGGTCTCCCTGAACCGGACGGGGTTCCCCTGAAAGCGTGGGATGCTTGACTTTGCTGATCACGCGGCTGATGAGGGTTGGTGGCCAGAGTTCTTACGCTGACGGCGTCCACTTGTCGGCAGGGACTGATGAGTTCTGGAAGAGCCTGTCCATGGCCTCTGCTCCCGTGGTGAGAACAGGGCGCAGCTCTCGCCTGTAGACCACCTCGGTCGTTCTGGTGTTGGAGTGGCCTGCCAGCCGGGCGATTTCCTCGACCGGTACTCCCGAGCTGGACATCAGGGAGACGAAAGAGTGCCGCAGTTCCCGCGGTGTCCAGCGCGCGCCGATTCCCGCCGCCTTGCAGACGGCCTTGAATTCCCGCCGGACGTTAGCCGCGTCCAGGGCACCGCCCGTTCGGTTGGCGAAGACCAGGTCGTGGTCGTTCCATTGCCCGCCCGCGGCGAGCCGTTCGGCTGCTTGCCGGTCCTTGTGGGCCCGGAGCGCGTCCACCGCCATCTGCGGCAGGGGCCCAGCGTCCGGCGCGACTTCTCGGTCTTGGTGTCCCCGTGGGACCGGACCGAGCGCCACACTGCCGCGCTGGCCGACACGGGCGGCTGGGCGACCGGATCACCGAAGGTGACATGCTCCCAGCGCAGCGCCCTGGCCTCTTCGGTGCGGATGCCGGTAGCCAGGCACAGGGAGATGTACGCATGCATCCTCGTGCCCTCGGCGGCCAGCAGCGCGGATGCTTGCTGCAGGGTCAGGCTGTTGCTCGGCCGTCCGGACTGGCCTTTGGGAGTCTCAACGAGGGTGGCGACGTTGCGTGCCACACGGTCCCGGGCTTCGGCGTGCCGGATGGCGCGGGTGAGCGCGTTGTGGCCCATGGCCACGGCGGCGCTGGAGTAGCGCTGGGCCATCAGGGTCAGCGCCTGGTGCACGTCCCCGGCTGTCAGGTCGCGCAGTTTCCTGGCGCCGATCGCGGCGAGGATCGGTGTCAGGACGTTCTCGTTCTTCTTGACGGTCTTGGCGGCCCGCCCGCTGAGCCCGTCCTCCAGCCAGTCGTCGGCTGCACGCCGGACGGTATAGCCCTGGTTCGCCCGGAGGCCGGCTTCGAGTTCCTCGTGGAGTTTCTTCAGCCGGTCCTGGACGATGGTCTTGGTCTTGCCGGAGACCCTGGGCCGGATCCGCTTCCCGTCGGGGCCGAATCCGAGGCTGACTGAGCCGCGCCATCGCCCTTTGCAGTGCCGGTGCTGGCACTGGACGAACTTCGCGAAAGCGGGTCCGGTTGCGTCGCCCGGCCTTGATCCTGGGAGACTTACCGGCACCTGGACCGGTTCCTATACCTGCGGGCAGAGCAAGATCGGGCTTCGGCTGGTGATCGACGCTGCCCCGGACGGGACGCTCATTGCGAGATTCGACTTCTACGCCGTCCCAGGCAATCCTCGTGTTCCCTCCGGGAGCTTCATGATGGCCGGCACCTACTCCGCTGCGGGCCTGGACCTAACGCCAGACTATTGGATCAGCCAGCCCCCCGGATATTCCATGGTGGGCCTCAACGCCGGGCCGCCCCTCAAAGGCGACACAATACTCACTGGCGACGTTCCGTATCCAGGGTGCACTACGTTCACGGTAACAAGATCGAGCACGGCCGCGTGATCACGCTCGTCTGCGGCTAGTGACATGCAACGGCCGCCGTGACCGGCGGCCGGGTGTGTGACCCGTGAGGAGTCCGTGGAGATCATGTGAGTTTGAAGCGGGCGAATGCCAAGGTACGTCGAACCGATGGGATCCGTGGTGGCGTCGGCTCCCTTCGCATCTATCTCATGCTCGTGACTCCACTTTCCAGCCATGTGTACAGGATTGATGCTATGAATACTCTGCATACTCAATTAGGCACTCTGCGTGTTAATGTCTGGGTACTCGTCTATTGTCTAGACATGGCGTTCGCCGACGGTACTCAGGCTTGATGCATCATCTGGCGGGCGCCGTGACGGTCAGCGTTTAGCGAGGCCTCACTAGGACGTCATACGGATGGGCGATTACGGAGCATCAAGCTCGAGCCGTAGGCGGATCATCTCGCTCGGTGCCGGGAGGAGTTCCTGGGCAAGTCGCGGTGACCCAACCAAGGAGAGGGAGCCATGGCAGAGACCAAGCGCCGCGCCCGGGGCGAGGATTCGATCTACTACGACCGGAGCCGAGACCGCTGGACCGGGACGATCACGGTCGGCTGGAAGCCGGACGGCCGCCGGGATCGTATCACCGTTCGAGGCAAGACCAAGACCGAGGTCAAGGACAAGCTGCGGACAAAGCATCTGGAACTCGCCGCAGGCGTCCGCACACCTGCCAATTACACCGTCGATCAGTGCCTGAAGGACTGGCTGGAGACGCTGAACACGCAGGCGGAGACCACCGTGACGGGCTACCGGATCATGGTCAGGCACCTGGCCGGGCTGATCGGCACCGTCAAGCTCGTCGAGCTTAAGGTCCGGGACGTGGACTTCGCACTTGGCAAGCTGGCTGAGCGCCTGTCAACCAGGAGCGTTAGGCTGGCCCGGATGATCCTGATCCAGGCCATCCGGAACGCGATGGTCAATGACCTCGTGGTGCGGAATGTGGCGGATCTGGCTGCCGTGCCCACCGGAAAGCCGGGACGGCCGTCCAGGTCACTCAACCTGGAGCAGGCTCTCGCCGTGCTGGACGCAGCCCAGGGAGAGCGCCTATGGCCCTATGTCGCCGTGAGCATGCTCGGCGGCATCCGCACCGAGGAAGCCCGCGCCTTGCGCTGGTCCCAAGTGGACCTCGAGGTCGGCACCGTGGCCATCTACCGATCGGTACGGCGTACCGGGGAGACCAAGACCGAGAAGTCGCGGCGCGTGTTCCAGATCCCCGAGATCGCCGTGGACGCGCTGCGGGAACTGGTCCTGAATCAGGCGGCTGACCGGGCGAAGGCCGGGACAGCGTGGAAAGAGAACGACCTCGTGTTCTGCACGAGGCTCGGCGGCCTGATGTACGCGACCGATGTCCGGATGGAGTTCAAGCGGATCACCGAGAAGGCGGGACTCGGCCGGGATTGGACGCCGCGCGAGCTGCGCCATACCTTTGTTTCGCTCCTGTCGGATTCCGGCGTACCCATCGAGCAGATCGCGGACGCGGTGGGCCACGCCAGCACCCGGACAACCGAGGTTGTATATAGGCATCAGCTCCGGCCCGTTACGCGTACCGCTGCCATCGCGCTGGGCCCGCTGTTCGAGAGCAGAGGAAAGATCAACGGAGGCCAAAGCTGAACCGTTAGGCTACCAAGGTTCTTATCGATGGGATGAGAATGCTTATGAGCAGCGAAAATAGTGGAGACTGAGCGTGGACCTGTTTGAGTATCAGGCGAAGGACCTGTTCGCCGAGTACGGCGTGCCCGTGCAGCCGGGCAAGGTCGCGAGCACGGCTGAAGAAGCGCGGGACATCGCCGCCGGTTTCGCCGCCCAAGGCCACCCGCTGGTCGTGGTGAAGGCGCAGGTGAAGACCGGCGGGCGGGGCAAGGCCGGCGGGGTGAAGCTGGCGAACGGCCCGGACGAGGCCTACGAGAAGGCCCGCCAGATCCTCGGCATGGACATCAAGGGCCACACCGTGCACACGGTGCTGATCGCCCAGGCCGTCGACATCGCGGCCGAGTACTACCTGTCCTTCCTGCTCGACCGGGCCAACCGGACGTTCCTGTCGATCTGCTCGGTGCAGGGCGGCATGGAGATCGAGGAGGTCGCGCACAGCTCCCCGGACGCCGTCGCGCGGATCCCGGTAAGCCCGCTGACCGGCGTGGATGCCGGCAAAGCACAAGAGATCATCGCGGCCGGCCGCATCCCGGCCGAGGCCGCGGAGGGGGCCGCGCTGCTG
>Ga0137377_10005641_pt1 | contig 10054 bp, 7 predicted proteins | sample SagtaG_22_FD_104815 | JGI IMG/M metagenome (GOLD analysis project Ga0137377, IMG submission 104815) | Vadose zone soil microbial communities from Sagehorn Ranch, Mendocino, California, USA - Sage2_L_40_16 metaG | ecosystem: Environmental > Terrestrial > Soil > Vadose zone | place: USA... | reverse complement strand
GAGATGGCGGCTCAGATCGATGGCGAGAAGCTGGTCAAGGTGGCAGAGCAAATCGACCGCTATGTCTTTGATGAGGCATTGGCCTTGTTCCTCTGTGCCCCGCAGGCGCTCTATGCCGTCAACAAGCATGTGAGTTTCGGCCCCTACCGGACCACATTCGAGGTGGCCGAGACGGAGGTTGACGAGCAACACTGGTCCCGGCGTGATAAGAAGGAGAGTGCCCAGACTTCACAGGCGGCATCGACAGCCAGCCACCAGGGATCAGCGAGTTTTGCCAGCGGGTCGTCAGGCAACGCCTGTTAGCACTCAACTGCTCGAGAGGCAGAGTGGCTGCCGTCGAGCGTTTGCAGGATGATGGGCTCCGGTGCATCCTCCTCCCCTGGTGAGAAGGATACACCTGTGCTGGCTGCAATACGCTCAAAACGCAGGGAGAGTAAATCCCGCCTTGGCTACGACGTAATCGCGCGCTTCGACGGCCAGCCCGCGAGCGCGATCAAGGTCGGCGTTCAACAGCCTCCCGTTGCGCTTCATGGCTCGCCCGGCAATAAAGACCGAGTCAACGTTGCCGGTGTCCGCACCCACCACCACAGCGCCAATGGGGTCATTGAGCGGAACCACGTTCAGGCGGTCCGCGCGCAGCAGGATGATGTCGGCCTCTTTACCAGGAGTGAGCGATCCCGTCTTGTGAGCCAGTCCAACAGTACGCGCTCCTTCAATGGTGGCAAACTCCAGCACATCGCGTACTGTGAGCAAGTTCTCGTCCTCGAAGCTCCCACCATAGAGAGCACGCTGGTTGACCAGTGCGCGTTGGCACTGAAAAGCTGCTCGCATCTGGGTGAACATATCACCGGGCACGTTTGTTTCGACATCCACGCTCAAACTTGGCCGGGCGCCGAGTCTGAGTATCCGATCCAGGGGAGGCATCCCATGACGCATCTGCATTTCGACGGCGGTTGCGATTGAGAAGGTCCCTCCAGTATCCACGATGTACTTCAATTCATCGTCACTTAACGTACAGCAATGGATGTAGGTGGTATCGGGGCCGAGTAAATCCTCCTCGTACATTCGTTTAACCCCGCCCGAGAAGCCGTTCTCGCCGACACCAACATGGACGGTGATGGGTACGCCGACCTCGCGCGCCAATGCCCAGTCATGCCTGGCCACCTCCATCGTCGTGAACTCCGGCCCGCGCGGTGCCAGGGCCAGGGTGAGGAGTTGATCATCCGACGAGAAATACTGAGTGCGCAGCCGCCTGATGTCCTCGGGGTGCTCTAAGCTGCTATTGAACCACCAATCTGCCAGCGAGGTGTTCGGGTTTCCATAGGCGAAGACTGCTCGTATCCCCGACTCCTGCAGAGCCTTAATCACCGCGTCCGCGTGCTCAGGCGTATTCTGGATGTGTGACCAGTCAAGGAGTGTGGTCACGCCAGCGTCGATGGCTCCCAGGGCGCCGATGAGATTGCCCGCGTAGCAATCCTCGGGCCGGTACACCGGCGCAAGTACTCCGAGAACGTCGGGAAAGTAATTGGCGAGGATCCCATCTGCTGAGATGTTGCGCAGAATGCCTTCCCAGAGATGGCGATGAGTGTCGATCAGCCCCGGCATGACGATCATGTTCGAGGCATCGATGACCTCGGCGTCGGTCACCCCGAGGTCCGGTCCAACCGCAGCGATTTTCGTCCCTTCGATCAGAATGTCGGCCCGCCAAAAGTTGCCGAGGTCCTTATCAACTGTGATGACACAGCCGTTCTGTAACAGAGTCCGATTGAGAGCCATAATTTGCCTCCTTTGCAAATCTATTAATAAAAAATAGGCCGTTAAGCCTCCCGTTTTACCCAGCTTTCTTCTGGCATCAGGGCCTTATGGCCGGTCGGTCGAATCTTGCGATAGACCTGAACTGGAGCTTGCAGGAATCCATCCACGGTGAGCAAACGGTTCAAGGGAATGCCAAAGATGGACTCGTTCTCCTCAAGATAGGGCTGGATCAGGGACCAGTCCTGGACGGTGAGCGGAGCGAATTCACCACCGTTGAGCTGGTCGCTGGTCACCTGGTGCCCGGGGTCCCGGATGTAGATCGCCCCACCGGAGGCGAGGGAGAAGAGGTTCCCACCGGGATAGGGAGTATCCAGCTCGTGGATGGTGCCATCCTCGTCGAACCGGATGCCGTTCACGATGACGAACCCTCCACCATTGAGGGGATCACCAGCCATAAACGACTCGGCCAGATAGTCCAGGCACGTCCCGTTGATGACGACGTGCGGTCGCCCAACGGCGTTGATCAACGGTCGTCCGGCGGCATTCCCCATGATGAAGGCCTGTCCACCCTTCGCGGCATACATGAAGGTCTGACCAACATCGCCGTACACGACCAACTTGCCTCCCTTCATGATTTGAGCAAGCTGGTCCTGGGCAGTGCCGTGGACGATCAATTCGGCACCATCGATGCCCGAAGCCACGTAGTCACCTGGCGACCCGTAAACATCGATTCGCACACCATCCGATGCTGGCCCCAGACCACAGCCGATGAATCGCTGGCCGCAGGTGTTGGCCACGATGAATCGGCGAAAGCCGCGCCGATATTGCTTCACGATCGTTCGCGTCAGCGATTCGTTCCCCTCCGACGGATAACCGCGGGCGTCGAAGACCAACGTGACGCCAGCATCCTGGGGTTCTGGCAGAGGGCTTCCAAAGCCCGCCCAGGCGTAGCGCCCGGAAGGGGTATCACGAATACTGTCGACCAGTTGGGCAAAACTCCGGTCAAAGAGGGCAAGCAAGCAGCTTCGTTTCATCGTCCCTGCTGGGTAGCGGCGGTCCATCAGCAGGGTCAGCACCATGATCGCGCGGTCACGATCTTCGTCATTCCCGTCCGCTCGTTCCAAGCCCTCCAGGAAAGCGCACACATCATCGTAGTCCCACGACGGCAACTGCTGGCGTACCTGATTGAACAGATCCAGCGGCGAGAGGTCCCGCAGGGTGAGCTTTTGTGGGATTACTTCGTGTTGAACGGCGGAGCGACAGCCAGCGTGGTCGTTCAGCGGGCGCTTCTCCTTGTCAGGCTCAATCGCTCGCCCGAACTTGTCCACGCACCGCAATGCGGCCTTGCCACTTTCGTCGGCATGCACGGAGAAGATGAAGGCGCCGCCATCGGTATAGCTGCCGCCACGCGCATTCCAATAGAGGTCCGCTCGTGACCAGAACCGCGAGTCTTCCCGCGCCAGGCTCTCCAATGCTGCGTCGATCGCCTGCTTTTCAGAGGCGGCAAAGCCGATCGATACAGTTCCTTGTTGCAGAGCGAATACCTGGGGTCGCAGCATCGATGTATCGGTGATACCGATCAGACGATAGGCATGGCTTCGGACGTCTGACTGGGCAATCAGGAAAAACCACGGGCCGTCGGGAGAACCATGCAGATGGACGGCCTGTAACAGCCGGTACAGTTGCTGTTTTTCTGGTGGCAACAAGGCGAAATCACGCTCAGTCGTTGGCGCCATCGCTTCGATGACGTATTCTAGCGGATAGCCATAGATCCTGTGAAGCAGGTCAAACCCGAGGACGGCCACCTCGGTATCGGTCAAGAACAGGGGATATATGTTCCGCTGGGCCAGGTAGGTGCAAATGGACGAATAATTGGCGAAATCACCGTTATGAACCAGAGCTTCGTGCATTCCGCTGAACGGGTGGGCACCGCCGGGATGCCACACTTTCCCTCTGGTCGGATAGCGATGGTGCCCGATCCAAACATGGGCACGGAGGTTTTCCAGCCGGTAATAGCGAAAGACATCATCGCCGTAGCCAATCATCTTGAGCACGAGCAGGTTTTTCCCGTGCGACAGGACAAAAGCCCGTTTGTCGCCAGTCGCAGCGTAAAACGTGCGATTCAGCCGGTAAGTGTTCTGATAGACAATCTCATCCTCGACGTCCGTACGGTATTCATCCCCGATTCCATGCTGTTGCCTGAACTTGGCTTGCACACCTGGCTGTACCCGGCCAAAGTAGCACCAGACATCCGGTGGTCGAATCTCCAGACCGGGAATCGAGCGAAATTCAGGCAGCGAGGGTATCTGGAACGTCGCGTCGACAATAAAGGTAGGCTCGACGAAGGTGGATTCTACTTGCGGACGCACCGAGCTATCCAGGTAGGCAACGACCAGCAGGTAATCGTTCGTGAGGATTGACGGCTGGACCCCAAAGAAGTCAGGATCCAATCCGGCTGCGGCGGCACCACCTCCTTTACCATTGCCCCGATTGCGCATCTGTTGCAGCGCCTGAAGTAGATGTCTTCCGGGGATTGGCAGACTGGCAGCCATGCCAATGACGCCGCAACCGCCTTCGGCCTCGGCCTGGCGGGGTGGATTCGCAAGGCCCTCTTTGAGAGAATGTCGTGAGGCGATCAAGGCTTCAATGAGCTGCTTCTGATTCATGATGACCCTCTTTTTGACGATAAATCAGTAAATCCATTCGGCCTCGAAGCTCCCGCACGCTCCGGAGTCCCAAACGGCGCAGAATATCACGCAACTGCAACTGAAAAGAGGCGTAGAGCCGGCTAATCCGCTCAGCCCCCCAATCGGGATCGACCAGTTGTGAGAGTTGCGGGTCGGTCGTGGTGAGGCCAAACGGACACCCCCGCCCCCGCTCGCAGTTGCTGCAACGCGTACAGCCAAGCGCAACCAACTCGGTCGTGCCGAGGATGCAACCATCGGCACCCAGGGCAATCGCCTTGGCAATATCATCAGCCGTGCGGACCCCGCCGCTGGCCATCAGAACCACTTCCTCCCGGATGCCCTCCTGAACGAGAAAACGATGCACCTTCGGAATGGCCAGTTCGATTGGCATCGCAATATTCTTCTTGGCAATTTCAGGCGCTGCACCCGTGCCGCCGTATCCACCATCGATCTGGATGATATGCGCTCCGGCGTAATAGCTCCCTACGGCCACCATATCGACGTCCGCGGGCGTCGATACCTTGACAGAGACGAGTGCGTCGGGATGGATGGCTTTAATCCAGTCGATGTGTTTCTTGTGGTCTTCGACCGAATAAACACTGTGGAAGGGGAAAGGTGAGAACAGGCTGACCCACGGCACGCTCTCACGCATCTTGGAGACGGCTGCCGTCGCCTTATCCCCCAGCAGGTGGCCACCAAGCCCAGGCTTTGCTCCCTGGGCATATTTGAGCTCGACGATAGGCGCCCACAAGATCGTCTCTTCCCGCACGCCGAACATGCCAGTAGCAACCTGGGTGATCACGTGCTCTCGATAGGGAACCAGCGATTCGGGATAGCCACCTTCGCCGCTAGACGTGAACGTGCTCCACTGCCTGGCCGCTTTCGCCCGGGCCAGCATGATCTGCTCGCTGATCGAGCCATAGGACATACCCGCACCGTACCAGGGGATCGGGACCTGGATGTTCCGGTCATATGGCCGACGGTTCAACGGAATCGACATATCGATGAGTTCCTGCTCGGGAACCCATCGTTCTCTGGGCAGGAACTTGAATGCCAGCACATCGAAACCGCCGCCGGACCAACCCACCTGGTATTCCAACCCATTATCGGGGGGACGGCCCGTTTCGGCCTGGGTCCAGGTCGCCAGGATGAGGTCAGCCGTCCAGCGTGCGTCTCCCATCGCCGGTGGCCGATCGAATGCCAGGCCCGGCCAGGTCCGAAAGCCCCTGTGAAGAGCCTCCTGGTGCTTTGCAATAATGCGTTCCTCAGTCGTTTTGCCATTCAGCTTCATGCTCCGCTTCCTTGCTCGCCGAAGACTTCCCGTTCCAAATCTTTTTGGAACATACATCGCCCGATTTCTCCCCGCAGCCGCCGCACTTCCCGCAGCCCCATCGCTCCCAGGACTTCCAGCAACTGATCCCGCCAGGAGGCTGCAAGGTTCTCCAATCGCTGCACACCCCAGGCGGTGTTCAAACTCGGGAAGGATAGGGAGGCCGTTTCCCGATCGAGGCATTCACCGGTAAAGTGGGCTTGCAGCGCCACAGCGAGAGCAACGTCCAGGGCGACTGCGTCCAGACCACAAATGATCGCCTTGGGGACATGTTCGGCCTGGATGATGCCACCACTACCGATGAGTGTGACTTCTTCCCGCACGCCGGCCTCAGCCAGACACTGATGAGCCTGAAGGATCAGGTCCATCACAAACCGACTGCCAACGTACCCATGGTAATTGGCGGTGAGGTGAAACACTCGCACGCCCTGCCGCACCAGTTCCAAGACATCCGTATCCATTGGAACGCGGATGCTGACGATACTGCCGGGAAAGCGGCGTCGTAGCGCGTCATAACGCTCCTGATCCCAGCCATCCAGTTCGACCATGCGTGGTGACCACGACAACCGATCTAGCCAGGCCCACGAGGCCTTCGCAATCATGGGCACAATGTGCTGCCCCGCCAGGGAAAGCTGAACAACCGCTGGAAGGGGTACTACCGCCAGCGTTTTGATCTGACGCGCCGCTTCGGTGAGAATCGGCAACAGAGGCTTGGACTGGACGGCGTTGGCTGGCACGTCAAAGAGGAATGGCACCTGAGTCGCAATCACCGTTGGCACGGGACCAACAGTCTTGTCCCGATCGTCAAAACGCAGAAAGGCAGGTTTTTCACCAATGTCGACCGCTGTCGATATGAATTCCCGACCGTGGATGCCATCACGGGTTGGACGCACAATCTCGGACATGTCGGTCCAGAGGCCGTCCCAGCCCTCGCCCCCAAAGGGACCCCGGTAGCCCGCGCCGCGCACCGGTACACGTCCGGTGCGTGCCTCATACAAGATGGTGTCGACGTGTTCGGGCTTGACAAATGAATCACCCAGACGCTGCCGTTCCGGATGCGGGTAAATCTGCACCATGTCGGGATACTGAACCGTACAGCGAAGACAGCCAACACAGAGTTCTTCGCGTGGTGCTAGACCACCAACCGGCCTGGAGAAGACACCGTAGACACAGGGGCGGCTCAGCGTAACCGGGAGGTTCCCCTTGTATTCAAAGAGCTCCTTTAACACCATGGCAACCAAACGGTGCTTTTTTACCTTGACCTGGAATCTCGGGGGGAGAGGCACAATGTCCGGCGTGATCTGGGTCTCGATATGATAACGGTGATAGACATTTGATGAGGGCGAACCCGGTTCTAACCGAGGTTGATCAGGTGACCGGGCAGGCGAAAAATAACGTCCAGCTACCGGCATTTCTGTGGCAGATACCTGCTCGAAAGCGTCACTAACCGAAAATGGATCCGGGTCGGACATCGTCATCGACCTCCTGTAGGGCTTCGTTGCCTCTATTTAGGGATTCTGCATATGAAACCCAGTTTTCTCAGCAATATGCCGAATCCTTTTATCTCCTCTGTCAAAATACTTTGTCACACTCCGCGATACTATAGATAATTTATCAGTAAATTATGTGTTGTCATTGTACAAGTTGCACAATACGCCATTGTGCTGGTATGTATTGCTTTATCAGTATGAAGTTGGGTATAGTTCCTATGTGGAAAGGTAATCAGTTTTCGGATAATGCAGATATATTACAGTGAGGAGGAGAACATGGAAACACGCTACTACCAGACGCAGGAACTCGACCTGCAGAGGATCGCTCAAGCTCTGGTGTTGGAGTATCAGGCGCACGGGTTTGAGGCACAACAATTTGGCACTCCTGAACAGGTCCTTGTCCAGTTAAAGAAGGAGAGCGCCTTGCGGGCCATCACGGGTTTTAACAAGGCACTTGGTATCTCCCTGCAGAAGGTCAGTGGTGGAACGCTCACCAGAGTGGGCGCGCAAGACTGGGTTGATCAGATAGCAGTTGGGGCTGTCGGCCTGGTTTTGCACCCGCTGTTGATCACGGCAGCAGTGGGTGCCGTGACGCAAGAGAATGTGGTGCACGATGTCCTCAACTTCATCGATCGCCAGATACGGGAACAGCAGCCGAACGCGCAAATGGGAGTTCCCCCGGTGACTTTCTAGAGCAACTCGCGGCGTCCAGATCAGCCTTCTCGCCGGGAGAGCGCGATCACCGGGATCTGACGGGTCGTTTTTGCCTGGTGCTCGGCGAAAAAGGGGTGCAGCTCCACTATCCTGGTCCACAGCCGATGCCGCTCCGCACCTTTCGTGACAACGGCTGTGGCGTCGAAGGTCTCAGTACCGACCTCGACGGTGACTTCCGGGTGAGCCGCCAGGTTGTAGTACCAGTCAGGGTGGGTCAGCGCCCCAGCGTTGGAGGCAATCACGAGCAGACGGTCGCCATCGGAGATATACATCATCGGGGTCGTGCGTCGTTGGCCGCTCTTAGCACCCGTAGTCGTGAGCAGGAGCAAGGGCCTGCCATCGAACGGTCCACCGGCCTTGTTCCGGTTCGCGCGGAACTCCTCAATCAGTTGGCGGTTGTAGTCGTTCATATCTCTCATAGTTCACCTGTTGTTGCGGAAATGCCGGCAACTCCCTTTCAAGTCGAGATCTGTCCTGTTCAGTTTCATACTAGCACGCCTGTTCGACGACGTCAATGAGAACCGCTTTTCGCAAAACCCTGGATACGTGTGGCAAAAAAGATTATACTGATTGCAACCGCCTTAATAAGGAGGAGCAAATATGAGTGTGCTTATCAAGCCGCAAGCTGATCAAACAAGCGGAATGCTTCGTACGGTTGCTATCACACCGCAGACTGCCGGGTGGCAATACGTCTCGTTTGCGGTGTACCACCTGACGAGAGGGCAGGCATTTCGTGGCACAGCAGACGGGAGAGAGACAGTGCTGGTTGTGTTGTACGGCACGGGCAGAGCAGAACTCGATGGCCAGTCAGTGGGGCAGATCGGTGAACGGCTCAGTGTCTTTGAAGAAAAACCAGCGTATGCGCTCTACCTTTCTGAAGACGCAACCTACCAGGTAGAATGTACCTCGGATGGCATGGAGATCGCTGTAGCCAGTGCTCCGACAAACCATCGACACCTTCCGGCCCGTGTGGTTCGCCCGGAAGATGTGAGCGTTGAACTACGCGGTGAGGGAAACGCGCAGCGCCGCGTCCAGCATATCCTGGATACCGACCAGGAAGCGGAGCGCTTGATTGTGGTCGAGGTGATCACCCCGGCCGGCAACTGGTCCTCATTCCCTCCACACAAACACGATACCGAGAACCCGCCGTATGAGGCTTACCTGGAGGAGACCTATTACCATCACGTTCAGCCAGCCGATGGATTTGCCTTTCAGCGCGTGTACAATTACCAGGATTTCGACGAAACGGTCACCGTACACGATGGAGACCTTGTGCTGGTGCCCAAGGGCTATCACGTCGTCTCGGCCGCTCCCGGCTTTGATCTCTACTATCTCAACATTATGGCGGGCCCTCATCGCGTGTGGAATTACCAGGTCGATCCCGCATTCCATCGTCTGCTTCCCCCATCGGGCAAAATTCCCGGTTCGATCGTTCGCCCATCTGGAAGGAAAGAAGGCAATGGAGGGGTGCAATGAATTGGGCTCTCCGTCCTTCCGGGTGATTTTGGGGATGACGACATTTTTTGCTCCCAGAATCCGCTAAAGTAAGGGACGCTCAGCCTGCTCTAACGGCCATACTACGCGGCGCATGCCATTCTGCCACTGCACAGTGAGTACCTGGTGGCCCACCTGCAGACCACTTACTGGATCGAGGCGGAACCTGCCATAGAGCGTGGTGCAGGCCAGCTGGTGGGCCCCGGCAAGCTGCGTCTCATCATCACAACTGCCACTGTCTCGTAAGCACCGCGCGCAGAGTAGCCCGGCTGCGAATGCCTGAGCCGCGGGATAAGGTGGATCATCCCCGGTAATGTGTCTATACCTCGCTACGAACCAGGCAGAACCTGGTCCTTCATCGGGCTCGGGCGCGGCTGTAGCTATCCATTGTGCAGGCCCAAGCAATCCTTCACGCAGATTACCCAGCGGGGCAAGCACCTCCTCGACTCCGGCCCCGACGAATGCCGCAGCATTCCAGGCGCGAGTCAACAAAATCGGGGCTACAGTAAGCTCGTCAGTGAAATTGCCTACAACCAGCAGGATATCAGCACCCGGCACGCTAGACGCAGCTTCGGCAGCATGGT
>Ga0137377_10005637_pt1 | contig 10056 bp, 9 predicted proteins | sample SagtaG_22_FD_104815 | JGI IMG/M metagenome (GOLD analysis project Ga0137377, IMG submission 104815) | Vadose zone soil microbial communities from Sagehorn Ranch, Mendocino, California, USA - Sage2_L_40_16 metaG | ecosystem: Environmental > Terrestrial > Soil > Vadose zone | place: USA... | reverse complement strand
TAGGGTGAAAAACCATTGGGATACTGTTCTGGCACCGCCAGCAGCAACGCCCCGATAAGCTGGCCATTTGCCTGTCCATTATAGCGTAGTGGGACGCTGATATAGAGTCCTGAGAAGAAGTTATCATTGCTAGAAGCATCTATATGTCCTTGCACTTCTTGCCCGTGTAGCGCCTGCGCTAAAGCCTGTGTCAGTACCGGCTCATTGTCATCGTTCAAGGGCAGGCCACGTGGTTCGAGATAATTAAGTTGATGGCCGCTCGCATCGGTAATCACCAGTAGTACCGGCCCATCTGTCTCTATATGTAAGTAAACGTTATCCCAGCCTCCTTGAGCACGGTAAGCCACACCAATTTGTTGCGCCAAGTTCTCAGCTCGGACTTGTAACTGATCCTTTTGCCAGCTAGCAAAATAGTTTTGCACCGCCAATGAGACCACAATCGTCAGAATCAGGATCGCACTTAGAGCCACCAGCAGGTAGCTCAACACCAACTTAGTCCGCAAACTGAAGCCAGGGAAGGAGAAACGCTCGCTCATTGCGCATCCTCAAGCGTGAACTTATACCCTACGCCCCAAACCGTCTGAATGTAGTGAGGTACACCGGCGACCACTTCCATTTTTTTGCGCAACGTTCCGATGTGGACGTCAACCGTGCGCCCATCACCTAGATAGGTGTAGCCCCAGACCTGGTTGAGTAGTGCCTCGCGTGTGAAGACGCGTTCAGGGGCTGAGGAGAGTGTGACAAGCAGATCAAATTCCTTGGCCGTTAAGGTGATGCGTTGCCCATTAATTTCTACGCGGCGGGCAGGAAGGTTAATGATGAGGTTGCCGAAACGCAATATGTCATGGCTAGATGAAGTGGTCGTGGTCGCAGGTGTATTAGCTGTGGTTGTAGTAGGTGTGTTAGTGGGTGCAACAAATGGAGAGGCACTGCGTGCGGCCCCTACGGTTTCGTTGGCGGGGTGGGTACGACGCAGGATGGCTTTGACGCGGCTGACGACTTCGCGAGGGCTAAAGGGTTTGACCAGGTAGTCATCGGCCCCTAATTCCAGACCTGCAATGCGATCTTCTTCGCCCTGGCGGGCTGTTAGCATGAGGATGGGTGTCGAGGCCCAGGCGCGAATACGTCGGCACACCTCCATCCCGTCTAGTGCCGGAAGCATGAGATCGAGAATAACGAGATCGGGATGCTCACGGGCGTGCAGTTCCAGTCCCGCCACGCCATCGCTGGCGGTGAGTACGGTGAAATTGGCCTGCTCTAGATAGAGCCGGATCAGTTGAGCAATATTGGTATCGTCTTCGATGATAAGAATTTTCATGGCGGTAAGCTTTTCTGTATATCTACTTTATTGTACATCATACAGCGTGTAAGAAAAGAAGATGTGAGGAAAGTATAAAATTTTTGTAAGATGGTCGCAAGTAGCAAAGCAGCAGCCTTTTTGATTGCTCGCGCTATTTCATAAAAGGTCTTCAAAGTGTCGCTCGCAGGAAGCCTAGCCGCTCCATAGCCATATATGCAGCGGATACTTGTCCCTGCACCGCGAAACTGCCCTCGTGAATCATCTGTAACAATTCCTTGGGCGTGACGAGCAAGTTCTCAATGACCTCGACCGGATCGATCTTCTGCTCGCCTGTTTTGCGTACGTTGCGAGCCAGATACCACCAGATGCGCGTGCGTGCGCCTGTGGGATTGGCGTACATGTGGGCGAGAGGCTCAATATCTTCAGGAGCCACACTATAGCCGGTCTCCTCCATTAATTCACGCTGGGCAGTCAGTATAGGCTGCTCGTGTTCGTGAGGGTCAATTGCACCGGCGGGAAACTCTAAGACCACCAGGCCAATCCCATGTTTATATTGACGGTTGAGGAGAAAACGCCCATCTTCGGTAAAAGGAACAATGCCCACCCACCCAAAGTTCTCTATGATATAGTAGTCATCAATAATCGGGCCATGGGGTACAGCCACCTGTTCCCGACGGATTTTGAGATAAGGTGTATCCAATACTTGCTGAGATGAAATGGTTGTCCACGGTTGGTGTATGCGCATAGTTGCTCCTTAATTATTGTTTTAGCGTATGGTTCATAGATTGGCGAGGGTTTGACCTCTGTGGAAGTCGAACCCTCGCCAATCTATGAACCATACTTCTTACTTTTACTTGTTCTGCCACTGGGGTTTGCGTTTCTCCAGAAAGGCGTGCAGGCCCTCGCTGGCATCAGCTGTTTGCATCACTGTGTTGAGATAAAATTCGTTGACCCGGTCAAGTGCTGCCAGCCGGGTTGCGGCTTGCTCTTTTCCTGATATGAGTTGCTGAGAAGCTCCCTGGTGGACGCTGGCCTTAACGAGGCGCAGCGCGATGGCACTTTGCTCACGTAGCATATCCAGGATGCGTTCCATCTCGCTATCGATCTGATGGGCAGGTACAGACCAGTTAATCAATCCCAAGCGTAAAGCCTGCTCGCCGGTGAGTGTTTCGTGGGCTGGCTGGTGGTGATCTCTCTGTCGATTCTGCCCATCGTGTCCAGAGGTGGGTGCCATGGTTTGGATCGGCAAGATGGCGTTGTGGGCAACCAGGGTCAAGTCGGCAACCTGCATAAGTGTGCTGGCAGCCTCTGAGAGATTGCCACGCACGACCGCCAGCACTGGTGCCGCTATCGTTTGCACTGCTGTGCTGGCTTGCTGGAGAACGGCCTCAGCAACGGTCGCTTCTTTCTGGCTGACAGGATCAGTGCCTGGCTGAAAATCCAGTACCACCGCTTTGATCCCGCGACTACTTTCACTGTTGAGGGTGGTGCAGGCGGTATATAACTCGCTCAGTATGATCTCATTGGGTCTGAGCATCAACACCATACGGATCGTCTGCGCTGCGGCGACGACCCGTAATACACGATAGGCTTGTTGCATGAAAAATACTATCCTTACGGGTTTGATGGTACCGCACTGGTATCAAGCGGTTCGGTTCGACCGGTACCTCTCAGTTTAAAGCGTTGAATCTTGCCTGTGGCCGTTTTGGGTAGCTCCGTTGTGAATGCGATCCAGCGTGGATATTTATAGGGTAAGAGCCGTCCCTTGACAAAAGCTCTGAGTTCGTTTGCCAACGTATCAGAGGGCGTATAGCCGGGCCGCAGCACTACATAGGCTTTGGGCTTGAGCAGTTGTTCAGCGTCAAAATCCCCGACCACTGCCGACTCTAAGACTGCCGGATGGGCGATCAGCGCATTTTCCACCTCGATCGGCGAGACCCATTGACCACTGACCTTCAGCATATCATCTGCACGTCCACAATACCAGAAGTAGCCATCCGCATCCTGGTAGTACTTGTCGCCTGTATGAATCCAGTGACCATTGATCACATCTTTGGTCTTCTCGTGCTTATTCCAATAGTAGGCGGCTGTGCTATCTCCGCGAATGAGCAGGTTGCCAATATCGCCCTGGGGCACGGCGTGTCCACTTTCATCGGCAATCAACGCTTCGTAGCCTGGCACCACCTTACCGCTGCTGCCTGGCTGAATCTCACCCACATAATTACTAATGAAAATGTGCAGTATCTCAGTGCTGCCAATACCATCGAGGATCTCAACACCAAACGTTTGCTGAAAACGCTGCAGGATATCGGCGGGGAGAGCCTCGCCCGCAGAGACACAGAGACGGACTGAGGAGAAATCAAAACGCTTGCTTGCATCAGGCAGGGCCAGCATACTCGCATAGAGCGTCGGTACGCCATAGAAAATGGTTGGGCGGTACTGCTCCACCACTTTGAACATATCCTCTGCCACTGTCCGGCCTGGATAGTGAACCGCACTAGCCCCTACTCCAAAGGGGAAGTACAAGTTATTGCCCAGTCCATAGGCAAAGAAGAGTTTGGCCGACGAAAAGGTAATGTCATCTTCATAGATACCCAGAATAGGTTTAGCATAATATTCAGTGCAGTAGATCATATCGTGCTGCAAATGCACACACCCCTTGGGGAAACCAGTGCTGCCGGAGCTATACAGCCAGAAGGCACTATCGTCCTTGCTCGTTTCTGCCGCCTCCAAACTGCTCGAAGCTTTGTCCACCCACTGATCAAAATCATGGACGGTGGGAGTTTTGGTACCAGCAAGGGATGGGCCTACGGGAGTCTGGGTAGCCACAAGGGGTACGGAGGGAGCCTGGGTACCAACAAGGGGTACCCCTACATTTTCTACGACCACCACGTGGCGTAGGTACTTCAATTGTGGCACGATGGATTGAAGTGGTTGCCACAAGACGGCATGAATGAGGAGGATGTGCGCCCGGCTATCGTTGAGCATATACACGTAGTCTTCGGGCCGCAGCATGGTATTCATGGGTACGGGGACGGCTCCTATTTTGATGGCCCCAAAGAACGCTGCCGCAAATTGTGGCGAGTCGAGCAGTAATAGGCCCACACGCTGCTCCATATCAAGCCCTAACTCCAGCAGTCCATTGCCTACACGGTTGGCTAGTTCCGCGATCTGGGCATAGGTATAGGTGGCACCTTCGTAGTAAATAGCTGGTTTCGCTCCCCGCCCTTCGATGATATGGCGATCCAAAAAGGCGGTAGCGACATTAAACTGCTCTGGAACAATCACAGAGGGTATGGTAATGGTAGTCATGGGACGCACCTCTTTTCTCTTCTCCGAAAAAATGAGAGCATAACATTGCGTTTCTATGGTCTCAAGTATAGCAGATTATGTATATGAGAGGCAACGGTTGAGTAGGATTTTTGCATGGGAGAGGAAGAGGGTAGAGGCAGCAAGATTGAAGCATTTCTAAAATAAATGTGCTATACTTTGAGCAAGAAAAGAACGACATCATCGGTCTGAGGAGCAGCGGACCTTCTCAAGGAGTGAGATTATGACCGAAATCTGCTGCGAGGCACCAGGCTGTTCCATGCCTTGCACCATGTGTCCGGCTTGTGAGCAGTGCTTGTGCTGGCAGCACAAGCGTAGTTCTTCCTGCGAGATCTGCCAAAAGCTCGTATCTCACGCGTCCTTCGAGTATCGACTTGGTAGATTCTTGAGCATTGGTCTGAGCATCCTGCTCTGTGGGATTCTCTTCCTCTTCCTGCCCCGCGACACTGACGGGACCATCATTCAACTGGCCTTCTTCCTCCTGGTCGTTGGTGCAATACTCATGTGGCTCGGCTTGATGGCACGTTTTTAACGCTTCGAGAATAGCCTCAGCCTGATATGAGTACACGAAGGCTCCTCTTGGCAGCAGTCATCACTACTATATACGAAGAGATCGGCCTACGAAGCCATCGTATATAGTAGTGACGACCCTTGCGGTCAATCCATTTCAAGAAGACGTTTTGCGAGTCAAACGAAGCCGATGCAGCCGTGTCATCCCTTCGCTTCTCGAGAGGCGCAGGCTCTGAGCGCGAGCTTTGGATCTCTCTGCGGCCAGAGAGATCCAAAGCTCGCGCTCAGGATGACAAAGCGAGATGGTCTCGTCTTTGAAATGGATTGACCCTTGCGGTCGTCATGTAAACTGGCGGTATGCAAATGTGCGGTCGTCATGCAAAGTTAATACCTCCTAAGATTGAAGCATTGCTTCTAGGCCGATATCCCCCGGTCCCTTTAGGCATGGAGTACTTCACCAGAAAATCCAACCTTTTTCTCTGTTCTTGCCACTAGATGAGTACAATGAGTCATGAAGAGAGAAGATAGTGTATGAACGAACTGACCGATGCAGACCTTGTAGTATTGGCTCGCGCAGACGATACCGAAGCATTTCGTTTGTTGCTCGAACGGTATCAGACCATGGCATTCGCCATTGCTCTCCATCAAGTTTCACAGCCAGAGACGGCACAAGACCTGGTGCAAGAGGCGATATTGCAAGCGTATCTCTCGCTCGAGCAATTGTGTGATGTGACTCGCTTCAAAAGCTGGTTCTATGGCATTGTGTTGAACATATGCCGAAACTGGCGGCGCAGGCACTCCATCCACCTTCTTTCACTCGACCTTTGGGACGAATATCAGCCCATCTCTTATATGACCGATCCCTATGATGTGGTGGAAGAATACGAACTGCGTTGCGCAGTACAGCAAGCGGTGCAAAGCCTTTCAGCCAAAAACCGTACTGTGATGTTTTTCTTCTATTATGAGGGGTTGAGTCTAGAGGAGATTGCAACGCAGCTTCACCTGTCACGGACCGCCGTGAAGAGCCGACTGCACGAGGGAAGAAACCAGCTCAAGAAGCAACTGACAATGACCTATCCAGAACTCTCACACACCATTTCAAACAAGCGAAAGAGAACAATGATGGCAAACATGAAACTTGTGAAGGTGGTCCCGCAAGAGCAGCGGGCACTAGTAATCCTGCTGGATGTATCGGGCCAAAGTGTCCTCCCACTCTGGCTCAATCCCATGGAAGGATATCCCCTCGCAGTCCTGCTTAAGCAGGTAGCTCAACAAGGAACACCCAACGAACCGACGTCTATTGAGTTCATAGCGAGCCTGTTGAGAGCAACAGGTGGAACCGTACAAGCTGTCCACATCGAAGAACTGCAGGGGCAGCTTCTCTACGGCCGTGTTCTCCTCCAGAGCCTCAATGGAAGCCAGGAAGTTAAGGCGCGACTTGGGGATGGGCTTGCTCTTGCTGTATATGAAGGTTGCCCCATTGTGGTTGCCGACGAAGTCATGAAACATCTGCGTGTCAATCTCTCCTCGGCCAAGGGGATGACAGTAGACCAGCAACTTGATCAGGTCGTAGAGACACTAACTACAAAAGCACCTTTTCCTGCCTCTCCAGGGCTTCAACGGATCAAAGAACCACAAAATCTCCAGTTCACGGAGGGACTCCAGCGCTGGGAATTACGCGGCACATTCTTGTTCGATCAAAGTGGAACCCATTGGCAAGACTACGCTAGTGGAACAGAGGCAATAGGGCCTCAACCAGGTGTAATGAGTGGCTACTTGAAAGTGCAGGTACCCCAACCAGTAGGTTTTGCTGACCTCCGTCAAGCCATCCTGGCCGATGACTACCGAGGCAAACGAGCGCACCTCTCAGCAGACATCAAAACGCTGGACGTCGAGCAGCAAGCTGGATTATATCTACGCGTTGTTGATCCAGGCAGAATGAAGACAAGCGCAGAGCGCGAACAGGTGACGTTCCAAGGTACCCACGACTGGACGCGTTATGAAATACAGATCGAGGTTCCTGCGGACGGTGTCTTTGTCTTGTTCGGCATCAGTTTGACAGGAAAAGGACACGTCTGGATAACAAATGTGCGCCTGGGAAGCGAGGAGGGTTAAGTGCCTACTTGCATGACGACGGCCCCTCCTCCCCATGACGGCCACCCCACCCCATGACGCCCGCAAGGGGCGTCACTACTATATACGCATGCATCGGCCTACGAAGCCATCGTATATAGTAGTGACGCCCCTTGCGGGCGTCATGGGGTGGGACGATCCTCCTGCCAGTGACCCCTGGGGGGTAAAGCGCCAGCAATCATCTAGGCAGCCTGGACGGCTCCTTGACCCAGATGTTTATCGCATGGGCTCGGCGGCGGTAGCGTTTGGGAATCAGCAAAACTTCGAGCAGTCTCATGGTCAGTTTACTTCTCAGGCGCACATAGCAGCGCAACAAGAAGGGAACCAGCCAGCCCGCGTGGAAGGCATGCAACGGTTGAAGGGCAGGTGGGCACAACAGAGCCATGAGCCGTCTCAGCAGCGCGTATCGAATGGGCCCAAAGTGGGCCTGGTACGCTTGAAACAGTTGGTCCGCATACTCCGAGGCTTGGTAGTGGTGCTTGAGGGAAGCTCTACGCAGTTGCAGGTAGTCTTCATAGTTCTGAGGAACCTCCTCAATGCCCATGCCCTGGCCCAATGTGCGACACATCTCAAAGTATTCCAGTCGCTGCTGCTGGCTCATCGGACCGTGAATGAGCTCATAGGCCCGTTCTCCCATCTCGATGATCATGAGCAGGACATCGCGATAGGCTTCGGGAGGAATGGCACGCCCACGTTGTTGTTCGAGGGCCGCATGCAGCCGCCTGATTTGTCTGGCGACACGCCTTTGTTGTTCAGCAGAACCAAAGGCGATTTTTTTGTGATACTCCGCTGAAATGAGGACCCGCAGCAAAGGATCGTGAAGAAGGCCTTGACCAAAGAAGAGCCAGTCGACATCTTTATGAAAGGCAAATTCGACGGCGCTGCCAATCCAAAACAGGGTGGCGATGTCCGTGGTGCCGCTGATCTCTTGATAGACATTGCTGATTTCATCAGAGGTATACCTCCGGCGTGAGGAAATCCCTGTGGGCATCAGTGCCTCCTCCTTCAGACGATCCCCTCTTGCGTGGCAGCAGATGGATAGTACGGACAGATCATGACTCGCACCTCATGAAGATGGTCTCAATACCACTATCATACCACACAAGCTGCCTCATGATCAGATTCCCTTCTTGACAACCACCCAAAACAATCTACAATAGAAGCATCAAAGCAGAACTCTACTTCATCACCATGAAATCTAAAATAGATTTGTAGGAATCACTATTTATGACAGCCTATCTCAACCAACGCTTCGGCGACTACCGCCTCACGCGCCTGCTCGGATCCGGCGGCTTTGCCGATGTCTACGAGGCCGAACATCTCCATCTGCCTGACACCAAGGCCGCCATCAAAATTCTCAAAGACAGCTTCTCTACCGCCAGCTTGAGTTGCTCCGTAAAGAAGCTCAGATCGTCAGCAGTCTGGATCATCCCCACATCGTGCGCCTGAACACCTTCAGTGTTGAGCGCAACATCCCCTACCTCGTTATGTCCTATGCCCCTGGCGGCTCGCTCGATAAACGGCACTCCAAAGGCACACTGCTCCCACTTCCTACCATCCTCACCTACGTCCGCCAGATTGCCGACGCCCTGCACTACGCCCATCAGCAGCACGTCATCCACCGCGACATCAAACCCGCCAACTTCCTGCTAGCCAAGGATGGCCGACTGCAGGTCTCCGACTTTGGCATCGCCCTCGTCATCCAAAACTCGAAATCTCTCTCGATGCAAGAGGTCGTGGGCACCTGGGTCTACATGTCCCCCGAACAGTTTCACGGCAAAGCCGGATCAGCTAGCGACCAGTATTCACTCGCTATCGTCGTCTACCAATGGCTCTGTGGTCAGCTCCCCTTCACCGGCAACGGCAGTATGTATAACATTCCTCTACAGCACGAAAACATGTCCCCACCGTCCTTATGTGCGCAGCTTCCCGATCTCTCGTCCGCCATCGAACAGGTCGTATTCAAGGCCCTTGCCAAAAAACCTGAAGACCGCTACCCCACCATCAAAGACTTTGCCGACGCTCTGGAGGAGGCCAGCCAGCCACCCTTCGTACCCGCCCCTGGTGTACGTCTCGGTGACTACCAGCTCGTGCGTCGGCTTGGCTCCGGTGGCTTCGCCGATGTCTACGAGGCCGAGCACCTGCATCTGGGCACCCAAGCCGCCATCAAGCTGCTCAAAGGCGACCTCTCCTCTGAGCAGATCGAGAGCCTGCGCCGCGAAGCTCGCACCATCATGAACCTTGATCATCCCAACATCGTGCGCGTCCTCACCTTCAGCCTCGAGCGCAAAGTGCCCTACCTGGCCATGGCCTACGCGCCCGGCGGCACACTCGACGACCGTCACCCCATCGGCACGCCGCTCCCTCTCGAAACCGTCCTCACCTATGTACGCCAGATCGCCAACGCCTTGCAGTGTGCCCACGATCAGGACATCGTCCACCGCGACATCAAGCCTGGCAACTTCCTGCTTGCCCGAGACGGGCGCGTCCTTGTGGCCGACTTCGGCATCTCCCTCATGGCCTCCGAAGTCCAGACTCGTACCTCGCAAGAGGTCGTCGGCACCTGGCTCTACATGGCCCCCGAACAATTTCAAAACCAGGTCAGCCCGGCCAGCGATCAATACGCCCTCGCCATCGTCGTCTACCAATGGCTCTGCGGTGAACTCCCCTTCAGCGGCAACATCCACGCCCTTCCCTATCAGCACATGAACGTCCCTCTACCATCACTGCATGACCACGTCCCCACCCTCTCGCCCGCCATCTAGCGAGTCATCCTCAAAGCC
>Ga0137377_10005636_pt1 | contig 10057 bp, 10 predicted proteins | sample SagtaG_22_FD_104815 | JGI IMG/M metagenome (GOLD analysis project Ga0137377, IMG submission 104815) | Vadose zone soil microbial communities from Sagehorn Ranch, Mendocino, California, USA - Sage2_L_40_16 metaG | ecosystem: Environmental > Terrestrial > Soil > Vadose zone | place: USA... | reverse complement strand
TCCACCTGATTGCGCTCCCGATAGGCGGCCTTGTCGAAGGTGCGCTGACGGGGCTGGTCGGACTTGCTCGGGATCACCGCCCGGATGCCACGGCGCCGCAGATAGCGCCGCAGGCCCGGGTAGCTGTAACCCTTGTCACCAGCCACCGCGTCCGGCTTGACCCGCGGCCTGCCCTGCCGGGACGCTTGACCGCCCCGCCCTCCATCATGCGACGCAGCATCGGCGCCTCATGACGCTGCCCCGCGGTGGCCAAGATCACCATCGGCTTGCCCCCACGCTCCACCCGAAGTGCAGCTTGGTGGAGTACCCGCCGCGGCTGCGGCCCAACGCCTCCCGATCGCCCGGCTGGTCAGGATCGGCGGGAGCCCCCCATGTCCCGCACGGCCAGGTCGGGTTGATGCCCGCCGCATGGACCGCGACACGCACCTGGCCAGGCCCGGCCTGCGGGTCGGGCAACTTGGCGATCCGCATGACCAGCACGTGTACGATCCGCTCGAGGAATCGCCGCCGCGGCGCACGTGGCGATGACGCCATGCTTCGGTGGCTTCCCATCGCGGGCTCCCGATCATGGGAGGGTGATGGCATGCAGCGTATCGGCATCCTGCTCTTCGACGATGTGGAGGAGCTGGACGCGGTGGGACCGTGGGAGGTGTTCGGCGCGTGGGCGCACGCCTATCCGGAAGAGGCCGAGGTGGTCGCGTTCGCCGCCAATCGGGGCCCGGTGCGGGCGGCCAAGGGCCTGAGCCTCCAAGCAGACCAGGGTTTCGATGAGCTGGGGCGGCTGGACGTGCTGCTGCACCCGGGTGGCATGGGGACCCGGGCGCTGCTCAAGGATCCTGGGCATCTCGACTGGGTGCGAGCGCAGCGGCGCCAGGTGCCGCTGCTCACCAGTGTCTGCACCGGGTCGCTGGTGTATGCGGCTGCCGGTCTGTTGGGCGGCCGGCCTGCCACCACGCACTGGGCCAGCCTCGGCCTGCTTGCCGAGCTCGACCCGACGATCGAGGTGCGTGGCGATGATCGCTTCGTTGATGACGGCGAGGTGGTCACCTCGGCTGGCGTCTCGGCCGGGATCGACATGGCTCTGCACGTGCTGGCCCGGCTGGGCGGCATCGAGCGTGCCAAGGAGATCCGCCGCTACATCCAGTACGACCCGCTCCCACCTGTCTAGCTTCTGTGCCACTGGTGTCCGCCATTCGGCACGAGCGAGCCAACTCCGAAAGGTGGGGGTTGAAGCAGACACGGAAGGCACCCGGCAGGCCCGCAAGGTGGAGGCTAGGCTCAGGCCGATATCGGCGGTTGCTCCTTGGCGGGACGGCTGATCGGGCATGTGAGGGACGAAGCCGTGCCGGATGGCGCGCCGGCCACCAAGCCGGTCGGCAGGGGTGAGCGATGGCAGACGGGTTGAAGCTGGGCTTGTACGGGCTGCACCGGGGTGGCAGCGCCGATCCGGACACGCTGGTCCGGCGGGCGCGGTTGGCTGAGGAGGCAGGCTTCGAGTCGCTGTGGGTCGGCGACCACATCGCCCTGCCGTCCGGTCTGGGCGACCCGCCGGAGCAGCCGCGCCTGGAAGCCGTCGTCGCCCTGGCCTACATGGCGGCGCTGACCAGTAGGATGCGGCTGTGCCTGGGGGTGATCGTGCTGCCGCAGCGCCAGCCGGTCCTGCTGGCAAAGCAGCTGGCGTCGATCGACGTCCTGTGCAAGGGGCGGCTGACCGTCGGCATCGGCGTCGGCTACGTCGAGCAGGAATTGCGAGCGCTCGGGGTGTCGCTGGCTGACCGCGGTGCCCGGACCGACGAGTACCTGGCCGTCATGCGCGCGCTGTGGGACGAGCCGACGCCGTCGTTTCAGGGGCGCTTCGTCGACGTCGCCGACGTCGTCGAGCGACCGCGGCCAGTCCAGCGGCCGTGCCCGCCGATCGTCGTCGGCGGGGAATCGCCGGCCGCGTATCGACGCGCGGTCCAGGGCGGGAACGGTTGGTATGGCTGGGACCTGGACCTCGAGGGCACCGCCGGGGCGCTGGCGGCATTGCGCGAGACCGCCAGCCGCTACCAGCGGCCGCCCGGGCTCGGTGAGCTGGAGATCACGATCACCCCGCGCGGCGTGGTCGACGTCGAGACGGCGCGCCGATATGCCGATCTGGGGGTGCACCGCCTGGCCTTCCTGCCGCCCACCATGGAAGGCTCCGCCATGGACGAGCTGATCGCGTCGGTTGCCGAGACGCTCGTCGGCCGGATCTGAGACATCGAGGCATAGTCTTCCAATGATGTCGTGGTACGCCGCGCCACTGCCCAGATGCGGCCACATCCTCGTTGTGGGCTGGTCAGAGGCGGATCGTTGATCCTTCGACCGTGAGTGGCCGGTTCGTATTGTGGAAGGTCGGGGCTACAAACAGATCGCCAACAGCTTTCTGACCCGCATCAACAGGGTCGGTTGGCGATTTTGCTCGGGTTGCTTGTTGGGAGGAGCCTGGGTGGCGTGCGCGGCGGCGAGCTGGTGCTTCAGTTCCGCCTCGCGGGCGGCTGGAAAGCGGCGGCCGTTCCAAGGGGTCACGCAGACCGGTCTGTCTGATTATCATGCTGGCATGGCGAGGGACCTGAACGACAAGCTGACGCCACGTGAGCGACTGCTGGCAGCGGCCGACGAGCTCTTCTACCGGGAAGGCGTGCGATCGGTCGGGATCGACCGGGTGATCGAGCGGGCCGGCGTTGCCAAAGCGACCCTGTACAACGCCTTTGGCAGCAAGGAAGAGCTCGTCAAGGCCTACCTTGATAGCCGCCACGAGGCCCGCAGGCGACGCCTCGCCCAGGCGATGGAAGGCATCGACTCGCCACGGGGGAAGTTACTGGTCGTCTTCGACGTGATGGACAAGCTTTTCGCCGCCCCCAGTTACCGCGGGTGTGCGTTCTTGAACGCCAGCGCCGAATCGCCCGCCGGTGGCTTGGTGGAAAAGGTGTCTGACGAGTACCGCGAATGGGTGCGGTCGATGTTCGAGGGCCTCGCCTCCGATGCAGGGGCCTCGGACCCGCGGCAGTTGGCGCAACAACTGGTGCTGTTGTATGACGGCGCCACCGTGGCCGCCCAGATGGACCGCGACCGGACCGCCGCTCTCGCCGCCAAGGACGTCGCGACCGCTCTCGTCGATGCGGCGATCCGGCGTGGCCCCAAGCGTCGCGCGCGCTGATCGGTCGACGACCTCTTGCGTCCTCGCCTACGGCCCTGGTAAGGGCCGGTTGACAAGCTAGACAGATCGGTCTAGCGTCAGGCAGCGTCTAGACAGACTGGTCTAGCTCGTTGAGGAGTTGCACGACGAGGAGCCACCGACCATGCCGATGATCGACGTCACCGCCGCCACCGGAACCTTCTTGGATAAGCCGGCGCTCATCAAGGCGCTCGCCGAAGCGATCATGCGCTGGGAGCAGGTCCCGCCCATCGACTTCTTCTCCGAGAACACCGCGGCGTTTCTCCATGAGTTGCCGAGCGATTCGATCTCGAACGCCAAGGGCGAGAGCAACTATGTGCGCATCAATGTGTTGACGCCCGCCGGCGTGCTCGACCGTGACAAGAAGCTCGGCGTGGTGAGGGAGATGACCGAAATCGTCACCGTTGCAGCGGGCGATCCGACGTTGGCCGAACGCACATGGGTGCTGATCTCCGAGGCGCCCGAAGGCGGTTGGGGCATCGACGGCCACGCGTACCTGAACGCCGAGATCGCCGACACCGCTCGCCGCATCCTCGGAGGCGGCTGACGCTCGGGCCGGACCGTGCCGGGCGGCGCCTCGGCGAGCGCGAGAGCAGACGGCGACCACGGAGGATTTAGCGCATGACGACGATGAAGGCAGCGTTCCGCACAGCCGACGGCTTGAGGGTCCGCTAGAAGAACATCATCGAGGCCCCCGACCTCGACGGCTACCGTCAGGTCGACTCGAAGGAGATCCTCGGCCCGCTATGTGCGGACATACCCGGCAGAGCTTCCGGTCCTGGCCGAACAGCTTCGGGCATCGAGACACCCGCCGCGCTCATGGGGAGCCAGTACCAGGCGGTCTACCTGCGCGCACGAGGCCTGGCACGCCGTGTCGCCGCTTTGTCGATGCTATCCGTCAGTACCCGCAACTCCTCCTCCAGGTAGGCCGTGAGCCTGTCGACGTCGGGCACCAGCTCCCGGCACGCGATGACCCCGAAGAACAGGGTGTCCCGGTAGCTCATCGCCGTGATGTTCAGGCCTTGGCCGTCGGTGATCGCGGACAGCGGGTAGTACGCGATCAGCTCGGCGCCGGCGTAGTACAACGGCAGGTTGGGGCCGGGGACGTTGGAGATGATCAGGTTGAACAGGCTGGCCCGTTCGACCAGCCGCAGGCGCGCGGCCATCCGGGCGGCCTGCCCGGCAAGCGCCGGCATCGCGAACTGGGTGACGTCCGCGAGCAGGTTCGCGGGCAGTGCGTCGTGCTGCTCCTTGGCGGCACGCATGGCCTCGTGTACCACCCGCAGGCGCTCGCGTGGATCGGCAAGCTGCGTCGGTAGGACGGCGAGCATGGTGGAGACGCGGTTGCCGAGGGTGCCCTCCTGCTCCTCGGTGCGGACCGAGACCGGTACCGCGGCGATCAGTGGGCCATCGGGCAGCGCATCATGGTCGGCCAGCCAGCGGCGCAGCGCCCCCGCGCACAGCGCCATGACGACGTCGTTGACCGTGATCCCAAGCGCGTTCTTCACGCGCTTGACCTCCGACAGCGACAGGCCGCAGAAACCCCATCGCCGGTGCTGGGTGATCGATCGGTTGAACGGCGTCCGCGGCGCCCGCAGCCCGGGCTGCGACAGGACGGCGTCCCCATCCCGTCCCAGCAACTGCTCGACCAGCGGCAACCTCGCCAACGCCGGGCTGGCAACCAGCGAAGGCGCTGATCGGAGCAGGCCGACCGACAGCCGTGCCGCGCGGAGCGGATGACGGGTCAGCGACACGGCGCTGCGTGCCAGCAGCTCGACCGCGCCCGGTTGCCGCTCCGTCCTGCGAGGCGGCGGGTCGGCCAGCTTGCGGCCCTCGGGTGACAGGTCGAGCAGTGCGGCCAGGATGTCATTGCCGGACACGCCGTCGATGGCTGCATGGTGCACCTTGCTGTAGATGGCCGCCCGTCCGCCCTGCAGCCCGAAGATCAGGTAGATCTCCCACAGCGGCCGGCTGCGGTCCAACGGCCGAGCGTGTAGACGGGCGGCCTGCTCGGCGAGCTGCCGATCGCTGCCGGGGGAGGGCAGGGCAAGCTCCCGGACGTGGAACTCGATGTCGAAGTCCGGATCCTCGATCCAGTACGGCTGGTCAAGGCCCAATGGCACGTCCACCAGACGGCGGCGCAGGGGCGGGACCAACGGCAGACGGGACTCGACCACCCGGGTGAACCGCTCCAGCGTGAAGGGCTCGGACGCGGTCGACGGGTCGACGATGCACACGCTTCCCACATGGCCGAACACCGTTCGGGTCTCCATCGCCAGGAACGCCGCATCCAGTCCGGTCAGCTGCTGCACGTGGTCACCTCCCGGTGGCGCGACACACTTGAGCTGCTGGTTGAGCACCTCGCCGGTCGCGCTCCAGTGTCGTGAGCGCGGCGGCCGAGGTGCGCAGTGACGTGTCCAGCACCCGGATGCGGCGCCTCGGGTCCATGAGGTTTGCGCCGATAGCGGTGAGGTCCTCCGGCCCGGGGGTGAGCACGGTGACCCGGATGCCCCGCGCCTTGACCTTGCGCACCTCGCGCTGGAGCCAGAGGGTGATCAGACGACGGAACTGCCGTTCCAGGTGGACGTAGGGGTTACGCGGACTGTCCAGGATGTAGCTGGCCATTGGCGCCAGCACGTAGATCTCGTCGAGGTCGACATCGGCCAGAAGGTCCAGCGACGTGGTCGAGTGGACACCGCCATCGACGTACCGCCGTCCCCCGATCAGTGTCGGCCGGTACCAGCCAGGGATGGAACAGGACGCGACCACCGCTTCGGGCAGCGTCGCGGGTGCCGCTCCAGCTCGGCCGAACGCGACCCGCCGCCCGGAGTCGTAGTCGACTGCCATGACCCAGGTCTCCCCGCCCGGCGCCCAGCCGTCCCCCGCGGTCCGCGCTGTGGCGGGCCGCGCGTGGGCCTGGGCCTGGGTGACCAGTCCGCGTATCAGGCCCTCCAACGAGGTGTGCCGGGCGCGTCCCTGCGGCACCAACGCGCTGGCGGCCACCCATGGGTACACCCGGTGCGGGGCCAGCGCCGTACTGAGCAGCAGCCGAGGCGAGCCGACCCGCATCCGTGGCAGCGGCGGCAGCGGACCGCCGGCGTCGCCGTCGATCTCATTCAGGTCGGGCAGGAGCGCCAGCGCCCTCCCGCGCTGGTGTTCCACGATGTCCTCGACGGCGACCCCGCAGCGCAGGGCGGCGGCCAGCGCGCTGCCGGCGCTGGTGCCCACGATGAGGTCCACCGCGCCGACCGGGTACGGCAGCCGCCGCTGCAGCGCAGCCAGGGCTCCGGCCATCCAGGCGGCGCCGAGCACGCCGCCCGCACCGAGCACCAGGCCGGTCCGGGGGTGCCGCGGCACGGGAGGTATGGCCCCATCTCCGGACGCCATCGACGTCTCCAAAGTCAGGCCACCCTGATGTCACGCCGGGCGCCATCGGCCAAGCATGGCACGCGGTGTGGCATCGCGCTCACCAAGCGGCCCTGTCCCGCTCGGCGTCGACCATGGCGGTCAGGGTCTCGTGAGCGGTGTGCGCCGGCGCCCAGCCGAGCTCGCGGCGGGCCTTCGTCGTGTCCATGAGCATCGGGTGCCGCGCGGTGTGCACCCACTCCATCTCGGCAGGAAGCAAGGGAAGCCTCTCCACCAGCGTCGAGGTCAGGCCGACCAGCGCGCCGGGGACCGGGATCGCGTAACCGCCCAAGGCGCGGGCAAACTCGCCCGTCGTGATCTCGCCGTCCCCGGCGAGGTTGTAGGCGCCCGGCGGCCCGGTGCCGACGACCGCCGCGCAGACCGCGGTGGCGACGTCGTCGTGGTGGATCAGCTGGAAGCGCACACCAGGGTCGGGAAGCACAGGGAGGCCGGGTACGCGGCCGAGCACCCGCCGTGCCATACCGGGCAGGCGCTCGGCGGCCCGGCGCCACGGCAGGCTCCGGACCAGCAGCGTTGCCTCTGGCCCGGCCACGATGCACGGTCGCAGCACGTAGACCTCCAGGTCGGCACCGGCAGTGACCTCGGCCAGCAGTGCCTCGCAGGCGGCCTTCTGCGCGGAGTAGTAGTGCTCGGGCGAGCCGCGGGCGGGGACGTCCTCGGTGAGCGGCACCGGGTTGTCGACGTGGTAGCCGTAGGCCGCCAGGGACGAGGTGTACACCAGCCGGCGCGGTCGATCAGCCGAAACGGTAGCCTCGAACACGTTGCGGGTGCCGGCGAGATTGATCCGCTGGCTCTCCTCGCGCGAGCCGACGATGACGTACGCGAGATGCACGACCACGTCGGCCTCGGCCACGAACGCCGCGACCGCGGCCGGGTCCAGGACATCGCCTTGCCGATACTCGGTCTTGCGCCAGCCTCGGGACGCCGGGTCGAACGGCCGGCGGGCCATGCCCAGGACGCGGTCCACCCGGCGCTCCTGTTCCAGCGCGCGGACCACTGACGTGCCGATCTCCCCGGTCGGCCCGGTGACGGCGACGGTGAGCGCCATGGTCAGCTCCCCCTACGGTCGCTGACCATCATGAACGTGGTCATACCGGCCGTCCAACATATCCTTGAGGCCTGCACGTGGCCGATACCGCAGTGACGTTCGAGGAGGTCCGATGAACGTTCTCTATACCGCGGAAGCAACAGCGCACGGAGGACGGGAAGGCCGCGTTCGATCCTCCGACGGCTCCTTCGCGCTGGACCTCGCCATCCCGAAGGAGCTGGGCGGGCCAGGCGGCCCAGCCACCAACCCGGAGCAGCTGTTCGCCGCCGGTTACGCCGCGTGCTTCGAGAACGCGATACGTCTTACTGCACGCAGGATGAAGCTTCCGGCCAGCGGCGCCTCCGTCACCGCCCGGGTCGGCATCGGCCCCGACGGGTCGGGCGGGTACGGGCTCACCGTCGAGCTCCGCGCCCGCCTGCCAGAACTCGATCGCGACCAGGCTGAGCAGGTCATAGCCAAGGCACACACTGTGTGTCCCTATTCGAACGCGGTCCGTGGCAATGTCGAGGTCACGGTCGTCGTCGACCCGGCTCCCGACGTCATCTAGCCACCACTGTCGCGCGCTCACCCCGGTTGGATAGCTCATGGCGTTGGTTCGGTTGGCCTGTCGATGGATGTGGCTGCCTGGAGGCGGCGGCGGGCGTGCCGATAGGCGTGGTCTTCGACCTCGTCGATTCGGCGGGCGCTCATCATGTTCAGCCCCATCGCCTGCAAGGTGGCGGTGTCCGGCTCGATCGTCACGATCGCGAGGCCGTGGCGACGCAGCGTCCACGTCTCCCCACGGAGGAATTGTTGGAACCGCAGGCGGATCGGCAGGTCGACGCGGGGGCGGACCGAACGCACGTCGACCGACATGGGCGAGCTCACGACGACCAGGTCCAGGTCGCAGCCTGCCAGCAGGTCGGCGTTGGTCGGCGAGTGCACGCCACCGTCGATGTAGTCGACGCCGTCGATCCGGATCGGGGTGAAGTAGGCGGGGATCGCGCAGGAGGCGACGACGGCGGACCCGACGTCGGTGGCGGGTGCGCCGGGAGTGCCGAACACGACCCGACGGCCGTCCCGTCGGCGGACCGCGACGACCCAAAGCTCTGCGGCCGGCCAGGTCGTCCCGTGCACGCGCCGCAGCCGCTCGGCGATGAAGGTGACGTCCAGCCGGCCTGTGGTGAACTCGGGCCGGAGCAGCATGGCGTTGAGGCCCTGCCGTGGTCGCCGGGCCAGGTCGAGGAGCAGGCTTCGCTGGGACGGGGCCCGCCGCCCGGTCCGGGGCGCCGCGGGGAGCGGGCGAGCCGGCGCGTACCGTCGCAGCGAGGCGGCGACCAGGGACCCGGCGGAGGTGCCGACGATGACGTCGGCCGCTCGAGCGTCCACGCCGAGGTCGTCCATCGCGCGCACGACTCCGCGGTGGAACGCCTCGCCCGCCGTCCCCCCAGCCCCTAGAACCAGCCCGACCCGCGGCTTCCCATCCGTCTTCCCCGGCCCCCCACCGGGTCCCTGGCCGCTCACCCGGCGGCCGTCCCGCCTGGACCTTGCGGCGCGCCTGTCGGCCCGTTCCCGGTACGGCCGCCCGCGGCAGGCTTGGCCGCCCGCCAGGCCGCGGTGGCGCCCTCGGTGTCGAGCCAGTCCAGGATGAGGCCGGCGACCGCGTCCGGCACCTCGAGCTGCGGCACGTGCCCGACGTCGGAGAGGACCTCGAAGCGCCAGTCCGGATTGCGAGCCGCCGCCTCGTGCGCCGACTGAACCGACACCAGCCGATCCTTCTCCCCGTGCATCAGCAGCACGGGCGACCCGACCGCCCGCATCGCCGCCCAGTACCGCCCTCGTCTCGCGCTCACCCGTAGCAGCGACCTGGCGGCGCTCAAGAAGGCAGCGTCCAGCCCGGCCACCGCCACGCGCTTCTCGGCCAGCGCCACCGACGCCGCGACCAACTCCTGCGGGACGCGCGCCGGATCGACGCAGCAGACGTCCAGGACCTGTCGGACGAGCTCGCCTGGTGCCACCGCGGCCCGGCGCCGGGCCAGATACCGCTCCCCGATACCAGGGACGGCGTACAGCAGGAACATGGTCGCCACCAGCCGTTCCGGCCGCACGCCACGAACGAGCGGCAGCGCCGGGTCGATCAGGACCAAGCCGGCCACCGCGTCCGGGTTGGCCACCGCCTCCATGATCGAGGCCATCCCTCCCATGGAGTTGCCGACCAGGATCGCCGGGGCGCCGGCGACCTCGCGCACGAAGCGGTCGAGCATGACGGCGGCGCTCTGAACCGTGGCGGCGCGCCCCTCGGGGTGGGTCAGCCCGAAGCCGACCAGGTCGACCGCCAGGAGCCGCGCCTTGGCGACCAGCCTGGGAGCCAGCAGGCACCAGTTCAGGTGCGACCCGCCCAGGCC
>Ga0137377_10005633_pt1 | contig 10059 bp, 9 predicted proteins | sample SagtaG_22_FD_104815 | JGI IMG/M metagenome (GOLD analysis project Ga0137377, IMG submission 104815) | Vadose zone soil microbial communities from Sagehorn Ranch, Mendocino, California, USA - Sage2_L_40_16 metaG | ecosystem: Environmental > Terrestrial > Soil > Vadose zone | place: USA... | reverse complement strand
CAATCCCGTGGCGGTGTCACGCGTCGGCGCGAAGGGGCTCTGGCAGTTCATGGCGCCGACGGCGCGCCTGTACGGCTTGCGGGTCGACCGCTGGGTCGACGAGCGCCTCGATCCGGAGAAGGCGACCGTTGCGGCGGCCGGATATCTCAACGACCTCTACGTTCGGTACGGGTCCTGGGAGCTCGCTCAGGCGGCCTACAATGCCGGTGAGGTCAAGATCGACAAGGCGATACGGGCGACCGGCTCAGCAGACTTTTGGGACCTGAGGCAGTCCAAATACCTGCGGCGCGAGACCAAGGACTTCGTGCCGGCCATCCAGGCCGCGATGGTGATCGGGCGTGATCCCGGCCAGTACGGGTTCGAGCCGAGCCAGACGGCGATGCCGGATGTCGATCGGGTGACCGTCCCCGCCTCGACGGATCTCCGGAAACTCGCCGCGAGCACGGGGATTCCTCTGCAGACGCTCCGCTCGCTGAATGCCATCCTGATCCGCGGCGTCACCCCTCCGGGCCGGACGTGGGAAGTGCGAGTCCCGAGCGGAACCCGAGAGGCTTTCGTCACGGCTCTCACGCCCCGGATGAAGGTCGCTACGGTTGCTGCACCCAGCCGGCGTGGAGCCAGCACGGCGGTTCACGTCGTTCGCGCGCGCGACACCGTGAGCTCGATCGCGAAGCTCTACGGCGTGTCCACCAGTGACGTCGTCCGCTGGAACAACCTCGAGAACGGCGACGCGATTCGGCCGGGTGACCGGCTCCGCGTCACGACTCTCCGCCCGGCCGCCGAGCTCGACGGCCAGGGCGGGTTCCGGTGAGGGTCGAAGTCCGACTCTTCGCTACTCTCGCCGCATTTCTTCCGTCCGACGGTCGCGACGGCACGGCCGAGCTCGAGATCCCCGAAGGCAGCACGGTCACCGATGTCACCCGTCGTCTCGGAATCCCGCCCGATCTCGCCCGAGTCGTCCTCGTCAACGGTCGAGACATTGGTTCGGAGGCACGCTTGACCTCTCGTGATGTCGTGACGATCTTCCCGCCGCTGGCCGGCGGCGCGGGCTAAGCGTCGCGGGGAAGCGTCGCCAGCGGGGTCACCCCGCGTTCGGATCCCGCGGCGCGCTCGGCGCCGGCCTGCTCGATCGTCGCATCGATCTCGGCACCCACCAGCAGGGTCACGCCGCTCCAGTAGAGCCAGAGCATCAGGAGTATCACGCCGCCGATCGAGCCGTAGGTCGCGTTGTAATAGTTGAAATAACCAACGTAGAACCTGAGGCCGAGCGACATCAAGAGCCACGAGACGACCGCGAAGGCCGAGCCCGGCGTGATCCAGGACCAGGCGCGATCCACAGCAGGGGCCAGGTAGTAGACGAGCGTAAGGCCCGTGAGGACCAGAAGCATCACGACGGGCAGCTGGAACAGCTTCCAGACCAGGGTGAACAGAGGGTCGAGCCCCATGAAGCCACCGATCGCCTCACCGACCCGGGCCCCGAAAACCAGCAGGAGGAGCGCGGTCAGCGTGAAGAGTGAAAGCACGAGCGTCAGCGCGATCGCGATCAGGCGTTTGTCCCACCAGCTCCGATGATCTGCGATTCCGTACGCTGCGTTGAGCGCCTTCATGATCGAGAGCATTCCGCTCGAAGCGCCGAGCAGAGCCGCCAGGGCCCCGACCGACACGAGCCCCCCGCTGGCGCCCCTGACTACCTCCGCCAGGGTCTTCTTGATCAGCGACGCCGCGTCCCCGGGCAGCACGCGGTCGGCGTACCCCATGAGCTGGGACATGAGGTTGGGACCCGGGAGCAGACCGACAAGCGCGGTCAGAAACAGGAGGGTCGGCAACAGTGCGAACGCAAAGTAGTAGGAGAGCTCGGCGGCCCGATTGAGAATGTCATCGCGCGACGACCTCTGGTAGACGCGTGTACCGAGCCCTCGGATGGAGAGCCCTCCGAGCGCCCAGCGAGAGGCCGCCGTGCGGCCCAGTCTTGGCCGCGTCCACTTCAGCGGGTTCACTTCGGGGCCCATCGTAGCAGGGACCGCGCGAAATCGCGCCCCACGCGGTGGTAAACTCTTGGCGTTTCAACGAGCCTTCGTTGCGTCGGAAGCGTCTAGGAACCCGGTGGGCTTCCCGGACTTCGGATGCCCTCAGGTGGACGGCCGATCACGCCCATTCTCGCGCACTTCCAACCTGCCGCCGTTTGACGATGTGTGCGCGATGTCGCGGCGGATTGCACACCGTTGCGGGCGGTTGGTGAGCACCAGGGCCGCCAAGGCGTCTCGGTGTCCCGCTGAATGGTCCGTCTCAGTCGTTGTCGGGGCAGTCGAACCGTCGCCGCTGATCGTCCCCAGGGAGTGTTTAGTCTCCGGGCCGCGCCGCATACCGCCCGGCGTACTGACTAGCGATTCAACAGCCAGTCGATGACGGCGCCGGGATCGTCTGCGACGTCCGACTGCCGGGCCGGCACGGTCGCTTGAGCTTGCGTCGCGCGCCGCCGCGGCTGACGCTCGGCGCTCGGTGGCGCCGAAGCGGGCGCGGCCCGCCGATGACGATGGGTCACCATGAAGGGACCGCTAGTGGCCAGGCGTGTGAACATGTTGGCTGCGTACAGCCTGAACTCATACCTTCCAGGCGGCGCGATGGGAGGTATCTGAAGGATGCACGAGCCGGAGGCCTTTGCGGGCCCCGGCGTTTGAGAGCAGCTCACGTAGATCCAGGCGAGATAGGCGCCCCCTGCGGTTCCCTCCGCATAGAGGCCGATCCAGTCGGTGGGCGTTGGCGCCGCGATACCCTCCCAGGTCGCGGTAGCCGACCCCGGGGCTGGCACCGACGCTGTCGGCACGTTCACAATCGGGCTCTCGGCGAAATCGTCCCGTGCTACGGCGTCAGCCGGGGGTGAACAGTCGCTCTCATTGCCCGCTGTGTTTACGGCGCTCACCGCGACGTAGTAGCGAGTGCCGGTGACGAGCCCGCGAAGCCGAGCGCTCACCGTCTCCTCGGGGGACGGGGTCGTCGTTGGCGCTGCCAACTGAAGAAAGGAAGGGCCACCACAGGGAGAGCTCGTGACACCGTAGTAGACGCGATAGGACGCTAGATCCGTCAAACCGCTTGTGTCGATATTCGTTGTGGGGGCACTCCAGGAGGCATCGAGGACCCCTGCGTTCCCGGGGGCTTGCATCAGAAGAACTCCGCCAAGTGCCAGACCGATACCTAGACGCCATCGGCGCAAAGGAATCATGGACTTCCACATGCGATCAAACAGCGCTTCCCTGAACTCGATCGTCATCACACCAACTCTCGGCATACTCCGCTGTGTCTCCCCCGGTCGAACCGTGAGCTGCTCAAGCGATCGCTCGGTGAGCGTGCAGGGATAGTCGGCCGATCCTGCGCGCCTCAGGACGCTTCCGGAACGGACTAGGACGTAGAAGAGTGTGTTAGCCTCGGCGATCAGAAGACGCCGCGACCGGCGAGACGAAACGCTGCGAGATTCAGGGAACGCGTTCTCACGCGCAGCCTGGATAGGACGCGGGGCGTCTCGCCTGTTGCGTGCACTTCTTGTTAAAGCGCGATCCCGCGTTCTTGAGAGTCCATCAAATCAAACCGCGCGAGATAGCAATGTCGGTGCCACACGCGCGCGTAAGGTGCAATAATTCCGGATATTCGTAACTAGGGATATTACCTAATCAATTTACGCCGGGAGGGTAGCCTTCACCAGACCCCCGGAGGGAGATCCTGTCGATTCCTGTTGGGGAGGCGAACACCAGACTGACATGAGTGTCACGGAGCCTTCGCAGGAAGTTTGCCGCGGATCGATTCGACTTCGCGAGCCGAGCGATGCAGGCCCCAATCGCTCGTGTCGGTCAGGAGCCGATTCACGATCACGTTCTCGTTCCTCGACGCCGAAAAAGATGGAAGATCGCGGACCCGGTGGTACGGAGGGCGCAGCGTGGGAGCCGCTGCCTCGGCCGCTAAATAGGGCAGCCGCTACGGGCGCCGTACCCTTGGCGAGGGCGTTGATCGCTGGCCAGAGCTCGGATCCCATCGGAAGGCAGGGCCGGGACTCGGAGGCCTCGGCGATCGGGCCGCCCAGCATGGGCGCACGACAGAGAGCACAACCGTGAGCACCCAAGACGGCCAAGAACAACTGGCCAGATGTAAAGTTTCTTGACGTATTTTTGTGATTTTCCTCCTTCAAGGTCTCGATTGGGGCTTGCGAAACCAACAGGAAGATACTGGCCTGTCAGCCTGCCTTACGAGCGCTTTCAGGGCTTGGCGCCAAAAGCTGGGAGGCTAGTCTTGTAATTAAACCGTAAAATCAAATAGTTATTGCAACCACCGGGCAATGAGGAGTGTGGAACCGACAGCTACAACCAAGGGGCCAGAATGTAAATTTTCTTGACTTGCTTTCAATGATTTTCCTCTTCAAGGTCTCGATTAAACGGGCGAAAACCCAAAGGAAGATTCCTGGGCTGTCAGCTTGCCTTACGATCGCTTTCGGGCTTGGCGGTCAACGCCGGAGGCCAGTCTTGTAATTATAATCAGAATCAACTAGTTAGTGGCCCAGTCCCAGGCAATGAGGAGTGTGGCAGACCGATTGCTGTTCCCTGTTCCCGTGTCAACCACGGTCCATCAGCAAGAGCGAACTAACGAAGGGGGGTCGTCGCGATGAAAGGTGTCTTCCAAGCAGCTTTGGTCCTCGCGGTTATCGCGGTAGGCTTCATGATCGCGGCGCCGCCTGCCCATGCAGTTACTTTCGATCTGACCAGTTGCCATGTCACGGGCGGCTGTGGCACGCAGACCGTCTTTGGCACCGTAACGCTGACGCAGGTCGGGGCGAACGTCAATTTCGATGTGGAGCTGGCCGGCGGGAATAGATTCGTGGAGACGGGAGCGGCGGACCAACAACTCTTCAAGTTCAACGCCACGGGTGTTGTTGCGGCAGACATCGTTAACGAGGCCACCGCCAATCCGCTAAACGCCGTCGCGGGGGGCCTGCAAGGATCCGCTGGGGCTTTCAACGGGGACGGCACAGGGGATTTCGGTTTCGGGATCAATTGCGCCACCGATCCTTGCAATGGGGGCTCCACTCCAACATTCACGGGACTCACCTTTACTGTTAACGGTGCGACGATCGCCGAGCTGACCGCCCCGAATAATCTCGGTAACATCTTCGTTGCCGACGTACTCATCGCCAGTAATGGCCTCACCGGGCCGGTGGACGTCACTGGTGTTAGTGCCGTACCCGAGCCTGCGACGCTGACGCTCCTCGGCGTCGGGCTCGTGGGGCTTGGCTTCGCGGCTCGCCGGAGGGCTCGGCGTAACAGCCGCTGACACGGTCTTAGTAACAAAGGAGGGGCCGGCGGCTAGTCCGCGCGGCCCCTTCGTCTTCCACGTTCAGAAGGAACCTCGTGGCCTCCGTCCGGGGGATCAGCGAAGCCGACTCGTATCTGCCAACTCGGGGTAACAGGTCCAGCGTGCGAAATGCAGTTGCGCAGGCCGACGACAAATTGGTGCTCTCCTCGGCTCTTGAAAGCCTCCCAACGCACGTCCCAGTCAGGAAGCGGGTGTCCTGCGTCGATGCAGTGGGTCCCGACTCCGCGGACGAGATCGCGCCATGCGACCGCGGCGGTCGCGGCGGCGAACATTGCACGACGGATAGACCGAACATGAGCATCGAAATGCGCGCGCCCTGGGCGGTTCCAGAAAGCACGGGTCTTGGCCGCTGTATCGAATGCTTCGATTCTGGTGGCGAGTTCGTCTACAGAATCACTGAGGATCTCAAGCGACTGCTGCAGCGCGAGAATGTCGCGGTGAGGCGAAAAGCTGGGATGCTCGCGGATCGCCGCCCATACTCCACGGAAGTCAGCCCAGTAGCGATGCTCAATCGTCTCCTCGCTCCAGGGGAGCGGGCCGAGAGTGAATGTGCGTTCTGTCGTCACGTCAGTTCCACCCCGCTCGCAGATCCTCACGCAGGAGATCTACTCGCATCCTTCGGCGTCACCCACCGCTCAAAGGTGACCCCGCATGGGCAAACAACCATGATCAGGTGGCCGTTCCCATCGGGCTCGGTCACGTCGCCGGTCAGCGCGCCGTGTGGGCGGTGGTCGGTGACGAATTCCTCGAGGCTCAACGCCAATCCAGGACAACGGATGCTGTTGGGCACGCGACGCGCGTAACGCTCCAGACTTTTGTTGCTCCGTTTGTGACTAGCATTCGCGCAGATCCAGCACCAAGCGCGGTTCGGTGAGTACGGAGCGGATCACCGCTTTGACGGCCTCTGTAATAAGCTGGAGAGCGACTTCGTGGCTTCGAAGCGTTTCCAGTTCACCAGAAAACGTCGCGTCTCCCCCATGCGCGACGCGGCTCCGATACGTGTACATCTTCGACCACACCGTGTCAGGGTTTGCCCCACCGAAAGGGCCATAGTTCAAGGAGGGCGCGCCTTTTCTGAACTTGACGCGTAATCGAATCGTAGGGATCAGATGGGTTTGGCGCGTGTGTCAACAGCGATTCTAGCATTGCGAAATAACCCAGAAACCGCAACGGTGAAAAGTGTGGCAACGCTTTCAACTGCCCGGGTTTCCCCACCTGGAGGGGCCTCACCTGGGCGAGCGTCGGCAGAGCTACATCAAGCAATGGCGGGCCGCCTGCCGGGCCGCGGGGCCGCCCGGGCGGATCGTGCACGACCTGAGACGGTCGGCTGTCCGCAACATGGAGCGCGACGGGGTGCCGCGGTCGGTGGCGACCCGGATCACCGGCCATCGGACGGAATCGATCTACCGCCGCTATGCTATCGTTTCGGACGCGGATCTCCAGGCGACAGCGGCACGGCGGGCACAATTTGGCTCCGGCGACCGTGGTGGCGATCCGCTAAGCGCGTAGAATTGCTAGCTGGAAGCGTCTAGGAACCCGGTGGGCCTCCCGGACTTCAAATCCGGTGGACCGTTCTAGACAAACGGTCGATGGGTTCGACTCCCATACGCTTCCGCCAAAGGAGCGATACTTGGCCAAGGGCGAACGGCGCACACGGGTACCCCGACGCACGACGCGGCGCCAGCGGACCATAATCGCCGTCACGGTCGCCGTGCTGGCGGCGATCGTCGTCGGATACTTCGCCTATAGGGCGCAGGCGAACTTGCCGGGGGTGCAGTTTCCGGACCAGGGCAACCTTCATATTGCCGGCGCCGACTCGCCCCACGAGCAGTACAACTCGGATCCGCCCACTTCGGGGCCGCACCTGCCGTACATCGCGCCGTGGGGCGTGCACACGCGGCCGATCGTCCGCGAGCTGCAGGTGCACAACCTGGAAGACGGCGGCGTGGTGGTGCAATACAACTGTGAGTGCCCCGACCTCGTCGCGAAGCTCAAGGCCATCGTGGACAAGTACGAGCGGCACGTCATCCTGGCGCCATATCCCGCGATGAAGCACAAGATCGCGCTGACGGCGTGGACCCGGCTCGACACCATGGATGAGCTGGACGAGGGGCGTGTCATCCGTTTCATCGAGGCCTACCGTGGTATCGACCACCACAAGTAGCCGGGGCATGCCGGCGCGATCGTGCGGATCGACCTCGGCGGCGTGCGTCCGCCTCACGGCCCTGGCGGGCGTGACCGCCCTGCTCGGCGCCTGCTCCGGGCTCTACGTGTCGCCGCTGGCGCCGCCCCCGTACCAGGTCGAGGTCGCCGCGCGCTACGATGCGACCTGGGCCGCCCTCGTGCGCGCGCTGGCTCGGGAGAACGTGCCGATCCGGGCCATCGCGCGCGATTCCGGCGTGATCGCCTCGGACGATTTCATCGCGCCTATCGGCGTCTATGCTGACTGCGGCCGCGTAGGGAGCGACCTGGTGGAGGGGGAGGCCCTGGTGTCCTTCACGCTCTTCGCCGAGCCGAACGGCAGGTGGACCCGCGTGCTCATGAACTCGAAGATGCGAACGCACATGCAGCGCAAGGGCTCGAGCGGCAAGCTGCGCCCGACGCCCGTCTACCAGTGCGCATCGACCGGCCGGTTCGAAGCGAACCTGCTCGACGCCGTGCGCGAGCTGGTGAAGGAGTAACGGTGCCGTCGCGACTGGCCGATCTCATCCGGAAGGCGCGCCGTCTCGCGGCCGAGCGAGACCGCCTCATCGAGGACCTCGCCGGCGAGTGGACTCACGCGTTGCGCGGCCAGGGACTTTCGACCGCGGATCTGGAGGAGCTCTGGGCGGGGCTCGTAGAGGACGCGGTACGGCGCGGGCGGCAATCGGGTGAGGGAAAATGGACGGCCCAGGCGTGGCGTCACGAGGCCCAGGAGGTGGTCGCCCGCGTCCGGCAGAAGGTCGAGGCCGCACTCGGTGAGCGCTGAACGCGCGACAGCGCTGCGCGGCTTGCCGTCGGTCGACCAGCTCCTCCGTCGAATCGCGGGGCAAGCGGAAGTCCACGGCATCACGCGGGCCCGCCTGACCGCGCTCGTCCGCGAGGCGCTCGATCAGGAGCGCGTCCGCGTCATCGGCGAGCGGACCGCCCCGGCGACGATCGAGCTCCTGGCCGAGCGCGTCGTGGAGCGGGCACGGCGCGCGGGGCCGTTCTCCCTGCGGCCCGTCATCAACGCGCAGGGCGTCGTGCTTCACACCAACCTCGGCCGGGCGCTCCTGAGCCCGCTCGCGCTCGAGCGGCTCCAGGCGGTCGCGACCGCGTATTCGAATCTCGAGCTCGATCTCGTCCGGAAGGAACGCGGCTCCCGCTACAGCCACGTGGAGGCGGTGTTGCGTCGGCTGACCGGCGCCGAGGACGCCCTGGTGGTCAACAACAACGCGGCCGCCGTGCTGCTGGCGCTCGAGACACTGGCCCACGGTCGCGAGGTCATCGTCTCGCGAGGCGAGCTGATCGAGATCGGCGGGGAGTTCCGTATCCCCGACATCATGCTGCGGAGCGGCGCGGTACTCCGCGAGGTCGGGGCGACGAATCGGACTCATCTGCGCGACTACGCCGATGCGATCACCCCCGAGACGGCACTGTTGCTGAAGGTCCACACCTCGAACTACCGCGTGGTCGGCTTCACCGCCGAGGTGTCCTCTCGGGAGCTGGTCGAGCTCGGCCGCGAGCGGGGGATCCCGGTGATGGAGGATCTCGGCTCGGGATCGCTCGTCGATCTGCGCCCCTGGGGCTTTCCCTACGAGCCGACCGTCCAGGAGACCGTCTCCGCGGGAGTCGATCTCGTGTCGTTCTCCGGCGACAAGCTGCTCGGAGGGCCTCAGGCCGGCATCGTCGTCGGCCGGCGCGCCATCGTCTCACGACTCAAGAAGAACCCCTGGAATCGCGCGCTCCGCATCGACAAATTCACGATCGCCGCGCTCGAGGCCACGCTCTATGCCTACGAGGCGGGGACGGCGCTCGAGACGGTACCGACGCTCGCCATGCTGATCGAGCCACTGGCCGCGGTGCGGAGCCGTGCGCGCCGCGTCCTGCGGCGCCTCGCGCCGGAGGTCCGGCAGCGCCTGGCCGCGAGCATCGTCGACGACCACGGCAAGGTCGGCGGCGGCGCTCTACCGACCGTCGAGCTGCCGACCGCGGCGCTCGCCGTCGGGTCGAGCGCGGACGCGACGATGCGGCTCGACGAGGCGCTGCGTGTCGGCGATCCGCCGGTCGTGGGCCGTATCGCGCACGATCGTCTCCACCTCGACTGTCGGACCGTGCTGCCCGCGCAGGTGAGCCTCCTCGCCGCGGCGCTGACCACCGCGGCCGCGCGCCTATGAGCGCGACGATTCCCACGCACGTCGTCGTCGGTACGGCCGGGCATATCGACCACGGCAAGACCTCGCTGGTGAAGGCGCTGACCGGGACCGATACCGATCGTCTCCCCGAAGAGAAGGCCCGCGGCATCACGATCGATCTGGGGTTCGCGTTTCTCGAGGAGCCCGGCGGGCTCACGATCGAGATCGTGGACGTCCCGGGCCACGAGCGCTTCGTCAGGAACATGCTGGCCGGCGTCGGTGGGATCGACCTGGCGATGCTGGTGATCGCGGCGGACGAGGGCGTCATGCCACAAACGCGGGAGCACCTCGCGATCTGCTCGCTCCTCAGGATCAAGGCGGGGCTCAT
>Ga0137377_10005631_pt1 | contig 10060 bp, 8 predicted proteins | sample SagtaG_22_FD_104815 | JGI IMG/M metagenome (GOLD analysis project Ga0137377, IMG submission 104815) | Vadose zone soil microbial communities from Sagehorn Ranch, Mendocino, California, USA - Sage2_L_40_16 metaG | ecosystem: Environmental > Terrestrial > Soil > Vadose zone | place: USA... | reverse complement strand
GTGCGTACTGGTTGAAAACGCTCATGAGAAAACGCTGCGTACACACTCAGCAACATAGCTGATCTGATGTGAGGTAAGTCCCAAGCCGCTGGGCAAATAGAATCCTCTACGGGCCATTCGCTCAGCCATCGGGTAGGATTCGCCGTCAAATAGACCCATCTTCCTGAAGACGGGTTGCTCATGCATCGGCCAAAAAAATGGCCGGGTCTCAATCCTAAGCTCCTTCAAACGCCGCATAGATTCTTCAGCATCGAAGCAAACCTCATCTTTGAGCAATAATCCATAAACCCAGTAAATATTTTGCGCGTATTCAGTACTTGGTATAGGTAGCTGAAGCGCCGCAACGTCTGACAGCAATTCCGTGTATTGTCTACCCATCTGTCGTTTACGCTCGACGAATACGTTAAGTCGTTCCAATTGTGCAACGCCCAGTGCAGCCTGCAGATTGGACATGCGAAAATTCCATCCTAGGTCCTCGTGTATGAACCGCTTTCTCGGTTGAAAGCATAGGTTTCGCAAGCTGCGGCATTTCTCCGCCAACTCCGCGCTGTCTGTGACAATCATCCCGCCTTCACCGGTTGTGACATGCTTGTTCGGATAGAAGCTGAACGTGCTGATGTTGCCGAAACTTCCGCAAGGACGCCCCTTATACTTCTGCCCATGCATTTCTGCGGCATCCTCGATGATTTGAATGCCGTTTTGAGCAGCTAGAGCAAGTATAGGATCCATATCCACGGGCAAGCCGAAAATGTGGACCACCATGATAGCCTTCGTCCTATTGGTTATTCGCTTCTTGACCGCATCTACATTCATGTTCCAAGTGAAAGGATTACTATCCACGAGTACAGGTGTGGCCCCCGCGCGAACAACCGCTGCGGCGCACGAAATGATGGTAAAAGTGGGCATAATCACTTCATCGTCTTTTCCCATACCCAAGGCAACTACTGCAGCGTCTAGCGCGACTGAACCATTCGATACGGCAACGCCATATTGTCGCCCGACTTGAGCCGCGAACTGTTCTTCGAATCGGCGAACGAAAGGGCCCTCGGAGGAAATCCAACCCGTATCAATGCACTGATTCAGGTACGCTTTCTCGTTGCCATCGAGGGACAGTTGGTTGACGGGGATAAATTCGGTGCCAATCATCTCGTTAGCTTGGCTTTTTCGGCCGTGATGCCGACGAACCGCCGCTTATCGAGATCGCCGGCATACGGCCCCTGTTTAACCTCAACCATCTCAATTTCTTCCAACACTTCGAAGCCGTGCCCGCCTACAGCCAATAGAATTACGTCACCTGCGCGAATGAGCCGGCTTTTTAGATAGCACTGCTGGTTGTCGTAGAAGTCGACGCGCAGCTTGCCGCGCTTGATCACGAGCACCTCGGACGTGAACGCGACCTCGCGCGTAACTCGCGTGTGGACATGCGGTTCGATGATCTTGCCGACCGGGTGTCGCATATACGCGAGTTGCTGCGAAAACTGGCTGGGTGTGAAGAAGTGAACGCCTGGCTCGACAAAGTCCGCACGGATGATGATCGCCAGAAGAGTGTCCCCATCCTGAATGTACTCGACCGCGTTTCGATCAGGCTGCGATCCGACAGCACTTTGCGGCGGAATATTGGAAGAAGATGTCCGACTCATAAGTTCAAACTGCCTTCCTCTGGAGCGACCCTCGGTGTTATTGGGCGATCGCTCATATACGTGGTGCCCCAAAAGCCAACTGCCAAAGCCGCGGTATATACGGCACCGGAAAGAAGCATGCCGTAGACCGCCCCTCGCAACCCTAGGTGCAGCACCAGGGGAACGCCCAACAGAGTTGTTGTAACTCCACTTACCACATACGCATAGAAGACCAACTTTGGTTTTTCCGCAGCTTTGAGCGCTGCGTTGATCGTGTGGCCGACGCCCGTTACAACTGGGAAGAAAGCCAGGATACCAATAAGCGGTGTGACGTCATCGAATTTCCCGCCATACAGCACATGCATTACTGGTTTACCAAGGAAATTAACAAGCCCGGCAAACGCGCACGTTACAAGAAACCAGCCGGCGCAGTACGCTCTCCAAACTGGCAGAAGCCCTTTCCTGCGTCCAGACGCATAGCGAAAGCACATCGCGGGCAAAATCAGAAGGTTCATTGAGGTAAACACTTGATCCATCGGGATCACAATGTTCGTCAGCGAGCGCAAATTTCCAACATCTTTGACAGAAAGAAACTCTGCCGCGAGCCAATAGTAAGCTTGTGTAACAAGCTGACAGACGAATGCTGTCAGTACTACCCAGCGAGAGTATTTCCAATGCTCCGTCCAATACGCTGGCTCAACGCCGGTAAAGACTCCGCGCTTCGCGCTGTGTGGCAACTCGCCGGCAAGAAAGGCACCCGCAAGGGTCCACGCCAGGCCGACCATCAGAAAGGCTGAGAAACCATTCAAAATTCTCGTTCGGAACGAAAGCCATAGAAAAATTAGGCAGATCGAGAAGAAAATCGTCGAAAACTTTGCTGCCAGATCCGGCCTTCCCTGCAGGTAGAACGTTCTGCGAGCAAAGGCCGCTGTTAATAGAACTCCGCACATGAGTGTCATGCCAAGGACAGTGGTGGACGCAGCTGCAGGCACGACCCAGGCCAGGATCCGCCAAAGCAGTGTGAGCGCACCCGTTAATCCCAGTCCCAACAAGATGTTTGTCCGCCAGAGCAAGCCTGCGTACACGGGAAAGTCCCGATGGTAACGCCCTGAACCATAGACGGTATAGGTCTCGAGGATGATTCCGTTATGCAGAGCTAACAGAAAACCCAAGACTGAATACGAAAGCGCAAAAACACCATACTCTTCTTTCGTCAGAGTGCGCGCAAGCGTGATATTCACCAAGAACATTCCGCTGACTGACAGGCCTTGATCCACAAGGCTAAAGCTGACTCGCTGGATGTGCGGCCAAGAGAGCGACGAGAACGCCGACAGAATGGCCTCCCGAAGTCCTTGTTCCTTAGTCACGACACCAACTTCGCCAGAATGTGAAGACGAGTCTCGTGTTCGCATTAAGAGTGTGCCACTTACAGAGCGAGCTTAGTTTGGTAAAGTGCGGGAAAAAGGTACTATTGCAAATCCAGTCGTGGCGCCGGGCACGGCCTCGTCAGCACATTATTCCGTGAGACTGCGTGATATGCATCCGGCGAGGGTCTCGTTTGTCACTTTGGCAACCACAAGCGTGTGCCACCCCAACTGGTGTTCGAGCCACCGGAACACTGGCCCGGGCAAAGCTCGGAAATACCATGCGCGCTCGTACTCATATTGAACGTATTTCTGGATAACGTACGGGAAGATGTGCTCTTTCCGGATTGACTGAATCTCGAATCCTTTGAACAACCGGCCGATTTCTCGAAAGGAATAGTAATACGTGACCGGGCAGCCAGTCTGGGCTTCCGAGTACGTACGGACCAATTCCTGAAGCTTCCAGACGGCGCCGTGCCCGTAGTTCATAAGAATCCACAGAACCTTCCAACTCCACTTGGAGTACAGCATGACCCGCACTTCCGTGTCCGTTGAACAGAACCTCTGTATCCCCGCAAAGACTCTGTCTGGGTTCGGTGTGTGGTGGATCACGCCGAACGAATAAATCAGATCGAAGCGCTGTTCCGGGAGGAACCCACTCAAATCCTCGATGTTCCCGCAGTAAAAGTTCGCGCGAAGGCCATATACCTGAAACCTCTGGCGACAAATCTCTAGGCTACGCTCCGATAGGTCTACAGCAGTGAGATGCGCGCCATTGCGGGCGAAGTTAACCGAATCAGTCCCGATTCCGCAGCCCAGTTCAAGGACCCTTCTTCCTTTCCAGTGGGGAAACTGCGCAAAACCCGGTATGTGTGGTTCGACGAAGTATTTTCTTCGTTCCACTTCTTCGAAATACTCTAGAGTCCCCGCTGGCTTTGCCGAATGTTTGACGTTGCAGGGACGTCGGTCCCAATACTCTCGAACACGCTCGAGTGCACGTTGGCCTGGATGCGTCATGCGCTCGTCCGCTGTCGTTTGGCCCACAGATTCTGGAGCCGTGCCACAAGTGAATCGTTGCGGTCCCCCACGCCAAGCGGCAGGTAGGTCACTTCTCCGTTGTTGTCGAATTGACGACGCAACACACGCCAAGAGTCAATAACGGTTTGGCCAGGCCGCAGTGGGGACTGCTCCGTATGGAGTCTGGAAAACTCTACGTCCGGTGTTGTGAGAACTAGAATATCGGCCTGCCGTACGCATTCCTCCACAGAAGCCGCGTAGCGCACTGTATCGCCCAACTCACGACGGGCATTTTCCAGCGCTAAAGCATCATAAACGAGCACGTCCAACCCCTTCGTCGCCAGTAGTCGTGCGAGCTCCAGCCCCTGAGATTCTTCTACTACTGTAGTGTCCGGCTTGTAGGCTAGTCCGAGAACAGCGACTGCGCCTCGAGTCGACAACGACGCAATGCGCTCCGCCAGTCGGTGCACAATGGTTTGGTTATACTCATCCGTGGCTTCAGCCAGCAGGGCACGTTGGCCTAGCTTGTCCGCCAGGTATGCCAATGCAAGATTGTCTCGCGGGAAGCAAGGGCCACCGTAGCCAAGCGCTCCCTTGAGGTATCGCGAACCGATCCTGCTATCGAGCCCGATTGCTCGGACCACCTCATCCACATCACCGCCCGGAAGCTCTTCGCATAGGGCTGCCAGCATATTTGCGAAGGTAATCTTCATGGTCACAAAGGTATTCACCGCAACCTTTGCCAGCTCTGCATTTATCAGGCCGAGCCTGGCAACGGGAGGCCGGTTCTCGCAGACTTGATGATAGAGAGAAGCGAGCCTTTCCCCCGATGCGGCGTCGAACTCGCCAATTAGAACGAAATCAGGGTTCAAGAAATCGCGAATCACGCTACCGAGTGCGATGAACTCGGGATGATAGCAGAACCCAAAATCTCGGCCGCACCGCTTTCCGGCGGAATCCTCAAGCAGGGGCAGAACACTGTACTCGCACGATCCTGGCAGTACCGTGCTTGTCAGCACAACGAGGTGATATTCGCTCTTGTGCTTAAGCACCCTCCCGATTTCCTGCATCGCCTGCTCGACGTATCTCAGCGAGAACCCACCATGATCTTCGCTCGGCGTTGGGACGACAACGAATGTGATCTCAGATTCAAGGATCGCTTGCGTATAGTCTTCTGTTGCATTCAAACGGGAACCTGCTTCTCTGATCTTTTCCCCAAGCGACGGCTCAAAAACTGGCGGCTGACCGGAGTTGACGAGTTGGATTGTGGAGCGGTTACAGTCGACGCCCACAACGTTGTGACCTCTTGCTGCAATGCTTGCCGCCATACATGCGCCAAGCTTTCCCAGGCCAACAACAGAGACGGATGTCATTCGGAGGCCTCCTTAAAGTTGTTTGTAATGGGAAACCTGCGATCCTTTCCAAATGCTAGTGGGGTGATCTTGATGCCAGGTGGTCCCTGGCGCCGTTTGTATTCCGCGCGATCTACCATTCGAACGACCTGATGAACCGTTTCGCGCCCAAAGCCCCCCGCAACAATTTCTGGAATACTTAGGTTCTGCTCAATATAGGCAGCCAGGATTGGATCGAGATCTCGATATTCAGGCAAAGAGTCGGAATCTTTTTGATCTGGCCGCAGCTCGGCAGAAGGAGGCTTGATGAAGATCCCTTCTGGAATCACAGGGCTGATCAGATTCCTGTGTCTTGCGAGATCGTAGACCAACTCCTTCGCCACATCTTTTATGACCGCAAAGCCTCCTGCCATATCTCCGTACAAGGTGGCAAATCCGGTACTTGTTTCGCTCTTGTTTCCAGTTGTGAGAACGAGCCATCCGAATTTGTTCGACAACGCCATAAGAATGGTTCCACGGATCCTCGCCTGTAGATTCTCTTCCGTGAGGTCGGATTCTTTGCCTCGAAAGACGGGCTCCAGCAGCTGCAAGTAGCTCCGAAAGATCGAGTCAATCTTAAGTGTGAAGAAGTGAATTCCGAGAGCGTCTGCGAGCCGAGCAGCATCGTCTTGGCTATGTTGTGAGGAATACCTCGACGGCATAGAAACACCCGCAACGTTGTCAGGGCCGAGGGCATCGGCGGCAATGCAAGCTACAAGAGAAGAGTCAATCCCACCTGACAGACCAAGAACGGCTTTCCTGAATCCATTTTTTCGCACGTAGTCGCACGTACCAAGCGACAGTGCTTCGTATACTTCCGCGGCCCCGCTCAACGGCTCTCTCGACCTATGTCCATTCAAGGGCACTGTTGCAACTGGATCGTTCACGGAAATCGAGACTCGCTTAACGGGAGTCTCTAAGGATGGTGCATGCCTTTTCAGTTTGCGGCGCCTCGGGTCTAGTAGGCGTTGGCGGGTAATATCTTCGATAGATATGTCAGCCAGAACCAGCTCTTCTCGGAACTGGCAACCACGGGCTAGCAAAGTTCCGCGCGGATCGAAGACGGCACTGCTACCATCAAAGATCAGCTCGTCTTGCCCTCCAACAGTGTTACAAAACGCAACTGCTGCTGTATTGTCATTTGCTCGCGTTGCCAGCATGGATTCTCTAAATTGCCTTTTCCCGATGTGATAGGGGGAAGCTGAAATGTTGATAAGCAGGTGTGCGTCACCGTGAAGAGCTTGCGTGGCAGGGGGACCCTCGGGATACCAGATGTCTTCGCAGATGCTCACACCAAACGTCCATCCATTACCTGAGAAGACGAGTGTTTCATGCCCGGCTTGGAAGTAGCGGTCTTCGTCAAACACCCCATAGTTGGGAAGATAATGTTTCCGAGCAACTCCCACAATCTCTCCGCCTGAAATAACTGCTGCTGAGTTGTAGAGGTCATCAAGCGCTTCAGGAAAGCCTATGACAGCAATGATTCCGCTGCACTCTGTAGCAATTCCCTGGAGGTACTTCAAGCAGGATCGAGTAAAGGATGGCTTCAACAGCAGGTCTTCGGGGGGATAACCCGAAACGGCCATCTCTGGAAATACCACCAATCGCGCACCGGCATTTCGAGCACGCTTAATGTGCTCAGAGATTTTCCAAGCGTTGCCGGACAAGTCCCCAACGGTGCAATTTATTTGTGCCAGGGCAATTCGCAGCATCAAAGACATACCTCACTTCGGATAAGAGAGATTCAGACCCTTGCAACCGTGTTTCGCCGCGTGAACAGTTCACCAAATTCTGCGTACTCGATTGTCAAGCTCCTTCTTGACTTTCAGCCAATTGAGTTAAACAAAATCAGACTTGCAAGGTCTCTTCCAAATCGGCCGAATCAACTTCTACTGCAATGGATCGTTGGATCAAGGAAACGGATAACACAACGCGCAAATTGTTTTTCCTTCGCAACAAGATACCTTCAAGCCCTTGAAACGACCCTGACCTAATCCGGACGCGGCGCCCGACGGTGAGAAATGGGTGAGGCCTGACACGCTGGCGCTGGGACAGGCCCGCTCGCAAGGTCTCTATTTCTTCGTCGGGGAGTGCGACGGGCAGGCCATTGAAACCTACCAAGCGAACTACACCTGGAACCTCCAACACGCGCAGGCGGTCATGCAGCGGTAGACGCACAAAAACATAACCCGGAAACAATGGCATTCGAAGGTGTACGCGACGGTCTTTCCAACGGCGCATGGTGTCATAGAGAGGAAGAAAATTCTCGACGGTTCTTTGCAGAAGCTGTTGCGCTACACGCTTTTCGTGGTTGGCGGAGGTATATGCAACGTACCAGTGCGGCTCCGCAAATGTCGAAAAGAAGTGCGCCGTCTCCGTGTCGCTATGTACCGAAATACTAGACATCGACGAAATCATCGTGGAAACCCCTGAAATCGTCACATACAGCTTCGCCCCGTCACTTACAAGGGCATTTGTGACCTAACCCATTTAGAATTAACTGCCTACATCAAAAACTGCGGCTATTTCAACGCCTTGAGATCAACCTCATCAGAGGGCCGCGGAATGCCATCCGAGAAACGCTCACCGCCCGCTGGATTGCCCGAGCCGTTCCGCGAGAACTGCGGAAGGCGCGCCTTCACGGTAGTGAAGACTTCCCTGGCCAGCACCTTCCGCGCATCGCTGGAGTCCGTTTCATCCCAGGCCCGCTTTCCAAGCACCCAAGTCGTAGCGGCTGCAAAAACTAATGTCATTCCCAAGAAAACAATCGCCGTACGCGGAGGAAACGACTTTCTCTCTGGAATATTCGGAGAGTCGAGCACTTTCACCGTCGGAATTTCTTTGACTTCTTGGACCTTGGCGAGTTCGTATTCCTTGGTCAAGGACTCATAGACCGCTTCCTGCACTCTTGTTCGGCGGTAGAGGTCCGCATAGGTGACCCCCAGCAGTGGCAGCTTGCGTATTGACGGATAGAGGAAGTCCGCTTGCTGGCCGGCTGGCTCCAAATCTTGCTCGCCCTTTCCATCGAGTTTCTCGAGCTGGCGTTTCAACTCCGCAATGCGCGCCCTCACGGAGCGGACGCGCACATTGTTGTCAGTGTAGATCTGCTTGAGCCCCTCGAGCTCCGATTGAGCCGCGATGTACTGTCCCTGCAGGGTGGCGGCCGCTTCCACCATGGCTTTGCCTTGTTCCTTGATGTCAATCGCAGTGTTCTTGCTCGAGAACTGGCTGAACTCTCTCTCCGCCGCCTCCAAATCTTGACTAACGGCTTTCAACCGCTCCTCTAGAAAAATTCGCTCCCGCCTTGCAGAGGACGTGCTCAATTCTGCGACAAGCCGGTTGAGCTCGGCAATGTAGGCGTGGCCCATAGCGGCGGCGCGCTTTGGGTCGTGGTCGGTTACGGTGAGGGTGATGATCTGGCTCTTGCGGTCCACGGAGATGCCTGTGCGCTCGGCCAAGAGCTTCCGCGCGTCTTCCATGCGGCCGACACCGTAGAGCTTCCTCAGGTCGAATTGCTGGACAAGCTTGTCCTGTACCGTGCGGCTCGAGAGGATGCCAACAAAGATTTCACTCGTGCTCTTTAGGCCGAGCATTTCACTGGCAATACTCCCGACGCCGCCACCGGCACTTCCAGTGAGCGCTGCCGCCGCCATAGCTAGCCCCCCTCCCTGATTGCTATCGGGAGGCATGAGCCGTGCCGTCGATTGGTAACGAGTTGGAATGAGGAACGCGACAAGCGTACCGGCGAGGAACCCGCAGAGGACAGCGCGGACAAGCAGCTGGCGGTTCTCCCAGAGAAGCCGCAGATATGTAACAGAGCCCCTGCTACCTTGTGGCGTGTCCCCATGTCCAGGCTCAGCGGGAAGATCGTGTTCCGGCAAGTCGGGCACGGGTTGTCGAACTGGAGCGCTGCCTGCGTAATTCACGGCCGGTCTCCCGATCCGTAAGTGTCAGAATGCTGGAACAATTTATGCGGCTCAAATAGAATCTGAATGGAGGCGGCCACGTTTCTCGAAACATTCGGCTGAATCGAGGGAAAGAGCCAGCGCTCGTGTTGTACTGAAACAGAAAGACTGAGATCCTGTCGTACCGAGTAATCAGTCCGAACACCGAAGTCGGTGAGCGACCCGCCGCCTGGGATAAACTCCTGACTCACCTTCTGGTGGCGGAAATTGAACTGCAGACGATTCCGCGGGCTAAACCAATAGTTCGACCAAGCCTGGGCACCTTGACCGCCGCGACCGACCCAATTGCCTATCAGGGCGCCGTTGTTGGTGTAACCATCGCGCCAGGTTCCGTTTTGGTAGAAAGATCCTGGATCCTTAGTGTTAGCGCTCGTTCCTCCGGGAACATCGGTGTAAACGCCCTCGGCACGAAGATCCAGTTGGGGTATGCCCGGAAAGTGCGAAAGGTAAACTCCCGCATGCTGTGCAGAGACATCCATATAGGCTATGGGCGAAAACTCGTCGTCTGTGAAACTGTCGCCGTATAATGTGAGCCAATTGCGCAACCCTGGTAAGCGATAGCTAAAACTCAACCCCGACCGGCGATCGCCGGGCTTCGACGGACCACCCGCTACCTCATTTCCTGTAGTGAATAGGCTGCTGATCAAGTGGTGAAACGTGAGTGGATAACCAGGACCACCGTAAACAGTGGTACGGAAAAAAGC
>Ga0137377_10005618_pt1 | contig 10070 bp, 12 predicted proteins | sample SagtaG_22_FD_104815 | JGI IMG/M metagenome (GOLD analysis project Ga0137377, IMG submission 104815) | Vadose zone soil microbial communities from Sagehorn Ranch, Mendocino, California, USA - Sage2_L_40_16 metaG | ecosystem: Environmental > Terrestrial > Soil > Vadose zone | place: USA... | reverse complement strand
ATACCCCCACGCCGCTCGGCAGCCCGATCATCGCCGCCGCTTGCCGTTCGCCAGCGCCTTCATCAGCGCCGATACCGTCGAAGCATCGACCGACCCGGAAATCCACATCCGTCCGCCAGTCGCAAACTCGATCTCGATGATGCCGGCCCTCTCCGTCGGTGACGAGGATGCCGCTGCCGGCTCCGGCGTGACCGCAACCGGGTTGAACAGCGCCGGAATCTGCGTCCGTTCACAAAGCTGCTGGCGCCAGCGGAACAATTGGCTGGCATGGACCGCCGCTGCACGCGCAACCTCGGATGCAACGGCGCCGGGCTCCATTGCCGCGGCAACAATCCGCTCCTTCTCCGCCCGCGACCACCGCCGGCGACGCTGCACCGACGTGATCACCTCAACCTGCGCCTTGGTCATAGGATTAGTCCTAGCGACAGTCCTAGCTAGGACTTGACCCAAAAACTCACTTCCGCAAGGCGGCCCTCACCGGATGCGTACGGTGATCGGGCATCTCAAAGATGATCACCGCATGGGCCGCAATTATCTCGCCCATGCGAGCGGCGATGCCATCGATGGAGTGCTCGCCGCTGGGCGCGACCGGTCGCCGGTCGCGCCCTTGCCGGCTACAACTTCCGCCGCCTCATGCACTGGTTGAGGCTTTTGCTGCTCCGAATCCTGATCGCCTTCGCGCTCGCCGCTCAGTTCAGATCGGCCTACGTGAGGTTCTTCACGGGCGACTCTTGAGCTGTTTAATACAGGAGGGCTCGCGGTTCGGCTCCGAGTCACGCGATCCGGTTTAATGTTTGGCCGGATGCTGCCCCACACGTCTTCCCGGCACACTAGGCGCCAGACCTATCGTTTCTTCTCGGTCGCCTTGGCGGTTTTCCGCGGACTGCTTTCGCAGCAACCGTTGGTTTTCGCGCACTGGCGGGCTCCGCGGAGCGCGGTGCAGCGGCCTTGGTGAGGCGGACGCCAGGCTGATCACTATTGGTGAACTCGACGCCGGCCGCCTCAAGTGCACGCTGTAGCCTGTCCATGGTCGATTGCTTCGCGTCCGCCCCGTTTTCGATACGCGTGACAGTATTGGCAGTGACGCCGGCTTTTTCAGCGAGCTCTCGCACGCCCCACCCGACAGCGGCACGGGCCATCCGAAGCTGAATGGCCTTCATTGGTACAGTGTCCCAATTAAAGTTGACGTGGTATCGATAATGTTCTAATGTGCGTGTACAATGTACCAACCCTTTGAGCCTGGAGAAACCACAATGTCCGAGCGCGTCCATCACACCGCGATCTGGGCTTTCAACAAAGTGACCCCACCAGCAATACCGACGGTCCGCCTCAGGTGCCGTCCATCACTCACCTCGCCGACTCCGGAGAGCAGGAGAGGGAGGAGTGCGTTGCATCCCAAGCCGAGGCGCATTCGGATCCAGCATCGCTGGACGATTCAACTTGGCAATCAGAAAGCCCCCTCGCATCGAACCGAGCTACTAGCGAGCCACAGGACCGAACAGCGTCCGAAAGCGAAATAGCGCTTTCTGCATCGAAATCCGCTAGTCCCGATCAAGAAAATTCTGCGACTTTCAACAATACCGACAGTCCCCCTCCGGTGCCGTCCATCACTCACCTCGCCGACTCCGGAGAGCAAGAGATGGATGAGTGCGTTGCATGCCAAGCTGAGGCGCATTCTGACGCAGCATGGCTGCACGGAAGCGAAATAGCGCTTTCTGCACGAGAATTCCCTGGTTCCGACCAAGAGAATTCTCCGGCTTTCAGCAATACTGACGGTTTCGCTCAGATGCCGTTATTCACGCACCTCGCCAACTCGGGAGGGCAGGAGGCGGCAGCATCGCTGCACCATGAAATTCGGGAAGCGGAAAACTCTCTATCTACGCAGGCCATTAGCGAGCCGCAGGACCGAGCAGCGGTTGCAGGGGAAACAGCGCTTTCCTCATCGGACTCCGCTAGCCCCGACCAATGGAATTCTCCAAGCTTGAAGGGATCGATTACATCGCAAGATGACATCCGTTCAGATGCAGTATCGATTCAAGGTACAACTCGGGGATCGGAAAGCTCTAGACAAACGATCGGCGAGCTTCAGGACCGAACACCGTTTGAAGACCAAAAATCACTTTCTGAATTGAAATCCGACGAGTTTCGGGACCGAACAGTGTTTTCGGCGGAAACAGCGCTTTCTGCACCGAAATCCGCTGATCCTGACCAAGGGAATTCTCCGGACTTCAACGATACTGATGGTACCGCTCGGATGCCTCCCGTAACCCACCTCCCCGACGAAGCTGCGGGACAGCATGGAGGCACGGCTTCGGGTGGATCGGGTATTGACATTCACTCGGATGCAGCAGCATTGCTGCGCAATTTGCGGCTAGAACTGCAAAAGTCTCTAGCCTCCAAGCAAGTCCCCCGTGGGACCCAACATCCAAGCTCAGCTGCAGATCACGAACTGCCTACACCGGGACTTGCTGGGCACGAAAACAAGCTTTCTCCCTTGGCCACCGCCAAGCAACTGGAGGAACATAGCGATCAAACACGATCCAGCGAATTTGTGCATTCCCAAGTCAAACCGCGCGAAGTGGATCAAGCTGGAGCTCAGTCCGACGCGCTCGGTGTGCAGGACAAGCTCAAAGCTCGGAGGGGACAATGGACCGCCTCCACGGCGCGTTCTTCTCGTTTGCGCCTATTGATAGGTACCGGAGCGGTAGCGGCACTGGTCGCGCTGGTGGTCGCAACTATTCCGATTTGGCGGCATTCCGAACCCGGGGCAGCGGTTGAAGCGGCGAACACGCCAGAACGTGGCAGTACTTCGGAGCTGCGGGAGCCGCGCTCTGTAGGAACCCTCGCCACCGAAACGCCTGAGACTCCAGAACCGCCCGCGTCTTTGGTATCGCAGGAGCCGCGCGAGGCGAGATCGCCAGGAGCCATCACCGCCGAAACATCTGAGCCCTCAGAACTGCCCGCTTCTCCGCCATCGCGCGAGCTGCGCAATACGACATCCGCGGGGACCACCGCCGCCGAAACACCTCAGACGTCGCAAGGGGTCGCTTCTTCGCACATCCCGGAGCCGCGGGAAGTGAAATCCGCAGGGAGCATGACCACCGAAGCACCTGCGACGCCAACCGACACAGTGCCCGAGGAAAGCGTTGCGACGGGACCTGCTCCAAACCAAGCTCCGGGAAACGATGCCGCTGTCGAACCACCGAATTCTGAACGAACTGCTGGAGCGCCCTTCGCAAACCCGCGCCAGATAGCCACCGAGCCGGCCAGCGCTTACACGCCCCGGCAGCTGGATCCCAAAGAGATTGCGTTGCTGGTTAGACGGGGCGAGGACTTCCTTGCCGTTGGCGACATCCCCGCCGCACGGCTGGTATTGCAGCGTGCGGCAGAAGCGCGTGACGCCCGCGCAGCGCTGGTCCTTGGTAGCACCTACGACCCGATCATGCTCGAGAGACTGAAGGTTCGCGGTCCAACTCCCGACATCGCTTTGGCTCAGACCTGGTATGAACGAGCCAAAGAATTCGGCTCGGCGGAGGCCACACGCCGACTGGAGATATTGGCGAGCCGTGGCCAGGAACAGCATGCCATCGAGAAACGGTGAACGCGACGCCATTGGAAATCCCGCAAACCGATAAGGCGAGGCTTCATCCTCATCGTGCCTCTGCGTCCCGGTAGTCTGTCATCGCCGTTCGTGAAATGCCTCCAAGATCAGCGTCCAGATGGCACGACGCGATGGCCTCGGCGGCGCCGCAGAGCCGCGGCCGCGGTCTTCCAGAACATCACGCCGCTTGCAGGAGCGGCTCAGGATGGCAGGCGGATGCTGCTGCTCGTTCTGGCGGCGATGATCTACCAAGAGATGCCGCGTGCCCACGATAGGGCACCAGTCATGCCTTGCTCCGAACCATACATTCCGTTACCTGAGTTGAGAGCGTTTTAGGCGGACGCCTGCGCCGCCGCCATCCTGCCGAATGAATTCTACTCCGGCACGCTCTAATGCACGTCGCATCGCTATAACTGCGTGCTCCGATACATAGCGCCTTTCCCTTTCGAAATCTACGATTGTTGAGAGTCCAAGCGCGGCAGAGTTTGCAAGCTGAGATTGAGTCATGTCCAAAATGGCGCGCGCAGCCCGGCATTGAGCTGGTGTAATAGACCTTTCAACCTTTTTTGTTGACAAACGACCTCCCACGCATTATCAACAAAAATTGTTGGCCACTTGACAGCGGAGGGTAGCATTAATGAAACCGCATGACCGCTCGGATTCGCCTCTCAGGCAAGGATTCATTGGAGGCTCAGACGCCCGGATCATTATGGGAAATGATGAGGTTGCTCTCGTACGTCTTTGGCGGGAGAAACGAGGCGAAATTGAGCTCCAAGATCTGTCCGCGAACCTTATCGTTCAGCTCGGGATCGTGACAGAGCCGCTCAATCGGCAATGGTTCCAACGAAACACGGGCGAGACCTTGAGAGACGTTCAGCGTCGAATCCGTCACCCCGTGATCCGTTGGATGGCGGCGACCCTCGACGGCGTCGTCGAAGCCACTGGGGCGGTCTTCGAGGCTAAGTTCATGCTGCCGTGGTCCTTCTCCGAAGGAGCCGCGGCCGAAAAGCATATGGCTCAGGTTCAGCACAACATGTGGGTCACGAATGCCAAGGAGGCGGTGCTCTCGATCATCACCGGAGGCGGCAAATGGGTGGAGATCAGCATCCCCGCCGACCCGCTCTACCAACACCTGCTCCTGACGGCCGAGAAAAAATTCTGGCGTTGCGTGGAGAATGGCGAGCCTCCTTGGCTGTTCGGGCTCGATCCGCCCCGACCGCGCGTGGAGGCGATCCGGATTGTGGACATGAGCGCCTCGAACTCGTGGGCGGAATTCGCCGGTGTCTTTCTGCGGACCCGTGAGGCCGCTGCTGAACATGATAGGGCCAAGGCCGAGTTAAAGGCACTCCTTCCGGAGGACGCGAAGGAGGGCATTGGGCACGGAATTCGGGCCCGCCGCTCGAAGATCGGCGCCATCAGCTTCGATGTCCTCGAGACGGAGGTCCCCCATGCACCGGTCCAGTGAATCGATCGCGGCGCTCGCGGCGGCGCTCGCCAAGGCTCAGGCGGAACTCACGAACCCGGAAAAGTCGCTCACCGCGACGGTCCGCACCGACCGGAACGGGGAAGGGTCCCGCACCTTCCGCTACGCCCCGCTGTCCAGCGGCCTCGACATCGTGCGCAAGACCCTGGGTAAGCACGAGATTGCCATTTTCCAGACCACTGCGATCGACCAGCCGACCCGCTCGGTCTCGTTGACCACCATGCTGACCCACGCCTCGGGCCAATGGATTGCCTCGGAATGGCCGGTGTGCCCGCTCAGCGACACCGCTGCCCCGCACCGCATGGGGGCAGCCCTGACCTACGCTCGTCGCTACGCCCTGTTCACGCTGGTCGGCATCGCCGGCGAGGATGACCTCGACACGCCGGACCTGAACTGTCAGCCCATGGTGGACGCGGGTATTGAGGCGAGCGGTCCGCCGCGGCGGGGGAATACCGGCGGGCATAGCCACATCACGTTTGACCCAGAGGCTTCGGCCGAGGCCCGCGATCGGCTACTCCGGGAAATCGTGAAATTGCCATCGAGCGAAGCAGCAGGGGAATGGGCCCGCAATGTCCTCCCCATCAAGAACACTCTGACTTCGCGCGACGCCCGCCTCATCGAGACGGCCTTCGCGTTTCGAATGTCGGCGCTTCAAGAAAAGATGCGAGAACGAGGGCCGGTGGCGCCGATGCCGGGTGGCGCCATAGGAGCCGGGTCTAGGGCGGCGGAATCGGGCAGCCAGGTCATGGGATCAGAGACGCGGGAAGGTCCCTCCAACCGCATCGACAAGAGCGTCCTCGCAATCGGGGAAGTGCGGCGCCTTCGGGATAAAGATCACCTCAAGTACGTCGCTTCCCGATCCTGCCTGATTTGTGGGCGACAGCCCTCCGAGCCGCACCACGTGCGCTTCGCCCAGAAGCTCGCCTTCGGACGCAAGGTCAGCGACGAATTCACCGTTCCGCTGTGCCGCCTGCACCACCGCGAGCTCCACCGCTCGCGCAACGAGCCGCAGTGGTGGAAAACGGCTCGGATCGACCCGGTCCAAATTGCCCGAGAGCTCTGGGAGGCGACCCGGCCGAAGGCCGCGCCGCAGCTCGTCACCGCAACCAAAGCGCCAGCTCCGAGCGTTCTGCCAGCTTTGCCGCTCGCGGCCGACGAGACGCCGAAAGCGGGCGGTGCAAAGAAAGGTCGAGCGGCACCGGATGCGGCGACCAAGCCGAGCGGGCCATGACCTCCCTCCGACAAATCGAGGCGAACCGCCGCAATGCGCTCAACAGCACCGGCGCGAGGACCGAGAACGGAAAACAGGCCTCGCGACGCAATGCCTTGCGGCACGGGTTGACGGCCGAGACCGTCATCGAGCCGCTGGAAAATCCCGAAGCGTACCGGAATTTCGAAGCTGCGGTCGTATCTGAGTACCTGCCCCAAACGCCGGTCGAGCAGGAGCTCGTACACCGCCTTGCATCGCTATTCTGGCGACTTCGCCGGGCGACCTCGATCGAGACCGGACTGCTGCGGATGCAAAGCGAGATTCTCCATGCGTTTCGCAGCTGCCGGCAAAACACGGTTAAACCGCGAGAGGGGGAGGGGAGGGGAGCCTCCTCCGAATTCCCTCACGATGCCCGGGCCAACGCGGAATCTGGTCAGGATCTGGTCCCGCCGGCGGACCCAGGCAACACGGCGACCCCGTCGCGCGATGTCGCGATCAGCTTCTTGCGTCTGGCCAATCTCGACAATGACATCGTCGACCGGCTCAGCCGCTATGAAGCGGCGCTCTGGCGACAGCTCGCCCAGACGCTTTTTACGCTCCAAGCGCTGAAGCGTCGGTAGCCGTATTCCTCGAGCTCGGAAATCGGCTTTGTTTCGTAATCGGTGCTCGAATCCTCCTCCCAGACTTGCTTCGTTTGGAGCCCGTGGGCCGTTTTTGCGAAACGAAGCCAATCTGGGAGACCGGCAAGAAGTAGAGGCATGTGTCCGTCTTCGATGACAGGGGATCGGGCAGGGAGTGGTGATCTCGCCGCTACTCGCCAACATGTAGCTGCACTGCCGGATCGATAAGTGGGCCGAGGGCTGGCTAGGGTGTCATCGGCCTGCCAGATCTGGCCGATCGGGCATATTGGGGAGGCGCAGCTGCCTATGCGTGGCCGGGTCAAGGATGCGCGGGTAACGGTTTCGGCACGGCTACTCGCATCAGGTCGCGCTCACCTCGAGGTCCAGCCGACGAGTCGCGGGCTGGTGATAAAGCGATGGTCCGATCAAATCGCATGATTTCCGCGTTTGCGGGAAATGAAGTTCAAGCAGTTAAAAAAAGCGCTTGTTCTTAGCGTATCATCCCCTAAGCTAGTATTGGATTTGCTTGATCCAGGAATCCGGTCCATAATGCGATCAAGCGATCTTTGGAGGAACGGGTAGTTCACGGCTGTTCTAGGCCGATGTTTCAGGCAGAATTCTTTGCCCATGAGGTCGGTGCGAAGCCCCTTGGGATTCGAAATGAAAAAAGTATATTTGTCAGTGACTTACAATCCGATTCATTACGAGCCGGAGTGCGGTAGCAGTTCCAGCTTGAGCTAGATGGGTTACGGCGGTACGCGCGCGATCGTGGCCACTACGGATTTCGAGTGCATGCGTAGCCAGCGGCATCGCGCATGCGGTCCTTGCGCCATTGCCGGTGATCCGCGCGCCTCTGGGGCGCGCTGTGCTGGAAGAATCTTGCGTGATGCCCAATACTCGAACCAGTCCAACGGTCCCGAGATCACGACCCGGGCTTTGAGCCGAATTGCTCGGTTAAATCGGTGTTGGGTAAAAACAGGGCACTGAGCCGGTCCACCTTGGCTGCCAGTCCACGCCGCGCTTCATCATTTTTGCGCCCTTTTAGCCCAGCGGTACGGTTTCGCCTGGCCGGTGATGGAAGCAGGTCGCGGGTGCTCCCGCTCGGCACGTGCATCTCAGTTGAACCTTGCCGACTTGGCTGCCCCAGCGATGAGCGGGACCGCGATCGAGGGCATCATCGACGCGGACCCGCTCGCTGCTTGCGTGCGGGGCATCGCCAACAGCGCCCGCGGGCGGGGAGTGCCGTCGAGCTTCTGCGTGTCGGCGCCGATCTCGACATTGTCTCGAGAGGCAGCATCGGCTGGCCCAAAAATCCCCGCCGGCCACCTGCATCGCATGCAGGGCTTGCTCCGCTAGGCATCGACATTGTCTTCAGCCGCGAAGGTTGAGCTGGAACCCGGGTCGTCAGGATGCCCACAGGCTCGAAATACGACCAGGACCATCAGCGCCGTCCGCAACATGAATCACGATCCGGGTCATGAGAACCAGGGCAGTCGCCGGCCACCGACGTGGTCGGTCGCCCGACTAGCGAACGAGCATGGATCCGTGACCGCCGCGGACGATACCGGCGCTGCTAAGCAAAAGCCGCCCTTCGTTTCGGGTAGGCGCAGATCAACGCCGGCGGGGGCCGAGCCCCCGGCATTAGAAAACCTCAGGAGGGCCTAATGACTGATCTCGCGAAATTTGTATTCCGGAATGCTGTTTGGGTGACGGGCCATTAGGGTGACAAGCAGCCTCTGCTTGCTTTGCTTCGCGCCAATTACCCGCTAAACCGCAGAAGACAAGGAATATCTCGCCGACTTCATCGAAGGAAAAGTCAAGCGCCCGCCCCACCGGCCCCGGCGCGTCGCCACTGATGCTCTGCATGACCCCGAATGGGCCGCTGTCACGAACGCAGCCTTTCTGGTCGAGCAATTGAAGCACGGCGCGCGCAAGGAAGGGAGGGGCGGCTCTGGCATTCATGAATGGGCCGTTGATCAGGTTATGGACTTCTTAGAGAAGCAGGGCTCCAGGCGCCCGGCCCGGGAACGGCTCGAAAACCATCTCCGGCGCTCGAAAAAACCCCGCAAAAGAGCGCCGCGCTAACTCCAATACTTAGTGCCGACTACACGCACGGCGCGGCAGTGCTGAACTGGCACATTATGCGCGCTCGGCAGGCGCGCCTCATCGCCACCAAAGGAGGAGATCGTGACCAAAAGGCAGTCTTCGAAGGCAGTTTCTCAGCCGGGAAGTGAATCAAGGCGGGCAAGAGAAGTCTCTCGGCCGCCGAGCTGGTTGGAGCCTTTACGTTTGCGGCATCCAGCATACCGTCGCATGCGGAAGGCGTTGATCCAGGAAATCGCTCCGCGGGATCCAATCGAATGGATCTTGGCGGAAGAGTATGTGTTTTCGCAGTATCAAATGATGCTATTTGCGGGATGGCAGCCCGCGCTGTTGCAATTTTCCGTCGCGCAAGGCTTGAGACGCGCCGTGAAAGAACGATTGCGCGCCGGTAACAAGGGCGGAGAACAGGAGCTCGAGTGGAAGGCAGCACGCGTTGAACGTGCCATGCGCCCGATGATCAACCCGACTGCCCTCGAAGCCGAAACCTTCTTGGTTCGACGAGCGGATTTGGACAGCGTCCATCGAAGGCAGGTCAGTGCCCAAGTCCGCCGAGACGCCGCATTACGCCAGATCGATCAGAGACGAAGTCGCAAGGAAAAGCAGACGGCGCAAACGTCGCGACGCCTCGTGGCTAACTCGAAAAATGGCGAGGGTTCAGCGCCAGAAGCTGCCGTACCCAAACAGGACGAATCGTCACCCACCGCACTTCGTAATGGCCACTGATCGACAGATTGCCGCGAACCGCCGCAATGGCGCCCTAAGCGGCGGGCCCAAGACCCGCGCCGGCAAGGCACGCTCAAGCCGCAACGCGGTCAAGCACGGGCTCTCGATCCCAATCGCGCGCGACCTTGCGAGCGCCAGAGAAATCGAGATGCTCGCGCGGAGACTGGCGCAGTCGGGAAGGGGGTCGTTTTGGCAAACAAGGGTCGCGGCGGAAGCAGAGCTCGAGCTCGCTCGGGCACGAAGCGTGTTCGAGACGGTTCTTACGCGCGCTGGCATTTCTGGCACCTGGGATGATGGAGCCGAACAGGCTCCCGCTCTGATCCGCGCCTT
>Ga0137377_10005608_pt1 | contig 10073 bp, 9 predicted proteins | sample SagtaG_22_FD_104815 | JGI IMG/M metagenome (GOLD analysis project Ga0137377, IMG submission 104815) | Vadose zone soil microbial communities from Sagehorn Ranch, Mendocino, California, USA - Sage2_L_40_16 metaG | ecosystem: Environmental > Terrestrial > Soil > Vadose zone | place: USA... | reverse complement strand
GCTCGGCCGCGCCGACGTGCGCATCCTCGAATCGTGCGAGGGTCTCAGCCGAAAGGTCGTCGTAGCCGCGCGCCTGCACCGCGGGTAACCCTTGGCGGAGGTAGGCAAGCGAGAGTGCGTGGTCGCGCACGGCGCCGACGTAATGCTCGGCTTGCCAGACACGCCCACGCTCGATGCACGCGCGCGCATGGAGCGCGTAGATGACGCCCCATCCGAAGACGTCGCGGGCGATCGAGGGCGTGGGAATGAAGAGGTCCCCCGCGACGGGTGGTGTGCGAACCTCGGACTCGCCCGCGGCCGTCTCGCCGAACAGAAGCCGGAATCGTGGCCCGGCGGGACGAAACTGAGCCGCCGGCGTCATCGAGAGGTCGAACTGAAGCGCGTCCGGCAAGAGGAACACGCGGTAGATGGTTGGACCGCGCTCGAGGTCGGCAAGGTGCACCGCGTCCCGCTCGCCGATCAGCGTTCGCGTCCAGTCGTCGAGCACCTCAGCGGCCGGCACGTGGTCAGCGATACCGAACGTGAGGTCCAAGTCGGAGAAGCGGTCGCCGCCCTCAACGGCGAGCGAGCCTACGACGGCTCCAGCGACGACGCGCTCATCTTCCTCCGCGAGCCGCAGCAGATGCTCCCGAAGAGCATCCCGCTGCTCAACCGTGAACACGAGCCGCGATTCTAGCGCTGCGTGGGATCGACCCTTGTGGCCTGAAGCGTCCGTATACTCGCGCCGTGTCCGGGGCGCCGCTCAACGACTCTGGCTCGGGCCTCGCACCCGCCGGCGACGGCTGGTTCGTCGTGAACGTGCGCGACACGCAGTGGTTGACGTCCGAGAACGGCGAAAAGAAGCCGTCCGGCTCGGAGTGTTCCTTCGAGAGCCAGGAGTTCGAGTTCCCGCAGCTCGGCATCAGACTCCACGTCCTCGAGCCGGGCGAACCGAACGGGCTCTACCACTCCGAATCGGAGCAGGAGGATTTTCTGGTTCTCTCCGGGGAGTGCACGCTCCTCGTCGAGGGTGAGGAGCGGGTCCTTCGGCCTTGGGACTTCTTCCACAGTCCGGCCGGCACCGAGCACATCTTCCTGGGCGCCGGCGACGGACCGTGCGTGATCCTGATGGCCGGTGCGCGGTCCGAGCCCTGGCAGGTGCACTACCCGGTGTCGGAGTTCGCGGCGCGCTACGGCGCAAGCGTGGACGGGGAGACGTCCGATCCGAGGCAGGCGTACGCACAGTTCGAGCCGTCACGGCGGGACCGGCCGTCGTACTGGGATCGCCTCCCATGGGCCTAGCCCCGAGCACCTGTGCATGGCCAATCTGGATCAGTATCTTCACAGCGTGAGGCGCAGGTGATCGAGGAGATCCGGCCGGGGCTGAAGCGCTGGGTGTCCGAACATCCCGAGTGGAAGCCAGAAGAGGACGAGCTCGACGAGTCGTACCGGCCCGTTGCGAGCGTCGTCTTCAACTCGTTGGACGCGTTGGTGTTCATCGACCCGCTCGTACCGGACTCGCTATGGCCCGCAATCGACGCTGAAGTGAAGGCGAGCGCCGTGCCGGTCGTCCTCGTCGTGACGACCATCAAGTTCCACGTTCGGAGCCGCGACGAGATGGTGCGGCGCTACGGTGCAAAGCTCGGTGGCGAGGCCGCGGGCGTGCGTGCGTTTCCCGCGGCTCGCGGGGACGAAGTCGCCCTCTGGCTCGAAGGACCGCGAGCGGTCGTGTTCGGCGACGCGGTTCTTGGCGATCAGGGCGGAGGCCTGCGGCTGGCTCCCTGGTTCAAGACCGCTGAGGATCGCGAGCGAACGCGACAGGCACTCCTGCCTCTGTTGGACCTCCCGGTGGAGATCGTCCTGCCCGCGCACGGCGATCCCGTCTTGGAAAATGGGCGCGGGGCGCTCGCAGAGGCACTGGCCGCTTGATCCGGTAGCTGCTCCTGGCTTGCCTCAGCCGTTCTCGACCATTGCACTCCAGCGGTCCTCGATTCGGCGAGTCTTCCAAAGGAGGACTGAGAAGGCCCAGGTTACGACGAAGAGGCCAACGACGACGTAGCCGATGTTGCCGAAGTTGAGGTTGTCGAGGAAGGCCCAGAAGCCACCGTAGAGGGAAAACTTCGCGGCCGTAACCTGCAGCAGCTCGATCATGCCGATGATGAGCGCGACTGCGACCGACAGGCTGGTGACGGTGATGTTGTAGTAGACCTTCCGGATCGGGTTGGAGAAGGCCCAGCCGTAGGCGTGGCTCATGAAGGCTCCGTCGGCCGTGTCCATCAGGCTCATTCCGGCGGCGAAGATGATCGGGAGCGAGATGATCGCGAGAAACGGGACGTTATGGGTGGCGACCCCGGCTGCGATCGCGAGTAGACCGATTTCGGTGGCGGTGTCGAAGCCGAGGCCGAAGAGGACGCCGAGCGGATACATCTTCCAGCTCGCGTTGATCCGATCGCCGACGCGCTTGAGGAAGAACCGGCTCATCAGTCCCTGGTTTTGCAACGCCTCTTCGAGCTTCTGCTCGTTGTAGGCCCCGCGCTTCATCTGCCGGAAGACACCGAGGATGTCGAGGAGAACGACGAGGTTGAGCAGCCCGATCAGCAGCAGAAAGGTTCCCGAGACTGAAGCTCCGATATAGCCGCCGACGTTCTGGAATCCCGGGATCCTCGAGTTCACCGTCTTTGCAGCCAGCGCCAGGCCGGCTGCGAGCGAGAAGACAACCGTCGAGTGGCCGAGCGAGAAGAAGAAGCCGACGCCCATTGAGCGTTTGCCATCCTGGAGAAGCTTCCGCGTCGTGTTGTCGATCGCCGCGATGTGATCGGCGTCGAACGCATGCCGGAGCCCGAACGTGTAAGCGAGCGAGCCGAGACCGGCGAGCGCAGGGTTCTGTCTCGCGTAATAGAGGAAGAGCCCCCAGCCGAGGAGGTGCAGGAACAAGACGCCACCTCCGAATGCGGAGAGCCGGAGCCACTCTGGGCGGCTAAGCGCTTTCGTCCACCGGGTCATCGCCTGTCTCCTTCGGTCGGGGGCTTATAGCAACTTGCTTGCAAGAGGCCCTCCGGCATTCAGACGGGCTCTCGCCATCTGCGTCGCGACTGATTCGCAACACCCGGGCAGCTGGTTCGGTCCGTCTGAGCAGGCATGCCTTTATGATCTGCCCACGTAGTACATCGGCGCCGATCGACCAAGGAGCGGAGATGCGCTCAGCGTTCATGTCAATCGAAAAGGGCTTCACGACCTATTCGGAGGGTATGACGCGTGTCGCAGAAAACGCTGAACTTGGGAATCCTGGCGCATGTAGACGCCGGTAAGACAACTCTCACCGAGCAGTTCCTTTACGCCGCCGGTGTCATCGACGAGGTCGGCAGCGTCGATCGTGGTACGACGCAAACCGACACCTTGGAGCTGGAGCGCCAACGCGGCATCACGATCAAGTCGGCCGTCGCGTCTTTCGGGCTCGAGGGCCTGCACGTCAATCTGATCGACACGCCAGGCCATCCCGACTTCATTGCGGAGGTCGAGCGTGTACTGAGCGTTCTCGACGGCGCAGTCCTCGTGATCTCTGCCGTCGAGGGCGTGCAACCACAGACACGCATCTTGATGCGTGCGCTGCAGAGGCTGCGCATTCCGACCCTGGTGTTCGTGAACAAGATCGACCGGCCGGGGGCCGGCGCCGAGCATGTGGTGCAGGCTATCTCGGAGCGCCTGACGACGGCGGTCGTACCGATGGGAACCGCGCACGCGCTCGGCACGCGCGCCGCCTACTTCACTCTCTCGAGCACGGATGATCCCGTTTTCCGGGCCCGGCTGGCGGAGGTGCTCGCGGAACGCGACGAGGGAATCATGGCGGCCTACGTCGAGTACGACTCGGATGTGCCGTACCACCTCCTTCGCGAGGCGCTGGCGGCCGAGACGAAGCGGGCGTTCGTGCACCCTGTCTTCTTCGGTTCTGCGATCACAGGTGCGGGCGTGGAGTCACTGATGAACGGAATCACTGAGCTGCTACCGCCGTCGACAGGCGATCCCGATGGGCCGCTATCGGGGACGGTCTTCAAGATCGAACGCGGCACGAACGGCGAGAAGATCGCATACGTCCGGATGTTCTCGGGCACGATTCACATGCGCGAGCGACTGCGCTTCGGCCGCGGCCTCGAGGACAAGGTCACGGCGATCACCGTCTTCGAGCGCGGGCCCGCCGTACAACGTTCATCGGCCTCCTCAGGCGCCGTCGCAAAGCTCTGGGGTCTCAGCGAGATCCAGGTCGGCGACCGCATCGGCGTGACGGGAACCGACGCATCAGACCATCAGTTCGCCCCGCCGACACTCGAGTCGGTCGTGGTCGCCGCCAAACCCGACGACCGCGAGTGGCTCAGCGTCGCACTCGCGCAGCTCGCGGAGCAGGACCCGCTGATCAACGTGAGGCAGGACGACACCAGACAGGAGCTATCGGTCTCGCTCTACGGAGAGGTCCAGAAGGAAGTCATCCAGGCAACGCTCGCAAACGAGTTCGGGCTCGAAGTCACGTTCCGGGAGACGACGCCGATCTACATCGAGCGCCCCCTCGCCAGCGGCGAGGCGATCGAGATCCTCAACGCGGAATCGAATCCGTTTCTCGCGACGATCGGGCTGCGCGTCGATCCTGCCCCCGCCGGCTCCGGGATCGATTTTCGATTGCAGGTCGATCCGCGCACAGTTCCGCTGTACCTCTACAAGACGCTCGAAAGCTTCTCGGAGCACATGGACCAGTACGTCCGCCAAACGCTGCGGGAGGGTGTCTTCGGCTGGCAGGTCACAGACTGCATCGTGACGATGACCAAGTGCACGTACAGCGTGCCTGACGGTCCTCCATCGAGACGGGGACCGCTCAGCACGGCCGCCGACTTTCGAAAACTCACGCCGCTTGTCCTCATGCAAGCACTCACGAGGGCAAGGGCGGCGGTCTGTGAGCCGATCGTTCGAGCCAGCGTCGAGATTCCGACGGGCACGATCGGGGCAGTCATGGCCGCGATGGCGCGGCTCGGTGCTGCCGTCGAGACGCCGTCGCCACGAGGAAAGCTCTCCATCATCGAGGCGGTCTTGCCTGCGGCGCGGGCGCAAGACCTACGACGGCAATTGCCGGGCCTGACGGGCGGCGAGGGCGTGCTGGACTCCAGCTTCGCCGGTTACCAGCCGGTGAGCGGCGACCAGCCGGTCCGTCGCCGGACGACGGCGAATCCGCGCAACCTCGACGAGTACATGATGCATCTTGCGCGACGGAGCGTAGGGCACTGAATGCCGCAGTTGGCCGTGCTAACCCGGAGCGAGCACCGCGTCCATCGTCTGCATGATCGAGATGGTTTCGTCCAGTGGCATCAACGGGCTCTCGAGCAGCCCTTCGCGCAGGCAGCCGGCAACCGCCTCAGCCTCATACCAGAGACCACGACCCACGCCCTCCGCGTCGAAGTACGTCTGCTCTCCCGTCCGCGAGATGAGCGTGAACGACGTCGGCGCGTAGAACTCGCCGTCGATCTCGATGCAGGCGTCGGTGCCGACAATCGCTCCGCGCGTGGGGCTCTTGGCCGACGACGTGCACGTCAAGACGGCCTGCGCGCCACTTGCATATCCGAACAACATCGAGGTTTGCCCGTCGACGCCGGTGAACGCCGGGTCGATCAAGGTCACGATCCGGTCTGGCTTGCCCAGCACCATCGACGCGAACGAGACCGGATAGACGCCAAGGTCCAAGAGCGCGCCGCCTCCGAGCTCCGGGGCGAACAGCCGAAAGTCGGGGTCTTTCGCGAACCACTGGCCATGATCGGCAGTGACCGTCACGATGTCGCCAAGCGCTCCCTCGGCGAGCAGGCGGCGGATCTCTGCGATGTGGGGAAGAAAGCGCGTCCACATCCCCTCCATTAGGAAGAGTCCCTCTGCGCGGGCGGTGGCGACGAGATCTTCGGCCTCGGCGGCGTTCATCGTGAACGCCTTCTCCACGAGCACCGGCTTACCGGCGCGGAGCGCGAGTAGTGCGTTGGCGTGGTGCATCGGGTGCGGAGTCGCCACGTACACGACATCGACGTCGGGGTCTGCCACCAACGCCTCGTAGCTCGCGTGCCGATTGGGGATGTCGAACTGATCGGCGAACCGGTCCGCTGAATTCATGTGCCGAGACCCGACCGCCACGGGGCGACCCGAGTCGGTGAACATCAGGTCGGCGGCGAAGGTCTCCGCGATTCCGCCCGTTCCGATCAGTCCCCAGCCCAATGGTTCGGTCATCGGTCCGCCCTCTCGACGATGGCGCCGGTCCTACGCAACGTACAGGGTCGTCACGCCGGCAAATCAGCCTCTTGCGATCCTTGGCCGGCCAGTCGTGCGTCCGCCACCGCCTCGCCGGCGGCCCGAGCGGCGGAGTGTCCCGTAACCGCGACAAGAAAGTCGTCACGTTGCAGCGCGTACAGCTGGGAGTCGACGGCTGCTTTCACGGTCGCGGTTCGCGGAACGTCACGCAGCAGCGCGATCTCTCCGAAGTAGTCTGCTGAGCGCGCGGTCGAATGACGGCCGTCCGCATCGATGTCGAGCTCGCCTGCGCCCACCAGATAGAAGCGGTCGCCGCGATCGCCTGACTGGATGACGACCTCGCCTGCACGGACTGGCACAGAGATGAGATTCGAGGCTATGCGTTCCTTCGTTGCGATCGAAAGCGGTGCGAACATCGGCACACGATCGATGAGCTCGAGCGCGGCGGGTGGTGGGACCGCTCTGTCTATCTCGACGAGCCGACGGTAGACGATAAGCGTCAGCAGAGGCAGAATCGACCCGACGAGAACGAAAGCCGGACGAGGTCCGATCGCGTTGACAACGGCCGGCGCCACGATCGAGCCGATCGCAACGCCACCCATGGCGAGGCCCCAGACCAGGCCGAGTATGCGAGTCAGCATCTCGTCAGGGATGATTCGTTGCAGGAGAGTGAAGACCGCGACATCCTCGACGCTGTTGGCCGCGCCGACGATCGCGAGCAAGAGAATCGCCGCCGCGAAGTAGGGACGAGGTGCAATGAGCACGATCGGAACTCCCCAGAACACGAGTGACAGCCCAAAGGGAGCGGCCAGCCGCCTCCCGCCGAGGGTCATCGCCCCCATGGCTCCGATGAGCCCGCCGACGCCGATCGCCGCAGTCAGGTAACCGACAGCCGCTGCGCCGCCGTGGAGGATGCGAAACGCGGCCACCACGATGAGAACGTTGAGGCAGCCTCGAACGAAGGTCTGGGCAAAAGTCAGACCGATCACCAGTCGAGTCCTGGGCGTACGCACCACCGTCCGAAGGCCGATCGCGATCATTCGGCTCACGCTCTCCCGCGTCCCCGCTGAAAGGTCGATACGAGTGTTGACTCGGACTCGCGCAAAGAGGGCGGCACCGCCCAGAAGCGTCACCGCGCCGACGGCGAACACGAGCCACACATTTCCAAGGGAGACGAGCACGCCTGCGAGCAACGGCCCAACGAGAGTCCCGAGACTTTCGATGGTGGATGTGGCCCCATTCGATGCGATCAATTCCTCCGGCGTGCGTGCAAGAGAGGGCAGCAGCGCTTGCAGCGCAGGCCTCGTGAGTGTGGAGGAAAGCCCGACCACTCCTGCAAGGACAAAGACGAGTGCTCGCTGGTCAGCTAGAGCGGCAACAGCCGATCCTGCGAGCGCGGCTGCCCCGACGAGCGTCATCGTCAGGAGGAAGCGCTCGCGTCTGAAGCGGTCGCCGAGTGGAGCTGCGAGCGGGGCGACGATCCCGGCGGGCAGCAAGCGAACCAGCCCGGCAACTCCGACCGCGGCGGTGCCCCCCTGCTGGTAGGCAAAAACGCCGAGGGCGACGAAGTGCGCCCATTCAGCCGCGATCGAAGCGCCCCACGCGAATTCGACTCGCCGAACGTTCTCGTTACGAACCGCGGCGGCGAGAGCGGAGACCACTTGGCGTGGCCTGACCACAGGACGAATTGAATCCCTTCTCCCCGATTCGGACAAGTCGTTTGACTCAATCGCCGTCCGGAGGCTTGTTCAGGCTATTCTGCACCGAATCGACTGAGAGGAAGGTCGCATTGGGCTCTAAAAGACAGACGACGATGGCGAAGCTGACACGCGAGCGCAAGGTGAAGGAAAAGCGCGAGCTGAAGGAAGAGAAGAAGGCAGCGGCGGCCGCGGCGAAGGCCGCAGGCACCTATTCGTACGACGGCGAGCCGGTCGAGGCTCCCGCGCCGAATACGATCGACTCGACTGACGAAGCGGTCGGAGACGAGTCCGCAGTCGCCATTCCCGGCGACGATCGCTAACGCTCGACGGTCAGAGCGAGCCAGACGTCGGTCCCACCGCCGGGCGCGTTCGCAGCGCCTGCTCGTCCATCGTGGGCCTCGGCGATAGTCTCGACGATTGCCAGTCCGAGGCCGCTACCCTCCGCCGTCGTCTTCTGCGCGCGGCTGAAGCGCTCGAACGCGTGAGCGAGAAAGTCGGCCGGGAAACCTGCGCCCTCGTCGAGTACGTGCAGCTCCGCAGAGCCGTTGCGCGGTTCTGCGGTCAGGGTCACGCGTCCCGCGCCATGAGTGAAGGCGTTGTCGACCATGTTCGCGAGTGCCTGCTCGAGGAGGGGGCGGTCGGCCGACACCACGAGCGGATCGTCATCCGTCGTCACCGACAGGTCGCGTCGCTCTGACACGGCGCGGGACTGAAAGCGACCTGCAACCGTCTCGAGGATGTCGGCGACATCGACGGGCTCGCGACGGAGCGGCACCCGTCCCTGCTCCGCCCTGGCGAGCAACAGGAGATCGTCCGCGAGGCGGGAGAGCCGCTCCGTATCCTCGGCGGCGCCGCGAATCGCCGCCTCGAGCTCCTCGGTCGAACGTGAATGCCTGAGAGCCAGCTCGAGCTGCGTCTTCAGCAACGCGAGAGGCGTCCTCAGCTCGTGGCTCGCATCCGCGACGAAACGCCGCTCACGGGCGAGTCCGTCGCCGATCCGCGTCAGCATCTCGTTCAGCGTCTCTCCCAGCCGCGAAACCTCGTCGCCGCCCGGCGGGACGGGCAGCCGGTCCTCGAGCGACGACGCCGAGATGTCGGCGGCTCTCCGCCGCATCGCCTCGATCGGGCGTAAGGCTGCACCGGCGATCCCGTAAACCGCGAGCGAGGCGAGGATGAGCGCGAGCGGGCCGCCGATCAAGAATGCATTGCGCAAGCTGAGAAGCGTCTCCGTTCTGTTCGCGCGCGTCGCCCCGACCACGAGCACGAGCCGGCTCTGCCCGCGTTGGACGGGCAGTGCGAGCATGCGCGCAGGCTCGTCGAGGCCGGGAACGGAGCTCCGGTTTATGAAGACAGGGCCGCGGAGTGTCCGCGCGAGCTCGGGAGGAAGAAGCGGCTTGCGTCCAACGAGGCTCGTCGCGTCGATCACCGAGCCGTTCATGTTCAGCAGCTCGGCAAACGTCTCGCCGCGCTCGATGAGCGTCCCGTGGGTGGACTTGAGCGAGCCCTCACGACGCACGAGCGCCGAAACGTCCTGTGCGCGCGAACGCAGCTGTTCGTCCAGGGCGTTGTCGAGATTGGTCGAGACGCGCGCGTAGACGAGCCAACCGGCAAGCAGGAGGACGACGGCCATGATCACCGCGAAGACGAGTGTCAGCCGGAGCCTGATCGGGAGCCTGCTCACTCCTCGTCATCCCCGCGGAGCCGGTAGCCGACTCCGCGCACGGTCTCGATCGACTCGGTCCCGAAGGGCCGGTCCACCTTCTCGCGGATGTACCGCACATAGACGTCGATGACGTTCGAACGGTTCTCGTACGCGAAATCCCAGGCATGCTCGAGGAGCTGCAAGCGGGTGAGGACCTGTCCAGGGCGGCGCATGAACGCCTCCAGCAGGGCGAATTCCTTGGGGGAGAGGCTGATCTCGGTTCCGTCACGCCAGGCTCGTCGCGCGGCCGGATCGAGGCGGAGCGTCCCGACGACCAGCTCCGTCGGCCGCTCTCCGCCGCCGCGCCGGACGAGGGCGCGGAGCCGTGCCAGGAGCTCGGCGAACGAGAACGGCTTCGTCAGATAGTCGTCCGCGCCGGCGTCGAGGCCGGCGACGCGGTCTTCCACCCCATCGCGAGCAGT
>Ga0137377_10005607_pt1 | contig 10074 bp, 10 predicted proteins | sample SagtaG_22_FD_104815 | JGI IMG/M metagenome (GOLD analysis project Ga0137377, IMG submission 104815) | Vadose zone soil microbial communities from Sagehorn Ranch, Mendocino, California, USA - Sage2_L_40_16 metaG | ecosystem: Environmental > Terrestrial > Soil > Vadose zone | place: USA... | reverse complement strand
TGCAAACCAACTTCGACAACCCCCGCGAGCTCGTGCTCTTCATTCTCTCGCACGTACCGAAGCACGCGACGATCGACCTGGACCGATATCTCCCGGAGTGAGGGTCCTGTGGCGCGGGGCTCCGCCTTGCCGCTGATCCAGTTCGAACTTAGGTTCGAAACTCTTGACCCCGACTGGTTGGACGTTGGCGGCCCGCGAGACCACGCCGGCCGGCGCCCCCGCCCCCGTGGCCCAGGAGCAGCCCCGACCGCAGCGGCTCGCCGAGACGGTTCAGGGGCGGGTCGCGCTCGTCACCGGCGGCGCGACCGGGCTGGGCCGCGCCACCGGCCTCGAGTTCGCCCGCCTGGGCGTCGCCGTCGCCTTCAACTACCTCGATCTCCCCGAGCGCGACATCGCCGCCCAGGCGCTGCTCACGGAAACCGCCATCCGCGCGCACGGCGTCCCGGTCTTCTGTGCCCGTTGCGACGTCCGCCACCACGACGAGGTCGAGCGCTTCGTGAACGAGACGCGCGAGCGCCTGGGCGGGGTGCACTACCTGGTGAACAACGCGGGCGTGGCGCACGACGGCGCGCTGTGGCGCCTGTCGGGGGAAGCGTGGCAGGAGGTACTGGACACGAACGTGACCGGCGCCTTCAACTGCATCCAGGTCGTGTCCCGCCACATGCGCGCGCAGCGCTACGGCAAGATCGTGAACGTCGCGAGCCATCAGGCGTTCCGGCCGGGCTTCGGGATCGCCAACTACGCGGTGAGCAAGGCCGCGCTCATCGGCCTCACCAAAGCCGCCGCGGTGGACCTCGGCTCCTCCAACGTCAACGTCAACGCCGTCGCCCCGGGGTTCGTCAAGACCGAGCTACTCGCGAAGCTGCCCCGTGAGGTGCTGGAGCGTGCCGAGCACGAGTCGGTGCTGGGGCGCGTCGCCGAGCCCGAGGACGTCGCGCGGGTGATCACGTTCCTGTGCAGCGATGCGGCGCGTCACATCACCGGCCAGGTGATCGTCGTGGACGGGGGTCTCACGCTCGCTTGAAAAAGAGGTCGCTCGGCGCGATAATTCGCTCCGTGACTAATCTCTTGAATCACAAATACTTAGTGCGTTGGGCGTGGGGCGTTGGCGTGGTCGCGCTCGCCTGCGGGCACAAGCCCCAAGCCGCGACGACGCCGCAACCCACCGCACCCCTCCCCACCGCCGCCCTGGCTGGCCAGGAGGTGGTCGTCCTGCCGCTCACGCTCGTGGCGGCGGAGGACTCACTGGGGTGGGCGGGGGCGCTGGTCGATCGGCGCGCTACGTTGGCGCGCGCCGACAGCGTGGTGGGGACCCTGCTACAGGCGCGCGCCCCCGAAGTCACCTGGGTTCTCCCCGACGAGTTGCGGCGCGCCGCGCGCCGGGCACCCGGCGTCGCCACCGACCCCGACCAGATGGGCACGGCGATTCTGCGGGCTCGCAACGTCAGCATCGTCCCCGATCCCCTGCGGACCCAGCTCCGCACCCTCGCCGCGCTGGCGGGGGGTCAGAGCGGTCGCTTCGCCCTCGTGCCGGCCGCGCTGGTCTACAGGCGGGTGGTAGGACGGTCGGACCGTCGGACGGTGGTCACCGGCGCCCCTGCCGTCGGCACCGCCGAGCTGGCGATCGTGCTGGCGGACGTGCGCACGGGGCATGTGGGGTGGCGCACCGTGGCGACGGGGGCGGGCGACGATCCCTGGAGCGCGCTCACCCGCGCCATGAAGGGACTCACCCCCGGACTGCCGTGACGACCCTGCGCACGTCGCGATCGGGTCCGTCCACGCTTTGGCCGGCGGCGTCGCGCCGCCCGTGCGCCCGGTGTGGGGAGCCGGCCGAGGGGATCGCGGTCGGCGGATTGTGCGCGGCGTGCACCGAGGTGGTGGAGCGTCGCGCCGCACGGCTGGGGCGCTGGGTCGCCCTCGCCAGTACCCTGCTCGTCGTGGGATATCTGGGGCTCATGCTGCGGACGGTGGGCCCCGCCTGGCGGGCGACAGGGCGCGCGTTGGCGACGGCGGCCGCTGTGGCGTGGTGTCTGCTCACGTACACGATCGTGAAGCGGATGGCGCGCGAATGGCTGAAATGAAGCTTTCAGCGCTCAGCTGTCAGCTTTCAGCGTGCCTGATTGCCCTCGCGGCATCGCTCTCAGCCCAGACCTCTCTCTCCATCTACAGTGATGGGCGCGTCGTGGTGCGGCGCACCCTGTCCCAGGCGCTCGCCAAAGGCCGCAACACGCTGGCGCTCGAGCTCGATGGTGTGGATCCGGCTGGGGTGTTTTCTCCCGACACGAGCGTCACGGTGGTGACGGCGGTGGGGCGGCCTGCGACCGACCGCGCGACGGCGCTCCAGAGCGCGGTGGGGCAGACGTTGTGGTTCGTGCGCGGCAAGGGCGACACGCTGCGGGCCACCGTGGTCCGTGTCAACCCGCCGCAGTACCGTCTCTCCGACGGGCGCCTCCTCTTGGCCGAGCCGGGAGAGCCGCTTTTCCCGCCGGAGCTCGTGCGTACGGCGCCGCAGATGAACGTCGTCCTCGACGCCGCGCGGCCGCGCAGCACTACGGACCTCGCCTATGTGATGGAGGGAGCGAGCTGGCGCGCGAGCTACCAGGTCGTGCTGTCGGGCATGGTGGGTGGGAGGGACGGCCAGGCTGCGGTGTCGGGATCGGCCACGGTGACGTCGCAGCGGGTCCGCGCCGAGAGCGCCGCGGTGCAGCTCGTGGCCGGCGCCATCGCGCGGCAACGGGTGGGCAACCCGCCGTCGATGCGTACCTTCGCCGAGGTCATGCCAGCGGCCGTGGCGGAGCAGGGACCGCCGAGCGAGGAAGCCGTGGGCGAGGCGCACCTCTACACCCTCCCGGGACGCATCCCCCTCGAGCCCGGCGTCGCGGTGACGACGGCGTTGTTCCCCCGCGCCGTCGTGCCCGCCACGGAGGAGCTGATCGTTGCCGGCGCGGTGCCGTGGCGTGGCTACCTGGCGGGGAGCCCGAACCCTGCGGAGCCCGACCGCGTGCCGGTCCAGGTGTGGTATACGCTCAAGCGGCCGCGCGGCACGCCGTTCGGTGACCGCCCGCTGCCCGGTGGGACGGTGCAGCTGTTCGCACGCGACTCGTCGGGGCGCGTGCAGCTGGTGGGCGAAGCGGCGAGCGAGCACACGGCGGCGGGGCGCGATCTGCGCGTGCGCGCGGGGGAGGCGTTCGACGTCACCGCGGAGCGCGTGCAGACCGACTACGCGCAGGAACAGATTCCGGGGGCGCGCCGCGGACTGCCGCCCAGGCAGCGCGTCACGGCCTCCTACCGCGTGACGGTCGCGAACGCGAAGGCCGACGCGGTGACGGTGGACGTGCGCGAGGCGCGCAGCGGCACGTGGAGCGTGGTCGCGAGCAGCGTGCCGCCGGAGAAGCTCTCCGCCGCCGAAGTCCGGTTCCGGGTCCCGGTACCGGCGAACGGCGAGGCAACGCTCACCTACACCGTGCAGGTCGAGTCGTGACCGTCCAGCTGCTGCACGTCTCCGATCCGCACTTCGGCGGGCTGGTCGATATCGCGCAGGTCGAAGCTCTGGAACGAATGATCCCCGACCTGCGGCCCGACGCGGTGGTGGTGTCGGGGGACCTGTGCCAGCGCGCGCGGCACGGAGAATTTCAGCGGGCGCGGGCGTTCGTCAGTCTGGCCGCGCAGACCGCGCCCGTATACGTGCTGCCCGGGAACCACGATGTGAGCTGGTGGTGGCGGCCGCTTGTGCCGTTCGGACGCGGCGTCCTGTATCGCAAATACCGGCGCTATTTCGGCGCCGACTTGACGCCCACGCTCACCCTGCCCGGCGCGATCATCGCGGGGGTGCTGACGTCGGACGGTGCCGCGTGGGGCTCGTTGACGTGGCGGCTGCGCGACGTGACGGTGAAGGGGCACCTCCCCAAGTCCGAGTATCTGCGGGTGCGCCGGGTCTTCGCGGAGGCGCCGCCCGAGCTGGCGCGCGTCCTCGTCGTGCATCACAACGTGCTGCGGGGCGAGATCTCGCAGCGGATGGGCCTGGCGCACTGGCGGCGGGCCCAGCGCCGCATCCTCTCCTCCGGGGCCGAGGTGGTGCTGTGCGGGCACGATCACCAGGAGGGCGCGGACGTCCTCGGCGACAAAGTCGTCGTCTCGACCGCCGGGACGCTGTGCATCCGGGCGAGAGGCGGGCGGCCGTCGAGCTTCAACTTCGTCACCATCGAGCCGACGGCGGTGCAGGTCACGTTCTTCCGGTGGGATGGCGAGCGCGGGCGGTTTCAGCCATCCGATACCTTCGCGTTCGCCCGCCCGGCCCCCCAGGCCCTGCCGGCGGTGGTGGGGTAATGGCACCCAAGTTCCAGGGCGTCGACTTCTACGAGGCCGACGGGCTGTTCACGGAGGAAGAGCGCGCCGTGCGCGACACGGTGCGCCAGTGGGTGGACGACCACGTCATTCCCATCATCGGCGAGCACTACGTCGCGGGGACGTTCCCGGCGCAGCTCGTTCCCCAGATGGCCGAGCTCGGCTTGTTCGGAGCGAATCTCCCCGAGGAGTTCGGCTGCGCGGGGCTGAACAACGTGGCGTACGGATTGATCATGCAGGAGCTGGAGCGCGGCGATTCGGGCTTGCGGTCGTTCGCATCGGTGCAGGGAGCCCTCGTGATGTATCCCATCTACGAATTCGGCAGCGAGGACCAGAAGCGTCGCTGGTTGCCCGAGCTCGCCGGCGGGCGGGCGATCGGCTGTTTCGGGCTCACCGAGCCCGACTACGGCTCGAACCCCGCCGGGATGATCACGGTGGCGAAAGAGGCGAAGGATGGCTGGGTGCTGAACGGGGCGAAGATGTGGATCACGAACGGCTCGACCGCGGACGTGGCGATCGTGTGGGCCAAGACGGGTCGCCTCGACGACGCGGCGTCGATCCGCGGCTTCCTCGTCCCCACCGATACCAAGGGGTTTGCGGCGAAAGACCAGCAAGGCAAGCTGTCCCTGCGCGCGAGCGACACGAGCGAGCTGGTGCTCGAGGACGTGTGCCTGCCGCAAGACGCGCTGCTTCCCAAGTCCGCCGGGCTCAAGTCGCCGCTCATGTGCCTGAACGCGGCGCGCTACGGCATCGCCTGGGGGGCGGTGGGCGCGGCGATGGCCTGTTACGACGAAGCGGTGCGCTACGCCAAGGCGCGGGTCATGTTCGGCAAACCGATCGGGGGCTTCCAGCTGCAGCAGGCCAGGCTGGTCGAGATGCTGACTGAAATCACCAAGGCGCAGCTCCTGTGCGTGCAGCTCGGCCGGCTCAAGGATCAGGGGAAGGCGTCGCCGCAGCAGGTATCTCTCGCCAAGCGCAACAACGTGAGCATGGCCACCGATGTGGCGCGCGAGACGCGACGGCTTCTCGGGGCGAACGGCATCCTGGCGGAGTACCAGGCGATGCGCCACCTTGCGAACTTGGAATCGGTCTATACGTACGAGGGCACGCACGACGTGCACACGCTGATTCTGGGGCAAGAGATCACCGGGCTGAATGCGTTCAACTAGTGGAGGGTCTCGAGCATGGGCACGAAGCATCTCACGATAGTGGCGGCGCTCGTCGGCGCGCTGCTCGGCCCTCGCGCCGCCGCGCAGGGGACCTTCGCAGGGATGGTGACCTACAAGGTCACGAGCCCCGAAGGCAAGACCGGCGTACTTCGCTACTACCAGCTCGGCGCCCGGCTCCGCCAGGAAGTCGAGGCCGACGGTCAAAACATGGCGACGATCACCGACGGCACGACCGGGGACATGATTTCGCTCATTCCCCAGCGCAAGCAGTACTTCGTCATGAACCTGAGGCAGGCAGCGGGCGCGCTGGGGGCGATGGGCGGGGGCAAACAGAAGGAGGCGCCCGACTTCTCGAAGCTGAAGGTCACGGCCACCGGGCGGCGTGACACGATTGCCGGCATCGCGTGCGAGCACTTCTTGTTCGAGAGCACGGAGGCCAAGGATCACCCGCCGATGGACATTTGCGGGGCCACGGGCATGGGGTTCATGGGCTCCGGTGGGCAGGGCGCGTCGCTGATGCCGTCCACCGCCGCCCTGCTGAACGCGACCAATCCCGAGCTCGCGCGGCTCGCGCGCCAGGGTTTCTTCCCGCTCAAGCTCACGATGGCTGAGAAGCAAGGCGGCAAGCAGATGGTGCTGGAGGCGACGGCGGTGGACCGTCACCGCCCCGACGCGGCCCTGTTCGCGCCGCCACCGGACTACACGAAGTTCACCATGCCGGTGCTGCCGAGCACGAAGCCGTAGCGGCCGAGACTCATGCGCATCGCCGTCTGCATCAAGCGCGTCCCGGACTCAGAGACGCGCGTGAAGATCGCAGCGGATGGGAAGACGCTGGACGAAGCGGGCGTGAAATTCGTCGTCAATCCGTACGACGAGTTCGCGCTCGAAGAAGCGCTGCGCCGCAAGGAGCAAGGGGGGAGCGGCGGCGGTGAGGTCGTGGTGTTCTCGCTCGGGCCCCCCGCCGCTCAGGAAACCGTCCGCACCGCGCTCGCCATGGGCGCGGATCGCGGCGTGCTGCTGCAAGTGGACCGCATCCCTCCCGATGGCTGGCCCGTCGCCCAGGCGCTCGCCGCCGCGCTGCGGGACGGCGGATACGACCTCATCCTCTTCGGCAAGCTGGCGATCGACGACTCCAACCATCAGGTCGGACCGATGGTGGCCGAGCTGCTCGGTCTCCCGTGCGTAACGGCCATCGCCCGTCTCGACCTCGCGGACGGTCGGGGCACGGCCGAGCGGGAAGTCGAGGGCGGCATCGAAGTCGTGGAGTTTCCCCTCCCCGCCGTTCTCACGACCGACAAAGGGCTGAACGAGCCGCGCTACCCCGCGCTGAAGGGGATCATGGCGGCCAAGAAGAAGCCGTTGGACGTGAAGCCCACGGCGCTCGCGGTGGGCGGCCTCGACGTGGTCGCCCTCACCGCGCCGCCCGCCCGGAACGAGGGGAGGATCGTGGGCGAGGGCCCCGCGGCCGTCCCCGAGCTGGTGCGGCTGTTGCGGGAGGAAGCGAAGGTCCTGTGAGCCACGTGCTCGCCGTGCTGGAGCAGCGCGACGGCGCGCTGCGGAAGGTCTCCCACGAGGTGGTGACCGGCGCGCGCCGCCTCGCCGATGCGCTCGGAGAGAATGTGGACGCGCTGCTGCTCGCGGGCGCGGCGGTCCCCGGAATGAATGAGCTCGGGCGGCTCGGCGCGGACAAGGTGACTACGCTGACCAACCCGGTGTACCGGCTGTACGCCCCGGAAGGCTATGCGCGCGCCATCGCCGACCGTGCCAAGGCTGGTGGCTACCGGGCCGTCGTATTCGCCGCGAGCGCGACGGGGAAGGACTTGGCGCCGCGAGTCGCGGCGCGGCTGCAACGTCCCCTCGCGCAGGACGTCACCGACGTTGCCGTCGAAGCCGGTGCGGTGGTCGCCGTGCGGCCGGTCTACGCCGGCAAGGCGCTCCTCAAGGTGAAGCTCGCGGGCAGTCCGGCGCTGGTGTCGCTCCGGCCGAACGTGTTCACGCCCGTGGACCGTCCCAAGGCCGGCGTGGTGGAAGTTGCCGTCGTAGAGGGTGCGCCGGGCCGGGTGACGGTGAAGCAGGTCAAGGCGGCGGAGGCGGGCGCGCTCGACGTCGCCGAGGCGGCCATCGTCATCTCCGGCGGGCGGGGGCTCAAGGAGCCGGCGAACTTCAAGCTGCTGGAGGAGCTGGCGCGGGCGTTCGGCGGCGGCGCCGCCGTGGGGGCCTCCCGCGCCGTGGTGGACGCGGGGTGGCGCCCCCACGCCGATCAGGTGGGGCAGACCGGCAAGACGGTGAGTCCCAGCCTGTACGTCGCGGTCGGCATCTCGGGGGCGATCCAACACCTCGCCGGGATGCGCACGGCGAAGGTTATCGTGGCGATCAACCGCGACAAGGACGCGCCCATCTTCAAGGTCGCCGACTACGGGATCGTTGGTGACCTGTTCGAGATCGTGCCGCAGCTGACGGAAGCGATCAAGAAACTGCATGCGTGAAGCGGGACGCGGGCAGCGGGATGCGGGAAGCGTGGTTCCGGCGGCGTACCAGCCCCCGCTGCCGCTGGACCGGCTGATTCTACCGGCCGGGGCCGCCGGCGCGGGCGATCGGATGGAGCTGGACGTGCTGATCGTAGGGGCGGGGCCGGCCGGGCTCGCCGCCGCGATCGAGCTGGCACAGCTCGCCAAGGGCTACGGCCGCGACGTCACCATCGGCGTGCTCGAAAAGGCCGCCGGTCTAGGGGAGCACTCCCTCTCCGGCGCCGTCGTGAACCCACGGGCCTTCCGCGACCTGTTTCCCGACCTCGCGGACTCGGACTTCCCATTTCGCGCACCCGTGGGCAAGGAAGCCGTGTACCTGCTGACCGGCGGTGGCCGGCTGCGCCTTCCAGTTCCTCCCACCATGCACAACGGGGGCAATTATGTAGCGTCGCTGTGCGAGATCGTGCGCTGGCTGGGCGCCCGGGCGGAAGAGCTGGGCGTCAACGTCTTCACGGGCTTCCCGGCCGCGGCGCTGCTGGTGGACGGCGAGCGCGTGGCCGGCGTGCGCACGGCCGCCACGGGGCTCGACCGGACGGGCAAATCCGGCCCGACTTCCCTGACCCCGACCGATCTCGTCGCGCGGGTGACGGCGCTCGCCGAGGGGACGCGCGGGATGCTGTCGCAGGCGTACCTCGAGTGGCAGCGCGTGGCATCCGCGAACCCGCAGATCTTCGCCCTGGGAGTGAAGGAGATCTGGGAGACGAAACGCCCGCTCGACGCGATCATTCACACCCTCGGCTGGCCCCTGCCGGCCGACGTCTTCGGCGGGAGCTTCATGTATCCGCTCGCCCCGACGCTGGTGGCGCTCGGGCTCGTCGTCGGACTCGACTACCGCGACGCCGGGCTCGACGTGCATCAGCTGTTCCAGCGCATGAAGACTCACCCCCTCTTCCGAGGGTACCTCACGGGCGGGGAAATGGTGGAATGGGGTGCGAAGACGATCCCGGAAGGCGGGTACTACTCGGTGCCGGCGCGCCGCTCGGGCGCCGGCGTCGTCATCCTCGGCGACGCGGGCGGCTTCGTGGACGTGCCGTCGCTCAAAGGGATCCACTACGCGATGCAGTCGGGCATCTTCGCGGCACGCGCGATCTTCCAGGCCCTTTCCGCCGACGGCCCGACCTCGGAGCGGCTCGCCGAGTACGATCGGCTCGTCAACAGCTCCTACGTCATGCACGACCTGTACCGCACCAGGAACATGAGGCTCGCGTTCAAGGATGGGTTGTACCGCGGCGGCTTGAAGGCGGGCCTGATGGCGTTCACGGGCGGCCGCTTCCCCGGCCGGCGCATCGCGATGCCGCCGGACGCGGCGGTCGCCCGCCGCGTGCGCGTCGCCGCTCCCTTCGTCCCCGACGGGAAGCTCACCTTCTCGAAGGCGGACGCTGTCTTCAAGTCGGGAAACGCGACGCGCGACACGATCCCGACGCACCTGCTGGTGGGGCAGGACGTGAGCCGCGAGGTGGCGGAGTTGTACGCGCGGATGTGCCCGGCGGGCGTCTACGAGGTGGCGGACGGGTCGTTACGGGTGAACGCACCGAACTGCATCGACTGCAAGGCGACAGACGTGCTCGGCCCCCGCTGGACGCCGCGCGAGGGCGGCAGCGGGCCGAAGTACAAAAAGATGTAGGCTAGAGGATCGCTTCCAGGGGGCAGGAAAACCCGGGCACTACGACTTCGCCGTCGAGTGCTTGGTCCCCCGTCACGAGCGCCTCGGTCCCGTCCTGCCGGTACGCGCGAGCCTGGCGCCGGTCGGGGTCGATGACCCACACGAGCCCGCTCCCGGCGGAGAGCCAGTCGGCGACTTTCGCGAGGGTCTCGCCAGGGCGATCACGGGGCGACAGGACTTCGACGACCAGGTCCGGAGCGAGGGCCGGGTAACCAAGGAGGTCGGGGTCGGGCAAGCGCCCCCGCGCGATGAAGGCGATGTCAGGCGCGCGCACCGTGTCGGGATCGCTCTCGAGCTTGTAGCCAGTCTCGGTCGCGAGCACCAGACCGAGGCCAGCCGACTCCACGTGCTCAGTGAGACGACGGCAGAG
>Ga0137377_10005605_pt1 | contig 10075 bp, 4 predicted proteins | sample SagtaG_22_FD_104815 | JGI IMG/M metagenome (GOLD analysis project Ga0137377, IMG submission 104815) | Vadose zone soil microbial communities from Sagehorn Ranch, Mendocino, California, USA - Sage2_L_40_16 metaG | ecosystem: Environmental > Terrestrial > Soil > Vadose zone | place: USA... | reverse complement strand
TTTGCTCAGCGACTTTGGCATCGCTCTTGTAACGCAGAGCGCACAATCGCAGCACACGCAAGACTTGGCCGGTACGATTGCCTACATGGCTCCTGAGCAGATCGAAGGCCATCCGCGCCCTAGCAGCGATCAATATGCTCTTGGTATTGTGATCTATGAATGGTTGAGCGGAGACCGGCCTTTCCAAGGGTCCTTTACTGAAATCGCTATCAAACATATTCAGGTGCCACCCCCTCCCTTACGCGAGAAGGTGCCCATGCTTTCGCCAGAGGTGGAGCAGGTGGTGCTGACGGCACTGGCCAAAGACCCTAAGCAGCGCTTTGCCACCATCCAGGCCTTTGCAACCGCCTTGGAACAGGCAAGCCAGATCACTGGACATCCCCCGCTTGCAGTGCAGCCATCAATTGTGTCGCCGCTCCCCCCTAAGCCGATTGCTCCAGAGAGACTTTCGATAGTCCCTACTGAACTGATGACACCATCGAGTCAGCCGATAGAGGTGACTACTGGACCACATCCATCGGCATTGCCTTCTGATGCGGTCCAGGCGTCATCGGTGCAGCCTATGCTGGCTCCTGCAACTGGGCAAGCCGAACTAACTCCTCGTCCCGCTGAGCCATCACGCAGAGGCCTCTCTCGTCGGTCCGTTCTGATGGGATTGGTAGGACTGGTCGGCGTGGGCGCGGCAGGGACCGGGATTGCGTGGCTGCTCCGCTCCCCGGCTCCACAAACCTCCTCCCTTCCTCCTAGTCCCACTGCGCCCATCACTTCTGCTGTTCCTCATCCCACTAACTATACGGTGTTTGGCTTCGATCCACAGCACACGCACTTCAACTCTGTCGAGCAGACGCTTTCAGTTACAAACGTCTCCCATCTCGTGCCCTACTGGAAAGCTCCCACTGGCGCTACCATTACCTCGTCATCCGCTGTCTTCAATGGGCTCGTCTATATCGGCTCAGATGACGGCAAACTCTACGCCTTCGACGCTATCACGGGTCAGCAGCACTGGGCAGCCCTTACAGGCGGTCGTGTCTACTCCTCGCCAGCAGTGGACAATGGCATCGTTTACGTCGGTTCTGCGGATAGCAAACTCTATGCCTTCGACGCTATTACAGGCAACTTGCGTTGGTCTGCTCCCACTGGCAACCAAATCTACTCTTCGCCAACGGTTGTCAATGGGATTGTTTACGTTGGCTCATTTGACACGAAACTGTATGCCTTCGGCGCTACTACGGGTAACTTGCTCTGGTCCACCCCAACTGACTCTTACATCATCTCCTCGCCTGCAGTTGCCAGCAATGTCATCTACATCGGCTCAGGTGGTGGCATGCTTTATGCCCTTAACGCTACCACCGGTGCTCCCCTCTGGTCTACCCAAGTCGGCGATCGCATTGGCTCTTCACCCGCGGTAGCCGACGGGGTCGTTTACGTTGGCTCTACTGATCATAACCTGTATGCTCTTAATGCTACTACGGGTAATATCCTCTGGCATGTTTCCACAGGGGATTCCATCTACTCTTCGCCAGCAGTGGCCAATGGAGCAATCTACATCGGCTCAAACGACCATTACTTGTATGCCTTCAGCACCACAGGCAAGCAGCGCTGGTCCGTCCCTACCTACTCTTATGTCTGGTCCTCACCAACAGTTGCCAACGGGGTTGTTTATGTCGGCTCGTGGGATGGCAAACTGTATGCCGTCAACGCCGCCACGGGCAAGGTCCTCTGGACTGGTGGTGCCGGTGATCACTTCTTCTCCTCGCCGACGATCGTCAATGGGGTTGTTTACGGCGGTTCGTGGGACAGCAAGCTCTATGCGTTTCACTTAAGTAGTGCGAAAAGGTGATACACATTCAAGAAAAATTTTGCAGTGGTGCTGTTTAAGACAGGTGAAAAGCATATAGGTTGCCATCGCCTGAGCCAATGTAAACGACTCCATTGGCTACCATCGGCGAGGAGGTGATCTGACGGCTGTTAGGAATCTGAATGCCAATAGGGGCAGACCAAAGCTGCGTACCTGTAGAGGCGTTGAAGGCGTATAGTTTGCCATCGCCTGAGCCAATATAAACAACTCCGTTGGCCACTGCCGGGGAGGAGGTGATGGAGCCAGCGGTGGAAGCTTTCCAGCGCTGCTTGCCTGTGGTGTCGATGGCGTACAGGTAGTGGTCGTTTGAGCCGACGTAAATAACTCCGTTGACCACCGCTGGGGAGGAGGCGATCAAGTCCCCGGTGGGAAAAGACCAGAGGCGAGTACCCGTAGTGGCATCGAAGGCATAGAGCCTGGCGTTAGGCGAACTGGTGTAAACGATTCCGTTGGCAACTGCTGGCGCGCAATAGACGGGATAGTCAGTGAGAGTGCTCCATTGCTGAGTGCCTGCGGTGTCGAAGGCGTACAGGTAGTAGTCATCACAGCCGACGTAAACGATCCCATTGACGACTGCTGGCGAGGAGTCGACAAAGTTTCCAATGAGAACAGACCAACGCTGATGGCCCGTGGCAGCATCGAAGACGTAGAGCTTGCTATCCTCTGAGCCGACGTAAACGACTCCTTTGGCCACTGCTGGCGAGGAGTGGACTTGATTGCCTGTACGAGCCTTCCAAACCTGCGTGCCCGTAGCGGTGTCGAAGGCGTACAGGTAGTGGTCATCACAGCCGACGTAAACGACCCCATTGACGACTGCTGGTGACGAGGTAATCGTCGCACCAGTGAGAGCTTTCCAGTAGGGTGCGAGATGGGAGACATTCGCAACTGAAAGCGTCTGCTCTACGGGATTGAAGTGTGTGTGCTGTGGATCGAAGCCAAACATCGCTCCTGAAGAAGTGATGGATCGAGCAAGGGTAGAGGAAGATGTAGGGCTGAGGGAAGGAGATGGCTTAGGACTGGGAGAAGGGAAAGAGATTTGTGGAGATGGGGAGCGGAGCAGCCACGCAATCCCAGTCCCTGCTGCACCCACACCAACCAGTCCTGCCAGTCCTATCAGAACGGACCGACGGGAGAGGCCTCTGGGTGATGGCTCAGCGGGCAGCTCTGTCAGCAAAGCTTGCTCGGCTGAAGCAGTGGGCATGGATAGTGCCGAAGGACTCGATAAACTAACCACCTCTGTTATGGGTATTGGCTGATTCGGTGGCGTCATCAGCTCAGCAGACGCTGTCGGCGGCTTCGGTGGAGCAACCAACTCGGATGGGACCGTTGACCCCACCAACGGGCTTGCTGAAAAGGAATCTTGCTCAGAGATCTGGCCCGTCTGGAATAGGTGAGCCGCATCTTCCAAGGCGGTCGCAAAGGCCTGGATGGTGGCAAAGCGCTGCTTGGGGTCTTTGGCCAGTGCCGTCAGCACCACCTGCTCCACCGCTGGCGAAAGCATGGGCACCTTCTCGCGTAAGGGAGGGGGTGGCACCTGAATATGTTTGATAGCGATTTCGGTAAACGACCCTTGGAAAAGCCGGTCTCCGCTCAACCATTCGTAGGTCAGTACTGCTAGGGAGTACTGATCGCTGCTAAGGCGGGGGTGGGATTTGATCTGCTCAGGAGCCATGTAGGCAATCGTACCGGCCAAGTCTTGCGTGTGCTGCGATTGTGCGCTCTGCGTTACAAGAGCGATGCCAAAGTCGCTGAGCAAAATCTCATCATTGCGTCCCACCAGCAAGTTCTCCGGCTTGATATCGCGATGGATCACATGGTGCTCATGGGCATACTGTAAGGCCGAAGCCACCTGCTTGACATAGGAGACCACGCTTTTGAGAGGCACCTGCGTTCCCCTGAGGTGCCGCTGGCGCAACGTGCCATTGGGCGCATAACTCATGGCCAGAAAAGGCGTACCGCCCTCCACGCCGAAGTCTAAGACGCGCACGATGTGTGGATGTTCTAAGCGAGCAATGGTGCGGGCCTCACGGCGGAACCGCTCGATGCTTTCACTTACCAAGCGGGTATGGAGCACTTTGATAGCAGCTTGCGTACCGAGGTGCATATGTTCACCGAGATACACATCCGCAAAGCCCCCTCTTCCTAACAGTTGGATCAGGCGGTAATTGCCAAGTTGTTGTCCGATGCGTTCTGCCATAATCAGCCTCCTTGAGCAAGGATGATGGCATCTGAAATATACAGGGACCGCTATCAAGTTCCTGCGCTTATTGTAGAGGAGGAAGGAAAGCTCGTCAAGTACATTATCTCGCCCTTAGAATGTGAACTCTTTCATTGACAAAATCTACCATATGTCTGATACTACCTGAGTAGGCTCTTCTTTATGTCGCTCGTAGTTCAGCTCTTGGAATATTGAATAAAGATACATGACGCAGTGGTGCCTCTTATAAACGTAAGGGCGCTGCAAAGGGTATCGCTACGGGAAAGTAGGTGCTGGCATGAGCACGGAAACGCGACGTTTTAGCAAATACGAACTACGTGAGCGTTTGGGGCAGGATGACCTGGTCGAAACCTGGAAGGCTTTTGACACCCAATTGCAACGCTATGTTGTTATCAAATTTCCCCACACGAATCTGCAAAACGACCCTGATTTCTTGAAGCGCTTTGAGCACGGGGCAAAGGTGGCTGTTTCCCTAAACCATCCCAATCTCGCACAGATCTATGATGCTCAGGTCGCCCGCTCTTCTAAATCGGGGAGTACCAACCCGTATATAGCTGTGGACTATATCGAAGGGCAGACACTCGCTGATTACATTCATAACACATCACGTGTAGGAAATTTCCCATCCATTTCTGATATCATCTACATCTTTACCGCTATCAGTAGCGCTGTGGACTACGCCCATCAAAAAGGGATAATATACTGCAATATTAAGCCTACCAATATTCTGCTGGACAAGCACAACACCGCACGGTGTTCTGTAGGTGAACCCATCCTCGCAAATTTCGAAGTTCCTACATTGTGCGGGAACTCCTCAAACGTATCGATGGAAACTGTACCCTACATCTCGCCAGAACAGGCCCGAGGGTATCCCGGCAACGAGCATAGTGACATCTACTCGCTCGGAGTCATTCTTTATGAAATCTGCGCAGGCGTACCCCCTTTCTCGAGTGAGAATCCAACAGACGTTATGATGCAGCATATGAAGGCAGCTCCTACCCCTCCTGAACAGCTCAATTGGCATATTCCGCCTGCCCTCTCAAAAGTGATTCTGCGGAGTCTTGCAAAAGATCCAATGGCTCGTTTCCCCAATGCGTCTACCATGGCTGTTGCTCTAGCCGATGCCTTCAATAGGCCTACCTCGGTCGTTTCCACTCGGCCTGCTCCAGTAACTCCCTTACCACTTCAGTCTTCACCTCCTAAGAGGAGGCGACGCAAGCCTCTTCTCATTGCATTGATTGCCTTACTCCTCCTCCTATTAGCTAGCTCAGGCTTGGGCGCGTTTGTCCACTTTAGTAGACCTACTAGTCCCGTTGTAGCCAATCAGATCGTTGGACATGCCTACTTCGAGAGTAGTGGGCAGTTTATTGAGAACAGCACGAATGGCATTAACGATAAACTGCATCTTATAATGCATAACATTTCTAGCCCTGCCCTCGGCAAAAGCTACTACCTTTGGTTGCTTAGTGACAAAAACCAGAAACCAACGACTTTCATCTTGCTTGGAACAGTACAGGTCAACAATGGAAATGTCGACTCTATCTTTAGAACTCCGCAACATACCAATCTGATTGCAACCACTAGTCGCTTGCTGTTTACGGAAGAGAGCACTAACCTCGCGCCAAGTAGTTTCTCTACAAACCTAAGCACATGGCGCTACTACGCTGAGATCCCGCAAACGTATCCTTCGCCAGGGGTCCCACACCTCACTACACTTGGTTTCCTGCGTCTTCTTCTGTTTGAAGGAACAAAACTGGCTGCACAGGGGCTGCATGGAGGCTCGGCTATCAGGCTGCTCAGAAATACAGGAAAGGTGTTAGAGTGGGCAAGCAGTGCTAGAGATGAATGGGATCTAAAAAATTTCCCTCTCATGCATCGCCACTTTATTCGCATCCTGGATTATCTCGATGGATTGCCATTCGTTCAGGCAGATTTGAGTCCTAGGACGCCCGTGCTCGTTAATCCAATTCTTGCCCAAAATGGATTAGTTACTGTGATACCCGGTGATAATCCCGAAGCCTACACACCTCGTATCGCATTTCATATACTGAGTGCGCTTGAAGCCGCCCATGGACTCTTCTCGTCAGACAAGGTTCAACTTGCTCTTGAAGTCGACAAGGATGTCCGTGTAAACTTAGAATATCTGTTGCAGTTGGTACGTCGGGATGCTAAGCAACTTGTTACGATGACCGATGGACAACTAGCGCAGCGTTCGACCTTATCTCTCCTAAACGAGATGTTGACGCAGGCGAACTACGCCTATGCAGGTCAATTCGATCCGGTTAGCGGCCACTTGCAAGGAGGTGCGTTAAATGACTACAACCTTATCCAGACCATAGCGAGCTTTGACATCTTTCCATGCCCCGGCTCCCAATGCACAGTAAAGTGAAGCTTGCTGTGATTTTACTACTAATTAGGCACTGCCCGTGATGCATATTCTGGCAGTAGCTTGAGACCAGAAGCCAGTTGAAAGCAAACGGGTTGTAATAGTGCAGCGCAGTCGCTCCGCAACGCTAATTTGATAGACATTTGGAGATAAGGCTTGCCGTGAGCGGACGTGAGGGGTGTCTTGGCTGTCATCCTGAGCGCAGCGAAGGATCTCGCGAGCCTGGAGGAGATCCTTCGCTGCGCTCAGGATGACAGCCCTTATCTCCAAATGTCTACCAATTTGAGAAGAGACTGGGATATATGTGTATGATATGCTAATATCAGGTAAAATCTCTTTATTAGGAGATATCTGATGAAAGCATTTTCTTCACGGCACTATAAATGCCTGTTCATAGCAGCAAGCTTAGTCCTTCTACTGGCGCTCACCTTTTCGGCGTGTAACAGCGCTAGCCCAACTACAACAACGACCACGTCGAGGGGCAGAGGGAGTAACTCAGCTCCAACTACCACGGGGCCAGCTCCACAGGTCAAACCAGGTACACAACCATGCCCCGAAGCGGTAAAAGATCCTTCCTACTGGGATCCTATTATTGCTACCCAGGTCAACGTAAGCAAAGTAGAGAGTGTCAGTTGCGCCAACATGGTAGGAAATTCCTCTCTCCAGGCATTGATTAGCGTGCGCTACTATGGCACCGGCCAGCTCCTGGATGTCTATGTCTATAACAACATCACTGATCCCAGCCCTACGCAAATCTTCAAATTGCAGAACCTCTATAAAGGCGACGTCAAAGTAAGCGCGTATAACACGCTTTTAACAGCCGAAGTGGATCACAACTCCAGTCTTAATAAGCATGTATCAAGTAATGCCGCCCTGACCCAGGATCTCTTCCGCGAGTTTCAGTGGTCTGATGGTGCTAGAACCCTCATTCCGGTAGCCTTCCCCGGCATCTTCCCTGATCTCACTCGCTATCAGGCTGAAACAGCCCAGGCCACGGTTAACCAGGGACACCAGCCGTGGAGGCTAAGCGCAACACAGACAGCTCAGACGCTGGCCGCGCAACTTCTTCATTGGAAGCCCAACGCTCCAACGAGCATTCTCAGTGGTGGTGGAAATTCTGATCTCAATGCCGTTGTCACCGTGAAAAGCACAAACCCTGGCAGCGGTACCATTACCGTCGTTCTCAGCCGTCTTGAGGGAAACAGCAACGGCGGCATCTGGGAAGCAACCTCTATCACCTCCCCTGACCTGTCCATCTCAGTACCCCAGGACCGCGACCTCCTGACAAGCCCCACAACAGTCAAAGGGACAGGCAATGCCTTTGAGGGAAGAGTTGGCAAAGTCATAGTGCTGGATCACCTCTATACCGATATCGGTCATACCGAGGCTATGGGAACCGCTGGTGACGGCAGTACAACGTTTTCTACGAGCGTGACCTATAATTCGACCTTCAAGAGCGGTATACAAGAGGGAGTGGTGGCGCTCTACTCCTACAGCAACACCGACGGCTCGATTTCCGGGGCGGCAATGGTGAAAGAGATGCTGGATTGAGAGAACCTGGCACCGAAACCTGACGACCGCGAAGGCCTGGCGACCACCAGGGTCGCCACTACATTTTTCTCGTTGATAGAACCTGGAAATGTAGTGGCGACCCTGGTGGTCGCCAGGTTTACTTCACGGCCACCAATATATCACGCCTCTTGATAACACGATCCACCGTATGCACCAGCTGTGTATACGGTGGATCGTTTCTAACTTTGAGATGCGCGTGCCGCTCCACCAGTTCTACCATGTTCGCACGCTCGATACGTGTAGCATTCCAGGCTAATGCCAGCGTTCCCCCGGGCAGTATCATGGATTCCCAGACAGGCAAAGCCTTTTGCAGCATACCCGCGATCTCACCAAAATGCTGGATACCATATGGAAGGTCGCCAACAACGGCATGCACCCGTGGGCCACCAGGAACCTCCTGCATGTGTAAATTGGCCTGGCTGCTATCACCATGTGCCAGCACAAGCACGCGAGTCGCTCCCTTCCGCCCGATCTCGAACTGGTAGCGCCGACCCGCCCGCCGCCGTTCATCCAACTCTTTGTATGCTATATGCTCGCCCTGTAAGTACTGCCTGGTGAAAACGGCGGTTGTTTCAACATCCTGCCGCTCAAGCTCAATACCAAAAGCATCATAACCTGCCGCCAGCGCAAGAAAGAGCGTCGTCCCCCCACCCGCCAGCGGGTCAAGTATCCTCAACCTTTCGCTAAATCGCCCGGCATAGGCCCCCGCAAAGAGAGCCATATTCAGCAACACCTGTGTGAAGACTTCATTGGTCTTCCCTTTGTAACGCCGCACCTCCGCCATCTCTTTCGGAATAAAAGGCGTGAACTCTGGCTCTATTGGCCGCAGCAGTGGTCCCTGTACCTCACCAAGATTTTCAAAATACTGGTACACCTCGCTCGTCGCCCCCAGGCGTGAAAGAATGGGCATCATGGTGGAAAGAGAAACTAGATCGTCAAGCGCGACTAGCAAATAACCCTGACCGGCAAGCGTCACCGGGATAATTTCCTGGATAGCAGAACCTGGTGGGCTGGCGAGTAATTCGGGCGCCGCCAGCGCCTCGGCCATATTGGCATATTGAGTGCTGCGCTGGGGTGTAATTTTGAGAGCGAGTTTCATGGAGCAAGTATAGCACATTAAAAAGTTGCGCTGAAGATGCCATCTTCAGCACAACTTTTTGATTACCCTTCCCTCATTCTTTCCCAGGCATTACAATGAGTAAGGGAAACAAAAAAAGCCCACTATAACATCCTGGAGAATAGATAATGCATATTGTGACCGTTGACGAAATGCGCGATTTGGAAGCGCGAGCCGAGCGTGAATATGGCCTTACCTCACACATACTGATGGAAAACGCGGGGAAAAGCGCCGCTGAAATCCTCATGGAATATATGAGTAAGCAGCATGTAAAGAGCAGGCTTGAAGTTCATGAGATACTGGTACTGGTTGGTCCTGGCAACAATGGCGGTGATGGCCTGGTTATGGCACGCCACCTGGAGCAGTGGGGGGCTCAGATCAGTACCTACCGCTGGAAGGAGCAGCAGCTGACTGTTCATGGTCGAGAGATCCCGGCAGAGGATACGCCGCAGGAACTAGAGTCGGTTATCCAATATGCCGGCTATATTCTGGATGCCCTGCTGGGCACGGGCCGTTCGCGGCCGCTTCCCAATAGTATGCGCTCCTTGCTGGGTCGCGTGCACCAGGTGCGTGAGAAGCGCGCAGACCTGCGTGTCATTGCTGTTGATCTTCCCACGGGTTTGAACGCTGATACCGGCGAGGTTGACCCCGGTACCATTCCCGTTGATGTAACCATCACATTGGCCTGCCCCAAACAGGGCTTTTTCTTCTTCCCTGGCCGAGAATATCTCGGTGAATTGTACGTGGGCAGTATCGGCCTTCCCCCTGAGTTGGAGCGCAATCTTAAAACAGAGATGCTCACAGGCGAGTTGATCAACTCGGTCTTGCCCAGACGTCCACTCAACAGCAATAAAGGAACTTTTGGCAAGGTGATGTTGTTCTGCGGCTCACCGCCCTATCCCGGCTCGGCATTTCTAGCCGGAA
>Ga0137377_10005603_pt1 | contig 10076 bp, 12 predicted proteins | sample SagtaG_22_FD_104815 | JGI IMG/M metagenome (GOLD analysis project Ga0137377, IMG submission 104815) | Vadose zone soil microbial communities from Sagehorn Ranch, Mendocino, California, USA - Sage2_L_40_16 metaG | ecosystem: Environmental > Terrestrial > Soil > Vadose zone | place: USA... | reverse complement strand
GGGCCATTTATTCTAAGTCAAAAGCGCGGGCTTCCACTTCGCCAACCAGGCCTTCCGTCGAAAGGAGGCCGATCACGCCACAGTTCAAACGCTTTGTCACCCCAGCCACATCGTCACGCGAACCGCCCAGAGTTACGACCACGTTTCCCGGCCTTAGCTCTCTCCATCATGCCCCTCACCGGGGTCGTCGTCTTCGAGGGGCGGGCGAACGCTGACCGAGATGGAGAAACATGAAGGTGGGCGGCCACCTAAAACCGGTAGCGCCGAGGCGATCGGTTTCCACCCTCAAGGACATCGGCGTCACCAAGTCCCAATCCTCCCGCTGGCAGCAAATGGCCGCGCTACCGAAAGATCAACAGGAGGCTCTGATTGAGCGTGCCCAAAAGACGGCTGTTGCAGCCGTAGAGGGATCGATCGACGCAGCGAGGGTGCGTGCCTGCGATCGCCAAGGAGCTCGGCATTGGTCGGGCGAGCGTCTATCGGGTGCTATAAGCAATAATCTCGAACGTAACGGGGTTACCATGAAAGCGATTGTGACTGGCGCCCTGCTGGCGCTGAGCGTTATGACTGCCGGGGCGGCTGAGATAGATATGGAGAGCACAAATTACGTACTACCTGGCTGCAAGGCTTTGCTCGCTATTACTGGAGGGGGCGAGATGCCTGATACCTCCAGCGCCCTCGGAGCCGGCTATTGCATGGGCGTGCTCAAGACTTTGCCTGAAATCTATTACGGGCGCGATAAGTGCTCAATACAATTTCCAGAGGTCTTCTCGGTCCAACAGATGACTTTAATCGTCGTACGGTACATTGAGGCGCATCCAGAGAGAAGGCATATGCCGTTTTTGATACTCGCCAAGGATGCGTTGCGCGACGCATGGCCGTGCCGTAACGGGCGATAGCTGGGGGCAGTCATGAACGTGAGGCGGGGAGGAGAAGAGCCCGCGAATGCTGCGCGCGTTACGGCGCTGGGGCGCGGCAGAACCGCTCGCACATGTCCTGGTGGACCGGTTCGTCAAGGCGGAGCGGGAGAACATCAAGGCGGGGCTGCCGCCAGGCGACGCACGTCAGCAAGTCGAGAAGGACTGGTTGATGCTAGAGCCCGAGAGGACGACAGTGCACGCCGAGATAACCGGCACGCTGGGCGCTCCATCTCGTCCCGACCCCGCCGACTACTTCCGCAGTTGAAGGTGCAGCATCCAGAGCGCCTGCTCGAGTGCCGGCTTATCTGTCACAAACTAACTCGTTTGTAATTTGAGCATTTTGAGCCTTACTTCGTCGCGTCGCTCTCTGCTGCGGGGGCTCTTGGTGGCCAAGAACCGAGCCCAGGCTCGGCGTGGGAGGAAGTAACATGTCACGAAAGACGATGATCGCGCTTGCCACCCTCACCGCCTAGACCCAAAGCGGCGGGTCCCACCCGCCTGAGCCCCGTGCCTGAAGAGCTATCGGTGGTCCGACGCAGCTTTGCACCATGATGCCGCGTCTTGGCGGTTCTTTAGGCACGGCTCAAAGCCAGCACAATGGTACGGCCTTCAATAGGTCACCACCACTCCCACGGCTCCCACGGCGGGCACGGAACGCAGCACGGATAGAGACGGCGGGGACGGTGCACGTGAACCTCCTTTACAACCTTCTTTACAACAGTATGACGATGACTTGATTCTCCATCGTGTGGAGGATAGTCGTTGTGACGATCGTTGATTGCCTTCCTTATCAAATCTGGCAGTTCTTCTCTGGTAGGCAACTTGTCCAGCCTGTTGCGGATTTCGCGCAGCCGCGTGTTGGTTTCCTGTCCCAATTGCTTGAACATGTAGTCGATCGTGGCGTTTGTGTATGGTTGGTTCGGGGGTTGCTCGTTCGGCGGCTTAACGTCAGGAATGTCCCTGTATTGATCGATGTATTGAGTCATCGCAGGCGCGGTTATCGTTATCGCAGAAAGCCCCAACCCAAGCACTGCGGTGGCAACAGCTTTGATCAAACGTTGTAACATCGTGGCATCCCCCTCTTATAATACCAGCCTCCCTGCGACTGATAGGATATCTCCGCTTTAAGTGTCAACTCGCAGCCCATGGGGTCTGGCCAATAACTCGAGGCCGGACGCACGCCCCGCCGGCCCTTTTTGGTCGCGACGCCTCGGGGCGGGCGCGCCACGGCTCAGGTCGTTTTTAATTGCGCAAGGTTGTATTCTACACTAGGCTCAACCGCCGACACGGCACCAGATGGCGACACGGGAGGGAAAAGATGGCGGCTGTTAGCAGACGCGATTTGATTGGTACTGGCGCGAGCCTTGCTGCGGTTGGTTTTGCACGCGAGGCAAGCGCGGCCGAAGTCGGAGTTGGGGCGGCACCTAAGCCGGATAGATGGACAGAGCGAGTCAGGCAGCAAGATTTCCTATTGGCACAACGACTTTCTGACGAGTGGAAAAAAATCAAAGACGTCGACTTCGACGTCGTCATAATTGGTGCCGGCACTTTCGGCGGCTACTTGGCCGACAAAATCTACCGGCTCTGCCCGTCTATCGCTCGGTTAAAAGTATTGGTTATCGAGTGGGGGGGATGCATCATCAACTCCCATTACCAAAACATTGGCGAGCACATAACAAAAACTATTGTGGGTTATCCGCCTCCCAGCACCGGAGACGATCTAACCAAAATACGATCGGATTTTTGGAATACACCTTGGACAAGCAATGAAAAATTTAGAGGATTGGCGACGTGCGTCGGCGGCCGCTCAATTGTGTGGGCCGGATGGTCACCCAGACTCGAGCGGGCCGATCTGAAACTATGGCCTGCAGACATCGGGGAATGGCTTGTATCCGACCCAGAAGGATACACTTGGGTGGAGCGCGAGATAGGCGCATCGCAACTTGCCGACTACATAAAAAATACCGCGCTGTTTGAAGCGGTTTCGGCAACATTGGCTGCGAGCCTGCCAAAAGTGCTGGACCTTGCCGGGCAGCGAAACGTATTGACACGCGTTCAGGATGCCCCCCTTGCCGTGTCTGCTAGTGCTCCCCAGTCCGGACTGTTTCCCTTCAATAAATTCAGCAGTCTCGTTTTTCTCGGGAATGCAATTTGTGAAGACCGCTGGGAAAGAGATTGGCTGGACGGAGATGTCGTGTCCGAGAAGGATATTTCCAAGCGAAACCTGTTTCTGCTGAAGACAGCTCGAGTTCTTCGGCTGCACCGATCAAACGACGGGAAGAGAGTAGAAAGCATCGATCTCGATATAGCCGGCGAGACAAATGCACAATCTCTCCGGATAAAGTCCGGGGCGGTTGTAGTCTTAGCAAATGGGACTATTGAGGCAACAAGAATTGCTCTAAATGATCTCGGAATAGCGCCCGCAACTGGAATGGCTGAGAACTTGATGGCGCATCTTAGAAGCAATGTCACCGTAAGAATTAGCCGGGAAGCATTCCAACGATTTTATCCCAAGCTCCCAGACAATCCCGCACCAGGAAATCAGGAGATAGCCGCGTTTTTAGTTCGTGGTGAAGACCCGTCGCTGAATCGACGCTTCCATTTCCAAGTTGTGGCTGCCTCGCTTCAGAAGCCGGAACAGGGGAAAGACCCAGGACGCTTGCTATGGAAGATGGTGCCTGACGGTGAAGTGCTTCAAGCTCTGCTGAATAACAGAGGTGACCAAATAGCGGTTTCGTTTAACCTTGTCGGCGAAATGAGCAGGAAAAAGGATGGAGGCGTAAGTTTCATTACAACCGGACCCGAAGCTTCCGATGACCCGTACAAAGTCCGAAGAGCAAAGGTTACCTTAACAGCGAATCAGACCGATTTGACTCTTTGGAAGACCATGGAGCTCGCGGCCTTGAGATTGGCTTGGCACATGGCGGGAGAGAAGGACAATAACATTACTTACCCAATCAGGATGCCGGACAACACCTGGGCCACCCTCCAACAGATTGAGGCCAATTACGACAAAATCGTTGGGACTCAGCTGCGAGACGGCATAGGCCTAAGTCATCACGAGGCTGGACCGTTGTTAATGGGCGACGATCCATCTTCTGTAACTGATCTGGACGGCAAATTCCGTCATCTAGAGAATGTCTACGTTGCCGGCCCCGCGATCTTCCCAACTGTTGGCTCTGCTAATCCGACGCTGACAGGACTGGCCCTTACAAGACGGCTTGCCAATAGGTTTGCAAATACGCTCGCAAAAGAGAAGTACAAGAAACTGCAGGTGGTGGCGGGCACCTTCGGACTTCCGGCAGATCAGACGCAAACCCTTCTTTCGGCTCCAGCGCCTGAGATGCTCGCGCTCACGCTGACCAACAAGAAAGCGCAAGAACATGAACAAGAATTCGCCGAGCTGTTGGCTCAAGCCAGAGCAGCCGAGGTCAACAACCCTTAACAGACATCTTGCGATCCGCAGAGCACCTGCGGCCCAGACCAGTGCGCGGTCGGCGACGCGGATGCGAATGATACGAAGGGACGAAACGCAAAATGGCGTCTTGATAATATCGGTTTTCGCCTTTCAAGACACCATTTGCTGATGGTCTAGAATTAAACGATACGGCGGGTTGGGATTTGACGGTTAGCCGACGCCGCCCATCTGTCTGAGCGCCAACGTGTTACCGCGCAGCGCGTCGCCAACGTCCCCAAGTAGGAATTCGAGGCGGCAGCTCGATGCCTCGCTCCAGAACAATCGACCGGGCGAGCTCCTGGATGGCCTTGTTGGTCGCGGTCGCCGCCTCCGCGAGGGCGGCGATCTCAGCGTCGTTGAGATCCCTAACGATCGCGCCTCCCACAGGACATCATCGGAGATCAAGCACCCCGGATCGTCAGGCGGCGGGCCCCATTGATCCGAATCCCATGAAATATTGCCGGCGTTCCACGCGCGCACGAGCTCACCCGGGTCCTCGAATTGCGCCAGATTACGGCGCTGTCGATCCGCATCGTCCAGAATGCCAAACGACATCTCGGTTGCAGGGTAACATTCCTCCGCCGGGTCGTACCGATCTTGCGCCGCCGTCAGCATGTTCAATTGCGCCTCGCGGGCCGCCCCCTCGACCGCGGCAGCCATTGCGGCGAGCCCGAACGTCGCGCAGCCGACCTCGATCAACCGGCTGGCACGGGCCCGATCACCGGCCGCCAATGCCTGGCCGATCCTGGCCGCCAACTCTGTCCGTTCGGCAGCGGTGTCCTGGACCGCGGCGATGTCCGCATAGACGCCGGTCGGATTCACCCCGTTCGCGGCCAGGCGCCGTGCCCGCTCAACCGTGCGGCGAACAAGACCTTCAGCGCGGCGCGGGTCGGGCGAAATGTGGCCGAAGCACTCGTCGAACAACGTCACGGCGCCGGCTCCTGGGCGAGCTTTGGTGCGCCGGGTACCTGGGACAAGGGGCGGGTCCGTTTCGCGCACCGGCGGGCCGGCCACCAAAGGCACGGCCCCTTTGTAGGGCGACCATTTCCCGAAGATCGGTTTACCCCCGGAGTCATCCCAAACGGTCAACCCCGCAGCCGCGACTATGGTCGACCGCAGCGCATCGGCGGCCGAACCGGCATGTCGCATCACGAACACGGTGTCCGGCTTGGCGCCCTCGGCGCAGAGGATGAGCGCCATTCCGCCCGCCAAGTTTGAGGAGATAGTGGCGGAGGGACGTGAGGAGGTTCAACGTTTTGCCGAGAAGCGGCTCGACAACTTCTTGTCGATGCCAGCTTCGCCGAGCGTCGCTCGAAATGGTTCCGTCGCGGAACCATTTTGGCGAGGCCGGCCCGGCCCGGGCGCAAGCTCACCCGTCGACCGTGCCGCCTCCATCATCTCCCCGAGACGACGTTCGGCACGCACCCGGATCTCGTAAGCATCCGCCTCAAGGTCGCGATTCTTGGCGACGCGGGCCGCCGCCGCCATCTGCCTGGCAACGTCGTGGATGTTCTTGACCTCATCGACTGACCTGGCTTCTGCCAGCGCGCGACACGCTGCATCGTACCGAACAAGATCCGTCATGCTGATCTCCCTCTCAGTGTCCAGCTAGAACGGAGGCACGCCGTCATCGACAACCGCGTCATCGGAACGCGGCATATCGGATGTGCCCCCCCTCAATGATGACGGCGTCCGGCCGGCAACGTCTCACAGTGCCTCGTATCGAAATAGCCCCACACCTTGAAGGGCAATGAATATTCAGGCTCTTCGCTAAGCATGTGATGATCGGCCTCCCCGCCGGCCGGCATCGCGCCGCAAGGCATAACGTTCTTCGCAATTGGCAACTTTGCCTGCGATATGGTAGTGGTGCCCACGTCGCCATGAACAGCGTCAAGATAGACCTTCAGGGCTTCGGCTTCCTCTGCGGTGAAGCATTCTTCAAGCGCATCCTCGGCGTATCGCATATCTTCAGAGGGCTCGTACCCCTCAATTAATGTTGCGTAGACAGCACAAAAACGGGGCGTTCTTTCGTTGTAGTACCAGCAAAATTCCACGTCTTTGTAGCCTCCATATTTCCTGACGATAGTGGTCACCTCAAACAGCGTTGGCGTTTCGGTCTGCTTGGTCGTGGCAGTGCTGATGGCATTCATGATGATGCTCCCTCTCGTTGCTGGCCTACCGGGCTTGCGTACCGGCAGGAGGAGGCTTCATGCCCGTACGGAACGAAGTACCCCGTCTACGTGATCCTGGTAATACTTCACGCGGGCATCCTCGTCGGGTTCTTGCTGAAACCAGTCAGGCATTTCCGATGGATGCAGTGGCATCTCCGCGTAATACGCGGCTATGTGGTCAGGGATCTCGTCCATCTCGACGACCGCAGCGGCTATAGGACCCATCTCGGCGACCGCAGCGGCATAGATGGCGGTTAGGCGGTCTTCCGTCTCACGGTTTCGAAACGCAACATCCTTTGCCATGGTGGCTCTCCTTCTCGTTGCCGGCCATCCGGGCCGGCGGGTGAAATTCTGCGAACATCTCATCTGCCATGCCGTGCCCGGCAGCATAGAACCCCCTGCGGCAGTGGCATAACCAGCATGGGCGGGGATTCCGTGGTAGCGCCCTGTAAGCATTGGTGCCAAAAATGACGGCTGGCGGGCGTCATGCTTTCGCTCCCGGCGCTTCGTGGCTTTCAAGATTTTCATCAGCGTCGAGCACAAGGAGACACTTACTGTAGCCGTACTTGACGAGCAGCTTCCGGACCTCGTTGGACAGCGCGATGGTACGGTCGGTCACCGCGTTTCCGAAATCGGCACCACCGATCAGCCCCATATTTGCGTCCGAGATCATCAGCCTTACCGCGGACTTGTAGTTCAACGGCGTGCCGGCCGATTCGAGGGCTTTAATGATGTCTGTCATGCTGGTTCTCCTTTTCATTGCCGGCGGCCGGCCGGCGCGGTTCTCGTCAGCTAGCTGGCGGCCGGCATAGCGATGGCCGGCTTCCGCACCTCGAGCAGCGCATCAAGCCTCGCCCACAGCTTCGCGCGCCTCTCCCGATGCTCCTCGCTCGCTACCGATGCCGAGGCCGGCTCGCGCAACTCGCGCTGGATCTCCTCAAGGCTCATCGCCTCGATGGCGGTGCCGGTGTCCGGCATGGGGGTGGTGTTGCTCACTCTCTCTGTCTCTTTCCTTTTCGGACGCACGTCCGCCTAGCCGCACGTTCCGCATGGGCCCGGTGCACGTGGGGTGATCGGGGTTGGTTTTCTGGACGGGGTTACGACCCAGTGGTTGCGGCGTTGTTTTCGCCAGGATCTGGCTTCTGGTGGTGTATGCCTGCTCTGTCCGGGTTGAACCCGGACAAACCGGGTTTTCTGTCCGGGTTGGCAAATTCAGGAAGTTTCTGTGCCGCAGCGGTTTGTCCGGGTTGGCCGGGTTGGGAGGGTTTTTTTGTTAAAACGTTTTCTGAGAACTTTTTCGCCACCGGCACGCGCACCGGTTGCATTGTTAGCGGCACAGCTCCCCCTCTTTTCTTTTCTCTCTTCAATATAATAGGACAACCCGGACAACCCGGACGAAACCCTGCCGCTCAAGGGTTTCTGGGCGTCCGGGTTAGATTCACCAACCCGGACAACTCGGACGCTCCGCGCCGCTGGTTTAGCTGGGGTCTTCATCTCTCTGCTCTTCCTCCGGCTCCCATGTGAAGGACATGCCCGTGTGGTTTTCGAATTCCGTTCTCGCCTGCTCCAGCGTGCCGATGCGGTAGCCGCGCGGCCGGTCCTTCTTGATCAGTCCCGCCCGGAGGATGCCGTCGTAATCGCCGCGGACCTGGTGTTCGCCGGTGACGTCGGCTCCGCTCGACCGCACGGGCTTGCATCCCAAACCGGTCATGAACTTCCCGAAGGAGACAGAAGCCATCGGGTAGCGGTCGTTTCGCGATCTGGCGTGGTCCATGTAGGAATCGTAGAGGACGTCGGTTGACATGAAGTCGTGCCACTGGCCGAAGTGGTTTTCGAGGCCGTACTTCGAGCGGTAGACGTACCCGCGCGAGAGGACACCGAGCCACCACTGCATTTCGGGTGGCAGGGAGAGTTTTTTCTGTTCGTCCAGTGCTGCTGTTGCCGGGACGCGGCGTACATCGAAGTTGCTGATGTCGTAGTTCAGAAGCTCGTGGAGCATGGCGGCATAGCCGCCCGATTCCAGTTCCTTGATGATGTTTTTGAAGTATTGGAGGTCGCCCTTGTGGGTGTTAGGGACGTCCAAGACGAAGAACCGCCGTTCGTCGAGACCAGCCGGAATAACCCATTTCTCATTGGACGCCATGATGGTGTGCAGGTGGTTTTTGGACAGGATGACGTTCTGGCCCTTGGGCTCGATCGTGAGAGTTTCCTCTGTGATCAGCGACTTGAGGGTGCCTTCGGCGGCTTTGTCGCCGGCAAAGAAGGCTTCATCGGCGAACAGGACAACGCAATCTCGCAGGTGGGCGTTGAAGGCTCCGACGAGGTGCTTCGACTTGGAAATGTACATTCCGTGCTGCCCGAACAGCTTGCGCAAGGTGTGGCCGAGAATTCCTTTGCCGACGCCTTGGCCGCCGCGCAGGACGACGGCGACCTCGCCCTGGTCGGCAGGATGCTGGACTGCGCAGGCCATCCACCCCATCAAATAGATGAAATGCTCCTCGTTCTTGTTGCAGACGATTGTCTGCAGGTGGTCCTTCATCCGCGCCCATCGGCCAGGCTTTGGCTCATATCCGAAGCCGCGCCACAGGTTCAATTTGCCGTTTTGCGATTCCGTGGTCGTCGGGTCGAATACGACGCCTTTCTTGTAGTCACGGCGGCGCTTGTTGGAGAGCCAGACAGAGGCGAGCGGCTTGTAGGTACGCTTTCCCTCGGGCGAGACGCTGGTGCAGATCTTCTCGTTCGCGTGCAGCAGCATGAGGCTGCCCTGTCGCATACGGTCGTAGACGCGGCGTTCCAGCGATTCGTCAAAGCGGTCCATGAAGATAAGGACGGACCCGCCGTCGTTTACGACGCAGTACTTCAGGTTCATGTCATCGATTGCGGCGTCGAGCGCTGACTTGACCTCCTTCCTGTCGGCCCTGATCTGCTCATCATCGGCGGCGCTGGCTTTGTCGTCGTCGCCGATGTCGTCGTCAGTCGCGTGTTCCTCGGGTTGCTCTGCACCCTCGCCACTGTGCGGCGGTTCGGCGTCGCGCTTCCGCTGCAGGTCCTCCTCGTGCTTGATGATGTCGAGCTTGATGCGGGTCGCGACCTCATCGAGGCCCGACAAGCTTGCCATGTCATTGAAGTCTTTTGCCCACCGCGGCCGCGCGGATTCGCTGAACCACGGCAGCGCCAGCACACCATCCACCGCCTCCGCGGCTTTCTGCGCTTTGATCTTGCCGGTGTTGTGCGGCTTGCCGTTGACCTTGGTGAGCCAGTCGTCGTCGCCGCATATGATGATGGTGGCGACGGGATATTTCTTCCGCAGGGCAACGGCGACGGTCTCTAAATTGCCAGCTTCGCCGGCCGATATCACCGCGTGGCTGGTGGCCATGTGGAGCGTCGCGCAGGTCGAGTAGCCTTCACCAACGAGGATCGTGTCGCCGATCTCACCGATCTGGAAGAAACAACCCTTGCGCCGTCCGCCCTCTTGGTTGTGCTTGTGGCCGTCCGGGCTGATCGCCTGCAGCGACCACAGTTTGCCCT
>Ga0137377_10005602_pt1 | contig 10076 bp, 8 predicted proteins | sample SagtaG_22_FD_104815 | JGI IMG/M metagenome (GOLD analysis project Ga0137377, IMG submission 104815) | Vadose zone soil microbial communities from Sagehorn Ranch, Mendocino, California, USA - Sage2_L_40_16 metaG | ecosystem: Environmental > Terrestrial > Soil > Vadose zone | place: USA... | reverse complement strand
CCCTTCCCCACAGGGCAGGACCAATACATGTAGGGGCGAGGCTTGCCCTCGCCCTGCCGCCTTGCCCTCGCCCTGTCACGGTCGCCCTGTTGCCTTTCCCAGATCCCCCATTCCTGTCACTCCCTGTCATATTTCTATGATACACTAGAAAACACATCACAATAAGGAGAAGCAAACCATGCGTGCCGACCGCCTTCTTTCCATTGTCCTACTTTTGCAGATACACCGGCGCATGACTGCTCACGCACTCGCGCAGCGCCTGGAAGTATCGGATCGCACCATCTACCGCGACATGGACGCCCTCAGCGCGGCCGGCATCCCCGTCTACGCCGAGCGCGGCACTGGCGGCGGCTGTAGCCTCCTCGAAGCCTACCGCACCAACCTCACTGGCCTCACCGAAGCCGAAGTACGCACCCTTTTTTTGCCCGGCACCTCGCGCCTGGTAGCCGACCTTGGTATGAGCGAAGCCTTCGAAGCAGCCTTCCTCAAGCTACTCGCTGCCCTCCCCTCCATCTATCACCGCGCCGCCGAAGACGCCCGCCAGCGCATCTACGTCGATACAACCAGGTGGAACCACCCCGCAGAACACGTTCCACACCTGCATACCATCCAGGAAGCCGTTTGGCAGGAACGCAAACTGGAGCTCAGCTATCAACGCGGCGATGGCTCCACCGTCCAGCGCCTCGTCGACCCTCTCGGCCTGGTCGCCAAGATGAGCGTCTGGTACCTGGTCGGGACCGTGGAAGGCGAGACACGTACCTACCGCGTCTCCCGCGTGCAGGACGCCGCCATCACCGATCAGCCCTGCGTGCGCCCCGGCAACTTCGACCTGGCATCCTACTGGGCACAGCAATCTATCCAGTTCAAGGAGCATTTCCCTCGCTACCCGGTCACACTGCGCGCCGCGCCAGAGCTGTTTTCCGTCCTGCCAGAAATCTATGGCACCGGCATGTACGCGCGCATCGAGCAAGATGGTCCCCCGGACGCCAACGACTGGACCACGCTCCACTTTATCTTTGAATCGGAAGATGCCGCCTGCCGCCACATACTGAGCTTTGGCACCCTGGCAGAAGTACTGGAGCCGCAGGAACTGGGCGAGAAAGTCGCAAAGGCCGCCGCGAGCATCGCCGCTGCCTACACGAGTAGATCGTAGAGCCTGCCCTCTCACTTACAACACATCCAGCCACAGATCCCCGAACGCCTGGTCGCGCATCGCGTGCAGGTCCCAGCAGCCCGCGATAGGAAAATTGAAGAGTGTGCCCCATTCATCGCCAGTCCCATTCGCGGTGAGATGCACCAGCGGCCCCTGGAGCGGCAGCAGCCTTATCCCACGCGGCCCAAGCCCGAACACGTAAAAAGGACCCGTACCCGCCATTTCCCAGATAATCTTCACCTCATGCTTCGCCAGGATGGGCAAACCCGCCTTGGACTCAATCATCGCCCCCACCGAGACATTAGTGCCCTTCCCCTGCACACCAGGCCCAAGCGCCGCGTTTATGCAGCGGTTAGAGTCTGCCGGTGACCCAGCCGGCGTGCCCGGCGCCTGCGTAGTCTCTACCTGCGTGGGTTTGTGCGTCATAGGCAGCGAGGAATGAGACGAACCGGCGGAGCACGCCGCCAGCAAAAACACGAACAGGAAGCAGCAAACCGGCCACAGCCGGCCAGAAATATTCCCCGGCGCTATCATAAACAAACACCTCTAAAATTCCTTAGTTTTCACTTGTGCCACTATACCAGACCTCTACTATTGTCACAAGTCTATTGCAATTCACTTATTTAAAAGAATGCCCTTGAATAACACGATAAAATATCATAAACTTGTGTTCGTGAGAGACGTCGAGTGTTGTTGTTTCGAGTATGTGGGATATGTTTCCACCGACCAGCAATATATGCCATAGACGTCCCCGTGGAGGCATAACCACAGTGAGAATCTACGTAGGCAGTCTGCCTTATCGAGCGACCGAACAGGACCTTGCAGACCTCTTCGGACAAATTGGCCAGGTTCTTTCGGCAACCGTAATCATCGACCGCGACACCGGCCGCAGCAAAGGCTTCGGCTTCGTCGAGATGAGCAACGACCAGGAAGCCCGTACCGCCATCGAGCAGCTCAACGGCACCACCTTTGGCGACCGCACCATCGTCGTCAACGAAGCCCGTGAGCGGCGCGAACAGCAATACGGAGGAGGTGGCGGCGGCGGCAACCGCTTCCAGAACAGGGGACGTCGCCCAGGCGGCGGCAGCGGCGGTGGTGGCGGCGGTGGTCGAGACCGCTACCGCGATAGGGATTACTAAAAAATGTAGGGGCGACCACGTGCTCGATCAATCGGCACGCTACGCGGTCGCCCTGTCATTGTCGCCCTGTCACCCTTGATTTGCCAGGCCAAAATGTAGGGGCGACCCTTGCGGTCGCCCTGTCACGGTCGCCCTGTCATTGTCGCCCTATCATTGTCGCCCTGCTCTATCACTCTGTTGTCACCCTCGCGGTCGCAGGCGCCATCCAGGGTGATGGTGTGCGGGGGACTATGTGGCCCTGCTGACCAGGTCGCACCCTCCGCTCGAACCTCGACGGTCAGCTAGCCTGTTACTGCCACCGTTGTCAAGAGATCTTCGATAATGGCGGATCAGGATGCAGCCCGCTCGCTTCCATATCCGTCCAGTTGCGTATCGGGAAAGAAATTGTACCAGATCATCCACAAAACTCGGCTGGCATGCGGATAAGCATGCAGTCGCTGTCCCTGCGCGGGGCCAGCGATCGCCTCACCTTTGATGTTCCACTGCGACTGGCTTTCGTCGTCCTGGAATAGGAAATCCGAGCCAGCAGGGACCAGGTGGAACGTCAGCGCCGTTCCCTGGTGCATTCGCTCAAAGACATCTCCAATGTCATGAACACTATCGTAGACCACGACGATTGGCAAGTCACCCACCACGTCATTGATCACCTGCTGACCAGTCAAATACGCGAAACTATAGGCCTTGTGCATCCCATTGCGCTCAACGCCAATGACTCTACTTTTCGGATGAAGTCGTGCATCAAAGCGTTTGATCGTTGGAAAGGCGATCCGTTCTGATTCCATGTTCAGATGGGGCACCACGAGTGCGGCTAGCATACGGGCGACAAGGTAGTCTACGAGTCCGCGCTGTGGGTTGTAGAACACGCGGACAGCCGGATAAAGGATTCTGCATGCCGACCAGGGTACCATGCGTGTTGGGTATTCCGTGGGTGCCGTTCCCATCGCATTACCGCTGAGCACCGCGCCATTGATCTGCTGGATCAGTTGCTTGCTGGTATGATCATAGTACACCAGATTGTTTTCCAGTTGCATGGTCACTTCCAGGTTCATCTCCTTGCCAGCGCTTTCAGCGCGAAAGGCTCTGCCCAGGTTACTCAACGCACAGTACGTCATTGACACCGGCTCACCACCAATGCTATCGCGGACAATATGGGGGCGTGTGATCCATTTGACCGGGTACGCCCGTGCATCACCGTTCACTTCTAGCACCAGCACGAGATCTTCGGGAGCAAGTTCGGCAGCGGCCTGTTCACTCGAAATCCAGGTGGGATGACGTTGTATCGCTGGGAACATCACCATTGGCACAGCAAAAAACGCGCCGAACGTGAGCACCAGCAGCAGCACACCTACGACGATCAGCACCACCAGGTTCGTCGGGGCGATCACGATGTGTACTATGATTGCAGATACATAGAGGAGCAAACTGAGTCCAATGAGCAAGTAGCGTGAGCGGAACACCACTTGCACCAACCGGCGGGACGGTTTAAATACCATTTGGGGAAAATCACCGGTGGTCATGAATCCCACAAATACTGGCAGCAGCGAGAGCAAAGCAAGCGCCAGCGCCATAAAACCCTCCTTCACAAGAATGCTTATAGAGCGTTTCCAGCTACAGGAATAGGCAATGCAGGTACAGGGAACAATCCATGCAGTTCGCGAAGATCCTACCTACAGTGTAACTGCTGTGTTTTCTGTTGTCAATGCCGCGTGAATTGCTGACAAAATCTTGCAAGCACGAGAAATTTGCTTTCCAGGGAACCAGCACTCCCTCCCAAACGTCTTTACTAAAGGAGCATCGTGTTCTGACAAACTTGATTTGCTAGGCAGAAATGTAGTAGGCACCCTGCCTGGGGGGCAGGTATCCCGATTGATCGAGGGACCGACCCTTGCGGTCGCCCTGATGGCCCTGCCTCATTTTGATACTTCGCATGCTCTCCAAGGAGTCAGCCATGTCAATAAAGAAAAACCTCTCTCTTCTGCCCGGCCTGCTGTTGCTGGGACTGCTGGTCGTTCTCACCGGGTGCAGCCTGGCTTCAAGCCCCGCTCCCGCGCCAGGCAATACGCCGCGCGGCACACCGGACAGCGTGAGCATCCTCATCGACCAGCCAGGTCCCACCCAGCAAAAGCCCATCGTGACCCTGACCGACGCCAGAATGGTGCAGCAGCTCTATAAGACCATCTATACCCTGTCAATCATGCCCGCATACCAGGCCTGCACAGCAGAGCGCGGGCCGCACTATACGCTGACGTTCCGCCAGGGAACTACAACGCTGGTAACCGTCATCGCCATGCGAGATGGCTGCCGCCCGGTCTCCATCGCGGGCGAGGGCTATGATCGCCAGGCAACGGCGGCTTTCTGGACCCAGCTGGATCAGGCCATCTACGCGGCGACTCCCCCGGCTAATGTGCAGTGGTTCGCCATCCAGCGCCTGCTCCAAGCAGGCCAGCTGCCTCAAACCGCGCGCATTACAGACGCCAGCACGGCACAACGCCTGTATCATGCCATCCTGGCGCTCCCCCTGGCGGGCCAGGGTAATATTTACGCGGATACTTCGCCCGCGTACCAGCTCGTCTTCCACGCGGCAGGCCAGGTGATTCCTTCCGTCATCAGCCAGAAACTCGGCCTCGTCTCCCTTGAAGGACACTTTCACTCACGCGGCGGCACCTATACCATGAACGAAGCATTTAAGCGCTTGCTGAAGAATATCCTGGCCGGAGCCACCTTCGCGCCAGCGCGTCCCGATGCAGCCTTACTTACCGTCAATACGCAAAAGGGTCCCTTCCAGCAGGGCGGGATCGCCGACGCAGCGCTCTTACAGCAGCTCTACAAGAAGGTCCTCACCCTGCGACCCGCCCAGGCGCCCTCCAACTGTCCTTCGGGCAAGGACAAAGTGGCCGGGGTAGGGACGCTCTACGACGTGAACTTCACACAGTGGGACCTGCCTATCCTCCAGGTCAGCGTCTACGAAGGGAGTTGCCGGCTCATAGAGATCAATTCGACCAGTCAGTTCCTGCAAGGGGACAGGGAGTTCTGGGATCTCATCCACCGCGCTGCTGGCCAGCGCTAAGATGTATCTCTTTCGAACCTATTCCCATCTGCTGTTACGCTCCTGTTCAAAAGGACAGGACCACCCTGGCAATAGGGACAATATATTTCTGCCAGAAAGATGAGATACTCTCCCAGGAGAAGCGAACGTTGGTGCTTCTCCTGACAAAAAGAAGTGGAAAATGTCTCATATTGGGAAGTATAAGGTGCCGTATGAGTAAGTTTACGGGAGCCGAGTTGGAGTATTTAAAGACGCAGCGGCTTGGACGACTGGCAACCGTGAACGCCAGTGGTGAGCCACAAGTCGCAGCGGTCGGCTTTCGCTACAACCCTGAGTTCGATACCATTGATATCGGTGGACGTGACATCGCCAATACGCAGAAGTTTCGCAATATTGCCCGCAATGGCCTGGCATCTTTGTTGGTAGACGATGTGCAGCCCCCGTGGAAGACGCGCAGCATCGAGATACGTGGGTATGCCCATGCTCTTCCCGATGGTGGGCAGTCCATTGCACCCTACGGAAGTCCCGCATTGATACGCATCACCCCCAGGCGCATCATCTTCTGGGATGCGACCACCGATCCTCCTAAGGGTTCAAAGCGCAATGTGTAATGATCTTCCCCTTGCGCGAGGCAAGCCTCGCCCACGCATTGAGCCAGAGCGGCCATGGACGCGGGTGCATCGTGCTGCATATCGCTGACTAATCCGATTGCCACCTGGCGTTCCGCGTCGTATAATAGTTATAGTTACCTGATTATATGCAAATAATGCACAGTTTTTCCGAAAGTGCAGCGGCTATGAAACACCCGGTGCATCAGCATTATCCTTTTTACCACGCTATCTATGGACTGTTCTTGAGAGGCGAGAAGCCATTTTCTCGAACAGCCATACCTCCTCAATACTGCTCACTTGTAGTTCAGATGTTTGAAGCGATTCCCAATTCAACCAGATCGTGTTTCGTAAGGTAGCGCATCCGAAAGAGGCCAAGATAACCAGTGCTCTACTTTTAATTCATTCCGATCCTTTCTTACTCGTCCTTATTCCATCTGAACTAAAGGGAACAACACGATGACGATGAACGTCTTCCTCTCCTATGCCTACAAAGATGAGCCCTGGCGAGACGAACTGGCAGCATACCTGAGTAATTTGCGCTGGCAAGGCATCATCAGCGACTGGCATGAGCGTAACATTGGCCTGGGACGCGAATGGTCGAGAGAAATCGACCCCGACCTGGACACGGCTCAGATCATTCTGCTGCTCGTGAGTCCCGATTTTGTACATTCCGAGTATTGCTACAGCCTTGAGATGAAACATGCCCTGCAAAAGCACGCGGCTCGCCAGGCTCGTGTCATCCCCATCATGCTGCGCCCCATCATCGATTGGGAGGATACCCCCTTTACCGGGCTCCCAACTCTGCCCACCTACGGCACACCTGTCACTACCTGGCCCGACCGCCAGGAGGCGCTGCTCAACGTCGTTAAAGGCATCGAAGCGGCTGCCAGAGAGCCGGGCGCGGACGCATTCCCCAGCTTGACAGCAGCCACAGATACCACGTTGGCGCATCCAGGCACGCCTCTCTGGAACGTCCCGTACCCGCACGGCCCCTTCTTCACCGGCTGCGAGCATATCCTCAGGTACCTGCACGACATGCCGGTAATCAACAAAGCAATGGCCTCAACCCAACCACAGGTGATCAGCGGTCTTGATGGCAGCGGCAAGACGCAAATAGCCGTCGAATACGCCTATCGCTATCGTGACGAATACACGGCTGTTCTGTGGGTAAATGCCGCTTCCCGCGAGATATTGACCTCGGACTTCGCAAGCATTGCAAACCTGTTGGATCTGCCTGAGAAGGACCAGCCAAATCAAAACATTGCCGCGAAAGCTGCCGGGCAGTGGCTGCAAACTGCCACAGGCTGGCTGCTGATCTTCGATAATGTCTCCGCTATGAACATGGTGCATGATTTCTTGCCCTCAGGAGCTAGAGGGCACATCCTGATGCTATCTCATACACCGGTCCCGCGTACCTTCGCTCTGAACGTTGGGATACAAAAAATGGACCCTCCAGATCAAGCACTACTCCTCCTGCGCCGAGCAGGGATCATCCCTCCAGATGCTCCACTAGCAGCTGCTGCTGCTGCCAATCGCCTGAAGGCCGGCGAAATCGCAGCAGCCCTGCATGGTCTCCCGCTCGCGCTCGAGCTGGCCGGGGCATACATCAGCGAAGCGCAATGCGGCCTGGCTAGCTATCTCAACCTTTACAAGCTCGAAAAGGTCACAGCGTTGAAACAGCAGGCACAGCCCATGCCTGATTACCTGGAAGCCGTTGCTTCTGCCCTGGCGCTTTCTTTCAAAATAGTTGAACGCACCAACCCTGCTGCTGCCGAATTGCTGCGCCTGTGCGCTTTCCTCCATCCTGATGCCATTCCCGGAGACATTTTTACCGGCGGCGCTTGTAAGCTCGGTTCAATCCTTCAGCCTGTCGTGACGGACTGGTTCGAATTGCAAAAGATGATGCGAGAACTGCGCAGGTATTCCCTTGTACAGCGCCATCTCAATCATTCTACCCTGACACTCCACCGTCTACTGCAGGCCGCGCTCAGGGACCGCATGGACAGCGAAATACAGCGCCAATGGGCCAGGCGAACTGTGCAGGCCGTAGAGCAGGCATTGCCATGCGCCGGGTCTGCAACCTGGCAGCGGCTCCAATCCTACTTTCCACATATGCAGATCTGTACCGCATTGATCGAGCAGTGGAACATGGATTTTCCAGAGGCAGCAAGACTGCTGGAGCAAACCGGAGATTACCTACAAGGACATGTACAGTATGAGCAGGCGGAGCCCCTGCTGCAGCGAGCTTTAACCATCAGAGAGAAATTATTGGGGTCAGATCATCCTGATCTGGCTACATCTCTCAACAACCTGGCTTTGTTCTACGAGAAACAGGGTAAATACGCTCAAGCGGAGGCATTCTTCCAACGCACACTGGCGCTGCGAGAGAAGGCGCTGGGGCCAGATCACGCTGATGTGCCTGCCATCCTCAACAATCTTGCCGTGATCTACCGCGACCAGGGGAAGCATACCCGGGCAGAAATGTTCTTCCAACGAGCACTGGCGATGCGTAAAAAGCTGCTGGGGCCAGATCATCCAGGCGTGGCTACCGTTCTCAACAACCTGGCAATGCTCTACCGTATGCAGGGGAAGTATGCGCAAGCCGAGACGCTCTTTCAGCGTGCCCTGGAGATTCGCCAACGAACACTGGGAGTTAACCATCCCGATGTAGCTCAAAGCTGTAACGCGTTGGCCGGGCTTTACCGTGCGCAGAGGAAGTACGAGCAGGCAGAGCCCCTCTACCAGCAGGCCCTGGCAATCGATGAGCAGGTTCCAGGGCCAGTGCGCCCCGATCTTGCCACCACTCTCAACAACCTGGCTTTACTCTATCAAACCCTGGGAAAATATGCACTGGCCGAACCTTTCTACTGGCGAGCGCTGGCCATCTATGAGCAATTACTGGGGCCGGAGCATCCCTACGTGGCTAGCTGCCTGAGCAATCTTGCGCTGTTCTACAACGATCAAGGGCTCTATAATCAGGTCGAGCCACTCTATCAACGTGCCCTGGCCATTTGTGAGAAGGTGCTGGGGTCAGACCATCCCCAGGTGGCGATCAGCCTCAATAACCTGGCAACGTTTTACACCGCACAGGGAAAGTATACGAAGGCCAGGCCGCTCTTTGAGAGAGCGCTGGCAATCGCTGAACGGACGCTCGGGCCTTATCACTCTGATCTTGCTCAGCTGCTGGAGAATTATGCCACCCTGCTACAGAAGGTAAAAGAGACGAGCAAGGCAGTGGGGATGAAGGCACGTGCCAATGCGATACGAACTCGCTACATACAGGAGAATCCAAGAAGCCAGGGAACATTCCTACAGTACAGGTGACATAAGACTGTTCCCTACGTTTCCTTTTTTATGCCGGGACGTGTCGTTTCCTCGCTCACCACTTCTCCCAGTGCAGCACCGACTCCAGTGACGCTCTGGGAGCTGGCTTGAAGTCTTTCCCCAACGTATAGGCTACGGGGATGAGCGCTGCCTGAGTCACCTTCTCATGCGGAGCTGCTGCTCATGACGAGGTGCATAACGCTTTCATGACACCCCCTCCTTATACTTGTATGAGAGAGGGCGAGGCACCTCAGTTGGGGAATGGCCCCAAACTCTGCCGGCCAGGCCTTTGCGTGAGAAAATGCCCTCAAGACATTCTTACAGTTCCTATTTGGTGAGAGGGGAAACCTATGGCTACGCATATCATAAGTACGAAGAGCACTATGACTCAAGAGGAGAAAGATTATCTTTGGCCTCCTTTGCCGTTAGAGGCATGGAAGAAGACGTATGAGACGCTGCACATGTGGACGCAGGTAGTGGGGAAGGTGAAGTTGGAGTTGTGCCCGTTTCTCAACCAGTGGTGGGAAGTGGGTTTCTCGGTGACTGCACGGGGCTTGACGACGTCTCTCATCCCTTCTCCTGCGGGTGCCTTCCAGGTCACGTTTGATTTCATCAATCACAATCTTTCTCTATTTACCAGCGATAGAAAGAGGAAAAATCTGGCGCTGATGCCGCGTTCGGTTGCTGACTTTTATCAGCATTTCATGATGGCGCTGAACGCGCTGGGTATCGAGGTTAAGATCAATACGATGCCCAGTGAGGTGGAGAATCCTATTCCTTTTGAGCAGGATCATACCCATAAT
>Ga0137377_10005601_pt1 | contig 10076 bp, 13 predicted proteins | sample SagtaG_22_FD_104815 | JGI IMG/M metagenome (GOLD analysis project Ga0137377, IMG submission 104815) | Vadose zone soil microbial communities from Sagehorn Ranch, Mendocino, California, USA - Sage2_L_40_16 metaG | ecosystem: Environmental > Terrestrial > Soil > Vadose zone | place: USA... | reverse complement strand
CCCCGCTGTTCCCGCTCTTCCCGCTCTTCCCGCTGCGGTCAGCATTCCCGTCGAGCGCCGGGCCGTGGAGAGCTCCGACGCGCCGAAGGTGGCCGGACCGTACAGCGCCGCGATCCAGGCGCCTGCCGGCCGCGTCCTCTTCGTTTCCGGCCAGATCGCGGTGGACCCCGCGAAGGATCGCCTCATCAATGGCGACGCCGCGAAGCAGACCGTGCGCGCGATGGAGAACGTGAAGGCCGTGCTCGAGGCGGCCAACTCCAGCTTCGAGGACGTGGTGAAGACGACTATCTTCCTCACTGACTACGCCGACTTCGCCAAGGTCAACGAGGCCTACGGGCGCTACTTCAAGAATGCGCCACCCGCCCGGGCGACGGTGCAGGTCTCTGCCCTGTCCCGCGGAGCCCGGGTGGCGGTCGAGGCCGTCGCCATCAGCCGCGCGGGCGAGTCCGTTGGCACCACCGCTCCTGGCGCGGTGTCGACCCCCAAGGCGCCGAAAGCGATCGGTCCCTACAGCCAGGCAGTGCAGACGGGAGCAGGCTCGCTCCTGTTCGTCTCGGGCCAGATTCCCGTCGACCCCGCCACCGGCGAGCTCGTGCAGGGCGACATCGGCGCGCAGACGGAGCGGGTGATGGAGAACCTCAAGGCGGTCCTCGCCAGCGCGGGAGCGAGCTTCGCCGACGTGGTGAAGACCAACGTCTACCTCGTCGACCTGGCGGGAGACGGCACGAAGATGAACGAGATGTACGGGCGTTACTTCCAGAATTCCTTCCCGGCGCGCGCGACCGTGCAGATGGCGGCGCTGCCGAAGGGCGCGCGCATCGAGATCGAGTGCGTGGCTGCCACCCGCGGCGGCGCTCCCGGCGCGGTCCAGAGCGAGCAGGCTCCCAAGGCGCTGGGCGCGTACAGCCAGGGAATGGGCGTGAGCCCGGGATCCTTCGTCTTCGTCTCCGGCCAGACCCCGATCGACCCGGCCACGGGCCGGCCCATCGCGGGTGATGCGACCGTCCAGACCGAGCGCGTGATGCAAAATCTAAAAGCGGTGCTCGAGGCTGCCGGCGCGAGCTTCGACAAGGTGGTGAAGACGACGATCTTCGTCGCCGACATGGCGGACTACGCCAAGGTCAACGAGGCGTACGGCCGGTTCTTCGGCAAATCGCTGCCCGCGCGCGCCACGGTCCAGGTGTCCGCGCTGCCGAAAGGGGCGCGCGTCGAGATCGATTGCCTGGCGGCGCTCTGACACCTCACGCGCCCGCCGAGCGTCGCTAGAGAGCCGAACCGCTTATCGGATCGGCTCTCTAGCTCCGGTCGGCGGCTGCGCAAGTTGGAGGACGGCCGCGATTTTGGCGGCCGTTTTCCATTTGCGGCGGCGCAGCTCTTCTCGGACCCGCTTCAGCCGGAAGCTGGCCGGGCCGCTCGCGCTTTCTGTTGCGGCAGCTGAAGGCTCGTTGCTAACTGTGACGCCAGATTGTCACCTGCGGATTGACGATCTGTCGGTGCATTCGGGAGCGACCCCGTGCATCAGAGGAGACGCACGCCGACCGGTCCTGGCATGCACGGTGCAGCCAGGCCCGCAGCGCTCCAGGCACGGAGGCAAGGTGGCGAACAACGCGAGCACGTCGGGACCGCTGACCCTGTCCGAGGCATACGACCTCCTGCGGAAGATCCGCAGCGCAGCGAATGACGATCAGGAAGCGCCGCCTTCGCCGATCGAGCCGGTGCCGCTGCGACCGCAGAGCGTGGCGAGACGAAAGGGCCCGGGGTCACGCACGTCGCGGTGATCCCGACAATTGCGACCGCGCGGGACCCGACTCGTCAGCGCGCGATCTCCGCGATGGCGACCTTGTTCACGCCGCTGCAGGCCAGATAAAGCTTCCCGTCCGGTGTGGCGACCATGTGGCGGACCACGCCGCCGCCCGACGGGATCACGGCGGTGGAGAATTGCTTCGTGCGCGGATCGAAGCGCACCAGCGTGTTCGGCGTCACGCCTGATTCGCTGTACCAGACGGTTCCGTCCGGCGCGACCGCGATCCCGTACGGCCGCGATTCGGGACCGCCCGGCGAAGGCCACTCGGCCACCTGGCCGGTAGGGAGATCGAGCCGCCCCAAAAACCCGCGGGCGTAATCGCTGTAGTAGACGGTTCGATCGCCCGCGAGCGCGAGCCGCCGTGGCCGGGCGCCCTCGGCCAGAGCGCGCTCGCGGATCGCCATCGTCTCGGGGTCGACGATCGCCAGCTTGTTCGCGCCGAACTCGCAGAAGACAGGCACTCCCTGGCGGGTGATCACCAGCCCATAGGGTCTGGCGCCGCGCGTCGGCACCTCGCGCACCTCGATCTTGCCCGTCTTCGGGTCGAGGCGCCCGACCCGGTTCGCCTCCTGCATGGTGAACCAGACCCGTCCGCGCGGATCGATGGCGGGCGTGTGCGGATCGGCGTGCGCGAGCGGCACCGGAAACTCGGCGACCTTCCCGCTCTTCGGATCGAGCTTGCCGACGTACCCCTTGGAATTCGCGGTGAACCAGATGTTCCCGTCACCATCCGCGACGAGACCGTGCGGCCCCGAGTCTGCCGTCGGCAGCGGGTATTCGCGAATCTCCCCGCTCTTCGGGTCGACGCGGCCCAGCTTGTTGGCCTTCTGCTCGGTGAACCAGAGCGAGCCGTCGGGAGCGACCGCCGGATCGTGCGGCCGCGCGTCGGGCGTGGGCACGTCGAGCTCGCGGATGGAGACCGGCGCTACGATTGCGAGAAGCGTTGCGGCAATGAAGGATGCGACCATGGTCGGCGCCCTCCGGCGGGAGGATCTGGCACTGCGACGCAGCAGCATGCAAGCTGCGCACGGAGGCGCAAGATGAGGAGACGGCATGCAGTCGCCGCGATCGCCGGGCTCGTCCTGGCTCCCTGGCCCCAGGGCGCCGCCGGGAAGCAGCTCAAGAAGGAGGAGGTCTCGCCTGGCGAGGACTTGATGCGCGAGCACGGCGTCTTGAACCGCGTCCTGCTCGTCTACAAGGAGGGCGCGCGCAGGCTGGAGGGACAGGAAGATCCACGCGCCGAGGTCCTCGGCGCCGCGGCAGCGCTGATCCGCCGCTTCATCGAGGGCTACCACGAGAAGCTGGAGGAGGCGCAGCTGTTCCCGCGCTTCGAGAAGGCCGGGAAGCTGGTGGATCTCGTCTCCGTGCTGCGCCAGCAGCACGCGGCCGGACGCGGGGTCACCGACGAGATCGCGAAGCTGGCCGTCCCCGGAATCGCCGGAGCGGACCGCGGCCGCCTGGCGAGCTCGCTGCGCAAGTTCGTCCGCATGTACCGGCCGCACGAGGCGCGCGAGGACACCGTCCTCTTCCCGGCATTCCACGATCTGGTGAGCGAGAAGGAGTACGCGCGGCTCGGCGAGCAGTTCGAGGACGAGCTCTGCGACTACGACGGACGTCCGCTGCGCATCGTGCACCGCGACGTCTCCCCGCAGAACGTCTTCGTGACCTACGAGGGCGAGATCAAGATCGTCGACTTCGGCATCGCCAAGGCCGCCGTTCCGGGCGAGGCGACCGAGGTCGGCTCGACTTCCGCTTCCGTCCGGGAGACGGCCTCGACAGCCGCGCCATCCGCGATCTCGAGCGGCTGGTGAGCTGGCTCAACGGGAGCCCTGCGTCGCGCCTGATGCTGTTTGGATTCGCGGATGGCGCACCCGACGGCGCCAGCCGCACGACGTCGCTGGAGGAAGCCAGAGCGGTGGCGGCAGAGCTGGAGAAGCGAGGCGTCAGGCCCCAGCTCGTCGAGGGATTCGGGGCCGCCATGCCGCTCTCGTCCAGCAGCGATCCCGACGGACGCCAGCGCAACCGGCGCGTCGAAGTGTGGGTCCGGGACGGCTCGTGAACGAGAACGGCGGGAGCGCCGGGAGAGCTCAACTGCCAGTGCTGACATGGCGCCCCACGTTCGGATCGTCTGCTCTTCCGAGGCTGGCCAGGCAGCGGACCAGCAGCTCGGCGCGCGACGAGACGCCGTAGGCCGAATAGATCGACTTCGCGTACGAGTGCACCGTGTGCCGGCTCAGGTTCAGCTCGAAGGCGACTTCCTTCTCGCTCGCGCCGCGCAAAAGGCCCTGGAGCACGTCCTGCTCGCGAGGCGCCAGCCGCGGCCCGGCTCCGTCGCTTCGCTGCTTGGGCTCGAGTCGTACGAGCTCCTCGTGGAACAGCTCGAGCAGGTTCTGCTCCTCGTCGCCGTAAGGCCGGTCGCCCACGGAGCGCCGCAGCGCGAGCGCGACGACACGCCCGGCGCCGAGCGAGCGAAAGGAGTAAACATGATCGTCGAAGCCGCAGACGCGGTGGAGGACGTTGAAGGACTCCGAGCGGTACCAATGATTGTCGGGCAAGAGCTCCCGCCGCCGAGCCGTGACCATCGGCGTGAAGCGCAAGCGCCGGCTCATCGCCTGCAAGCCGTCGCTGATGTTCGAGTTGCTCCGGAGCGCGTCGATCATCGTGCGGACGTTGCGATCCGAGGGAGGAGTGCTCACCTCGCCCTCGATCCTCCTCCGCCGCGGATGGCCGATGTCCCTGAGCGCGGCGAAGGTCGTCATCGCCGCTCCGATGATGCGCTGGATTCCAGCGACGAGATGCAACTTCTGTTCGAGCCCCGGGCCGATCTCCCTGGCCTCATGGATCAAGGCCAGCATCTTGCGGGTCTGATCTCGGCGAAGCAGCATCGGTCACCGTCACCGTCGAAGTGGTGATCTGATGACTGCCTGACGAAACAGTTTCTTCCCGAACTGCCGGAAACCTGGTTGGCCGGAGCGAAAATTGCCCTCAGGACAGGCACTTGACCAGCAACTCCGCCCGCGACTGCACGCCGTACGCCGCGTAGATCGCCTTCACGTGCCCGTGCACCGTCTGCGGGCTGATCCCCAACTCGGCAGCGACGGCCTTCTCCGCAGCGCCGGTCAAGAGCCCCGCAGGACGTCGCGCTCGCGCCGCGTGAGCCGTTCACCGCCTTCGGGGAGGCGCTCCTGGCGCTCGAGCCGTGCCACCTCGAGGTGGAAGAGCTCCATGACGTTCTGGTCCTCGTCCGTGAAGGGAGGATCGCCCCGTGGCCCTGACGATTCAAGGCCAGGGAGCCGTACCCGGCCTTGCCCGTTTCGCGGGAGCCCTGGGCGGCGTCGGCAACGCCGACGACGTCGGCGCCGATGCGCGCTTCCAGGGACCGATCGGGGTAGTCGGGGACGGGGCCGGGAACCTGTACGTCGTCGACGGCGAGAACCAGGTGATTCGCAGAATCGTCATCGCCACCGGAGTGGATCGCCGGCCAGCCGAGAGTTGCGAGGGTCAAGTTCGGACCTTGCCGGCCCGGCTCAACGGGCCGGTCGGGCTCGCCGTGCTGCGGCAGCAGATCTTCGTCGTCGATCAGCGCGAAAGCTCGGTCCTGGTCATCCGCTGACGGGACGCCGCTTGCGACGCCCGGGCGCGTCGAGTATATCCGCTCACGCGAATATCAGTGCGGGCGGATATGGTCGAGACGACAGTCAAGCAGGCAGGGTCGCTCGCCTCCATCGAGCAGGTCTACCGCGCTCTCGCGGACGGGACCCGCATCCGCATCCTCCACCTGCTGCGCGGGGGCCCGCTCTGCGTGGGCGATCTCGTCTCGGTCCTGCGGGTTCCGCAGCCCACGGCGTCGCGACACCTGGCCTACCTGCGCAGATCCGGGTTGGTGATCGACGAGCGGCGCGGCCAGTGGAGCTTCTACAAGCTCGCGCCCGCCGATTCGCAGTTCCACGGCAAGGTCCTCGCCTCTCTCGAGGCAGCCGACTCGAGGCAGACGCGGGAAGACGACGTCGCGCTCCGCGCGCTGCGCCGCGCCGGCGGTTGCTGCCCGCAGCACGAGCGGTCCCCCAGGAGCCGATCCAATGGCCACCCGCGTTCCTGACCGCGCGCCGCGAGCGTCTCCAGATCCCGCGCAGCCGACGTTCGTACGCAGGTTGGTGGCCGAGGGCCTGGGGACCGCGCTTTTGCTCGCGACCGTGGTGGGCTCCGGCATCATGGCCGAGCGCCTCGCAGCCGGGAACATGGCAATCGCGCTCCTCGGCAACACCATCGCCACCGGCGCGGGCCTCGTCGCCTTCATCCTCATGCTCGGGCCCATCTCGGGCGCGCACTTCAATCCCGCCGTGACGCTCGCCGATGCGGCCATGGGCGGGCTCCGCTGGCGCGACGTTCCGGGGTATCTCGCGGCGCAGATCGCCGGAGCCTTCGCCGGAGTCGCGGTTGCCCATGGAATGTTCGGGGAAGCGGCCTTTTCCGCCTCCCGGCACGCGCGAGCCGGCGGAGCGCAGTTCCTGAGCGAGTTCGTGGCCACCTTCGGTCTGCTTTGCGTCATCTGGGGCGTCGCCCGGAGGCGCTCGACAGCGGTGCCGTTCGCGGTGGGCGCGTACATCACGGCGGCCTACTGGTTCACGGCATCGACCAGCTTCGCCAACCCGGCCGTCACCATGGCTCGCTCGGCGACGGACACGTTCTCCGGCATCCGTCCCACGGACGTGCCCGGATTCATCGTGGCTCAACTCCTGGGGAGCGCCGCGGCGACGTTGCTCTTCCGCTGGCTCGTGCCGGCGCTGCCCGAGCGCGCGCCGGACATCGTCGTCCCGCGCCGGGAACACGCGGAGGAAGCGTGAAACGGGTCATCTTTGCCTGCGTTCACAGCGCGGGCCGATCGCAGATGGCGGCGGCCTTCTTCAATGCGCTGGCGGACGGCGCCAAGGCCCGGGCCCTGTCAGCCGGAACCCAGCCCGGCGAGCGGGTCCACCCGGAGGTCGTCGCCGTGATGCAGGAGATCGGCATCGATCTCTCCAAGGCGCAACCGCAGCGGCTCACGCCGGAGCTCGCGAAGGGCGCAGCCCTGCTCGTCACCATGGGTTGCGGCGATGAATGTCCCGTCGTTCCAGGCGCGAGGCGCGAGGACTGGCCGCTCGAGGATCCGAAGGGCCTGCCGAGCGCCGAGGTCCGCGAGATCCGCGAGCAGATCCGCTCCCGCGTGAACGCGCTCGTGAGCGAAGAAGGCTGGGGGCAGCGATAAGGGAAAGGAGCCGATATAACCATTGCTGTCCTCGAGCAGGTCAGGGCGTTACCGTCAGCGTCCCGTTCTGCACCCTCGCCCCATGGATGGCGCAGAAGTACGGGAACGTGCCGGGAGTATTGAAGACCATCGGCGACGAAAACCCCCCGCCGGGAACGTCGATCTCCGCGAATGCAGCCGGCGCGGAGGTCGACGTCACCGTGTGCGTCATGCCGTCTGTCGACTTCCACTGCACGGTCGTGCCCGCCTTGACGGTGGTCTGGACGTTGGTCGCTCCTACCTGCCAGCCGATCACCGTCGCACCGGGAGCGGCGCTGGTCGATCCGGCCGATCCGCCAGAGCCGCCGCAAGCGGACAGCGCCGCAAGAAGCGGCAAGAGGGGAAGGAAGCCGGGCATCCGGGACTGTTTCTGAAAGGTCATGGCCCAGAGATTGCGCCAGAACCGCCGTTATTCCCGCTCCTCGTGCGGCGGGAATAGGCCCGGGGCCCGCCAAGTCATGGCGCCGGAGGCTCCATATGAACGAATCCTCGACGCGTCGCGACTTCGTCAAGCTCCTCGGCTTTGGAGGCGTGGTGTTCGCCTCGGGACTGGCCGGAGCGTGCTCCAACATGGTGCGCAGGCCGGGCAGCCAGGACGACGACTTCTTCTTCGTCCAGCTCTCCGATACGCACTGGGGCTTCAAGGGTCCGCCCAATCCCGAAGCGGCCAACACGCTCCGGCAGGCGGTGCAAGCGGTCAACGCGCTGCCGCGCCAGCCCGACTTCGTCGTCTTCACCGGGGATTTGACCCACACCACCGACGACGTGGCGGAGCGCCACAAGCGCATGCGCGAGTTCAAGGCCATCGTCGCCGATCTCAAGGCGCCCGCGCAGCGCTACATGCCCGGCGAGCACGACGCTTCGCTCGACGAAGGCAAGGCATTCCAGGAGAACTTCGGCGCGACGCACTACTCGTTCGAGCACAAGGGAATCCACTTCGCCGTGCTGGACAACGTCTCCGATCCACAGGCCGCCATCGGAGACGCGCAGATCGACTGGCTGCTCGCGGACCTCAAGCCGCTCTCCGCGGAGGCCCCCATCGTGGTGTTCACGCACCGGCCGCTCTTCGACCTGGCCCCGCAGTGGGACTGGACCACCAAGGACGGCAGCAAGGCCATCGATCTGCTGCAGCACTGGAAGAACGTGACCGTCTTCTACGGGCACATCCACCAGGAGCACCACTTCCGCACCGGCGCCATTGCGCACCATGCGGCGCAGTCGCTCATCTTCCCGCTGCCGGCGCCGCTCTCGCAGCCCAAGCGCGCGCCGGTGCCGTGGGATCCGGCCCATCCGCGCCGCGGCCTCGGGTTCAGGGAGATCTCCGTCGACGGGACGCGCCTGGTGCTGACGCTCAAGGAAGATTCGCTCGAAGGAAAGGGAGCAGCGCAGGCGGCGGCGGTGGGGGGCAGCTACTGATGCGCGGACTGCAGTGGATCCTGGGAGCTTCGCTCGCTGCACTCCTCGCGACCACCTCGCCGGAGGTGACGGCGCAGGACAAGGTCATCCAGGTGACCGCCGAGAGGTTCAAGTTCACGCCCGGGGTCATCGAGCTGAAGGTGGGCGAGCCGGTGGTGCTGGAGCTGACGACACTCGATCGCAAGCACGGCTTCCAGGTCCCCGACCTCAAGGTCGATGAGAACATCGAGCCGGGCAAGGTCACGCGGGTGCGGATCGTGCCGTCGAAGGCCGGCACTTTCGAGTTCCACTGCGACGTGTTCTGCGGCAGCGGGCACGAAGAGATGGCTGGGGAGATCGTGGTCAAAGCTTGATGGAGGTTCTCGTGCGAACGGTGACCGTGCAGAGCGCCGGGAATGGAAGCCCGTATGGCCCTTGAGAACCGCGACCGGCGCCTGGCGGCGTTCCTGGTCGGAGGCGCGGCTTTCCTGCTCTTCGAGCTGCGCTTCGAGCATCGCGAGGTGCTGGGCGAGACCTGGCGCTCGTGGATCCCGCTGGTGTACTGCGGCCTGACACTGGTGGCAGGAGGATGCGCCCTGCTCCGCTGGCACACCTGGGGCCGCCGCGCTCTCGGCGCACTGTTCGCCCTCGGCATCGTCGTCGGGCTCCTTGGGTTCTGGTTCCACACCGACGGCCATCTTCTCGGCGGCATCCGGGACCTGCTCGGCGCGTGGCGCATTCCGCTCGGCCAGAACGGCGGCATCAAGATGGGCAGCCAGCCGCCGGCGCTCGCTCCGCTGGCCTTCTGCGGCGTCGGCACGCTGGGAGTGCTCGTCTGCGGCAAGCCGATGCGGTGAGATGCGGTTCAGTGACTCGCCGCCTCGCCCGCATCGCGGGGAAGCTCCGCCCTGAACGAGGTGGAGTCCTGCCCCGGTTCCGCGGCCACCCTGCCGTGGTGCGCGGCGATGACCTGCTGGACGATGTACAGGCCGAGTCCCAGCCCGCCCTTCCGACCCTTCCGCTGCTGCGAGGTCCGGAACGGATCGAACAAGCTGTCCACCATCCCGGGCGGGATGGCCCCGCCGTTGGTCACCACCAGGCTCACCGTCTCGCCGCGAGTGCCGTCCAGGCTGACACGGACGGGCTTTCCGTCCGCGCCGTGCTGCAGGGCATTCCCGATCAGGTTCGACACCACCTGCGAGAGCCGATCGGGATCCCAGACGCCGCGCAGGTCCCCTTCTGCCGTCACTTCGACGATCCGCTCCGGGAAGAGCGCCCGGCATTCGTCCACCACCTGCGAGACGATCTGGCCCAGCTCCGTCCGCTGGGGCCGGAGAGCGATTCCGCCCCCGAGCCGGACCCGCGAAAGGTCGAGAAGCTCGTCGATCATCCTCTTCATCCGCCAACCGCTTTCCTCGATGTTGCGGACGGTGCTGCGCATCTCGTCGTCCTGGGCGCTTCGCCGCAAGCTCGCCGCGGACGCGAGGACCGCGCCCAGCGGGTTGCGCAGGTCGTGCCCGAGGACCGCGGAGAACAACTCGTTGAGCCGCAGCATCTCGGTCCGCCGCTGCAGCTCCTGCGCGAGCTGCTGCT
>Ga0137377_10005597_pt1 | contig 10079 bp, 7 predicted proteins | sample SagtaG_22_FD_104815 | JGI IMG/M metagenome (GOLD analysis project Ga0137377, IMG submission 104815) | Vadose zone soil microbial communities from Sagehorn Ranch, Mendocino, California, USA - Sage2_L_40_16 metaG | ecosystem: Environmental > Terrestrial > Soil > Vadose zone | place: USA... | reverse complement strand
CTACTCTTCGCATACTCATCTCGCCAAAACATACTGCATCCCTCCCACTTGCCGAATTATCCCCTTTAGTTCCATCATTGTCAATGTGGAGCTCACCGTCATCGCTGGCAGATCGGCTTCGCGAATCAGGTCATCGATGTGGCAAGGTTCATGGCTGAGCAGCGCCAGCAGCGCCCTCTCCTCGTCATTGTCGGGCAGCGCCGTTTGCATCTCTATCTGCTGCGGAATCATGAAGAGATTGAGGGCTTCAATGATATCTTTGACATCCATCACCGGGCGCGCTCCATCCTGGATCAGTTTGTTGGTTCCTGCGCTTCTACTCGAAAGAATGCTGCCTGGAACGGCGAAAATCTCACGTCCCTGCTTTAAGGCGTGTTCTACTGTGATTAATGCCCCACTTTTAGGGGGCGCTTCTACAACGAGTACACCCATTGAGAGACCAGAGATAATACGATTACGTGCGGGAAAGTTCCCGCCTTCAGGTTTTACACCCAGGGGATATTCGCTGAGAATTACACCCTGTCCCGACTCGACGATGCGGTGAGCCAGCGCGCGATTCGTCGGCGGATATATGGTATCCAGCCCGCTCGCCATCACTGCGATAGTGCGTCCTCCCGCGTCCAGTGCAGCGGTATGGGCGATGGTATCGATGCCCAGGGCCAGGCCGCTCACAATGGTGACACTACCTTTGGCGAGTTCCGTCACTATACGTTCCGTGACCTGCAGGCCATAGGTACTCGAATTGCGCGTGCCAACCACCGCCAGTGCGAACCGGTCTGCTTCGGTCAGTTTGCCGTACGTGTAAAGAACGGGCGGCGCATCGTCGATCTCGCGCAAAAGAGGCGGATAGAGCGCATCTTTCCAGGTGATCACCCGAATTCGCAGCTTCGCCAGTTTCTCCAACTCTTGCTGAGGGGTGATAGTCGAACGGAGCTTGAGCAGGTTGTCGATAGTGCGCTGCGTGATCCCTGCCTGGGCCAGTTCTTTACGCTCAGCCTTCCACGCGGCCTCTACATCATCATGAAAGTAATCGAGCAAGGCTCGAAAGCTCGCGGGGCCTATACCCGGAACGCGGTTGAGCGCGATCCAGCAGGCCAGCTCATCAAGTGAGAGCGCATCAGATGGGTAATAATGCGTTGGCATATCGAACACTTCCATCTATACCATCCTTTCGTATTTACTCCTGCGGAACCTGCCTCCTGGGAGGCAGGCTAGAATATTCCTGCCCCTGAAAGGGCGCCGGTTCTCCGGTGGGTTGTGCGGACATCCACGGCTGCACGTAGATTGATGGGTTCTCCTGGCTGCTTTGACCGTTTTGACCGTGCTGTTGTCCAACCGGAGTTTTCTGCGCAACAGGTTGTTTGCGGCGAGTTATGCTGGCAAAAAGTAGAACGAATCCCACCAGGGAAACGAGAACCAGTACACCACCCAGGGCGATCAAGACCCAGGAGCGGTCATCGCTGCTATTTGCAGTCTGGCTTCTATGGAATACAACTTGCGGCGTTGGGGTTATCGAAGTGGGCAGAGGGACGCCAGGTTGTTGTAGTGAGAGCCGCCATTGATTCTCAAGGTGAATTTCGTCAATTCCCAGCGCCTTGACCAGGTCAGTGTTGAAGTCAAGTTCTGGATCATTCATCTGCCGGATAAGCTGCGCCATCCGACCTTGATGAAAAGTATTGTACATGTAGGTGAGCAGGTTCCAACTTTGCGCGTAGGCAAGGTAGGCCTGGTTTGCGTCAGACGGGAAGCCATCAGAAATTTCACTGAGGCGCAGTAGACTGTGCGTGGCGAGTGCCTGGTCGAAACGATTCTTCATATCGGGCTCTCGAAAGGCCTGGTTGTACACAGCCAGTCCCTCGTCAAACCAGGTGGGTGGGTAGTTGTTACCGGCTGCCCCATACTGGATCAGTTGGTGAAAGATAAGGTGCGTCAATTCATGGGGCATATCGCGTATTAAGGTGTGGTCGTTCATGCCTGTCACCACAATCGAGGCTTCCTCAAGAGTTGGAAAAGCGACTCCTCCTACCCATTCGTAAGAGCCGGGAGCCAGTGAGCCGTGAAAATCCAGGTCCGTTTCGTACACCCACAAATTGATGGGATGCAGCAGCCCACCTCCGAGGGTTTTGCTAATGTTGTCAATACTCATGCTGGCCTGGCTGAGGATGGCCTGCCCGAAGTCCTGCGATCGATTGTACCAGTTGACCTGTAGCAAACCCGAGGTCAGGTGCTGCCAGGGAAAGCGGGTATCAACAGTTGTCAATGCTTGCTGTGGTTCAACATACGTCCCACCGGCCTTGTCCGCGAATTCCCAATGATAGTACACCATTGTACCAGGTGGAATGAATTTGCTCCCGCTTGTATCTTCTTGCCAGCGCAGGCTGACGATATGTAAAGGGGTAGTGATCGGTATTTTATGCGCCTCTGTCCCTTCAAAGCTGTGGATGTTCACGACAAAGGTAGCTGAGACGATAGTACTGCTACGGTCGCTGGCATTCACATTGAAGGTAATCGAATTTGGGAAGTGAACGCTATTAGTTTGAGAGGTAATAGTAATGGGATCTGTCGATAAGGCCAGGGCACGCCGGTGAAAGGTAACCGGAGCAAGAAAAAAGATGAGTAGACAGGCGGTCGTCAGAGACGAGAGACAGATACGGCGTAAGAACATTAATTGACTCCTCTCCATTCGGGCATAGTATGAGTCATAGAGTATAAAAGCTATATATGAATAATGCCCCTATTGTACCTGATTTATCCTCTTCTGTACACAGCCAGTATGCTCTGCATGCCCCAAATAGGCAGGTGTGTTAACACATACTCATTTGTTCGTTGGCATAAATAGGCTACTGACCCTGAAACCGATAACCGCCTTCGTTCTTTATGAAGAGTGACGGATGCATAGCGTGATCTGCGCATATCTAGAGGATTATGAAGGAACGATATGAATAATACTTATTGGACTCAACAACAAGGGGATGAGAATCATCTTCCTGCCAATAATGGAGCGAATGGAGTGCCTAAGTCGGGCGGCTTATTGCGCAATTATAAATCAATGCCTCCAATGCCTCAACCCCAAGGATGGCCCTCTCATCCAGAGCCGCAAGGGTCGCTGAGGTCTTCGCCCGTGAGTCCGTTGCCGCAGTCTCAGCCTCTGGCGCAACCTCCGCAGCTCCCACAACTATCGCAGCCTGCGCCGTTCCCCCAGGGGCAACCAGATTGGCCGCCTCAGCAGGGAGGACGCTCACCTTCCTTGTTTTCCAATGCTATGGATACCATGCGCCGCTGGTCAGGTAAGGTTGTCGCGGCCCGTACAGGCAATGTCGATCAGGATCCCCTGGTACTCTATCGTCCTGGCGCGCCAGAACCGATCAAGCGCAAGCCGTGGAGACGCTCTCATGCTGTGCGTGTCTCGATGCAGATGCGCCGCCGCCGGGAGCGCTGGGTACATGCCCGTCCCAATACAAAGAAAGTCTTCACTATCACGCTGAGTGTTTTTGCGATACTGCTCGTTGTCTTACTCTCATCGGGCTTTGCCTGGGCCTTTGCCTATTATCAGAGTGAGTTTCCACAGGTCCAGGGCCTGGCTAATCAGCAGATCAGCCAGTCTACTCGAATTTATGATCGTAGTGGGAAATTGCTGCATGTCTCTTATGATGGTAGATTTGGGCGCAGTACGCCTGTCATCTACAATTACATACCAGGAGTTATGCAGGATGCCATGATCGCCGCCGAAGATCATACCTTCTGGGATAATTCAGGTGTGGACCCCCAGGGCATTCTTCGCGCGGCCACTGAGTACCTCTCCAGCGGTTCCGTGCAAAGCGGTGGCAGTACTATCACGCAACAAGTTGTTAAAAATCTCACAGGGAATACACAGGTTTCGCTGCAACGTAAACTTCCAGAAGCGGCCCTTGCCATTGGTCTGACGCAGCAATATCCCAAGTGGAAGATATTAGAGATGTACTTCAATGCGTCGGCCTTCGGTGCGCAGGAACTGGGCGTTGACGCCGCGGCTGAGGACTATTTCGGCCTGCACTCCCAGTGCGATAGCAATTTTAAGTGTGTCCCGGCCATCGCGTTCCTTGATCGCGACCTCAAAACGTGTAAGAATATCGCCGACCTCACTACCTGCAAGGAAAATTCGCTGCTGGCCCTTGCTCGCGCTTCACTGCTGGCCGGAATGCCGCAAGACCCGGTCAATTACGATCCGACAGTGAATCCGTCCGTGAACATGCCAAATGCCTTTGCGCGCCAGGATTATGTACTCAATCAGATGCTCTCGCTGAATGATGGGATCAACCTGGGGTTGGGCGACCAGGTAAAAGATTCTCAACTGGGGCCAATTACGCCGGATTTGATCAACCAGGTAGAGGCCTTGACCCGGACAATCAAGTTTACCGGCTTCCATAATATTAAGAATGACGCGCATTTTGTGGATTGGATCATTCCTATCGTAGAGAACGCTCTGGGGAATGGCGATACCCAGCTTGGAGTACAACTCTTCTCTACCGGCGGCTTCAATATTCGCACCACCATCGATTCCAATCTGGAAACGTTTATCGAAAATAATGTGCGCCATCACCTGCATGACAAGGAATATCAAATCTTTGTCGGTGACTACGGGCCACTCAGTACCGTGCACAACGTCAATGACTCGGCAGTCGTCGTCATGAATGCCAAAACCGGTGAAATTCTAGCCATGGATGGCAGCGCAAAATACGATAACATAAAGGATCCGACGGTCGCTGGCAATGTTAATGTGGCTACTTCCCTGCGCGCGCCCGGTTCGTCATTTAAGCCCATTGTCTATGCCACGGCTTTTCAGATGGGATGGTATCCTGGCATTGTGCTTCCTGATAGAGAGACCTTCTTCCCGAATGGGCAACCTGCAACTCTGGATGTCCATGCTAAAGATGCCACCTACCATCCTTTCGATTATGGGCAGACCTATCACAACCTCAATTCTAATATCCTGTTGGATATTGCCAACTCGTTCAATGTTCCCGCCATTAAAGCTCTGGAGTTTGCCGGACAGGAGAACGTTCTAAAGATGGCGCGGCGCTTCGGCATTACCGATATCGACCAGGATGCGGTCAATTATACGCTCGCTTATGACAAGCAATACCATGTCAAGACTCAGTTTACCACGCAGCAAATCCTGGGACCATCGTTCGCGCTTGGTGCCTACGATGTCTCCTTGCTACAGATGGTAGGTGCCTACCAGGTCTTTGCCAATCAGGGCATGCGCGTTCCACCGCAGGGAGTCCTGGATATCTGGGATAACTATGGGCATCACCTCTACCACTATGATACCAAAAATCCACCTGCCGCGCGCATTATCAGCCCGCAGATCGCGTACCTGATGTCTTCGATGCTTTCAAATAATGATGCGCGCGCGATTGAGTTTGCTCCTGATACGGTGCTGACCACGCAAGACTGGGATCGACGTCCTGTGGCCGCGAAAACCGGCACAACCGAAGGCTACCAGGACAACTGGACCATCGGCTATACTCCCGATATTGTAGTGGGCGTCTGGTCGGGTAATGCCAATGGAGATTTAATGAAGAACGTGGTTGGCATCAGCGGCGCAGCTCCCATCTGGCACGATGCGCTGGAGTATGCCAGCGGCAAATGTTATCCGGCAGGCGCATTTCCAGGTAACTGGAGCCCTTGTAATGACTTTAACTTCCCGCCAGACACCTTCAATCCTCCACCCGGTGTCATCCAACAATCGGTCAATACTGTCAATGGCCTGGCTGGTAGTGGCTATGTGAGCTGGATGCTCAATAATGACATTCCAGTAACGAGCGGGTTGAGCAGTGGTACCGGTACTGGAAATGGGACACCCACTCCTTCGCCGACGCCATGATATTCTGATAATGAGCATCGTTTCTTTGACAGGGTTGCACTCAGCGTATATACTTTGCATAGTGTCCAGTAGGGAACAGGGAGATGCTCCTATCCTGAAAGTGAGAAAGCCATGATAGAATCACTGAAATAAGCATTTGCCGAAGTCGCATAGCTTCCTGAAGACGAGCAAAGACACATTGTTGAGATGATAAGAAAGCAAATCGCTTTTGATGTGATACACTACTGGGGATCGTGCTTGCAGAAATGAGGAGAACTAATGATTGAGCGATTACAGCAAGTGCTTACGCGGATTGAACAGCTTCCCCCGGAAGTTCAAGAAGAGGCCGCAACACAGCTTGAGATGCTCGCTGAACCTTTTGAAGCGATACCCAACGCGAAGACGGACAGAACCCGAAGGAAGGGCAGAAACCTGGCGGGTGCATGGCGCGATTTAGCCTGGGATGACGAAGCGGAGGCCTTTGACCGCATGCGCCATGCGACTGAGCCAACGCCGCCCATTGAATTCTGAGGCGCTATCTGCTTGACAGTCCAGTCTTGACTGGCTATCTCAAAGGTCGGAAAGTCGTCACACTGGTGGAGCCATGGGTGGACCATAACCAGGCTGCTACCAGTCTTCTCGTTTATGGGGAAATCAGCGAATATAACCACAGCTTTCCGGAATTTGCTCGTCGTCAAACAGAGTTACGTGCGCTCTTGCAACAGGTATACCCCTATGGGCTGAACTACTTGATCCTTGAGCGGTACGCGGAACTCCGGCGTACACTGCGCCCACCCCATGGCTCTGGCCTCATCGGCGACATTGATACGCTGATTGCGGCTACGGCTCTTGTTTATGATCTGACTCTTGTCACGACTGATAGTGACTTTACTCGTGTTCCTCAGTTGGATGTGATGTTCCTCCCGCGTGATGTGCTTAAGGGGTGAACCGTTTCTCAATCACTGAGATATGTGCGTTAGAGTGGGGCTAAGTTCGTAAAGCAGTCAAGGGGTTGCTCAACTCCTATGAAGCATTAATAAGTTGAGCTTATTCTTCTATCAACTCATCAAACCAGGTTTTAAACTCTTGACAATCCCCCTCCTTGAGTGCTATTCTGTATTTGCAGTCTCATCGTGAGAGTGCTAGCAATCATCCTTGACAAACGAAGTATCATAACAGCAACCATTGATTGTGCGAGGACGTATCACTATATGATACCACTGAGCCAGCGCAAACAGGAGATCTTGCGAGCGCTCGTCGAAGAGTATATTCATAGCGCCATACCTGTGGCATCTGAAACGCTGGTGCGTAAATATCATCTCAATTTCAGTTCCGCTACTGTTCGCCACGAACTGGCGGGCCTGGAAGAGGCGCATTTGATCTACCAGCCGCATACCTCGGCGGGCCGTGTGCCTACCGATCTGGGCTACCGCTACTTTGTAGAATATCTCATGCAGGAATCAGCGCTTTCGCTCAACGAGCAGCGCCTCATCCGGCACCAGTTCTACCAGGTGCAAGATCAACTTGATCAATGGGTGCGCCTGACCGCCTCGGTAATGGCGCGATTGCTTCACAGCGCCGCTGTCATGACTTCGCCCCGCGCCAATGTGGGTTACCTCAAACACTTTGAAGTGTTGTCGGTGACGGATCTCGCTGCGCACCTCGTGCTGGTGCTGCGCGATGGAACCGTCAAGCAGCAGCGTTTGCTGCTGGAAGCTCCCATTGACCAGGAAGAGTTAAGCGTCCTGGCCGCGCACCTGAATAAACTCTTTCAAGAGAAAAACGCAATAGAGGTGGAGGCGCTGTTAGGCAAATTTGATTTCTTACCCATTGAGCGCCTGATTGCCACGACCATTGCGCGTATCCTTGAGCAGCACGGCGATCCTCTGGGCGACGTGTTCTATCGCGATGGGGTGGTCAACATCCTGGAACAGCCCGAATACAGCCGTATGGGGCCTGAGGAAGAGCGCAATGAGCGTGTGCGCAAGGTCATGGAAGTCCTCGAACAAAACCGTTTCTTGCCTGTCCTGGCATCACAGCTGCGCGCTACCGATGGTGTGCAGGTGATCATTGGCGGGGAGAATGAATGGGATGACATGCGCGATGTAAGCCTGGTAGTCGCACGCTATGGTCAGGAAGGCAAGATCGGTGGCCTGCTGGGAGTGATCGGTCCGACACGCATGCAGTATGGACGCGCCATCGCTGTTGTACGCTACATGACGCAGGTTATGAATGACCTGCTGGCTGAAATGTACGGTTTCAATGAATAACCCACAATACATACAACTAACAAACAAATAGGAGGCAACTGTGCCAAAAGTAATTGGAATTGACCTGGGAACAACAAACTCTTGTGTTGCCGTTATGGAAGGCGGAGAACCTGTCGTTATTCCGAACGCGGAAGGCGCTCGCACGACTCCATCCATCGTGGCAGTCAACAAATCCGGTGAGCGCCTGGTGGGAGAAGTCGCCAAGCGCCAGGCTGTGACCAATCCTGAAAATACCGTCTACTCCATCAAGCGTTTTATGGGTCGCAAGTATGAAGATCCAGAGGTAGATCGCGACCGGCGCCTGGTTCCCTATAAAGTGACGAAGGCTCCCAATGGCGATGCCTGGGTAGAGGTACAGGGCAAGCAGTACAGCCCGCCGGAAATCTCCGCTATGATCTTGCAGAAGCTCAAGACGGACGCGGAAGCGTACCTGGGCGAGCGAGTTGTGCAGGCGGTAATTACGGTGCCCGCCTACTTTAACGATGCCCAACGCCAGGCCACACGCGATGCCGGCAAGATCGCCGGACTCGACGTGCTGCGCATCATCAACGAGCCAACGGCTGCATCGCTGGCCTATGGACTTGATAAGAAAAAAGACGAGCGTATCGGCGTCTATGATCTTGGAGGCGGCACATTCGACATTTCCATTCTGGAATTGGGCGATGGCGTCTTCGAGGTGAAGAGTACCAACGGCGATACGCACCTGGGTGGTGACGACTTCGACCAGCGCATCATCAACTGGCTGGCTGACGAGTTCCGCCGTGAGAACGGCATCGATCTGCGACAGGATCGCATGGCCCTGCAGCGTCTGAAAGAGGCGTCAGAAAAGGCCAAGAAAGAGCTATCCAGTTCTATGCAGACCGAGGTCAACCTGCCCTTTATCACCGCCGATGCCAGTGGCCCCAAACACCTCAATATGGTACTGACCCGCTCCAAGCTGGAGCAGCTGGTGGAGGATCTGATCGAGAAATCACGCGGCCCTGTCATGAAGGCTCTTGCCGATGCAAGCGTTCGCCCCGGCGATATCCAGGAGGTCGTGCTGGTAGGTGGTCAGACCCGCATGCCAGCCGTCCAGACGCTGGTGCGCCGCATCTTTGATCGCGATCCTCATCGCGGGGTTAACCCCGATGAAGTGGTAGCGGTTGGCGCGGCAATCCAGGCAGGTGTGCTGACGGGCGATGTCAAGGACGTGTTGCTGCTCGACGTGACCCCGCTTTCGCTGGGTATCGAAACATTGGGCGGCGTCTCGACCAGGTTGATCGAGCGCAATACCACTATTCCGACGCAGAAGAGCCAGGTCTTCTCTACTGCCAGCGATAGCCAGCCGAGCGTAGAGATCAATGTGCTGCAAGGTGAGCGCGAGTTCGCCAAGGACAACCGTTCGCTGGGCAGTTTCATTCTGGACGGTATTCCACCTTCCCCGCGCGGCGTACCGCAGATCGAGGTTACGTTCGATATCGACGCCAACGGTATCGTCAATGTCTCAGCGCGCGACAAAGGCACGGGCCGCGAACAGAAGATTACCATCGTTGCTTCAAGCGGCCTCTCCAAAGATCAAATTGAACGCATGGTGCGCGACGCGGAGGCGCATGCAGCCGAGGACAAACAGCGCAAGGAAGAGGTCGAGGAGCGCAACCTGGCCGATAGCGCGGCATACCGGGCCGAGAAGAGCATCAATGAACTGGGTGACAAGATCACACCGGAGCAGAAGAGCGAACTGGAGTCCAAGATTGCCGATATCCGTGCCGCGCTTTCAACCGACGACGTAGCGCGCATTAAATCGGCACGCGAGTCCCTGGAGCAGTCGTTCCATAAGATCAGCGAGTCCATCTATCGTTCAGCCGGTGCTTCCGGTGACGGTGGGCCTGACTATGGTGCGGGTACGGAACAAGGCCCAACCGATCAGGCCGGTCCCCAGGACGACACCATCGAAGGCGAATATAAAGAGATGTAATCCGTAGGGT
>Ga0137377_10005595_pt1 | contig 10079 bp, 5 predicted proteins | sample SagtaG_22_FD_104815 | JGI IMG/M metagenome (GOLD analysis project Ga0137377, IMG submission 104815) | Vadose zone soil microbial communities from Sagehorn Ranch, Mendocino, California, USA - Sage2_L_40_16 metaG | ecosystem: Environmental > Terrestrial > Soil > Vadose zone | place: USA... | reverse complement strand
ATCAGTATCGCCAAAAAAGATCATCAAAAAAATCCCTTTTCTGTTGGTCCGCCACTATCTATCCCTTCGAACAAGATTTCTCCGTAGAGCAGGAGTATGTGGAAATCGGCGATATCTTTCGGCAGACGCTGGTTCTCTGTCATGCTCCTCATGTCGACCCGCCCTATCCCTGGCAGGCTCAACAGGGTTTGTTGAGCCTGTCTTAGCGTATACCCCGCTATGCGCTTCTTGATCTTTTCCAGCTCGTCCTGGCTGAACCGGTACGCCCAGATTCCTACGACGTGTACTGCTAGCGTGGCGATCTCCCGCTTGTTGTCAACAAGCGCTGAACGTACAACCTGCACTTGAATCGCTCCGACGAGACGGTAGTGGGTACCCAACAGGCTTGCAGCTTGTTGCGTGAACACCTGAGTTGCTTCATCCCGCAAGGCTGCGCTCTCATAGGCAACAGCCCTACATTGTTCCGCAACAGTCACCGTGACTGCAACTGCTTCAGCGCCTGGCTGGTGATCAGAGGTCACCTCGGGTTTGCAAGCCGGGGTGACGAGCGCTTCACCGCTGGAGAGCTGGGCCGCGAGCGCAGCCCGTTCGCTTTGGATGAGGGTTGTTGCCAGGTCGGAGGCCACGTGGTCTCTATCTGCCCGCGTGACGACACGATAATCCCGCTCACGTTGTCCACCCTGGAACGCAACCGTATTCTGTGCCAGCACCGAGGGCAAACAACAAGCTTCGTTAATGTCGCGCACGCGGATGTTTCCCTGCGGGCCGGTCCGCGCCACATGGGCAGATACCGTGATCTGTCCGTAGGTGGGCGGTGAGGTTGCGAGCGCTGCGGGGATCACGGCCACTTGATCGGTGACTACTTGTACGCCGTCGCTGCCTGTCAGGATCGTCCCTGCTGCAACCGTTTGGGAGGTAAACAGGCCATTGTAAAAGGTGATCGTGCCCCTGGCAGCTTCAGCGTCCTGGTGGCCTTTGCCGGTAGCAGGGGCGGTTCTGGTTTGGCTGAGGGTGAGAAGCGGGAGCTGTCTGCCCGCGATTTGCCCCTCAGTAAGGTTTCCTGGGACTGCTGCGATCGTCGCTGTTGTGCTCAGGTCCCGTGCAAGAGGGACAAGCATGATGGTTGGGATCGGGGCCATCAACGCAAGCAGCACCTCAAATGCGATACAGACCAGTAGCAGCAAGACACTCGCACCGGCGCCGAGCAAGTGAAGCGCTGTGCGTCTCCGGTCTTGCGCAGCCGCGAAGCAAGCGGCATCGCCAGCGTCAAGCGAGGGCAACGGCTCGTCTACGGGTGCGGTCAGGGTACCCTCTACCACCTGCTCATCGGGCGGTTCTTCTTCCTCTCCCTCTCGCACAACGTACACGTGGATGGTCTCAGTTGGTTCAGGTTCAGGCTCGGTAAGCAGCGGTTCTGTCTCCTCATCGGGCGAGAGGCGTTCTTCCTGGTTTGCTTTGCTCCGATCGAGGCTTTGCAGGACACGGTTGATCTCATCTTCCAACATGCGTTTTTCCCTCAGGCTACGCTCCTCTCGATCTGCTTAGAGGCAGGCTCACCCCTCCTGTTTCTTGTTGCTGTGGAGCGCACCTTACAAGGTCACCTGCTCTCCTGGCCTGGCGGGTCTGAATTGTCCGTGATCGTTGATCATCACGAAGGTTTGATCTTGCACGTGTACCAACATGTCAGGCAACCCATCACCGTTCACATCTTTGAAACTCAAGGTCACCGCAGTGAGATCCTGCCCGTCTCCCAACAGGGGCGGCCCTGTATAGATTTTGGCTTTGGAGGGATCTCCTCCTGGCAGCTCGATAATGACCACGTGCCGGTTCAGGTTGAGGGCGAGAAAATGGCTCGGATTGGTTGAGCCGTCGTTGTGTCCCACGATAGCGTCCGTCTGGTAGGTGCGAGGCCGTCCGTAGTGCCAGTCATCCTGAGTCTGGCTCCACCAGTGGAGTAGCATGCTCCCCAGGGCCCACAGGGCGAGCATTACCAGCATCCCAATGCCGAAGATGAGCATCCAGTGTACACGGCTTCGTGCTCGCGGTTCCTCGCTGTAGGCTGCTTGGCGTGGCTGGTGTGTTGGTGGTGGCATCTGTGGTGGTGCCTGTCTGACAGGTGGCGGGCCTTGATGAAAGATATATTTGCGGTTGCCCTGCGTGTACTCCCAGGTCGTTTGATCAGCAGGCATGGTATACCGCCTGGTACTCGTTGGCAGGCGAGCAGGCCACACATCGTCATATTCCTCTTCGTTCGCTATCTCCTCGTCTGTATTGATCTGTTGCTGTCTGGGCTGGCGGGAGCCTTGACCTCGCCCCGCCCGGTAGCCTTGCTGCTGCAGTCTTCGCAGGCGTTCCTGCTCTGCTGCAAGTTGGCGGCGTGGCAGCATCGGCTGGCCTTGCCCCGTTTGCAGGGATGCTGGATAGCCAGATTGCTCTCTCGCACTCATGCTCGCTGCTCCTCTCGGTTAGTGAATGGGACCGTATCCACACGTATTGGGCATCGTGAGCCATGGGAATACTCCCTTCAACAAGGGTCGGCAGGCTGTACTTTGTAGATAGCAGCTCAACCTACTCCCAAGCTCACTAGACAGTCTTTCCTGCGATCGTGAGCTTCGCCTCGTCAGGGGTCAATAAGCCTTCGTCGACTGCGTGAGCGACTTCAGCAATCAACTCGGGGTCTTCGTGACAGCCGCAGCTATCGCTGTAACAGAACGGATTGCTTGATGTGTGGATGAGCGACCCCTGACTCACGGGGATCATAGGAATACATCTTCTTGCATCATCCTCACTACGCATGGTGTCCTCTGCCTTTCTTGACACTGGGGATTCTCACGTGCCTCAATCTGCGATTGAGAACCCAGGAAACGTTCTTCACTGAGGTTTGGTGGTTTCTCACGTTGCTGGCCTACCCCTTCAGAGGCGCTATGCCAGCTGTTGCATCACCTCCTTTTGTTCGAGAGCCAACTCGGAATGATCCAGGTCGGTTCGTGCTGATCTCCTTGTGTAGGAGTGTAACCGAACCTGGGGATTCTTTGCCGGCACACTTGAGCCAAAACACTGGCACATCGATGTGCCATATACCAATAGTTCTGAATGCGCTGCCGCAGAGAAAGAAAAGTCCCCACTGAACCGTAAGTCAGTGGGGACCTGATATTTCCTATTCTATTTATTTCTCCTCATCCTCATCCTCATCCTCATTCTCATCCTCATCGCCTTCGCCGTCGCCGTTTTCTGTAGGCATAACTCTGCTCCTTGTTTCTTTACAAGACTAAATCCTGCACTATTCTACTCTCTGTAATGCGCATTGTGCGCCCAGTCAGTGTTGCTCCTGCACCTCCTTTCCCGTGAGGAGAGCGTGTTCGTCTCTTACTCAGTCATGCTGATCACCAGACAACTCAAACGAGAGAATATAGGAGGCCAGGGCGGGATCATGTGCCAGCCACCGAGGAGGGGAGGGCGGTTTGACTATTCCCAGCTCCTCCATGTCAGGCAGTTGCTCTAGGCCCACGACTCCAACCATCAGCCGATCGCGCACTGTGTCGTCCCGCCGGATGCTCTCTGAGAGCATCTGCTCCCCGCGCATATAGAGCGCATCTTTCACGTAGGCGACTCCCGCCACCGTTAAGTCCGGGACGCCGCGGAACGTGCGCAGGCAGCGGATTCGCGCCAGTTCGCGAGCCTTGCTCCGTGTTCTCTGCTCGTCTTTATCGAGATTGTTGAGCCGCCGGAACAGGAAAAGAAATGGCTCAAGGAACGCATACAAGCGAGAAAAAGTGAAAGGGAGGCTCGCAACACCAGTCGCCAGGCCCGTGGCGAGGGTCCCGAAGAGACTCGCTGTACTGATCTCATCAATTGCTTTACCCTGCAGCCGGGCAGTTTCCCGGTCATTGTAGAGTGCCAGCCCCTCCTCGGTCGCCATAAATCCACGCGTCCCAGTCGCCAGCAAGTTCAGGCGCGATTGCTCCCCGGCCGCTGCGCGGAAGACATGGCTCTCGATCTCATGGGAAAGCAGGGTGCGCACGCGCTCGACTGAGATCTGTTTTTCGGGCAGAATGACGCACTGCGTGAGTTGCTCGATACGCGTATCGTTCGCCGTTCGGTCGATCACGGTATGCCAGCCAGCAAATCCGTACTTGTGCATCACATCATCGAAAAATCTCTTCACCGTCTGCGGGGCGATCATACGCGGCTTCGTGGCTGCCTTTGCTTTTCCATCTTGGGATGCACGGGTGCCAGGCGTTGTCTCCAAGACGTCGCGGGGGGCCTGCATATCCCGCAGGAGCTGCTGGACGCGTTCACTCGCCTCAATGGTATCTGGCCGCTGCAACCCCTCGGAGATCAACCGGGCGACGTGAGACAATGCGCCTGGCATCTCCTCGCAGGATGGCTCGGCGTGAATGCGGCGGTTCTGCTGCCAGAAAGTCTCGACATCGCCTGTGTGGCTGGCCTGGATCATCTGGAGATAGGCCAGGTGCTCGTCGATCACATCGAGGTAGAGGCGTCGGACAATCGCGTTGGGTTCCTGCTGCACAACCTCCTGTGCCAGTTGACGCAATCCTTCTGTCCTGCACATCACATCCTCAATGGGGATGGCTGGGTAGTGAAAGTGTGGCTCGCGGAGCTGTTCTAGTGCAGTTTCAACCTCGCGGTTGCGGGACTGGGCGAGGATAGCTTCCATGCGTTTGCGCTGCTCTTCCGATCCTGCTGTGCCTTGCAAGCGCATCCATTCCTCTCGCTCTTCGTCAGTAAAGGGGCCTGCGTGCGAGAGCCACTGGAAAGGATCGTAGCGGACGATTTCACGGTAACGGGCGGCCCAGCGCCAATCAAGGTGTCCATCTGAAGAAGACTCTCGCCAGGTCTGTAACTCGGCAAGTCCTTCTCGCGCCTGTGTCCGGTGAGATCGACGGTCATCGCCGATGTGTGTGTGCGCTTCCTGGAACAATGTCTCTGCCTCGTCTCTTCTACCGACACGTAGGTAGAGGCTCGCCCGCTCGACGAGATAGACCCACATATCGTCCTGTAACACACTATTGCCCGTTGCTGCTTGGCGGATATCGTCGACAGCGAGCTGATCGAAAAGGAGCGCCTCCTGGAAGCGACCCAGCGCGGCCAGGCACTGAGCCTTCTCACTATACGAGGTGGCGAGCGAGCCAGGCTCAACGTAGCCATCCAACTTGAGCGTGAGGCCCTGCTCGATCATCTCTAGCGCCTCTTGAACCTGCCCGTCTTTGCGCAAGTAGTATCCGAGGTCGTTGAGTTGCCTGGCCCGGCGGTACTTGAGCGTGCTTCGTTTCGCCGGTGGCGCCTGGAACTCACACTCCTGCCAGAGCGCAATGCATTGCCGGTATACGCCAATGGCCTGTTCACGCAAGGTGCGTGCTTCCTCTTGTCGCCCCTGCTCCTGGGCATACTCGCTCCAGGTACCGAGCAACAACGCCTTCCGGCCGAGCAGGGAGGCAAATTGCTGGGGATGCGTCTGCTCGAGGTCCTTCAGGCGCTCAAAGGTTTCAGAGAGCAGGCGCTCCGCCTCGGAAAAGCGCAGTTCGCTCATGTGAGCCAGCATGAGGTAATGCACCAGGTGCAATTTTGTCGGGACCTGCAGACATATGCGTTGGTCGAGCAAGGCATTGTAGATATGTTGGTATGCACTGGCGCGGTCCTGCAAGGTGATTTTCTGCTCCAGGAACGGCGCGAGCTGGTAGTGCAAGAGTAGGCCGCCACATTCCTGCTCAGGCGTGGAACGCCAGCGCTCACGCTCCATCACGTCATGCGCCAGGCGAGCCAGGCGACGAACATGGCCGAAGCGGGCAAGCAACCAGTAATAGCGCCGCAGTCGCTCGGCCGCCTCAAGCAACTGGCAGCGCTTGAGCGAAAAAGCAATCAGTTCCGCGACGACCGCACCTTTCTCCTGGTCACTCTGAATCCCCTGCTTGAGCCAATGTTTGTAAGTGGCCGCGACGATTTCCTCAACGGCCTGGACGCGGCCTCCAGTTTCCAGGCGGTGCAGCATAGCTTCAGCTACCAATGGCAGGAGCTGTGCGCGCCGCGCGTAGATCTTCGTGTCGATATCGACCAGGGAGGTGTGTTGAAGTTCGACGAACGACTCCTCTATCTGAGGGAAGAGTTTTTCGAGCGGAGCAAATGGCAGTGGTACGGGCGAGAGCGTCAAGGTCTCTAGGAGCGCCTGCGCTTGCCCAGAGAGATGCGTGTTCAATACCTCTTGCAGCATACGCTGAGCCTCGAAATCCGCTTCGCTTGCAAACAAATGCGGTTCCTCCAAAAGGCGTTCAAGCAGTCTTGCGTGTACAGCGGTTCGTTCGTCAAGTGAGAGGGACGGAGGAATCCCGTCAGGAGCAAGCCTTTGCTCTTTAGAAGGCTGATATGCTCGACACAACGTGGAAGCCCGCAGTTCGATTAACCAGGGGTTGCCACCACACCTGAGACTCGCCTTGCGTAAGAGCGATTCGGGAACGCCGTCAAACCCAAGATGCTTCCACATGGCTGCCCCTGCTTCAGGAGCAAGTGGCGGCAAGGTGGTTTCCTCGAGAAAGATGCGATCCCGACCTTTCCACACTGGCCATGCACGCGTTGCAAGCACCAGGCTGGCCTCGTGTTGATAATGGAGGAAGTCGGCGAGGAATTTTTGCCAACCGGGAGACATTTGGCCGCGTTCATCGAGGATCACTTCTCCATTGTCAAGGAAAATGATCGTGCGCTTTTTGGACAGAGCAAGCTGCTGGAAGCAGCGTTCGATCCGCTCCGGCAGCGGAGAAGGTATTTCCGCTTCTGACATCTGTACGCCAAGATGCACCATGATCGACGCCAGGAATTGATCGAGTTGCTCTTCATGCGTTATGCCAGAGGGCGAGGGGCAGGCAAAGAAGATGAACTGGTAGTCGCCGCTCTCCTCGAGGGAGCGGCGCAGGAGATTCAATGCACTGGATTTACCCGCTCCCAGGGTTGCCTGTATCACCACCAACTTTTTGGGAAGGGGACCGTGCAAATATGCTCGCATTTCCTGGATCCAGCCGTCCCGTCCAACCAGGTGTCGCTGGTCTTCTTGAAGCGGGGATAAGGACTGCGAAGTTGATGATATGGCGGTACCATAATCGTTTGTCGAAAAGAGCGGCATCTGGTCAAATTCTGCCAGAGTAGTATGCAGCGATCGCCACTGTTGTTCTGTGGGATGAGTAGCCCCTTTGCGCAGAGACCTGCTCTCAATTTTGAGGCGTGCAAGCGCGAGGAACTGATTGCGTTCAGCAACGCTAAAATGAACACCCGAAATAACCAGTGCCTGGTAGAGAGGAAGCAGTTCCTCAAATAGGGGAGTACGTTTGCGCTCCCCAACCAGGTGGGAATAGGTGAAACGATCCCAACCTTTGAGGTATTGGGGGAAGAGAGCAGCTATCTCCTGAATTTGAATACGGCTTCGTCGACGTATGCGTTCGATGAATGCGCCGAAATCTTCTTCATCTACTGGCGAGAAAAAACCTGTCGTATGCTCCTGCTGAACTCGATGAATTGCCATTCGGACCACGAGCCATCCTTAGCGGAGTCGGCCGGCACCTTTCGTATTATGCAACAATCCGCAGTACATAAAAAAAACGCTCATTTCTCATGCTATACGAAGTATACACAGTTTGTCAATGGAACGCCAGCTTTCGGGTGTATGAAAAAGTTCCCCGCCTTTCTTCGTGTAGTATGTGTGAAGCGACTCCATAGATGCCTGTCCGTAATTGCTGTGTCTTTGCTGTTGGGAAAGGCAAAAAATACATGCCCACAGTGCATGCGCTCGAAGTACTACAGAGAGCTGATAAATCGATGACTGCCAGGCATCCCTGGTGGCGTCTACTCGTGCTTTGTCTGCTCTTGCTGCTCTCGGTCGTCATCTATCTCCTGCTCATCGGTGCAGTGCCGCAGAGCGATGAGCATATAGCACCATTTTTACATGTCTGGATGATCAGTTTCCTCCCCTATTTTGCAGCCTGCGCTTTCGTGCTGGCCACGAAACCAGTTCCGGGCCGCTGGCACTGGGTCGAAGTGAGTATGATTTTGTTGGGAGCACTCATGCTACGTGCGATGCTCCTTCCGCTTCCTCCTGTCCTGTCGCGTGACTCATGGCGTTATCTCTGGGATGCCCGGGTCACGCTGCATGGCTTCAGTCCCTATGTGTATGCACCCCTGGATAAAGCCCTGCGGCCTTTGCTCGATAACGTGCTCATTCCCAATAGCCGTTTTCGCACAGTTCCCACGATCTATCCCCCTGGTGCGCAGGGTATCTTTTTACTGAGTTATGTGCTTGCTCCGGCCAACTTATTTTTCCTCAAGGGGATATTTCTTGTCTTTGACATGGTCACCTGCATGGCGCTTGTCGTCCTGCTCGGGCGCAAGGGTTTCGATCAGCGCCGTGCCATTCTCTATGCCTGGTGCCCGTTGCCCATCGTCGAATTTGCCATCCAGGGGCATGTTGATGTAATCACCTTGACGTTTACTATCCTTGCGATACTCTCCGCCGCCGATACCAGTGTACGTGGACGTGTGCTGACCGGCTTTTTCATCGGCTTCGCTACGCTCACCAAGATTTACCCGATTCTCCTGCTTGCTGTAATCCTGCCTGCCTTGCCTGTCAGTGAACGCAGCGTAAATGACAGGGGCATGGCCCTCCTTCGCAAGATGATGCGCCGTAACGCTCCCTTGCTCATCACCTGTTTTGCAACGATCCTCCTCGGCTACCTGCCCTACCTCATCCTGGGACATGGGCAGGCGTTCGGTTATTTTGCCACGTATGCCAGCGAACAGGGCCAGAATGCAGGGGTGACGCAGCAAATTGTTCACTGGCTGGGCAATCAACTGCATCTGCCTATCATAACGACGATTACGCTAGAACACATCCTTGATCTGCTGCTCGTAGGTGCTGTATTTCTCGCCATCTTTGTACTTCGCGCGCGCAATTGCCTCAGTATGGAAGCTGCTGTACTGTTGCTGTTCGGTGTTGTACTCTCTATCTCGTCCCATGTGTTCCCCTGGTATACCACTACCTTATTGCTCTGGGTGCCTGTGTTGGTTAGCCCACTATGGACTCGCGTGGGACCAAGCGGCAGGAGCCTGGCAATCATGGCAGTCTGGTACTTCACCACCACTTGCCTGCTGGGCTACCTCTTTAATTCCGGGCCCAGTAATCCCTCGCCCGATTGGACTCTCTATTACAGGCTGATCTATACGCCTGTCATGATAGCGCTGGGTGTGGCAGCGATCATAGGAGTTGTGAACCATCTCAGGACTCAGAAAGGACAATCTATCTAGTAGCTCCAGTTGAGGCCACATTGCGAGCAGTGCCTGGCGGGATGATCGCTCTCGAAAGCCCGGCGAAATGCCTCATACCGCTCACCGTGCCAGATAGCCTGCATTGGTTCCTGGAAGACGTTCCCCAGCACCCGTTCCTCTTGATACTCCCTGGCGCTCGTATGCCCAAAGGGCGCAAAGCAACACGAGAGCACATTCCCACTCGATGTAATGTAGGTCAGCGTATAAGGACGCTGGCAACCAGACCATGGCCGATCACCAAAATCCCGTAGCAAGCTCTCCAGGGGCGTGGCAGAGCCTGCCGCACTGAAGGCGATCCCTCGTTCCTTACACATCTGCTCGCACCGGCGTACGAGTTCCAGCTCTTCACGTGTGGAGCGACGAAACAGCGCCTGTTTCGAATGCGCCAGCCCTCGCTCGAAGTAGACAAGCCGCTGCAAGTAGACCTCGCGTATCCCATACTCATATGCCAGGTCGATGAGCGCAGGCAGTTCGTGCAGATTCTCTTTCATCGCGGTGAACCAGAGGGAGACGGTCGGTTTATTGGCCCGCTGTTCCTGCTGCATGGCAACGAAGGCACGAATGTTGCGCAAGATCTTGTCAAAGGCGTCCACACCGCGCACGCGGGCATAGGTCTCGCGGTTTGCGCCGTCCATTGAGAGACGGTATTCATCCAGCCCGGCCTCGATCAGTTCCTGGCCCCGTTTCGCATTGAGCAGGATACCGTTGGAGTTAAACAGCACGTAGGTGCCTCTCTCCTTGCGATAACGACGCCT
>Ga0137377_10005594_pt1 | contig 10080 bp, 12 predicted proteins | sample SagtaG_22_FD_104815 | JGI IMG/M metagenome (GOLD analysis project Ga0137377, IMG submission 104815) | Vadose zone soil microbial communities from Sagehorn Ranch, Mendocino, California, USA - Sage2_L_40_16 metaG | ecosystem: Environmental > Terrestrial > Soil > Vadose zone | place: USA... | reverse complement strand
CTGGCTCAACACCCTCGACCATTCTCGATGGTGCGCACTCCTTCCAGGCCGATCTCATTGTGCTGTGCAGTCATGGCTACACGGGCATGACGCGCTGGGTCCTGGGCAGTGTCGCGGAGAAAGTGGCACGTCATGCCCGTGTGCCCGTGCTCATCCTGCGCGAGGGTGGACCTCTCCCTGCTGGCCCTCATCCAGATGCCGCACGCCCTCTACGCGCCCTGGTCGCACTCGACGGTTCTGCCCACGCCAAGGCGGCCCTGGAGCCTGCTGCTTCCCTGATCGCCGCGCTCGCGGCCCCCGCATCAGGAGCGCTGCACCTGGTACGGGTGGTCCCACCAGTGACGGCTGAGCGTGGAGCACAAGACGGCGATGCGCGCTCAAGCAGCGAGCAAGTCCTGCACAAGGCGAAACGCTACCTGAGTGCGACGGTCGAGCATCTGCATGAAGGCCTGACGGCGCCCAGCGTGGCAGACCTCGACCTTGTCATTACCTGGTCAGTAGCAATGGATACGGATGTGGCGTGTTCCATCATCAGGCTGGCGGAGAACGGGGAAGATGCACAGGGGACAGGCGTGTTCGGTGGCTGCGACGTGATCGCCATGGCGACGCATGGCTATAGCGGGCTGCAACACTGGGCCATGGGCAGTCTCACCCAACGGGTCCTGGGCGCTACCAAGTTGCCGCTGCTGGTCGTCCGCCCACCAGAAATGATGGACACAAGCCATGTCCACTGGGATCAGACGACGATAGCCACGATACAGGGGTAAAGCGAACTTGCGGTAGTGGAGATCGCGGAGAGGTGAACTGGAAATGAGACAAAAGGAGGTGCCCTATGAGAAGGGTGCTGCTCGATACAGCCTTACAAGAATTGGATGCCCAGGTGATACAATTGGGTTCTCTGGTAGAACATGCCCTGGTCAGGGCTCTGGAAGCGTTGGAAACGCGTGATCAAGACATGGCAGGCGCAGTGGTCCGAGCCGATACGACGATCGATGACTTGCATCTCGCTATCGAGGAGCACGCATTGCGTATCTTGATGCTGCAACAGCCACTTGGCGGGCGAGATTTACGCTACCTCACTACGGTCCCACCAATCGCGATAGATCTTGAACGCATTGGGGATGAGGCCGAAGAGATGGCGCAGGATGTCCTGCGTATGATGCCTTTATGTACGAATCCCTTGCGTAGAACGCCTGCCGAGGACAATCTCACAGGAGATCAATTCGCTGAGGCATCCATTCTGCAGAAGATGCTCGATGTAGGCAAGCAGGTGCGATCGCTGCTGGAGAGGACGATGAAGGCTTTCGCAGACCGCGATGCTGGGATGGCACGATTGATTTGGGATGAGGAGAAGGTGATGGAGAGACGTCACTACCTTATCCATCGTGATTTGATGACCATGCTAGAAAGGAGCTATGCTATGCCTGCTCTCGAACATGATCCCTCCATGGTGCAACGCATGACGTATCTGCTGTGGATCGCCCATACCTTGAAGCGTGTCGCAGCTCATTGTACGAACATCTGCGAACGCGTCGTCTTCATGGTGGAAGGGGAGACCGAGATGCATCCCATGTGGGAAGGATAGCAGGACTATCATAGTGCTGGGCCACCTCCAGCCCCTTGCCCGGTATTGACGGTCCGGTTTCAACGGATGATGACCCAGTCCGCTACCTGCTCTGGGTCATTTCATGCGCGAATGCAGCCACCCCAGTGCCAGGCGAAGAGCAAGTCGCGGCTGAAAGCGTCCAGCCTAATCGAATCCCCTCCAATCACCCCTGGTACAGGTTAATCGAACCCGTGTTGGTTTTCAAGCTGATCGTCGCCTGTGGAGCGCTTCCCACATCACTATGGGCATCCGCGCCAACAAACTGGCGATGCTGTACCAGCACTGCCGGGAAGTTGGTGTTGATAGTGCCGGTATCGGTTGACGCATCCAGGTGGAAAACACTCTCGCCCGGGAGGGTCACATTGACCGAACCGGTGTTCGTTTCAAAGCGATACGTCCCACTCCGGGCAGTAGAGCCATTGAAGGTGATCGAGCCAGTATTGGTGATGAGCTCGCTCTTTCCGCTTACCGTCCCATCACTTGCTTGAATTGATCCGGTATTACTCGAAAGTATCATCTGTCCGCTTACTCCGCTGATATCGATGGTGCCGGTGTTCGTCTTGAGTTGGAGGACAGCAGCGCTGGGGGCCGTGATCTCAAAATCCACACTCGTTGACCCGTAGAGGCTGGCATTGGTCAGCCTATCTACGTTAACAGTGACAGTATTGCCTTCTCTGTCCTGCATGTAGTTCACCTTGACGTCGTTCAGATTCGCGCCAGGGCCGCTGTGCTTGGTGGCCTGGATGGTCACTTCGTTGCCGGAACCAGCGCGCATATGCATTGAACCCGTATCGTTATTCAGCACGAGTGTCGGGTTGGCAGACACTGAGAAGTGCTGCGTCTCGGTGACGCTGTTGCTGTACCCTGCAGAGTTGTATCCCAGGATGCTCACCATGAAAAACGCTCCACCGGTGAGCAACACGAACACGAGCAAGAGCGTCAGGACGATCCAGGGCCACCGGCTCCGCCTGCGTGGAGAGGGTGGTCCAAACTGCCCTCCGCTCGCCCATTGCGGTCCAACTCCTGGGGTGTAAGCCGGCCATGCATGAGGCTGCGTAAATGGGATGAAAGTCGGGGGCGTAGTTGGTCTGCCACGCTCATACGGCTGTGGAGCGGTTGCCCAAGGCGGATGCGCCTCCTGTTTGCGCGCCTCACCACCTAACTGCCGCTCTTCGGACCACGGTTGATCTTGCTCTTTGACAGGTATCTCTTGATCGCTCATTTGCTTGCTCCTTGCCCAGGCCTGCTCGCATCACCACGCGAGCAGGCCTGGGCGATGCGCTTAACTTTTGACGTTAAACAGCATATAGTTGAACAGGACGTTGATCAGCACCATGACCAGTCCGATCACCCCGATCCCAATCAAGGCTGCCGTAATTCCCCCTCCCAGCGTGGTCACTGCTCCAAGTACAATGGCCGTCAGTGGGATCAGTAGCGCAATCGAGACAATCGCCAGCGCCAGGCTCATCCCAAACGCCTTGTCGCGTGATTTTGCAGGCTCAACTGTGCGCAAGTGGTACAGGATTTCCGGCATCAGCCGGGGCATGAGCCGCTGTGCAAGCGTTTCAATGAACTGCTCATTATACTCAGGACCTGCTTGCACCTGCGCAACTGGTGGCGGTGGCATTGGGGGCCTGTTCTCAATCGGTGGTGTCGTATAGGGTATTTGCTGTGATGACATTGTCATTCCCTCCTCTTGTTCTACTCATAGTCTTACGGTGGACATTTTCCATTCCACACCACGAGCATAGAACATGCGTATCACGTCGCATTCACGAAATAGGGTTCTATTTACACAACGCCATCACAGTTGACGTGAGCGGCTTATGCTCTCCGAGATACCTGGCTGGCAGCTGTGATCGTCTTGTGAAGGTTCAGCGACCTTTTGTGAGTCCCTGGTGAGCCCACTGGTTTATCCTTGATGAAGGTGAGGTGAGTCCAAGGCCAGTAGGAGAAAGGAGTACAGAGAACATGATGCCCACTATGATGCTTGGCATGGATGCATATACTCTCTTGTGGGTGGCTATAGGCGTCCTGTTATGCCTGATCCTCATGGTCACATGCATGAGGCTATTCGTGCCTCGGCTGAAGCCTCGAAGGACGCAGCTGATGCCTTTTGCATCGCAGCCAAAGGATGCCTATGAAGCATATCAGCAAGAATATCAAGCGCAAGATCTGGAACATGCTGAGATGCCATCCGAGTCGTTAGCGCAGGAAAGATAAGGAAGGGACAAATGATGAACACGCTGATCATTTATGATTCGACGTTTGGGAATACTGAACAGCTTGCGCGTGCAATGGCCAGCAGATTGGGAGACTACGGAATGGTCATACTCTTCCGAGTACCCGAAGCTGGTGCGCTTGAGATAAAAGATGCAGATGTCCTGATCATAGGTGGCCCGACGCAGCGCCACGGACTTAGTCCGGCTATGCGGGCTTTTCTCGAACGCATGTCCCGCCGGAGCATGCATGGGCTGGGAGCGGCTGCTTTCGATACGCGCTACCACATGTCCGCCTGGAAATCCGGCTCAGCCGCCTCCAGGATCGCCAGTATACTCAAGAGGGCCGGAGCCTCGCTCGTCTTGTCGCCCGAGAGCTTTTTTGTCGCGGAGAGAGAAGGTCCCCTAGAGGAAGGAGAACTCGAGCATGCAGCACAGTGGGCTGAGCAGGTCTTTGAGCAGTTTGAAGCGAGCAGAAGCATTCAGAAAGGTCAAGCGGAGTTCGTTAGCGCAGAGGAGAGCTGACATGTTCAGGAACATGTTACTGGCTGTCACAGGGATAGTAGCCGCAGGGGTTGGCACCCTCTCTGTTCTCACCCTCCCACTGCTACGCCGTCTTCCAAAACAACGCCGAGTTTCGATGGATGGCGTCACAAGTATCGAGGATGCGGTAGAAGCATGCCGGCGAACACACCTGCAAGGCGGGGACCTTGTGGCCTTTGCGCAGACCCTCGTCGCCAGAAAATTCACCTACTCTCGTCTCAACACGTGGGATACGCCTTCCAGGGCATTTGAACGAGGCATGGGGTACTGCGAGCAACAGGCGCTGGCGCTGAAAAAAATCTATAACAGGCTAGGTATCAAGTCAAGGGCAGTGTTTGCCTTCCGGTGCAAATTTCCCGGCAAAGAGGTCGATGGCATGCCATTGCCTGGAGGAGTCAGTGGGCATGCCTGGCTGAGAGTCAGGATCGGAGACGAAGAATGCGATGTCTGTCCCGGTTCTGTCAAGAATACGCCTGGCGTGACGCATTTCGAGATGCGTTCGAAGGTGCGAACCTGGCAGCCATGGATGCGTCCGTTGACGCACCTGGGATCGTCAATTGAGAATATTAGACGGGATATGGTGGCGAGGCGCAGCGTGAAAAGGGATGCGAGGAGGTTGAGCGCTTCTTGCAGGTAGACTGGAAATACAACTATTTGTTACGCCTTTGTGAGGAGAAGACGCGGGCTCGAGAGAACGTCGTGATGTCATAGGTATATTCTAGGGGCATGGAAAGAGAAGAATAAGAGCGGCCTCAAGTGCTAAGCGTTTGGAGATACATGCTCAGGAGCATGGAGATGCCGTAATCAGTACAGAACAGGAGGGTAGCCCCATGCTGGGAAATGAATTTCGTCAACCCCTTTCTATTGATTTTGCTCCTCGTGGCCGTGTGTGCGAATGGTGCGGGCAACCTGCCGTGCTACAGATAACTGTTGCCAGCGCAATATATGACGATGAGCCTGAATGCTTTTGCCGTTGTGGCCAGGAATTTGCTCGCGCCGTTGCAGATTCTCTCGACAGGACAATTACAGAAGGTGTGGATACGTATGCATGATTGCGCCCTTTGAAACGGCTGATTACCGTTGACAGAAATGCGGCCCCTTTTTCCGTTCCTTTATCGCTCAGAGGCTTAATCCCCCTAACTCATAAACAGACAGAGGAGAAGAAGGTGCAATGCTGTGGTTCATCGCTCCTCCTCGCTCTCCTCACCTGTTGGGGATCACTCCGTCTAAATCAGTTAGCGAGGGCTTGCCTTTCTGCGCTCGCTTCAGGACTGACGACTCTCCTCTGGGGATCAGCAACAGCGCGAATGAATTTCTCCCCACACACGTGACAAAAGAAGCCTCCTTCGTTGTGATATTTCCCGCCAATCGCTGTCAATTGTTGCACGGCAGGTTCGCCGCACCATTCGCAAAGGCTCCCCTCAGGGGCAAAGTCAATCGAGACCGGCAGGCCGAATTCATTGTTCGACATGAGATGCTTTCCTCCTTCGTGTTCAGTATTCCATTTGCATGCCTTTTCAATGATATGGCTCAGACATCACCGTTCCCTCACAAAAATGCCTTGCCTTCTTACGCCATCGTCACAGTCGGTCAACCCTAGACGATCCCCTTGGGGGGTAGAACGATGCAGATTGAGACTAACCCGTGATCATCGTATCCGTTGCTGTGACGATGTGGTGACATCGCGATTGTATGCTTCTTATGAGATAGGCGGGGAGCTTTGCTCGATGATGAGCCCTGTCTTGTGATAGCTTTCCCATCTCGTCCGAGTGGAGAGAGCGCGTTCCATGTGTGGCTCTCTCTGGACGATGTAGAGATGAGCTTAGCCTCGACCTCCAGGGGAGTTGGTATCCTCTAGCAGGTACGGGGTCGAAGGGAAGAAGTAGAAACCATACCTGAGCCAGCGTGACCCGAACGCAATGGAAAGGAGTAACACAATGTTCAAGCGGATTATCGTGCCTCTCGATGGATCAGCACGTGCAGAACGTGCCATCCCTGTTGCTGCACGTATTGCACGAGCCTCCGGTGCGTCACTAGTCTTCGTGCGTGCAACAACCATCCCGATCGAGTATCATCGCTACGTGTCCTCGCCGGCAATCCCACCTGATGTGAAACAGGAAGCCATTGAGAGAGAACTGGACGAGATGAAACAATACCTGCGAACAGCCGCTACAACGGACAAACTGGTAGGCATACACATAGACACAAAAGTACTCGTTGGTCCGGCAGCGTCAGAAATCCTGTTTGCCGCCGAGTCATTTCAGGCTGATTTACTCGTCATGTGCAGACATGGCTACACCGGCTTCAAGCGCTGGGCATTGGGCAGCGTGGCGCAGAAAGTAGCGCGCCACAGTCCTGTACCTATGCTCATCCTGCACGATGAGGGGGGTGCATTAACCAACCTCCACCCGGGCGGTATTCGCCCAGTACGGGTACTTGTGGCACTGGACGGCTCCTCCCTAGCCGAGGCGACACTTGTGCCAGCCGCACAGCTCAGTGTGGCCTTGTCCACTCCTGCGCAGGGAGCGCTCCATTTGGCACGGGTACTTCCCTTTCCTCCAATTGAAGAGGTTGCTCAAAGCGAGAGCGCCGCGAAGGCGAGGGAGATGGCTCTAGCGGAGACGAAGGCGTACCTGAAGAGCGTGGAGCACTGCTTGCGAGAAGGTGACCTGGCTCATCTCGATCTCCTGGTCACATCGTCGGTAGCAGTCAGAACGGACCCGGCCGATACACTCATCAGAATGGCAGAAAACGGCGAATATATGGACGATCTTACAGGATGTAACGGGTGTGACGTGATCGCCATAGCAACTCACGGACGAGGAGGGCTCCAACGCTGGATAGTGGGAAGTGTAACAGAGCGCCTACTGGGCGCTACGAAGCTCCCACTCTTGGTTGTCCGACCACCAGCCAGCATGTGATACCTGCTCCAGTGAAACATCTGTGATCTATTCGTCTGAGGTCCGTGATGGTGTTGTGAGTTTCCAGTGCTATGCTATGGATGGGTGAAAGATCTCGCGTGTTGGCTCCCTCCCGGGGCAGCATGCAGATCGAGCAACGATCAAGCGCAAGGCAGGCATGCTCACGCATGACGCATCCTGGTGGCCGATCTGGCAGGGCAGTCAAGCGGATGCAGTGCTGCTCGACGGTGCGCTAAAACGCGGCTCTCCCCTGCTCGGTGACGTTCCTGGCACGTTTGTCTTACACAATAAGCAGCTCGTCCAGATCGGGACTGGATGGAATTCGATGGTTGTTCCTCTGAATATGATCGAAAATCGGACCTTTGATGAGATGAAGGTTGGCGAGACCGCCAGCCTCGTGCGCACCCTGAGCAAGGAGGATATCGAACTCTTCGCCATCATGTCGGGCGATGTGAACCCCGCCCATGTCGATGAAGACTATGCCCGCAGCGATCTGTTTCACAAGATCATCGCCCATGGCATGTGGGGAGCATCGTTGATCTCTACCCTGCTGGGCACCACATTACCCGGCCCCGGCACGATTTATCTTGGCCAGACCCTGCATTTTGAGCGGCCCGTGGCGATAGGTGATAGGATGACCGTCACCGTCACCGTGACGGAGAAGGAGGCAAAACAGCACCGGGTCAGCTTTGACTGCCACTGCACCAATCAATGGGGCGAGGTGGTCATCAGTGGCAGCGCGCAGGTCATCGCTCCGACGACCAAGGTGAAACGGCCACGGACCATCCTGCCAGAAGTGCATTTGCACGAACACGGGATCCTGTACCGGCACCTGATCGACCTGACGGCCGGGCTGAAGCCAATTCGTACGGCCGTCGTCCACCCGGTTGAGAGCAATGCCTTGCTTGGAGCCATCGAGGCGGCCCAGGCCAACCTGATCATCCCGATCCTGGTCGGCCCCCAGGACAAGATTCGTGCGGTGGCCGTGGCGCAGGAGGTGGATCTGTCTCCATACACTCTGGTCCCGACGGAGCATAGCCATGCGGCGGCGGAGAAGGCGGTCGCCATGGTACGTGCGGGCGAAGTGGATGCCGTGATGAAAGGCAGCCTGCATACCGATGAGCTGATGCAGGCCGTCGTCGCTCCGGGTATTGGCCTGGCCACGGCTCGCCGCATGAGCCATGTCTTTGTGATGGATGTGCCGACCTATCCGCGACCGCTGTTTATCACTGATGCTGCCCTCAATATCTATCCCGATCTCGAGACGAAGCGCGATATCGTGCAAAACGCCATCGATCTCGCGCACGCGCTTGGCCTCCAGATCCCGAAAGTGGCGCTGCTCTCAGCCGTCGAAACTGTGAATCCCAAGCTCACCTCTACCGTGGAAGCGGCAGCGCTGTGCAAGATGGCGGATCGCGGGCAAATCACCGGGGGCGTGGTGGATGGTCCGCTGGCATTTGATAACGCCATCTCGCTGGAAGCCGCGCGCACGAAAGGCATCGTCTCCCCGGTCGCTGGCCAGGCCGACATCCTGGTCGTGCCCGATCTGGAGGCGGGCAATATGCTGGCCAAACAATTGGAATATCTGGCCGATGCGCAGTCCAGCGGCATTGTGGTGGGCGCGCGGGCACCCATCATGCTCACCAGCCGCGCCGATAGTCCCCTGGCGCATATGGCCTCCTGCGCGCTCGCCCTGTTGCTGGCGCAGAGCACACGGAGGGCGAAAGCATGACCGATGTGATTCTCGCACTCAATGCCGGCTCGTCCAGTATCAAGTTCTCGCTGTTCGTCGTCTTCCTTCCCTTGAGAGCAATGGTCTGTTTTGCTGGCGCTTGCGCAACATGAGCGAAGGGTGCCAGCATACGTAGCCCTACCCCCTCAACAGAAAAAATTCAGTTGGCAATACAACATAGCTTCCTCCATGTTGTCGGTAATTCGGTCAATAGGGTAGGCCTGGCTCTCCACTTTTCTCTTCGCATAGGCGGCCTTTAATGCTGCAAGGTAGCTCGCAGCATCGGCCAAGTCTTTTTCCGAAATCTCAACGTTTGCAACTATATGCTTCCAAGTTGATCATGCGGCAAGTGCCTGTGACTGAGTAGGACGACGGTCAGGTGCAAAAGGACTGCCGAGATGACGAAGCAGGTCATCGGGGGTGCGGGCGAGCGTCTCAAAGTGCGTTCCGGCATCAGCGAGCAGGGCGTCAAAGTCTTTGCGATGATGATTATGGGTGACGATGCGGCGCGAGATGCGCCAGAGCCACTCGATGCGATTGGCATCCGGGTCATAAGCAGGCGTATAGACCAGAGACAGGTGATTGGAGAGTTCGGTGAGCATGCTGCGCACGAGCAGGGACCCCTGAGCTGTGTGGGTCTTGAGATTGTCCGCAATGATGATTGCCACCCGTCCACGCGCCTTCGAACGAGCCACCGCCGCACGTACCTGCGAGACATTTGACATCGGCGGTCCGTCCAGTCGCAATCCGGCCATCAAACCAGCCATCTCGCCAGTCCACCAACCCAAAGCCGTAGACTTTGCGGTTATCGCCTGGCGCTTCCACCAGACGTTGCCCGCGACGTCCTTTCAGGCTCCAGACCCGTGTGAGCGTCGGATGAAAGGCAAACTGCACTTCATCCTGCAAGTAGAGATCGGCTCGCGGGAGCAACGCCAGCAGCGTGGGCAAGTCAGCAGAAAGTTGATTCCACAGATCAGCTTCGACCAAGTCTGGGATGGGTAGAGGTTCAGGTGCTGTGGTCCCTGCTAATAAGACCTCTACCCGCACTCTTTTCCCACG
>Ga0137377_10005591_pt1 | contig 10085 bp, 14 predicted proteins | sample SagtaG_22_FD_104815 | JGI IMG/M metagenome (GOLD analysis project Ga0137377, IMG submission 104815) | Vadose zone soil microbial communities from Sagehorn Ranch, Mendocino, California, USA - Sage2_L_40_16 metaG | ecosystem: Environmental > Terrestrial > Soil > Vadose zone | place: USA... | reverse complement strand
GGCGCTCGCTCGAGCCATGGCCAGCTGCGCCTCCCTGTGCAACCTCTGGTCGCGGCGCGCAGCGAGCGATTCGAAGTGGGCGCGGATGACCTTGCGTTCGTAAGGTCGTTCAGCCAGTGGGTGGGGGCGCGCCTGGCCAGCAAAACTTTGTCTTGTCGAGCCACGTATCGATTGTCGGGGACACACTCGCCCCAGCAACGTCCGCCAACCTGCAAACGTTCTCAGCGGCCGCCGTCCCTATCTCATTCTCGGGTCGGGGTCGAGGCCACCGATTGATCTCAGGCGCGCCAATCAGCCGTCCGAATCACCCGTCTTCGAACTAGAGTCGCCCGAGTTCAAAGCCGACTGTTCAATCGAAAGGAGTGACAGATGCTTGACGGTCTTCTTCGGCGCTCGAGTTTGGCATCCGCACTGATTATCTCCACGAGCATGGTTGTGTCCGCGGGGATCATTGGAGTAGCCAGCATCCCTTATTCGGCAGTCCTAATCAACGGTTGCTACACGACCAAGACCGGCGTTCTCAGGGTGATCGACACAGCCACTCAGCAATGCTCGAAAGGCGAGGTAGCGATCTCTTGGAATCAGGTCGGTCCTGCCGGCCCACAGGGGATCCAAGGTGCAGCGGGCGCGGCAGGGCCTGAGGGTCCCATGGGCGCCACCGGTGCTGCTGGCCCGGACGGATCGCAAGGTCCAGCGGGGATTGTTGGTTCCTTGAAGCAGCTCAACGGCATTTCGTGTGTGCGAAATGGAGTTGCAGGCACAGTGATGGAAACGCTGACAGCTCAAGCATTCGCTCAAATACGTTGCGTGATCCCCACGATCTTTACTCTCGGGATTCCGTCGGTAACGTGTAATTCCGCCAACGGCAGGTGCTCGCCCAACTTCACGTTCAACTTGGCTGGTTTTGCCGGTAACAGCGCCGTGCTGATTACGGCAAATACAGGAAGTTCGGCCGGGGGATCAGGTCAATCGTCACCGGCGACTGACGCGGTCGGGTCGTTCTCGGGTCTTGCATTTGATGCAACGGGTGGCGGCGCTAATCTCCCGAGCCCGTTCGGCGGATGCATCAATCCGCCGCGCAGTTGGACAACGACATACACGGCGACTGACCAGACTGGAGATCCAGTTGCGACTGCGACCCTTGATGCAACGTGCTAGTCGTCATGGTTTGTCGCGCCCTGGTGCCGGTGGAGTGGAACTCGACCCAAGACGCAAAACGAGTGCGTGGAGGACTGGGGGGACTGTCGGCGACGGACACGAATCGCTTATCGCGAGCCATCCGTGCTCCTCATGCAGGAAAACGCACTTGCGCGTCGGGGAAAGTTGTTTGCCCTTACAGGGCCGACAGCTCGGGCCTGGTATCGCCGGTACCCTGGAGTTCGACGAAGGGAGCCAGATGGCAAGCCGCACGAGCGGCTCCTGATGGCCCATTCAAGGAGGCATTACATGAACCGTCGAAATGTTCTGCAGGCGATCGGTGCGATTTGCGCTGCCAGCCTGACGGCTGTCCTTCCTGTCCGCGTCGCGGCGAGCGGAGACGAGCCCAAACTATCAGATGTCTCACCCGGACCAGGTGACTTCGTATTCTTCAATCCACATGGGGGCGGGCAGGGAACAACGCTCGGCTGTGTCCTGCGACCCCTAAGCGCTGCTGAGGCGGCTCACTTTACGGGCGGAGTCCCAGCGTGGGTCGTGGCGGGAAGAACCGCAAGCGGGACCGAGACGAACAATTTCTTTGCTACCGCTGCGGACATTCTTTCATTCGCGAAATCCAACAAGACGATAGCGGATGATCTCGGACCTCTGGTGGTACCACCAGTCCCGGAACCGATCACCTAATCGAAACGCCGCCTCCGGACGGCAACTGATTCTGCGGAACTTGAGCTCGATGTTGCCTCTTAATCGCGAACAAATGCTTTCCCGGCCCCGCGCGGGCAACCTTGCAGAGGTGAAGAGCCGACATGACATCGATCGGCCACGCCGCCGATAGGATCAATCTCCTATAACAAACCGCTTCGGAATTCCACCCGACATCGAGGACAAACTCCGAGATCGAGACCGGCGATGCGTTTACTGCCGTAAGGCCATGAAGGCTTATCCACGCACTCATGGGACGCCTTGCCGATAAGGCCACCATCGAGCACCTCGACCATCGCGGCGTTCTACTGGGAAGAAGGTCTTGGAGGTTCGGCGTCGATGGCCTTGCACGCTGCTGCGGCGCCTGCAATTCGAGCCGCGGTAAGAAGTCTTTAGCCGCCCGTTTCGTTCCCCTTATTGTCTGCAGCGCGGTATCGTTCGGACCGGCTTGTCGACACTCGGAGACGCGAGAGCTGTCATATTTCGAAATTGAGCCGGACGCTCTGCGTGTTCCTGGCTCGGTGTACTCAGGGACCCAACCCTATTTGACACCCACCGGCGGACGCTCAGCGAGCGAGGTGCATAGAACATGAGCGAGGTAAGCGCGGGACCGAGCGGCAATGAGCGCGATGGCGACGTGTTCGGTGTCCGGGTGAAGGTCACACGTGGTCAGGCCGAAACGCTCCTGCGGCGCGGTGGGCTCGATTTCGGTGACCGCCCGAACATTAGAGAGAATCCAGACGGTACTAGCAGCCTAAACCTATTCGTTACTCGTGCGGACATCGAGACGTTCCGGGCGGAGGGCTACGAGATCGAGGTCGGAGCAAACCTCTCGGCCAGGGCCCGAGACCGCCTTGCCGAGGTCGGCCAGGGCGACCGCTTCGATGGTGGCCGGATCCCCCCGCAAGGGATAGGTCGCAAGATCGTCGGACGCGGCGAAGGAGATGCGGCGCACGGCGGACACAAGCCCGACGATCGGCCGGAGCGCGCGCCATGACGTTCCTCAACGTCGTCGAGATCGAGTCGGCGTTGAAGGCGCTCAACTCGACGTATCCCACGCTCACCGAGCATATCCCCCTGCCAAACGTCACTTATGAGGGTCGGCGGAGTAACGCGCTCCTTATCCGCGGCAAGCCGAGCTTCGACTGCCGGCCGGCGTTTATGTTCGTCAGTGGCGTCCACGCTCGCGAGTGGGGCGGGCCGGACATTCTGGTCAACCTCGCCACAGATCTGCTCGAGGCCTACACGACTAATGCCGGCCTAGCATATGGCGGAAAGTCGTTCACCGCCGCCGCTATCAAGCGGATCGTCAACCGAACGGACATCGTCGTCTTCCCGGACCTCAATCCCGACGGGCGGGCCTTTAGCATGGCCGCCCAGCCAAACACTAACCAGGCGATCTGGCGTAGGAACCGAAACCCCGCAAGCTCCGGGGGGCTGGCGTCCAAGATCGGCGTGGACGTCAACCGGAACTACGACTTCTTGTGGGACTTCCCGATGAAGTTCTTATCCGGTCTTCCGGTCCCGCCCGCGTCGACGAATCCAGACGACGAGACTTTTTACGGTACCGGCCCGTTCTCAGAGCCGGAGTCAAGAAATGTCCTGTGGCTCGTAGATCAATTCCCGAACACGCGGTATTTCGTCGACGTCCATTCGCACGCCGGCGACATTCTCTACCCTTGGGGCGACGACGAGGACCAGACCACGGACCCATCGAAGTCCTTCAAGAACAGCGCTTGGGACGGGACGCGGGGAGTCAAGGGCGACGCCTATGCGGAGTACCTGCCGGTTTCGCGGCTCGCCGAGCTTCAAGCCTCGGCGAATGTAATGCGCAACGGGATCCTCGGGGTTCGCGGTCAAAGCTATGTCGTTGAACAAAGCTTCTCGCTATACCCCACTTCGGGCTCAAGCGAAGATTGGGCGTTCACCCGGGAGTTCGTCGCTCCGACGAGGGGCAAACTTAGTGGCTTCGTCATCGAGTTCAACACGGACGTCCACACTGGATACATCGACTTTTTTCCGACGTGGGGCGAGATGCTCATGCTGATCGCCGATGTCGATGCAGGCCTTCTCGCCTTGGTCGACTACGCATGCCCGAGCTTGTGGCAGGTTATCGCGTGTTGGGGTCGACACTGGTGGTGGCCAATCCGGGGCTTCTGGGCGATCTGGCATCGAGTCTTCCCCCCCGAGCTTTGGGGACCCTACGGGCCGTGGACACAGGTCGTCCGGTTCGGTGAACAGGTCGTGGATCGCATCGTGACGATGGTCCGCAGCATCCCTGGACGCGGGAAGTAACTGGCAATTCGATCGATGTCCCCGTCAGGGTCAGCGTCGCTCCGGCAGCCCTCACATCGTGCAGTTGGCCATTCGAACTGCGAACCAGACCGTTCCGGTCCGTTCAATTAGGTCTTGGTAGTAGGAGACTGGGTGGGGTTCATCAGCCGCTGCATCGGCGAACTTGCAGTTCTTAGTCCACCGGCACGGGCTGATAACGCTGTGTTGAGCGGTGCTGGCCGAGCACCGTGCACGCCGGCGCTCCGACACATGGAAACGCCGCACCAGGTGCTTGATCGCTTCCCGACGTCGCGCCGGGCTCACCATTTTGACTTTTGCAGGTCCTTCAGCATCGAGATCTCGAGAGTCAGCTCGGCGACGATCCGCTTCAGCCGGCCGTTCTCCCGCTCCAGCGCCTTCAGCCGCTGAGCCTCGTCCTCCTTCAATGCGCCGTACTTCAGCCGCCATCGATAGAAGGTCTGGTCTGAGATTCCGATCCGCTTGCAGGCTTGGGGAATCATCAGTCCCTGCCCCTGCAGCTTCTCGTGCTTTCTCGGCTTGGCGACGATCTGCTCCACGCTGTATCTCTTAGCTGCTGCCATTTCCTTCCACTGGTCCTCCCACGCTTTCACGGACTCTCACAGAAAATGCACCAGTTTTCGGGGGGCCGCGCAATCCGCTAACAGCCTAATTGGACAATAATGGATGGTGCACTCACAAATGGGAGTGCCAGCAGCTGGTGCCCCAGCTTAGAAGCCGAGGACGTCCCATGCCCCAGCGAATTGCACGTACCACCATCCGCAATACGAGCACCTATCTGCGGCTCGTCAAGACGACAGACCACCTCTGTGGAGGAGATTGGACGCCGGGAGGATGGCAGCCACCGGATGCTATCGAGCCGGGAACGACGGGAGCCATGCAGTCCGAGAGCAGCGGCGACATTCCGATCATTGGCAACGTCATGACGGGAACTAAGGGCTACGCAAAGTACGACGCGATTGGACCAGACAAGCGCCACGGCATGGTGTATGTCTACTGGGACAACCCTTGGTTTGGAAACACGCAGCGAAGGTTCGCGACGAACGCCGATGATGTAGTTCCGCACTGCGACAACAACACACCCCCAAACAGTAGTGCCTTCTCGGAAGATGAGTCACTCGATTTCAGCCTCGTTCCCGTCGCCTATCGTCATTCGGACGGTGGCGGGACAATCACCTCCGCGGGCGATCTCGCGGCGGCCTTTGCGGCAGGCCCCGTCGTCGGTCCGCTGACTCTGTTCGGTCTTGAGGGCATCGTCAAAGATCCGGAATGGGAGTACGAGCTGCGTGACGTCGCGCCCTCGTTCGCGCCGACACAGCCTCGGAGCTACAAACTGATGACCGAGGCTGAGCCGGAGGACTGGGTGGGAGATTGGCGCAAAGACGAAATCGAGGTCTCAATTACTCATCAGTCGGCGAATCAGCTCACGGGCGCCATTTCGCTGGATGGCTCAACTCCTCCGACGTTGGTAAATTTCACGATTGGGCCCGAATCCGCTCTGGTGGGCCGTCTCATTGCAACCGACTCGGCGCCGGTGTCGGTGTCCCAGTCTGACCACTTGATCATTCGTGAAGCCGCGCACCGGCTCGTGGCCGAAAGAAAGTCGCCTGCGGATCAAGCTTTCCTAGCGAACCGATTCGAACAGATCGCCACCGCCGTGCACGACGAGCAGCAGCCGTCCACTCCCATCACACCGCACATCTTCAATCGGATCGGGCCCGAAATTGCACAGATACTGGTTGACTCGCAGGCTACGGTGCACGTCGGCGGATTCGTGCTCAGCCTGTACGGTATCTTCGTAAGCGAATCCAGGGTCAGCAAGATCCTACATCTACAACGGGTCGTCGATGGAACGCCCAATATTGATGTCATGCTGCCCGAGCATTTCGACATTCGCTGAACGGCAACTTTCTCCGCATGTACCGTGGCGTCGGTGCGACTGGATCAGGTGCTTTGCACAGCCATAAGATCGCCGCAGCAATTTGTACCTTCGTTGACACGTTCGCCGGTAGTCTCCCCTGACACACCAAGAGACGCCCTGAATCAGTGCGTCTTTCGCTGTGCACTCGACGACCTGGCGGTGTGGATGCTCTCGCCCTGCCACGATGCGCGGCGGGGGCTCCTTGTCCCGCGAGTACTTGGTCTTCACATTAGGCGAGCCGGCCGAGGGCGCGGCCCACTCCCGAGCTCAGCGGAAGGGCCGGAAAGAGGCTGTCCATTTCATCTAGCGGAGTTGGTAGCGTGTGTCGTCGCCGGCGCCGCGGCCGATGTCTGCATCACCGGCGAGCCAAGGGGCCGAAGACCGGTCCGCCGACCAGAGGCAGTCCAGCCGCCGGACAGCCGAGGCCAAACCTACCCGGGCGAGTGTTCCCGCCGGTCGCGTCCGCGCGAGCGGCTCGGACCCGCGCCTAGACGCACTAAGAAGGTCTCGATGCGCGTCGGGCCCGCTGCCGCGGACACGTGGATCAACGAGGCGCCCTGTCGACGAAGCTCGCCGTCCGAAGCGATGATCTTCAGCCAACCGCCGCGCGAAGCCCCAACGATGCTCTTGATGATCTCCCGTTCCTCCCCGAGCTCGCGCGCAGTCCTCACGAGCGACTGCGCCTCGACTCGCTCCCTGGCGAGCTCCGTTCTTGTCGGAGGGCGGCTTATCGCCTGGTCCAGCCGCTCGGCGACATGCGACACGTCGACGGTTCGGTCGCCGACACTGCGGACGGAGATGCATAGGTTCCCGCGCGCGAATGTAATCGCGGCCGGAAGATCGGACCCAGGTTCCCGTGCGACGAACACGAGGTCACCGAGGCGCCGTAACGATCCCGTACCTCGGGGGATTTCCGGGCGCATACTCGTCTCGAGCTCTTCAAGCAGCCGCTGCTGGGCGAGCCGCCAATCGGGCAGCTCCGCGATTCCGATCCTGAGCAATTCACGTCCGGCCGCTTCTAGACCCTGCCAAACGTAGGCGAGCTCGCCGTCTCCACGGGCCGTCTCCATCGGCACGGACTTCAACAGCCGCCAGCCCCGCAACTCGTTGCCGCGCAGCCGGAAGCCCGCGTTGAAGATCCGGCGGCCGTGGCTCGTTTCCGCCGCCCATTCTTCGACTTTGTATGGCGTTTGCACGGATGGTCTCCCTTGGCGTCACACCGAACCTAAACGATGGGCCGCCTTTGACGAGTCGATGCGGGCTGCGGATTGCACTGACCGCAGCCCAGTGAGCCCGGCGGGCAGAGCCTTAGCCGGTAGGTCATCGTCGAGCAATCGCCGAACAGGATGTTGATTGGCAGCAGCGACGCGTGCGGTGGGGTGGTTGGATCGGCGTCGCCATCCACCTTCAGGCAGCCATCGAAGACATTGTCGTTCGTCGTTGCGCCTCCCTTCCAGGCAACCTCGTGGTAGCTGAAGCCCCCGTCGAACGGCACGGCCCAGGTGTTGAAGCCGATGGCAATGATCGGGTTGAGGTCGAAGTAAAAGCCCATCCGTGACTCCCACAGCTCGCAACCGAGAAGGTTCGACACTGTCGTCACCGTATCCGCACTGTCTGTGCAGTTCACCTTCTGTCCAAGGCCGGGGCCGCCGGTCAGCCGCTCGAGCATCTCGGTGAAGTTGTAGGTCTGGTAGCCGTAGGCAGTTGCGCCCTGGACCGTGTCGTACGAGACCATGCCGCTGCCGTTATATCGCTCGGTGACCCGAGCAGCCGCGTCGTCGAGGGTCGTCGAGCCGGCCGCCCAGCCGCACGCCAGCTCGAAAGCGGCAACCCAGCATTCAGCACCCCACGGGTCGACAGGTTTGGCGAGGGGCACATAGATCTTGTGGACTGCCGAACCGACAACCGCCGGAACGGCCGGAGTAGTAACCGGTCGGGCATACCAGTCCAGGCTGACGTCCGGTTTGGCGACGGCGGTCTCTAGCGGCCACATGAACTCGAAGTCGATCGGATTGCTCAGCCCGGACCCGCCGAATGTCGGCGTGACGGTCTTCCGCCGAATGCCGCCGAGGCTGCCAGTCGCGCCGATCGAGTAGGCGCCGCCGCCGAACCCGGACAGCTTGGCGAGGACGACCTTGAGATGTGGCAGGCTGCCCGCGACAAAGGAGGCGGGCCCGTTCCGGACTGCCTTGACGTATTCGGGGGTTGGCACCGGCGTTCCCGCCAGATGGTCGCGCAGCCGGATCGCGGAGCTGCCGTCGAAGTTGAACTCGATGCTGTGGATCCGGAAAGGCGGAGCTGCCGGCTTGATGGACGGTGCGCCGTTCCGACTGATCACCTCGAGCTCGCGGTCAGCACAGATGTAGATGAGGGAATCGTCGTGATTAGGAGCCACGCCCGACGGTCGCCATGCCAGCCCGTTCGCGACCACGCTGCTCGTTGCTGAGCGTAGGTCCAATCGTAGGAGGTTATTTGCGGGGTCGCGCTGGACGCAGAAGACCCCGTTCGCGCCCCGATCCCAGGCGAGGAAAAATGGGGCGATGAGCCCGGTGATCAGCTGCTTCTTGATACCTGAGGTGAGCTCGACCTGGGTCAAGGCGCCCGAGTCCTGCTCGCTGACGTAGGCGAACTGCTGGGCGGCATCGACGACGATGCCGACCGGGTGCCCTAGGCCCGATACGAGGGTAGCCATCGTGGCGGCGTCGGGATCGATCCGGATGAGGTCACCCGAGTCGAAGCAGACGGTGTACAGGAAGCGCTGGTTGCCGTTCTTCTTGAGATCGAGCTGTTGCGGTGCTCCGCCCGGGTTCTCGATCACCTTTTTTCCCTCGTTTGGGAAGACCGTGCTGACGGGACCGGTCCGCTCGCAGACGAAGATCTGGCCACTGTCCCAGTCGACCTCGACATCCTGGGGAAACGCCAGCCCGGTCAAAACGGTCGAGACTGTACCGGTCAAGACGTCCACCTTCGACAGCTCGCCAATCGACCACTCGACGTAGTAAGCGGTTTTGCCGCCCGGTTCGAGATCGAGTCCCACACCCGCCGCGAGGCCCACCACGACATCGGTGACTTGCATGAAAGATCTCCGCTCCTCAGGCTTCGCGCCCTCCGGCCGCGTACGACCGAGGGTCCAACCCGAAATCTACACCTAGGGGGACAAGTATGCAGAGTAGGGAATCTCGTTTACAGGGCTTGCCTCTGCAGCCGGTGTCGGGTTCGAAAATCACGTCACGCAGCCATCGGCAATTTGCGATAGGCGCTGAGCAAGCCGCCGAGACGAGTGTGGCGCTCGATCTGGCCACCGACAACCTGCACACGATCGCTGCGGGATGCTGGCGGTCGTAGGTTTCAGCTCCGATGCGGGCGCTCGTCGTTGTAGTGCGCGCAATACTCGTGCATGTCTATCTCGAGGTGGCGCTGGTTGACGACAAGCATCCAGTCCAGGCATTCCGGCGGCAGCTCCCGATCCAGCGCTCGGCATGCGCATTTGCCTTAGGCGCCATCAGCGGAGTCAGGATCACCCACCGCACGGAGTAACGTCTTCGCTTTTACAGCAGGTGTGGGACGCGACCGTTACGGTCAGACCGACGTCAGCCGGCGATATCAGGAGCAGACCTTGCCTCGAATCGCCCTGCGCGATTGGGCCTGTGCCAAGGATCGAGCCGGCCATGAATCCCGAGGCTGGCTACAAGAACTGCCCCGAGAGCAGCTCCGACGCGGCGCGTTAGCCGTTTGCGTGAAGAGGGCTGCCGTCTACCGCGACAGGAACATTCCGGTGGGATTTTGGAAGGTGTGCTACATGCGTGCTACACCAATACAGCGGCACTGTCACGTTAACGCCGCTTACATGCGCGACTCTAAGTTCAAAATCTGGTCGGGGGCCCGGGATTTGAACCCGGGGCCTCACGGTCCCGAACCGGGGTAACGGTCTGTCCTTCTGTATCCTGGCGGTTCCTTCCGTGTCCTCCTGTACTTGATTCGCGGCTTGCTCGTG
>Ga0137377_10005590_pt1 | contig 10088 bp, 9 predicted proteins | sample SagtaG_22_FD_104815 | JGI IMG/M metagenome (GOLD analysis project Ga0137377, IMG submission 104815) | Vadose zone soil microbial communities from Sagehorn Ranch, Mendocino, California, USA - Sage2_L_40_16 metaG | ecosystem: Environmental > Terrestrial > Soil > Vadose zone | place: USA... | reverse complement strand
GACTTCGCCCCCGACGCCCTCGAGGAGCTCAGGCGCACCAAGAAGAAGTGCCGCGTGCTGCGGCTGCCCTGCCACGCCGCCGACTACCCTGGGCGGCTGCGCGATATCCGCAGCGTCCTGGGTGGCCTCCTCGTCCAGGACTCCGATCTCACCGACCTCGACCCGGCCGCGCTCAAGGTCGTCTCGAAGCGCGCGCCCACGGAGGCCGAGATGCAGGCGCTCCGGTTCGCATGGCGTGTGGCCAAGCACGCCAAGTCGAACGCGATCGTGCTGACCACCTCCGACCACGTGGTCGGGGTGGGGGCGGGGCAGATGAACCGCGTGGACTCGGCGCGGCTCGCCGTCATGCGGGCACGCGCCAACGGCCTCGAGACCAAGGGTACCGTCTGCGCCTCGGACGCCTTCTTCCCGTTCCGTGACGGTCTCGACGTGGTGGCAGAGGCCGGCGCTACCGCCGTGATCCATCCGGGCGGCTCGCTCCGTGACGAAGAGGTGCAGAAGGCCGCCGACGAGCACGGCATGGCCATGGTCGTCTGCGGCATCCGCCACTTCAAACATTGACGAGACTTCATGCCCAGGCCTGAACGGGTTTTCACGCTTCGCGAGCTGACTCGGCTCTTGAGGCTGACGCCCAAGCGGGCCGGCCAGCTCAGGCGCCTCGGTGTGCTGCGTGGCGATGAGGCCGGCTATCGCTTCCGCGAACTGGTGTCGGCCCGCACGGCCTCGGCTCTCCTCGAAGGCGGCGCCACGGTGCGCCAAGTGCGCGAGGCGCTCGACGGCGCACGGCGGCTCGCGCCGGACGCCCTCACTCCTCTGGCCGAGCTGAGGCTGGTCGTGCAGGACCAGAAGATCGTCGTCGAGCACGGCCGGATGCGGCTCGATCCGCGCACGGGCCAGGCGCTGCTGGACTTCGAGAGCGGCGATCTCGAGCGAGAGACGGTCGAGTCGCTGCTGACGGGCATGGTCCGGCCGCTCATTCCGCCCGCCGACGCCGCCGAGATCTGGTTCGCGCGCGCCTCGGCCTGGGACGGCGACCCCGAGCGGTGGGAGGAGGCCGTCGAGGCCTACGGTCGCGTGGTCGATATCGACCCCGGCTATGCCGCGGCGTGGAACAACCTCGGCCTGCTCCAGCACCGGATGGGGCGCTACGAGCGCGCCCAGGGCTGCTACCGCGCCGCGCTCGACGCCGACGACTCGTGCTGCCAGGCCGCGTTCAACCTGGGCTCGCTCCACGAGGACCTGAGCGATCTCCCGACGGCGATAGGATGGTACCGGCGCGCGCTCGAGATGGAGCCCGACTACGCCGATGCGCACTTCAACCTCGCCGGGGTGCTCGGCAAGGCGGGGCAGCCCGAGGCGGCGGCGCTGCACTGGCGGCGCTACCTCGAGCTCGATCTCGGCAGCCCGTGGGCCAGAATCGCACGCTCCCACCTCGACGAAGTGGACGGAGTGCTGGGCGACGGTGAGGACGAAGGCGACGACCGCCCGGGGGCCGGCCAGTGAGGGTGCTCTTGGTCGGCGGAGGCGGCCGCGAGCACGCCCTCGCGTGGAAGATCGCCCAGAGCCCGCGGCTCGACCACCTGATCGGCGCTCCCGGCAATCCAGGGATTGCGCGTCACGCGGAGTGTGTCGGCGTCAAGGACAGCGCGATCGACGACCTGGTCGCCCTCGCCGGGCGCGAGAGGGCGGACCTGGTCGTGGTCGGCCCCGAGCTACCGCTCTCGCTCGGTCTCGCCGATCGCCTCCGCGAGGCCGGCTTCGCCGTGTTCGGCCCCAGCCAGGCGGCGGCCCGGCTCGAGAGCTCCAAGGCGTTTTCGAAGGACCTCATGGGGCGCTACGGCATCCCGACGGCCCGCTTCGAGACATTCCGGGACGCGGAGGCCGCGCGGCAATTCTGCCGGGAGCTGGGCGCACCGCTGGTGGTCAAGACCGACGGCCTCGCCGCGGGCAAGGGTGCCATCGTCTGTCGCACCCTCGACGAGGCGGACTCGGCGATCCGGCTTTGCCTCGAGGACGGCGCCTTCGGCGAGGCCGGGCGCACGGTCGTGGTCGAGGAGTTCATGGAAGGGGAGGAGGCGTCGTTCTTCGTCGTCACCGACGGGACGTCGGCGCTGCCGTTCCAGGCGGCGCAGGACCACAAGACCATCTTCGACGGGGACCGCGGGCCCAATACGGGCGGCATGGGCGCGTACTCTCCGGCGCCCGTCATGGACGCCGCGACTGAGCGCCGGGTGATGGACGAGATCGTCATGCCGACCATCGCGGCCATGGCCAAGGAGGGTGCGCCCTACGCGGGCGTCCTCTACATCGGTCTCATGATCTCGCGGGAGGGGCCGCGGGTCGTCGAGTTCAACTGTCGCTTCGGCGACCCTGAGTGCCAGGCCATCGTCCCGCGGCTCGAGGACGACCTCCTGCCGGTCTTCGACGCGGTGGCGCGCGGACGCGGCCTGCCGGCTTCGCTACGATGGCGCGCCGAGTCTTCTGTCTGCGTCGTGCTGGCCTCTCACGGCTATCCTGGCCGGACGCGGCTGGGCGATACGATCGCCGGCCTCGAGGCCGCCGCGGCGCTGTCGGGCGTCAACGTTTTCCATGCCGGCACGGCCAACCGCGAGGGCGCCCTCGTCACCGCGGGCGGCCGCGTGCTCGGCGTGCAGGCGCTCGGCATCGATATCCGCGCGGCCATCGCGCGCGCCTATGAGGCGGTCGATCGCATCCGCTTCGACGGCATGCAGTGGAGGCGCGATATCGGGCGGCGGGCGCTCGTCCGCTCATGAAGCTCACCGGCGTGATCCAGGCGGGAGGCCGGAGCACGCGGATGGGCGGAGAGCCGAAGGCCCTGCTGGAGGTCGGCGGACGCCGTATCGTGGAGCGCGTCGCCGACGTGCTGGGGCAGGTGACCGACGATCTCCTCATGGTCACCAACACGCCCGAGCTCTTCGAGTGGATGGGACTGCCCATGGTGCCCGATGCCTTTCCCGACTGCGGTTCGCTCGGCGGCATCTACTCGGGGCTCAAGGCGGCGCCCGGAGAGGCCGCCTTCACCGTCGCCTGCGACATGCCGTTCCTTTCCATCGCCGTCGCCCGCCTCGTCACCTCGCGCGCCGGTGACGCCGACGTCGTGGCGCCCCGGGTCGGTGCCCACTACGAGACGCTCCACGCCTGCTACGGGCGGGCATGCCTGGGCCCCATGGAGCGGCGGCTCGCCGCGGGCCAGCTCAAGATCACGGGCTTCTGGGACGAGGTGCGGGTGCTCGGCATCGCGGAAGAGGACGTCGCGCGCCTGGCCGATCCGGCCGTGGTCTTCTCCAACGTCAACACGCCCGAGGATCTCGCGCGGGCGCGGTCTCTCGCGGCGGCGGGGGCGCGGCAGTAGCGTGGACGCGCGGGCGGGCGGCCTCGGGCTCTCCTCCATCCAGGAGATCAACCACCTGCCGCGCGAGATGGTCGAGGCGCTCTACGTGCGGCTCGTCCCGGAGGCGATGCTCGACCGTTTCGCCATCGACCCCCGAACGCTCCTGGGGCCGGAGGGCACGCGGCTCGTGCGCATCACCGCGCCCGCGGACAAGCCCTGGGCCCGCGTCGAGGTGCGCTCCTCCGCGAACGATCGCGACCCGGCGCTCCTCGTGGACGTGGAGATGTCGCCGTTGTCGGTGCCGGAGCTCGCGTTCGTGCAGATCACCAACCCGCGCACCTCCCGCTACGGCATCGATCGCGATCTCGAGGGGCGCGACACACTCTTCGGCACCGTCTCCCGCAACATCGACGAAGAGGTGCGGGCCTTCAGGGACGGGCTGGCGCCCGGTCAGGTGAGGCGGGGTCTCGGTCTCCTGCCGCGCGTCCTCGACGCCATGGACGGGTTCTGCCGTCTCGTGGGCACGGAGCTCTATCTCATCGAGCCACTCTTCTACCACTCGGCCGTCCTCTACGAGCGCCAGGGCTGCGGCTACCTGCTCGGGCGCGAGGTGATGGAGGCGATCCACGACGGCTTCGCCGACAGTGGTGAGCTGGCCTCGGCCCTCGACGCCTCCTCTCCCCTCCGCTCGCCGGAGGCCCGGCGCACCGTCCGGGGGAGGAGCTGGGCGCTGCACGACGGCTTGTCGCCGGGGACGTGGGGCGGCGTGAAGATGTATCGCGCGCCCGGACGCCCTGCCGGGGTGAATACGTTCCCGGGCGGGCTATACTGACCGGGTGAAGCGCGCGAAGCCCGTCCACGCCCGAGTCCGGAAGCCGATGCCGCGCAAGCCGCCGAAAGTCGAGGTGCCGAAGACCGCGTACCGGCGGCGTCCCAAGCATCCCCGTCTCCCCGAGGCCGAGCCGTGAGCCGGACGGGCCTCACGCCCTGCGTAATCGTCCACTACCACGAGATCAGCCTCAAGCGCGGCAACCGCCCGCTCTTCCTCCGAAGGCTCCAGGAGAATCTCGCGCGCGCGGTGAGCGACCTCGGGCCCGTTCGCGTGATCCAGCTGCCGGGACGCATCGTGCTGGACCTCGAAGGCAACGCGAACCCACCGGCGGTGCGGGAACGGCTCGACCGTGTCTGCGGCATCGCGAACACGGCGCTGGCCGTGCGGACCGGCTCGTCCCTGGACAGGATCAAGGCCGCGGTGGATCATGTGATCGACGGGCAGAGCTTCGCTTCGTTCCGCATCACGGCGCGGCGCGCGTTCAAGACCTTTCCGCTGACCTCCACCGATCTCAACCGCGAGCTGGGAGCCCACGTCCTGGCGAGACGGCCCGAGGCGCGCGTCGATCTCCACCGCCCCGTGCTCAACGTGCACGTCGAGGTGCTGCCCCACGAAGCCTTCGTCTATCCCGATCGCCGGCCGGGGCCGGGAGGGCTGCCGGTGGGCTCGGGGGGGACGGTGGCGGCGCTGATCTCCGGGGGCATCGACTCGCCGGTGGCGTCCTGGCGCATGATCAAGCGCGGCTGCCGCGTGCTCTTCGTCCACTTCCACAGCGTGCCCTACCTGCCCGACGCGTCGATCCGGAAGGTGCGGGAGCTGGTCCGACGCCTGACGCAGTGGCAGTATGTCGCGCACCTCTACCTCGTCCCATTCGGGGAAATCCAGCGAGAAGTCGTGCTGGCGGTCTCGCCCGCGGCCCGCGTGGTCGTCTACCGCCGCCTGATGGTCCGCATTGCCGAGGCGCTGGCGCGCCAGTCGGGGGCGCAGGCGCTCGTCACGGGCGAGAGCCTGGGGCAAGTCGCCTCGCAGACGCTCCACAATCTGGCGCGCATCGACGAGGTTGCCCTGTTGCCCGTGCTGCGCCCCTTGATCGGCATGGACAAGATCGAGATCACGGACCAAGCCCGGCTGCTCGACACGCTCGAGACCTCCAACGAGCCCGACGCCGACTGCTGCACCCTCTTCGTCCCGGCCCACCCGTCCACGCGGCTCAGCCCGGAGGAGATCGCGGGCATGGAAGCCCGACTCGACATCCCCGCCCTCGTGAGGACGGGCGTCGAGGCCGCCACCATGGAGACATTCGATTTCCCGCCCGGCGCCGGCGCCCATCCGTGGCGTCCCGCGCCGCGGCTTGCCTCGACACCAGTCCCCCCCGTCGCATGAGCGCGACGCTCACCTTTCTCGGAGCCGCCGGCACGGTCACGGGCTCCCGGCACTTCCTCGAATCGGGGCAGACGCGCCTCCTCCTGGACTGCGGGCTCTTCCAGGGGCTCAAGGAGCTGCGCCTGCGCAACTGGGCGCCGAGCCCGGTGCCTGCGACGTCCATCGCCGGCGTCCTGCTGAGCCATGCCCACATCGACCACTCGGGCGCGCTCCCGCGCCTCGGCCGCGAGGGCTTCAGGGGACCCATCTACTGCACGGGCGCCACCGCCGAGCTCCTCGGGATCATGCTGCCCGACGCCGCCCACCTTCAAGAGGAAGAAGCGGAGTTTGCTAACCGCCACCGGACGTCGAAGCACGAGCCCGCGCTCCCGCTCTTTACCACGGCGGACGCCGATCGGGTGCTGACCCAGGTCAGGCCCGTGGGCTTCAACGAGAGCTTCAGCCCCGCGGCGGGCGTCAGCGCGCGCTTCATCAATTCGGGGCACATCCTGGGCGCCGCCTTCATCGAGGTGTCGATCGACGGGCGGACCCTCGTGTTCACGGGCGACATCGGCCGCTACGGCGTGCCGATCATGCGCGACCCGGATCCCGTGGCCGAGGCCGACGTCCTGCTGCTCGAGTCGACGTACGGCAACCGCCTCCATCCGCCCGACGACCACCACGACATGCTCGCGGCCGCGGTGGAGCGCGCCGTGGCGCAGAAGGCGTGGCTCCTGGTCCCGGCCTTCGCCATCGGCCGGACGCAGGAGATCCTCTACGACCTACGCGGGCTCGAGGACGTCGCCCGCATCCCCTCGCTGCCCGTGTACCTGGACAGTCCGATGGGCGACAAGGCGACGGCGATCTACGCGAGGCACACCGAGGAGCACGATCCCGACGCGCGGGGCATCGAGGCGGCGGGCGGGCGCCCCTTCGCGCCGAAGAACCTGCGCATCTGCAAGAGCGTCGAGGACTCCAAGCGGCTCAACGATACCGACGGCCCCGGCATTCTCATCGCGGGCAGCGGGATGGCGACGGGCGGCCGCATCCTCCATCACTTCGTCCGCCGGCTCTCCGACGCGCGCACCACCGTGCTGTTCGTCGGCTACCAGGCCGCCGGCACGCGTGGCCGCCTGCTGAGGGAGGGCGCGCGGCAGATGAAGATGCTGGGGCAGAGCGTGCCCGTGCGCGCGACCATCATGGCCAGCGATGCCTACTCGGCCCACGCCGACCAGGGCGAGATCCTCCGCTGGCTCGGCGGATTCACGCGCCCGCCCGCGGCGACCTACATCGTCCACGGTGAGCCGGACGCCGCCTCGGCGCTCCAGGTGCGTATCGCCTCGCAGCTGAAGTGGCGAGCGGTCGTGGCGCAGGACGGGCAGCGCATCGACATTGGGTGATCTTGGGGCTGAGCCTGCCGCGTCCCGTCTCTGGGGAGCGTTCGCGCGATTCCTCGTCTGGCTCTTCTACCGGCGCGTCGAGGTGGCCGGACTGGAGCGGCTGCCCTCCTCCGGCCCCCTCATCGTGGCGGCCAACCACCAACAGGGCCTGATGGACGGGATCCTTCTCACCGCTGCGCTGCCGCGAAGGCTCCGCCCCATCGCCAAGGCCCCCCTCTTCCGCTACCCGGTCATCGGCCAGCTCGCGCGGCTTTCGGGCGCCATTCCCGTCCACCGGCGGCAGGATGAGGGCGGCGGCACGGTGGACAACGAGGCCATGTTCAGCGCCGCCTGGGAGGCGCTCGGGCGGGGTGAGGCGCTCCTGATTTTTCCCGAAGGGATAAGCCAGGGCGAGCCTGCCCTGATGCCTCTGCGCACCGGGACCGCGCGACTCCTGCTCGGCGCGGACCGCGCGCGCGGCGGCCGCCCGGCCACGACGCTCCTGCCGGTCGGGCTCATGTTCCGCGAGCCCGGCACCTTCCGGGTCGGCTCGGCGCTCCTGCTGGTGGGGCAGCCCGTGCCGACCGGGGACCTCCAGGCGCTGGACTCCGAGCACGCGGTCAGGGAGCTGACCGAGCGTCTCGGCGAAGCGCTCGAGCGGCTCATCATCGAGGTGCGCGACCGGCACACCCTGGAGCTCGTCCACGCGGCGGAGGCGATCTGGCGTGAGGAGATGCCCGACGCGGCGCGCGAGGCCGAAGACCGTGCGGCCTGGCGGCGGCGCGCGGCGCGGGCGCACGGCTACCTGGCCGTGACGGAGCCGGATCGGACGGCGGCCCTGCGCTCCCGGCTCGAGCGCTACGTCAAGGACCTCGAGCTCGCCGGCTTGACCAACCCGGACCTGTCCCGGGGATATGGCGCCTCGGCCGTGCTGCGCTACGGCCTCCGCGAGGGGCTCGCGCTGGTGCTCGGCCTGCCGCTGGCCCTCTGGGGTCTCGTCAATCACATCGTGCCGTACGAGGCCACCGCGCTCGTGGTGCGGGCGCTCAAGCCCGAGGAGGATGTGCTGGCGACGTACAAGGTCGCGGTGGGTCTCGTGCTCTTCCCGTTCTGCTGGGCGCTCGAGGGTTGGGTCGTCTGGTGGTGGGGTGGGGGCTGGCTCCTCGGGACGTTCCTCGTCTCGCTCCTGCCGACGGGCTTCTTCGCGCTGTCCTGGACGGAGCGTCTCGATCGGCTCCGCCGCGAGACGCGCGGGCTCCTCGCCGTGCTCGTCGATCGTGATCTTCGCGGTCATCTGCTCGGACGCCGGCGCGCGATCATGGCGGAGTTCCAGGATCTGCTGCGCCTGGTGCCGGAGCCGGTCCTGGACGGGCGCCCCCCATGAACGTCCGGGCCATCGTTGCCTGGACGCCGTACGACTTCGCCAGCTCGTCGTGTGCCGCCGTCATCTTCGCCACGATCTACGCCGCGTACTACGCAATCGGCCGTTCCACCGCCGGATAGCAGGGCGTCCCAACATGTCACTACGTCTGGGTCGCAGATGGGCCCTTCTCTGGGCCTGCGACGGGCACCATATCTGGGGGCGTCTTGACACTCGGCCCCGACAGAGCGTAACGTGGCCCCGACATGCTGTCCGTCGCCTTGGGGGCCGATCATGCCGGCTGGGAGTTGAAGGAAGCACTCAAGGCGTGGCTCATGGACGCGGGCTACCAAATCCTCGACTTCGGCACCCACAGTCCCGACTCGGTCGACTACCCCGACTACGCCCTCCAGGTCGCCGAGGCGGTCACGGTGGGCAAGGTCGAGCGCGGCGTTCTCGTCTGCGGCACCGGCATCGGCATGACCATCGCCGCCAACAAGGTCCCCGGCATCCGCGCGGCCCTCTGCGGCGACGTCTTCACCGCGCGGATGAGCCGCGAGCACAACGACGCCAATGTACTGGCGCTGGCCGGACGGCTCACCGGCCGAGAGACCGGGCTCGAAATCCTCCGCGCCTGGCTCGACACCTCGTTTGCCGGAGGGCGCCACGCCCGCCGCGTGGAGAAGATCGCCGAGATGGATCGCGTCACGCCCCGAGGGAGGCCGGGCGCATGAACCGGCTCGAGCAGGTCGATCCCGACATCGCCAAAGCCATCCGCGATGAGACCGTGCGCCAGTCGCGCAACCTCGAGCTGATCGCCTCCGAGAACTTCGTTTCCGAGGCCGTTCTCGAGGCCGTCGGCTCGGTGCTGACCAACAAGTACGCCGAGGGATATCCGGGCAAGCGCTACTACGGCGGCTGCGAGATCGTGGACATCGCCGAGGAGCTGGCCATCAGCCGCGGCAAAGAGCTCTTCGGCGCCGAGCACGTCAACGTCCAGCCGCATTCGGGCTCGCAGGCGAACATGGCCGTGTACTTCACGCTGCTCAAGCCGGGCGACACCGTGCTCGGACCTAACCTGGCGCACGGCGGTCATCTGACCGCCGGCAGCCCGATGAACTTCTCGGGGCGGTTCTACCAGATCGTCCCGTACGGGGTCACCAGGGAGACCGAGCGGATCGACCTCGACCAGCTGCGTGACCTGGCCAAGCAGCATAGGCCGAAGCTCATCATAGCCGGGGGCTCCGCCTTCCCCCGCGCCATCGACTTCAAGCCTTTTCGCGAGATCGCCGACGAGGTGGGCGCGGCGCTCATGGCGGACATCGCCCATCCCGCCGGCCTCGTCGTGGCGGGGCTGCACCCGTCGCCGGTGCCCTTCGCCGACTTCGTGACCACGACCACGCACAAGACGCTCCGCGGTCCGCGCGGTGGCATGGTGATGTGCCGGGAGCGGTACGCCAAGGATCTGGACCGCACCGTCCTGCCCGGCATACAGGGCGGGCCGCTCATGCACGTGATCGCGGCCAAGGCCGTCGCCTTCCGCGAGGCCCAGGCGCCGGAGTGGCGCGCGTATCAGGGACAGATCGTCAGGAATGCGCGGGCGCTCGCGGACGCCATGCTCGCGCGCGGTTACCGGCTGGTCTCGGGCGGTACGGACACCCACCTCCTGCTCGTGGATCTCACGGGCAAGGGCGTCACGGGCAAAGACGCCCAGGAGGCGCTAGACCGCGCCTGGATCACGGTCAACAAGAACGGCATCCCCTTCGACACCAAGGGCCCCATGGTCACGAGCGGCATCCGCAT
>Ga0137377_10005586_pt1 | contig 10091 bp, 10 predicted proteins | sample SagtaG_22_FD_104815 | JGI IMG/M metagenome (GOLD analysis project Ga0137377, IMG submission 104815) | Vadose zone soil microbial communities from Sagehorn Ranch, Mendocino, California, USA - Sage2_L_40_16 metaG | ecosystem: Environmental > Terrestrial > Soil > Vadose zone | place: USA... | reverse complement strand
TTCGCGTGGCTGAATCTCAATTACACGGTGATGTCGAAGCGGAAATTGCTCCGGCTGGTGGAAGAGAAACATGTGAATGGCTGGGACGATCCGCGGATGCCGACCATCGCCGGGCTGAAGCGGCGTGGGGTGCCGCCGGCTGCGGTCCGCGAATTCGTCAAGCGCATCGGCGTCGCCAAAGCCAACAGCGTGGTCGACGTCGGCATGCTGGAGTTCTGTATTCGCGAGCTGCTCAACAAATCAGCGCTGCGGCGGATGGCGGTGCTGCGGCCGCTGAAAGTCGTGATCGAGAACTATCCGGAAGGCCAGATCGAGCAGCTCGAGGCCGTCAATCACCCGGACGATCCGGCTGCCGGCACGCGCCGCATCGCATTCGGCCGCGAACTCTATATCGAGCAGGACGACTTCATGGAAAGCCCGCCGAAGAAGTTTTTCCGGTTGTCCCCGGGCACCGAAGTGCGGCTGCGCTATGCCTATTTCATCAAATGCACTGACGTCATCAAGAATGCGGCCGGCGAGGTTACTGAGCTGCGCTGCACCTATGATCCCGCCACCAAGGGCGGCAACGCGCCCGACGGACGCAAGGTCAAGGCGACCATGCACTGGCTCTCCGCCGCGCAGTCGATACCGGCTGAAATCCGCATCTATAATCCGCTGTTTGCAAAACCCAATCCGGACGCGGCCAATTTTGCGGCGGATCTCAATCCGCAATCGCTGGAAGTGCTGAAGGACGCGCGGCTCGAACCGGCGATCGCGGAAGCCAATTCATCCGACGTGATGCAGTTCGAGCGGCAGGGCTATTTCGTGCGCGATCCCGACTCGACGCCGGGTCATCAGGTGTTCAGCCGCACCATCGGCTTGCGCGACACGTTTGCGAAGGAAGTCGGCGGCAAGGGTTGAGACGTCTTCGCGCTTCAGCAATAGCCGTACAGCCCGCATACATAAGGCAGGCGCCCGCCCAAAACGGTAGGTCCGCCGTAATAGGGGCCGCCATAGTAGTAGGACCACGACGAGCCGTAATAATAGCCGCCGCGGGCCCAGATCGGATTGGGCAGCCCGTTGTACGGGATAATCGGGGCCACGCGTTCGCGCGATCGGTCGACACGGGTGAGAACCTCGGAAGGTTCCGCGAACAGCGCCCCCAGCCGGCTCTGGACCGAAAGATCGGCGGCACGCGCGGTCATAGCGGTGAGCGCGAGCGCGAAAACCGACACGATGATCCGGCGCGGCATGGCCATGTCCCCGATTGATTCGGGAATCCTAGTCGCAGCGGCGTTAGCAAGGGTTAACGCGGCGCCCGAGTGCTGCACCCGACATCGCACGCGACGTTCACAATCGCTTCCGGTGTTGCCAGCCGGCTACATCAGCGGGTCCGGATACGCCCTAGCATCGTCATCGTTCAGCCGGTTTGCCTCCGAGCTACACGTTCTGACGGCCCGCAAGGCCAAGAGGAGTTTGCCGTGATTTCGCTTCTCATCGGGATTTTGATTGTCGTCGTGGTCGGCGCGATCTGTTTTTGGGCGATCGACAAGTTCGTCCGGGATCGCCGGCTGGCCAGTCTTCTCAAACTGCTCGTGGTGCTGATTTGCCTGGCGTCGATCCTGCAACGGGTGCTGCCGTTGGCTGGAATTGGCTGGCTGTAGCGCTTGGGCCGCTTTTCGGCAGGTAACATTTTACGGTAGCCTCGCAGCCTCGGGGGCGATCTCGGCGATGCGAAGCATCGGCGGTGCGATCCCTCGGTTGTTGCGTAGGGTAGCGCCGGATGGCAGAGCCGGGCAGGGTTCCAGGCCGAACGCAAGGTCATCGGCAAGGCTACGCCGGCACGTGGCCGCCGCGCGAGGCGGCGCGGGCGGGTGGCATCGCGCCGTCAGGCTTCACTGCGTGGCCGTCGCTCCTCGCCAAGCTACGCGAATGGGTTCGTGCCGAGGCCGGCGCTGGCCGGTTGTTGCCCTGGGTGCCGGTCGCATTCGGCGCCGGGATCGCCTTTTATTTTGCCGCCGATCATGAGCCGGCCACTTCAGTGACGGCCGTCGCTGCGATCGGGTTTTGCGCGGCGGCGTTCTTGTTGCGGCGGCAGAAGGTATTTCCGATCGCGGTCATGATCGCCGCCATGGCGGCGGGTTTTGCCGTCGCCACCTCGAAGACCGCGCGGGTCGCGCATGGCGTGCTGGCGAGGCCGATGTATTCGGTGTCGCTGTCGGGCTTTGTCGAAACCCGCGACATCCGCGAGCGTACAGACCGTTTCGTCTTGCGCGTGGCGCAAATGGAAAGTCCGCGCGGACAGACAAAGCTCGAGCGGGTGCGGCTGTCGGTCCGCAAGGGCGCCGCGCCCGCGGTCGGCAGCTTTGTCGAATTGAAAGCGCGGCTGCAACCGCCGCTCGCACCGTTGCGGCCGGGCAGTTACGATTTCGGGCGCGACATGTATTTTGCCGGGATCGGCGCCTCCGGTTTTGTCACCGGCGTCATCAAGGCCGTGGAACAACCGCCCGACAGCGGTGGCCTGGTGCTGCGCTACGCCGCTTTCATGCAAGGCCTGCGCGATGCGATCGACGCACGAATACGGATGACGCTGGATGCCGATCAGCGCGCCATCGCCACCGCACTCTTGACCGGTCGCCGCGACGCGATCACGACGCCGGTGAACGATGCGATGTTCATTTCCGGGCTTGGTCACGTGCTGTCGATCTCCGGCTATCACATGGCGGTTGTCGCCGGCGTGGTGTTCTTCGCGGTCCGTGCGCTGCTGGCGCTGATCCCGGCGCTGACGGTGAGTTTCCCGATCAAGAAATGGTCGGCCGCCGCGGCCTTTGCCGCCGCCGCGTTTTATCTCCTGCTGTCGGGCGCCGAGGTGGCCACGCAACGCTCGTTCTTCATGACGGCGGTGGTGCTGATCGCGGTCATGGTCGACCGCCGCGCCGTCACCTTCCGCACCCTCGCTGTGGCCGCGATGATCGTGTTGACGATCGCGCCGGAAGCGCTGGTGCATCCAAGTTTCCAGATGTCGTTCGCCGCTACGCTCGGACTGGTAGCGCTGGTACAGATCGGCATGCCCCGCCTGTTCGCCTCGCCCGACGACTCCACCACCGCGCGGGTGGCGCTTTGGGGCGGACGGGAGATCATGACGCTGGCGCTGGCGTCGCTGGTGGCGGGACTGGCGACGACGCCCTATGCGGCCTTTCACTTCCACCGGGTGACGCCGTATGGCGTCGTCGCCAATCTGGCGGCGATGCCGGTGGTCTCGGCGGTGGTGATGCCTGCGGGCCTGCTTGGCCTGTTGGCGATGCCATTCGGCCTCGACGGCGTGTTCTGGCGCATCATGGGCGCGGGCATCGACTGGATGATCGTGGTGACGCAATGGGTCGCGGCGTTCCCCGGCGCGATTGGCCGCATGGCGGCGTTCGGGATCGGTCCGCCAAAGGGCGTCGATCGCCCGTGGTCGCCGGCGGTCCCGGGAGATAGCGAGGCTGAATCGAATATCGCGCGGCCGGTGGATGCGACGCCGGCGGAAGCCGACCAGCAGGCGGAGGAGTGATTGGCTCACTTCTATCGGAGCAGGATTGCCGTGCGCTGCAGGAAACATGCGGCGACGTTGAGCTCGATTCCCGTCCAAACAGTGATCGGGGTGCGTCGGCTCGTGCCTACGATATTTCTTCGCACTGCCGCAAAATCGCCAGCGCATGCAAGGAAATGACGTTCATGCTGCGCCGGCCCTTGATAGCTAAAATCCAGGGGTGTTAAATTTCTGCGATGGACCCGATCAGACTTAGAATGAGGTACCTAGTTGGTTTCTTCGTCGCTGCGGTGCTCGCCGCCGCGGCGTTGCGTCACATCCTTCACGTTCACGCGGGCTTCGAGCGCGAAGAGATACGCACGGGGGTTTTAATAACCGCCGGCATCGGCATCTTTCTCGTCATCGTGTTGTTTCGGCGGTCCAGGCGCTCGTAAACGCCCTTTCATTGCGCGCAGGCGTCGGGCTCTTGGTATTCCACCAGGATCGAAACGCGAGGAACGTGGTTGCTGCCGATTCGCATCAGCAGGGTTTGCGGCTCCCGCTTCACGTCATGAATCCTGACAATTTTAATAGATGGATTTTCCGATAGCCAGAGGTCCCTTTGCCTTTCAGCATCGCGCTCGTCGGTGCCTAGAATGAGATGCTCTTTCACGAAATCGCTCGGACCATCGGTCTCGTCGATCGACGGAATAACGCCTTTATCCATGTTTGGTTGCCGCGACGTAGTTGCAGGAGATTGGTGCGAAAGAACTTTTGCGATGGCCGTCATTTGCAACCTCCAAAGTTCGATCTCTGGCGCCGCGCCAGTGGGACATTGGTAACCCAGTCCGCGCGCCATTCATGTGAGCTAGGTCACACTATCGGACAAGGCTTGCTGACAAGACCCGGCCGATCGGAATTAACTCATGCCGGCGATGAGAGATGAGAACGCCGCGTCATGCCAGCGGGTTCGGCTGGCATGGTTATCTGGCGGTTAGAGCGAGCAAAGGTTGATTAAAGCACGCCGTACGCGAAAGCCCCGTCGGCTGGAGCGGAGCGCGCCCCAAGTCCGGGCACTGAGCGGGCCGGCTGTCTACCAGGCGGCGGGCGGCTGGTAGGGGAGAACGGGACCGTAATGGCGTACCCGATGGAAGAATGGCCCCCAGTTAGCCGCCGGGTAGATGTAGCTCACCGGCGATAGCGTGTTGCCGTGGTCATAGTCATAATAGAGCGCGTAGCCATTGTGGTGATAATGTCGATGGCGCGCCTCGGCCGAGCCGGGGGCCGACAGCAAGGCAACCCCAAGGGCAGCAATCGAAGCCAAAATCATGGTGGCCTTCTTCATCATCAATCCTCCAAAAACGGCAGTGAGCCAAATCAACAACATACCAGTGGGCGGTTTCAAGCTTCGACGTTACCGGTTCGTGGTCCGCACGCCAAGCCGTCTCCGGGCGGCATCCCCTGTCAAAGGCAGCCGCTCGCCTGGAAAACAACCTTCAAACCATGGAGGGGGCGGACCAACGCGCTTCCGAAAACGCGCTTCCGAACAAGCCGTTTGGCGTCTGCTTTGGCCGGAGATGTCACCGCAGTTCGAAGGCGCCCAGATGAAATTCATTTTCGGCGTCGGGCGTCGCCGCCATTCTGACGAGCGTAAAGGCCGCGTTGGGGAACTGCTCCCAGACGGCCAGATCTTCCGCCGTCACGGTGAGCCACCCGAACCTGAACATGTAGCGGCCCGGTTCGGTCACGTGTCCGGCCTGTTGCCACGTGATCTTGTTGGCGACCAACGCTTCCCCCGAAGCAGGCCTTGTCAATTTACGTCTCGCTCACGGCAGACTGTTTTGCAGTCTTCACAATACCGGCTGAATCCCGCCGGCTTATACCGGCGGGATACCCAAAACGTCCATTTCAGTCGACCGACTGCGGTGTCGCCGCGCGGGTGCCCGTAGCGGATCGCGCGTGTTCCTTGATCCGGTCGATCACGGGCAATTGCAGCACCGTCGCGCGCTGCCCTTCGCAGAGCTGTGTCACCAGTACGCGGCTGCCATCGGGAAATTCGATCGCATCATGGTGACGATGCGGAACGTCCGGTTCGATCGCGCCGAATTTGCCCACCCGGGAATTGATGGTTTTGGTCCAGATCCAACGGTTGTCGTATTTGACGTTTTCGGCGAATGCCAGTTCGGTTCCCGGAAGCATACACACCGCTACGGCGGGGTCGCTTTCCGAGGCGAAACCGCGCGTCGAAGTTCCGCGGAAGGTGGTGGTGATAAGCGTCTCTCCAACTTGGGCGGGGCGCGATGCGACAGCGTGCAGACTATAGTCACACATCAGGGTTGCTCCTCGTTCGAGATAGCCAACCCACGCCCGCTCGGAGGCGCAGGCCTCTATCAGAGTGGTCACTAGCCTGTGAGCCTTTGCCCGGTTGTAGGCATTTCTGCGGCTCAAAGCGGCGAGCCTGATCACAAATGCGTTTAAGAATGCCTGACCGACCGGGCTTTGAGAATGCCATGCGGCAGAACTCGATCGGCAGGTGGAGGCGTGAACATGCCGTCATCACCCGCGAAAGCGGGCGGTCCAGGAGACGCCGACGTCGTCTCAAGTTCTCGGAAATGTCGACGTGAGCGACTTGGCGACCCAAGCGACGCCATTTGCACACGCGGTAATGGGTCCGGACGCGCCAATTGGCGCGTCTGAGAACGGGCAGATCAATACTTCCGGTAAAGCCCGATCAGCTTGCCTTGAATCTTCACCCGGTTCGGCGGCAGGATGCGGACTTCATACGAGGTGTTGGCGGGTTCGAGTGCGATCGAGGCGCCGCGGCGGCGGAAGCGTTTGAGCGTCGCTTCCTCTTCGTCGATCAGGGCCACCACGATGTCGCCGGTCTCGGCCGTCTCGTTGCGCTGGATCAGCGCCATGTCGCCATCGAGGATCCCGGCATCCACCATCGAATCGCCACGTACCTCAAGCGCGTAATGTTCGCCGGAACCGAGCATATCCGGCGGCACGCTGATGGTGTGGCTGCGGGTCTGCAATGCCTCGATCGGCGTGCCCGCCGCGATCCGGCCCATCACCGGCACGGCCACGGGGTGGCTGCCGTCGTCTTCGAAGCCGGCGCTGGAGCTGCGGATTTTGCCAAGCGTGCCCTCGATGACGCTCGGCGTGAAGCCGCGGCGGCCGTTGCCGCCGGCCGAAAGCTCGGGCAGCTTGATCACCTCGATCGCGCGGGCGCGATTGGGCAGGCGGCGAATGAAGCCGCGCTCTTCCAGCGCGGTAATCAGCCGGTGGATCCCGGATTTCGAACGCAAATCCAGCGCGTCCTTCATCTCGTCGAAGGAGGGCGGAACGCCTGATTCCTTCAGGCGATCGCTGATGAATCGCAGGAGTTCATATTGTTTGCGCGTGAGCATCTCGAGCGGTCCCCCGGTTGGTCGTGTCGTTCATTTCGAGACTTGGATCGAGAAGCAACACCTGGGCTCTTCGAAGCCTGATCTCTTCGAAGCTTTGGGCTCCTCCATCGTCCGAAGTCTCTCCATTTGCAGGCGTCAACGTCAGAAACAAATCATGAACGGACACTATATGTTCCATATGTGTTCCGCAACCACTTAATTTTGCGTCAACGCGCGCGGATCTGTCCGCACAACGCGCTCGGAACCTCAGTCAGCTAGCCTGACGATATCGCAAGGAGACCCGGCGGCGGCCATGGGCGCGAACGGCGCACGGATCACAAGCGCCTGTGCCGCAGCGAGATTTCCCAACAGCGAAGAGTCCTGATGGTCGACTGGCGTCGCGATCAGGGTGCCGTCGCTGCGCACCTCGAGGCGGGCCCGCAGATAGTCTTCGCGCAGGTCATTGCCGGCGACGCCGCGGCCGAGCAGCGCCGTCTCGCGCACGTGGTGGATGACGGAGCGGCCTGAAAGCTTGCGAATCAGCGGCACCAGGAACAGGAACCCGCAGACGTAGGACGACACCGGGTTACCGGGCAGGCCGATCACCCGCATCGCGCCGAGCCGCCCATGCATCATCGGTTTGCCCGGCCGCATCGCGATCCGCCAGAACGCCATGGTGACGCCTTCGGCCTCCAGCGACTGCTTGACGAGGTCGTGGTCACCGACCGAGGCGCCGCCGGTCGTGATCAGGATGTCGGCGCCGCTGTCGCGGGCGCGGCGGATGCCCAGCGTGGTCGCCTCGACGGTGTCGGCCGCAATGCCGAGATCGACGGTTTCGGCGCCTTCCTGGCGGGCCAGCGCGCGCAGCGCATAGCCGTTGGAATAGACGATCTGACCTGGGCCAGGGGTCGCGCCCGGCATTACTAGCTCGTCGCCGGTGGCGAGGATGGCAACCTTCGGCCGCCGGCGTACGGCAAGCTCCGGATAATTCATGCCGGCGGCGAGCGAGAGATCGCGGTCAGTGAGGCGTGATCCCCCGGCCAGCAGGATATCGCCCTTGCGGAAGTCGACACCGGCGGGGCGGATATGCCGTCCAGATCTCGCGGCTTCCGTGATGTCGATGCGGTCGCCGTCGACCACAGTATCTTCCTGGATGATGACGGCGTCGGCGCCTTGCGGGATGACGCCGCCGGTAAAGATCCGCACGGCTTCGCCCGCGCCGACGGCCCGGTCGAACGGCCGGCCGGCGGCGACCTCGCCGATCACCTTGAGCCGCGCCGCGACGTGGGAGGCGTCTGCCGATCGCACGGCATAGCCGTCCATCGCCGACATCGCCTGCGGCGGCTGGGTGCGCAAGGCCGCGACGTCGCGCGCCAGCACGCGGTGGTGGGCGGCATCGAGCGCGACCGTCTCCTCGGACAGCGGCTCGGCGCCGGCGAGAATCGCGGACAGGGCATCGGCAACCGGCATCAACTCCAAGGTAAAACTCCCAAAGCCAACTCCCTAAATCCTAAATCCCGAGCGAGGCCAGCGCGCGCGCCACGTCATCGGGCGATGTCACGTGAACGGCAGTCAGTCCCCGCGCCCGCGCGCCCTCGATATTTTCGGCGAGATCATCGAAGAACACGATGCGCGAGGCGGAGAGGCCGATCGACTCCACCACATGATCATAGGCCGCGGCATCGGGTTTCCGAAGCCCGATCGCAGACGACAGATAGATTTCGCGGAAATGGCCGAGCACATCGGCAAAGGCTTGCGTGAAATGCTCGACATGGGCGTTGTTGGTGTTGGAGAAGGCGTAGAGCGGCAGGCGACCGGACGCGCGCGCCAGCAATGGGGCGATGCCGGGCATTTCGCCGGCGAAGAGTGCGTTCCATCCTTCGAGAAACTGGGCGTCGGTTAACCCGATGCCGAGCGAGGCGCGGAGGCCTGCAAAGAACTCGGCGTCGCTGATCTCGCCCATCTCATGGCGATGATAGAGGTCGTCGCGCGTAAATCGCCCGACCAGGTGCGCCGGCTCGCAGCCGGCGTGACCGGCCCAACAGGCCAGCGTCTTGTTGAAATCGATATCGAGCACGACGCGGCCGAGATCGAACAACAGCGCGTCGGCTGAGCCGGGGGCGAGGCGGGGTTGGGTCATCGCGGTGGTGTACGAAAATTGGGAGAAGGGAGCAACGGCGTAGCGATGTCCGTTTTGATGCAACTTGCCGACTCAAGTCAGACGTCGTGCTAGGTCCGAAAAGTGCCCACGAATGGACATTCAAGTAATGGTGAGGCTCCGCTCACGCCTCGAAAACCAAGCGAGTTCCCGTGTATGAGCGTAAGAGCTTCGTCGGCATCGCAGCCCGCGCGATTTCGTAAAAAGGTTCGCCCGTACAATGCAGTGGAACCACGTAAGTCGGATTGATTTCCTGGAGCGCCTTGACTGTATCTCGAACGTAATCCTCTTGATAGGGCGCGAGATGAAAGCCCCCGATCACCGCATGAATTTTTTCCACACCGGTGGCAGCTTGAGCTTGCCTGATCGCGTTGACCACGCCGCGATGGCTGCACGAAGTTAGGACGACAAGTCCCCGTCCTTTCAAATTGAACGCCGTCGCGATCTCGTGCTGAAATTGATCCGGTACGACGGGCGCACTGTGTTCAGTCTCGCTGAGGCGTTCGGGATAACAGCCGACGCCTCGGTCAAAGCCAATGGTCATTGCGCTCGGTGACAGCACCTTCTCGAAGCTCTTCTGGCTGATCTGCCCCGTGGCCACGGCGTGATCGGCAACCAGGGCAGGTCTCTCCGCGTTGGTTACGGCGACGTTGGCCTCCTCGAGTGCTTTGCGGTCGATGACGCCGAAGCTGCCCCGGACCGGGGGTGCAGTCCACTCGCGCGCGCAGAAGCATCCTTCGCCGCCGACAAACAACGGCAATTTGGGCCTGAGCTTGCCACTGTGCGCCTGCAAGAAACCGACCAGACCGCCAAAGTGGTCCTGGTGTCCGTGGCTGAGCACAAGTGCGTCGATGCCAGTGGGATCAATACCAAGCAGACTGGTGTTATTTAGAAGTGCTTCCGGCGTGAACCCGAAATCAACCAGGATATTGCGCGTCTCGTCGCCGCGTCGCGACTCGACCTGCATCGCAAGGCCGAATTCACTGACCAGCGTTCTGCGCGGCGGCTTGTCGCTGAGACCCCAGCCAAAGTGCTGGACATCAAGGTTGGGCAG
>Ga0137377_10005583_pt1 | contig 10093 bp, 6 predicted proteins | sample SagtaG_22_FD_104815 | JGI IMG/M metagenome (GOLD analysis project Ga0137377, IMG submission 104815) | Vadose zone soil microbial communities from Sagehorn Ranch, Mendocino, California, USA - Sage2_L_40_16 metaG | ecosystem: Environmental > Terrestrial > Soil > Vadose zone | place: USA... | reverse complement strand
CAGGCCAAGTCCTTGAAAGTTGCCGGAAAGGCGGTTTTGATCTTGCTTAATGTGTGTCAGGTACATAATCGTCTTCGTGTTGGCTACGCCTATATCGTTGATTTCGCCAGCATACGACTGAGCAACAGGTGGATAGAGCGTTGAGGTGCTCGCAGTGGACGATAGTACCGGCTTCGGCGTTGGAGTCAATGCTGATCGAGGAGTGGTTGTGGCCACAGTTGAAGGCCTATGCGGTGAGGGATGAACAGCATACCAGAGAAAACCCAGGCCCAGAACCAGAGGTAGCAATAGCGCAAGGAAAAGAGGAGATATTCTGACATGCCTGTGAGAAAACACACCCCGTTGTTTACCGGGTGGGTGAGTGGAATGGTCAGTATCGATACCTTTCATATCCCGCTCAACTATGGGAGGACAAGGGGTATGTGGCAAGCGTAGTTTGGGCCATTGTTTTTGCTGTTCGATTGAGTCAGTACAATGTGCATTCCAGAAGGTCTCCGTTGTGGGGACGCGATCTTCCTTGTTTCGTTCGAATTGAGAGAGCAGGTCGATGATTGTCACTCGCTCTTCGATAGTTGCGACGAACGCTTTCAGGAGTTCTTGAAACTGTTGTTGTAGTTCGTCGTACTGCTCTCCAGGCCCGTGTTGGCGCAACACTTCGTTTTGTTGATGGACCACGTGGGCTCGGAGCAATCGTAATCGCTGCAGCTGCTTTTGGAGGTTTTCGAGTTCTTCTTCTAAGTATGCTTTGCGGCGTTCCAACTCGGCGATATCAACATGATGTGGCATGATTACATCCCTTCCAACCACCAGTGGGAGCACTCGAACGCAGGTTAATGGTGTTACCCCGCCTCTACGTGCTACTCCACAGCCTTGTATTTAACAATCGGCATACGCATATGCTCCACGCTCGAACTGTACTGCATATTTCAGAGGTAGAGCAATGGATACTCTATCCATATTTTCATAGGCAGAATATCCATCTATATTGAATCTGGTTGATCCTGTCTCATGTCGTAAAACAATTAAACGCCTTGATGTACCTTGGGTTATATGGCTGGATAGTGCGACTCAGGGGTGTAACCACCATGACATCGATGGCTGGTTCGGAGGGGAAGCGTGCAACATGATAGGTGACCTGGTCGGCATCAAGCAGGCGCAGGAGCAGCGGGCGAGGGTCGGTGTGTTGCACAAAGACAACCAGGCTGGGGCGGTTCGCGTGATAAACCGCGTCTGTGTAGGCAGGGATACGATTGATTGCCAGGGGTGGGTGCGTCACCTCCAGGGGGTCAACCACGATGACGCGGCTGTTGGTCTCGAAGGTGATCGGGTGGCCGAGCAGGTTGGTGGCCCAGGCATAACGAATGTGCTGCTGTTCCATATATGTGATGATGGGGTCATAGTTGGCCGGAATAATCGGGCAATAGGGCGATTGAAAATCATAATTGGGATAAGATAGATTATACGTCCAGGCCTGTGCGCCAAGATAAGCGAGCAACAGTGCGAAGATGACGAGGTGCGCGGCGATGATGTAGGGACGCGATTTATCGCGTCCACCAGGAAGCATCGTCGCTAGCGCGGCAATATTGTCTGTTCCAACGCTGTTGGGATCGGCGGAAGCAGGGCGGGCGACGCGAGCGTCCAAGTGACCCGCACCCCGCCCCGCATCCGCCCCCGCCCCTACGGATGTGTTCCTAGAGAAAGCGTTGATGGCGAGAAATGATGCTGTGAAGATGGTGGCGAAGAAGAATGGGAAGGCCAGCATGAGGGGGGTGGCGTAGCGTCCTGCCAGGTCAAGGCCGCACGAGATCAGGCTGAAGGCGGAGGCGGAACTGGTGCAGTAGATGATGGCTGCGCAGGCGGCAAAAAGTGTTGGTAGGGCGGCGAGCCGTTGTATGCGCAGCAATGCCGGGTGATGCCAGACTAACGAGACAAGCACAAGCGCGGCGGTGGCGAAGATGCAGAAGGTGGTGAAGATGAGCAGCGGTGAATGGAAAGCTGCCGAGAGCTTGCTTTCAACGGGTAATGAGCCGCCGATGATGCGCGGCGCGACACAGCTCAGGTACATATTGGTTACGCGGTGGATGGTATGGATGCGTTGGATCGACCAGGTGCCTCCAAGCTGGCGCAGGTATTGCGCGTTGGCCCATGAGTGCTTGATGCCCCATGCGATGGCTGGCGAGGCTCCAAGCAGGCTGGCGGGAATAGCCGTCCAGATTGGCAGGAGCGGTTGCAGCGCACGCCGGAGCGCGATGGAAGCTCGCCTGGCGTTGGCGGCGAGGTCCCGGCGCACGCGCACGAAGGTGATGATACGATCAAGCACAATCCAGAGCGCGGCGGCGAGGATGGCGGAGACGATCAGCGGATAGACCCACGTACCCAGACCGACGATCAAGCCAATGCCCGCCCAACGCAAGCCCAGTTCGCGCTGCGAGGTTCCCTCGTGCCAGCGCTGTGTCAGACGCAGGGCGGAGAGCAGCAGCAAGATCATGAAAACGTAGGTCTCGATATATCCGCCCCAGGTGCGCAGCTCAACCAGGCCGTCGTAGAGCGGGGGAATCGCCGCTGTGAGAGCGGCGACAAGCGTAAAGCATGTTTTCGCGGATGGTGGGAGATGCGCGGCATCGGCGAGGCAGGAGGCCAGACGCCAGGTCAGCCAGACCAGCACGAGCGAAACAAGTGTGGCCTCGGTGCGCAGCGTCCAGGGGGATGAGCCAAAGATGGCGAAGAGGATGGATGCCAGGTAGGCTTCCAGACTGCCAAAATAAGGGATGCCGTAAAAATAGACGGGGAAATGCCCCTGCAAAATGCGCTCGGCTTGAATCCCTATCAGCGCCTCGTCTCCATCGATCATGCCGTGCGTGTGAATAATCAGAAATAGCCGTAGTAGAAGCGCGGCTATGAGACAAAGCCATACAGGTGAGAGCAGGCGTCTATACCAGAGTTTATGTTGCGTTTCAGATAAAATAGTAGGAGATGGCGCTTTCGGTTCGGTTGCTCTATGTTGTTCGTCAATGCTCATGCTATTTATTAGATTCCTCGGAAATGCGAGATTGCTTTTTTAAGATGACAACGTGATGCTATCATGGTTAAGCAAACGATGCAACTCTGTATTTTTTGATGTCTCTAATTGCAACGAACGGGTTGCAGGCTGCAGTAAGCAATAGGATGGATGAAAGGAATAGCCCTGGGAAAAGCTTGACAGGTTTTAGGCAATCATGTATTTTAAGTGTAAAATGTACACTAATTTTGAAAGAGATATACTGGACGCTATGGAAGAGACGAAAACGCAGCATGAACCGGCGAGCGGGCAGCACGACAGCGCGCAGAGCAAGCAAATGGAAGAGGCGAAAGCTCATCATTATGATGTCAGCAAATATGAGCGGCCATCGGTGACGGTGGATGTGGTGATGATGAGCCTGCGCCAGCGCGATCTCCAGGTCTTGCTGGTCAAGCGCCGTTCGTGGCCATATGAGGGAATGTGGGCGATACCGGGCGGTTTTGTGAATATGGATGAATCGCTGGAGGCAGCGGCCAAGCGTGAGCTACAAGAAGAGACCAACGTGCAAGATGTGTACCTGGAGCAGCTCTATACCTTTGGCGATCCAGGGCGTGATCCGCGCACGCGCGTTATTACTGTAGTGTATTTCGCGTTGTTGGACTCCGAGCGGCTGCAGGTGAGGGCCGCTGATGATGCGGTGGATGTGGGGTGGTTTTCGGTCTACCAGCTGCCCGCGCTGGCTTTCGATCACGCGAAGATACTGCAATATGCCCTGGATCGTTTGCGCGGCAAGCTGGACTATACGACGATTGCCTTTAATCTATTGCCTGAGCAATTTACGCTGCGTGAGTTGCAGCGCGTCTATGAGATCATCCTGCATCGTAAACTGGATAAGCGTAATTTCCGCAAGAAGATTTTATCGACAGGCATTCTGGAAGATACGGGTGCGAAGAAGATGGAGGGGACACATCGCCCGGCTCGCTTGTATCGTTTTAATCCGGCGGCGGAAGCCAAATTATAGTGGCCTGGTCTGGACCTTCTTCAAGGGAATGGTGAATGAGAAGATGGAGCCTTCCCCGTCGGTGCCACTGCTTTTCACAGTGATCTTACCGTTCATAGCCTCCACGAGTTGCTGTGTGATATAGAGTCCCAGGCCGCTGCCGCGCGTATTCCCATGCATATCGCGTTCCAGGCGCACAAATTTATCGAAGATAGCCTCTTGTTTGTCAGGCGGAATGCCTGGTCCATAATCAATCACATTCACACGCACCATATGTTTGCCTGGTTCGATGTTGGCGGTGATGCGAATAGGGCTTTTTTCAGGTGAATAGCGCAGCGCATTGGCGAACAGGTTGCGTAGAATCTGTTTCAGGCGCGTCTCGTCGGCCCAGACGATGATATCGGGGTCGATGCACAACTCGACTTCGCGCTCCTGTTGTAGGATGAGTGGTTCAAACAGATCAATGACCGAAGCTGCGATTTCTTTTAGTGAAATTTTTGTGTAAACGAGAGAGACCACATCGAATTGGACACGGCTGGCATCCATGATGTTGGCCTGTAAGAGGACGAGTTCATCGCATGCGCGGCGGGCTTTGTTGAGAAAGCTTTGGCGTGTTTCAAGGTCTGCCTCTTGCATTTCGCCCAGGAGTTCCAGGTAGCCCTGCACGATGGTGAGCGGAGTACGCAATTCGTGGCTGGCCGTTGTTAGAAATGCATCTTTGAGTTGATCGACCTCGCTGAGCTTTTCGTAGGTGAGACGCAGTTCGTTGTACAGGCGCGCATTTTCGCGTGCGGCTTCCGTTTGCTCGTTCAGGCTTCCCAGCAGGCGTGGATACGCCGAACCAATCAGACCGATAACCAGGCAGATCAGCGCCGAAATACCGACGTATAAGGCCCATTCGGAATTTGAGAGCAGGTTGGTATTCCATGATTGGGTGAGCGTTGTCCAGATACCCAGCAGACTGGCTAAAGTACCAACAATACATGCCAGGTAGAGTACCCAGGGCGCTGTAATCAGTTGCTCGCGTTTTTCGGTGAATAGCTCGCGAAAACGACGTAAAAGCACGGGAAGATCGAGAAACAGGAAAATCATAGAGATACACCAGATGACGGTGGTAGTTGCCTGAGCAATATTGTAAACCTGGCCTGAGAGGGTTTTGGAGTCAATATTATAGAGGAGTGGCCCTACAAAGAAGGTGAAGATCGCGATGACTATGACGATAATGACCTGTACATTGGTAGCACGATAGGGTGCAGCAAAGCGGTTCACTTTTGCCAGGGCTGGAGGAAGACGATGATCTAATGCGGAGACAAACAGGATGCGCGCAAAAGCAACGTTGTAGATGATGGTAGCAATGAAAAAAAAGCTGATGAAGAGAAGTCCAATGAGTACCGATGCCGGGGCGCCAAAAACCCTGGTTACGGCTGTGAGTGTCGAATAGCTGAAACCTGCGTTCCCCGGCGGCACTACTGCCATGACGCCAAATGTGCCAAGCAGATAGGCGATCAGCACCAGGAGCGGCCCCCATCGTAAGAAAAGCATCGCCGCATTGCCCTGCTTCTCCTCGCCCGCCATATTGAGAGGAACTTCAATGCCAAGCAGCGCCAGCACGATTACTCCATAGAGTACCAGGTTCTGACCGCTAAAGCCCAATGTGCTGCTCGTAAGTGGAGTGGCGGGCGGATGACCATGCAGCAGCCAGACGACTCCTGCCATGCCCACCAGGAAAATGCCGACTCCGTAGAGGATAATAACCACCCTGGCTATTTTCATAATCAAGCGGAGGGAAAATACGGAGATCAATCCGGCAAGCAGAAGTACGGCAACAACTACCAGTCCCTGTAGGCGAGGATCGTCGAGCCAGTTCGCGTTCGTTCCTGATGTCTGTGCACCAATCCCCTGGATGAGCGTGACGATACTATCGCTGGTTGAGAGGAGTACCAGCACACCGGGGAACCAGGCGCAGAAGCCGGCGAAAAATCCGAAAAGCGGTCCTAGCGCGCGGTGCGTCCAGACATAAATGGAGCCATCGACAGGCATGAAGCGGTAGAGCTGCGCTGCGACCAGTGCGCCCGGCAGGAGAAATGTGATCGTGCCGATAAGCCAGTAAATATACGTTGCGCCTCCCGCGCCCTGCGTCGCCTGTACGATTGAGGCATTGGGGATGAAGAGGACGATGGCAATGAAAATAACCAGCAAATCCCCGCGTGAAAGGCCACGCGGGAAAAATTCGTTGATGCGTTGCTCTGAACGCAGTGGCTCACCCAGCGCGTTTTGTACAAAAGTCGGTGTGTATGGTATTTGCCGTATCTGCTGCCCCTCCAGGTTGTTCATCGGCCACCTTGTCCCTTATATAGCACGTCTCTCACTACACATTGTTTGCCGGGGGATATTTCTGTCTAGAGAATAGTATAGCAGGTTGAAATCTGAAGGTAAATGATTTTTATGCATGTTACCAACTATTGTGCTATCGCAGGATAGATGGGAGAAACGATCAAATAGCTTTTCATGTTCCTACATATATCAGGATATCTCCAGCAGTTCCAGGAGATCGGTGAGTGAGTGGATCAAGATACAATCGACGTTGTTCTCTTGCAGGTGCCGGCGGCGATCTAACAAGATAGGTGTGATGCCAACCGAGCGCGCGCCGAGAACGTCGAGAATGTAGGAATCGCCAACATGCAGTGAGTAATCGGCGATGCTGTTGGCGCGTGCTAATGCCCGTTCATAGAGCGTGGGCGAAGGCTTGGCATGGCGGGTCAGGGCTGAAACGAGCATATGGTCAAAATATCGGTTGAGGTGGTGCTCATGCAGAATGCGGCCAAGCGAGATGCCCCAGTCAGAGATGACGCCGAGAGTGTACTTCCTGGCTTTCAGGACTTCCAGCGTAGGCAAGACATCCGGGAAGATTTGCCAGCTCGTATGCTGTTCAAATTCCTGGGTAATGCGGCGTGCCAGTTGATACAGGCGCGGTTCATCGTGTTCCTCAACAAAGGGGCGCAGGAAATTCATATAGTAATCAAGCCAGAATGCGTTGATGGCTTCTTCGCTGGCCCACAAGTGACGTTCCTGGCGTGATTGACGAAAGAAGAAATCATCCGCTTCGACCATACGCTCTTGCAGCGCATCCAGGTGGATATGCAGGTCAAGTTGCTGGCAAATGCGCTGGCAGATTTCCGGCGTCGATGGATGGGGGTACAGCAGGGTAAAGCCGGCATCAAAAAAAATGGTACGGATCGATTGAGGCTGTTCCAATGGCATTACTGGTTTGTTCCTTTAGAAATGATGTAGGGGCGCAATGCATTGCGCCCCTACATCATTTTGTTATCCCCTGGCTTTATACACTGCATCGGCGGCTGCGAGAGCGGCGCCTGCTGGCGGCTGCAAGCCACCGCGCGGCAGCACGTGTTCAAGGGCTGAGAGAACGGTATCGACGTTTTTGCGGCAGGAATTATAGCCCATCAAGCCGATACGGATCAGGCGGCCTTTCAGCGCGCCGAAGCCGCCGCCGATCTCAATCTGATATTCTTGAAGCAGGCCGTCGCGGATGGCCAGCTCGTCTACGCCTTCGGGCAGGGTGATGGCGGTCAGGACGGGCAGTTCGTAGCCAGGCTGCGTCAGGATATGCAGACCCAGCGCTTTGACGCCCGCTCGAAGTGCTTCGCCGTGCAGTTGATGGCGTTTCCAGCGCGTTTCCAGTCCTTCTTCAAGCACGATGCGCAGGCTCTCACGCATGGTGTAGACCAGGTTGCTGCACGCGGTGTGGTGATAGGTGTGATCGCCGTTCCAGTAACGATGAAGTTTATGCAGGTTGAGATAATAACTCTGCACAGGCTTTTTACGCTGCTCGATGACTTTGACGGCCCTGTCGTTGAGCGTGATGGGGGCCAGCCCCGGCAGCGCGCCCAGGCTTTTCTGGCTTCCGGCATAACAGGCGTCGATCTTCATGTTATCGACGTGCATCGGTACGCCGCCGAGGCCGCAGACGGCGTCTATCACGAAGAGCGCGCCATGTGCATGCGTGATACGCTCCAGTTCTTCCAGAGGCTGCAAGAGTCCAGTCGAGGTCTCGGCGATGGCGGTGGCGAACAATTTGGCTCCTGGATGCTCTTTGAAGGCTTGTTCAAGGGCCGCAGGCTCCAGGGGTTTGCCCAGTTCGGTGACCAGGTTGACGACCTTCGCGCCTGCACGTTCAGAGATTTCGACAATTTGACCGCTGAAGAAGCCCAGACTGCCCGCTATGAGCGTATCGCCCTCTTCGAGGAGGTTGGATAAGACGGCCTCTGCACCGGAAAAGCCGGAGCCTGAGACGCAGAGGGTCATCTCGTTCTTCGTTTGGAAGACCCAACGCAAGAACTGCGCGGTCTCTTCGAGTATAGCGAAAAACTCGGGGTCGATGTGTCCGAGTTGCGGCGCCGAGGCGACACGCAAAACACGTGGATCAACGTTGCATGGACCAGGGCCAAGCAGCAGTCTGTAAGAGGGATTGATTTCGGGAATGGTGCTTTCATAGGTCTCACTCTTCCCCATTACCAGTTGTGTCATGAGATTCCCCTTCCTTAGTTGGCTTAGCGAGAGACGCGCCTGTGCGTCTCTGGACAATAAAGACCCTGGTCACAGTTCGTTCCTTGCAGCCTGCCTATTAAAAGGTTCGCCATTCGGACTTATTTTGCGCCTGTTTCAAACAGGTGCTGCAACTTGTCTGCCTGATCGACTGTGATCAGGTTGTCGATGAATTCGTCTAACTCACCATTGAGTACGCCGGGTAGGTTGTGGCGCGTGTAGCCGATACGGTGGTCGGTCACACGATCCTGTGGGAAGTTATAGGTACGAATCTTTTCGCTGCGATCACCGGTCTGCACCTGCGAACGTCGCGATTTGCTCAGTTCTTCCTGCCTGTGCGCCTCTTCTAAATCCCACAGGCGGGCCTTAAGCACAGAAAGGGCCTTGGTTTTATTTTTAAGCTGCGATTTCTCATCCTGGATGGTAACGACCAGTCCGGTAGGCAGGTGGGTGATGCGCACGGCTGAGTCGGTGGTGTTCACGCTCTGGCCGCCATGACCGGTGGAACGATAGACATCAACGCGAATATCGGTATCTTTGATCTCGATGTTGATATCGTCGTCGGCTTCCGGCAGCACAATGACCTTGGCCGTCGAGGTATGGATACGTCCATTGGCCTCGGTGACGGGGACGCGCTGGACACGGTGGGTGCCGCCCTCGTATTTCATACGGCTGTACGCGCCCTTGCCTTTGACGACAAAGGTAATATCTTTGATGCCACCCTGCCCCGTTTCGTTGCTGTCCAGGATTTCGATTTTCCAGCGTTTGCGATCCGCGTAGCGGCTATACATGCGGAAGAGTTCGCCCGCGAAGAGCGCGGCTTCGTCACCGCCCGCGCCGCCCTGGATGGTCACGATGGCATTTTTCTCGTCCATGATGTCTTTGGGCAGCAGAGAAATCCTGACTTCTTCCAGCAGGTGTTCCTTTTGTTCTTTGAGGTGTTCCAGTTCTTCGTAGGCGAGGTCGCGCATCTCCGGCTCATCGCTGGTATCGTACATCTCCTGCGTTTCGGCGATTTGCTGCTCGTTCGCGATCAGTTCATGGTACTTCTGCACCACCTCTTCGAGTTCGGCATGTTCGCGGCCATAGCGCTGCAAGAGCGAAATGTCGTCGAGGACTTCCGGTTGGGACATAAGTGTATTCAGTTCTTCGTAGCGTTGTGCCAGGCTGGCAAGTTTCTCCATCAAATCCATGAATGTGGGTTCTCCCTTCGTCTCTTCATCTCTCCACCCGCCGACAAAGCGATTGCGCGCATAACAGGCTATTGGCTTTTGTCTACCATCGTATCATATTTTATGACACGTCGGGGCAGATGAAATCTTTCAAATTTTTTGTGCGTCTATGGGTTAATGCTTAATAAATGTTTAGAGTATGCTCGAGTGGAAGAGGCATAAAGATGTAGCTACCCGGCGGCAAGGAGGTAGCGTTCGGTGGTGATGCGGAGGTGTATATAGGTATGCTGTATCAGTGATTTCATAAGCTCATTATAGCATGACGTGATGTAGAGGTGCAATTACGGGTTTTCAAAAATT
>Ga0137377_10005579_pt1 | contig 10094 bp, 8 predicted proteins | sample SagtaG_22_FD_104815 | JGI IMG/M metagenome (GOLD analysis project Ga0137377, IMG submission 104815) | Vadose zone soil microbial communities from Sagehorn Ranch, Mendocino, California, USA - Sage2_L_40_16 metaG | ecosystem: Environmental > Terrestrial > Soil > Vadose zone | place: USA... | reverse complement strand
GGCCGCTTTATCCCCTCATCCCTGCGTAACGGCTCCGCCGTTATCGCTGGAGGAGCCTGTCATCACTACGCGAGCGCAATTGCGCTCGTCGTCGGCCGCGCCTTGCGCGGACCCGTTGGCGGCTCCTCAGGATGAGGCCCGCCCGCCCTCACATCAAGAACACGCCCTTGCCGTCGACCTGCTTGTCGAACAGCCGGTAGGCTTCGTCGGCCTGATCGATGCTCCAGCGATGGGTGAAGAGATTATCGACGTCGATGCCGCGCTCGACCGAAAACCGCGCGCAGTCGGCCTGGATGATGCTGGAGAACGTCCATGACGCCACCAGCGTCAATTGCCGGCGCAACAGATGCGGGCTGACCTCGATGTGGACGTCGCCACCTTCCCCGACAAAACACATCGTGCCCCACACCTTGGTGCTGCGGATCGCGTTCAGCCGCGCCTCCGGATTGCTTGAGGTGTCGAGCGTCAGATCGGCGTAACGTCCGTGGGTGAGATCCTTGATGGCATTAACCGGATCGTTCGAGCCGGGATTGACCGTCTCATCGGCGCCAAACGCCTTGGCGCGGTCCAGCCGCCGCTGGCTGATGTCGAGCGCAATCACTTTGGCACCCATCGCCTTGGCGTATTGCGTGGCCGCCAATCCAACCGGCCCCTGGCCGAAAATCGCCAGCGTGTCATTGCCCGAGAGGTTCATCCGGCGCAACGCGCTGTAGGCGGTGCCGGAGCCGCAGGCGATCGCGGCACCGGCCGTAAAAGTCAGTTCCTCGGGAAGCGGCACCAGCGTATTGGCCGGAACCTTCAGATATTGCGCATGGCCGCCATGGGCATTGTTGCCATAGACCTTGACCGGCACCTCCTGGCAGAGCTGTTGCCAGCCGGCCCGGCAATGGTTGCACTGGGTGCACCCCTGATAATGGTGCACCATCACCCGCTGGCCGACATAGGCCTGCCGCGCCCCGACCGATGTGCCGACCTCCACCACCACGCCGCAGGGTTCGTGGCCGGCGATGACCGGGCCTTCCTTCATCGGGATGCCCGTGGCCTGGACCTGGCCCCTGGGGCGGCGGTATTGGTGCAGGTCGCTGCCGCACATGCCGGAAGCCTTCATTTCGATGATCACGTCATCGGCATCGGGAGCAGGATCGGGGAACTGCATCAATTCAAGTTGGCGATCGCCGGTAAACACAACCCCACGCATGGTTCCCTCCGTCATTTGTTTATGGCCGGATTTTGAACGGAAAAACACCACCCGCAAAGGGCGAACCTGCAGCGAGCCGGCGTGACCAATGATCAAGGCGGCGCGAACCGCGCGCTGGATTCGTGATCTCGCTCACAAAGCGCGCTGCAGGCTTCTGGTAGTCAGGCTGCAGTGCTACAAGGGCTGCAGTTTTCGGAAGTGCCATCATGAAACCGTTTCGATCTTTAAAATTGCACCAGATTTTCGTGGCCGCGGCGCTGTTGCTGATGTGCCAGCCGGCTCTCGCCGACAAGCGCGTAGCACTGGTGATCGGCAATTCTGCCTACCGGAACGTGGCGCAGCTTCAAAACCCCGTCAATGACGGTGCGGTGATCGCGGCCACTCTGAAACAGGCCGGCTTCGATGTGGTCGATTCACGCCATGACCTGCCGGCGGCGGACACGCGCCGCGCGCTGCGCGACTTTGCCGACCAGGCGCGCGACGCCGACATCGCGGTGGTCTATTACGCCGGTCACGGCATGGAGGTGGACGGCAGCAATTACCTGATCCCGGTCGATGCCAAGCTGGAACGCGACACCGACGTCTACGACGAGGCGTTCTCGCTGGACCGCGTGCTGCTGGCGATCGAGCCTGCCAAGCGCCTGCGGCTCGTGATCCTCGATGCCTGCCGCGACAATCCGTTCACCAAGAGCATGAAACGAACCCTCGCCTCGCGCGCGATTGGGCAGGGTCTCCCCAAGATCGCGCCGACCACTCCGAACATGCTAATCGCCTATGCCGCCCAGGCCGGCTCGACGGCGGCGGATGGCGATTCCCGCAACAGCCCGTTCGCGACTGCGCTGTCCCGGCATCTGACCACGCCGGGGCTCGACGTACGCCGGGCGTTCGGATTTGTGCGTGATGAAGTGTTGAAGACCACCAGTAACCGGCAGGAGCCGTTCGTCTATGGCTCGCTCGGCGGCGAGGATGTGCCGCTGGTGCCGGCCAGGGCAACGCCTCCGGCGGCGGCGTCCAATTCTCAGCCCGGGCCCAATCCGCAGGCGGAAGCGCGCCGAGACTATGAGCTCGCGCTACAGGTCGGCAACAAGGACGCGCTGAACGCTTTCATCGCGCAGTATCAGGACGGCTTCTATGCCAATCTCGCCAGGATTCAGTTGGCCAAGATTGCGGCGGAGGAAACCCGCCTCGCGGCGACCGAAAAGGCGCGGCTGGCGGAACAGGAGCGGGTGCGGCTGGCCGCCGAGGGCGCGCAAAAGGCGCAGCAATTGAAGGCCGAAGCGGACGCGAAAGCGGCGGAGCGGGCTCGTGTTGCGGCCGAACAAGCCAAGCAGGTTGCGCAGGATAAGGCCGCCGAGGCCGAGCGAAAACGTGTCGCCACCGAAACGCGCGCCAACGACAAGGGTCCCGAGATCATCGTCGCCACCGATAACCCCGGCCCGACGTCGGCCGACACATCACAAGGCGACAAGGCGCCCCAGGCCGACAAGGCATCTCAGGCCGACAAAGGGTCGCAAGCCGGTAAAACGGTGAACGTTGCCGCGCTGAGCGCGGGGCCGCCGCCGGCGGAGGTTACCAAATCGGTCCAGGCCGAATTGCGCCGCGTCGGCTGTCTCACTGGAGCCGCCGACGGCGAATGGAACACCGCGTCACAGCGATCGCTGTCGCTGTTCAACCGCCATGCCGGAACCAAACTCGACGCCAAGGTTGCAAGCCTCGATACGCTCGATGCGATCAAGCTGAAGCCGTCGCGGGTCTGTCCGCTGGTTTGCGAACACGGATTCAAGGCCGACGGCGAGCGCTGCAGCAAGATCACCTGTGCCGAGGGCTCGTTCCTCAACGACGACAATGAATGCGAGAAGCGCCGTGCCAACAAGCCGGTGGCCAAGCGCGATGCCGACGATCGTCGGGAGCGGCAGCGCCCGGTTCGTGTACGGCCGCAGTTGCTGCCCGAAGCCGGCGTGGCCAGGCCTCGCGCATCGGCTGGGGGATCGGGCCAGATCGTGTGCGACGGAACCGGTTGCCGGCCGGTCAGGAGCGGCTGTCACATCGACTATCAGGGCGGCTCACCTCGCAATGGCACCGGAGGCAATGAGGAAGTCTGCAACTGAGGGCGGTGGGCGGTGACTTCGGGCTGGAAGACCGCGCAGGGACGCTACTACGAGGGCGGTGGCGGCAACATCCGGATTTGCCCCGGCGCGGTGGCCGCTAAATCGCGCTCGCGGCAATATTGACCATCAGCGCCACCAGCGCGGTGTTGAATATAAAAGAGATGATGCCGTGTGCGGTGGCGGTGCGGCGGATGGTCCGGTCGGTGATGCCGACGTCGGACACTTGCGCGGTCATTCCGATCACGAAGGAGAAATACACGAAATCCCAGTAGTCGGCGTCGATGTGTTGGTCGCCGCTCGGAAACTGCAAGCCGCCGGGTTTGGCGCCGCGATAGAATTCATGGGCGTAGTGCAGCGCGAATACGGTATGCACCGCGGCCCAGGACAGCGCGATCGTCACCGTCGCCAGCGTCAATTCCGGCGTGCCGCGGTGATTGGCCCCGAGCTCGTAAACGATCGCGGCGATACTGGCGAAGGCGCCGAGCGCGACCACCAGCGGCAGCAGAAAGCGGCCGTCGTCCTGCAGCACCGCGTTGCGGCGGATATACGCCAGCCGGCTGCGCAGCACCATCACGTAGACCAGCACCAGGTAAAACGCGATAAAGATATCCCAGCCGAGCAGCAGCCGCGTCACCAGCCGCAGCGAGCCGGGCAGCAGGAAGAATGCGGCGATCCCGATCGCCATCGAGATGAAGGTGCGCGGCCGCGCATAGACCACGCGGACCGGCTTCGGCATTTTCCTGAATCGAACAAGGTGCTGCTCGAATTCCTTGCTCATGTGCGCCTTTCAAATTTCTTGTTTGACGCGTTTTCCTGATGCGAACCGCTGCCCACTTCGCTCGAAAACGCTTCAGTTCTTGCGCTCGGCGACGAACCGGGCGGTGGCGCGCAGCACGTCGCCTTTGGAGCCGAAGATCGAAAGCGCGGAATCAGCGCGCGCCAACAGATCGCGCACGCGCTGCTTGGCGCCGTCGACGCCGAGCTGGGTGACAAAAGTGGTCTTGCCCAATGCCGCATCCTGCCCGGTCTTTTTGCCGAGCGCTGCCGCATCGCCTTCGACGTCGAGCAGGTCGTCGGCGATCTGGAAGGCCTCGCCCAGTGCACGGCCGTAATCGTCGAGCGCCTGGTGTTGCTTTGGCGAGGACTGGCCGAGGATCGCGCCGGCGATGCAGCCGTAATGCAACAACGCGCCGGTCTTCATCTGCTGCAGCCGCGCGACGTCGACCGGCTCACGATCGCCGAACCGGCCCTCGCCGGCGAGGTCGAGGATCTGGCCGCCGGCCATGCCGCCGACCCCGGACGCCCGCGCCAGCGCGCGCGTGAGCAGGAGGCGCACACCGGTGTCTTCGTGGATCTCGTCGCGGGTGACGATGTCGAAGGCGAGCGTCAGCAGCGCATCGCCGGCGAGGATCGCGGTGGCATCGTCATAGGCCTTGTGTAGCGTGGGCCGGCCGCGGCGCAGATCGCTGTTGTCCATCGCCGGCAGATCGTCATGGATGAGCGAATAGCAGTGGATGCATTCGAGCGCGGCGCCGGCCAGAAGTGCGGCCTCGCGCGCCACGCCGAACACCGCCGCGCTCTCGACCACCAGGAACGGGCGCAGCCGTTTTCCCCCGCCGAGGCTCGAATAGCGCATGGCCTCGATCAGCCGCTTCGGCCGCGCGATCTCGTCGGGCAAAGGCGTGTCGGACAACAGTGCTGCAAGCAGGGTCTCGGTATCCTCCGCGGTCTGGTCCAGTCGGTTCGCGAAGTCTGACGGTAAAGTTCCGGTCATCAGGAAAGCTCCAGATCGGGTTCGGCCGGGGACAATCCTTTATGGCTTCGGCTTCGTCAATTCCGGTTCCCGGGGCGGGATGCCTTAAAACCGCTGGAAAGGCGGAACTATCGGGATCGTACGATGTGGGCCGTTGATCGGTCCACGACCACGGCATTTTCAAGCCGATTTGGGTGCGGTTAGCCGCAACAAAATGCTCCATGGTCATGGCTTGCGCGTATTCTGCTGGGCAAAACAATTATTCGCATTTGCCCCCACACGCGCCTTAACCAGAAATCCACAAATTTGCGCATCGCCCGAAATTTGCTGCTGATCCTGCTGGCGGTGCTGCTGCTGCCGTATCTCGTGGCGCCGCTCTATCGCGCCGGCCATCCGATATCAACGCTGATGGCCTGGCGCTGGTTGACGGGCGCGCCGGTGTCGCGGCAATGGATCAATTTCAACGCCATTTCGCCGGCGCTGCCGCGCTCGGTGGTGGCGTCGGAGGATGCGAGATTCTGCAGCCATCACGGCATCGACTGGGACGCGTTGCGCGACGTGATCGACGATGCGGGGGACGGCGAGGTGACGCGAGGCGGCTCGACCATCACCCAGCAGGTGGCGAAAAACCTGTTCCTGTGGCCTGGCCGCAGCGTGGTCCGCAAGGTGCTGGAAATCCCGCTGGCGTTGTGGATCGATCTGGTGCTGCCGAAGCAGCGGACCCTCGAAATCTATCTCAATATCGCCGAGTTCGGGCCGTCGGGCCAGTTCGGGGCGGAAGCCGGCGCCACCTACGCCTTTGGCCACCCGGCATCAGGCCTGTCACCGCGCGAGGCAGCGCTGTTGGCGGCGATCCTGCCCAATCCGGTCAGGCGCAGCGCCCGCAATCCCGGCCCCGGGGTGCGGCGGCTGGCCGGGACCTACACGGCGCGGGCACAGGCTACAGGCTTGCGGCGATGCTGGAGCGAAAATCACGTTTTTTGAGCCTTTTGGGGATATTTTGAACCTAGCTTTGCGCTATTCCATCCTCTATAAGCGCGGCCTTATCGGCATTTCAGCTCGCGCCAAAGGCGCTTACGCCGTCCGCCGCGGACGATGCCTCCGACAATACCCTTAGAGGATACCGACATGGCTGTTCCCCGCAGAAAAACATCGCCCTCGCGGCGAGGCATGCGCCGCTCGGCGGATGCGCTGAAGAAGCCGACCTATGCCGAAGACAAGGATTCCGGCGAATTGCGTCGTCCGCACCACCTCGATCTGAAGACCGGGATGTACAAGGGCCGCCAGGTCCTGAAGACCAAGAAGGAATCCTGACAGCGACAGGCGTTGTCGCCGCCGGCGGCGATGCCTGCCCGAATTCGGCCAACGAGTGGGGACGGCTTTCCTGGCCCGAGCAACGCTCGCGAAGGAACGCCCTGGTTGCATGAAAAGAAAGCCTCGCCGATGTCCATGATCGGTTTTCCGCTTCTTCTGATTCCGCTCACGATCTACAACATCATCGTCTTCCTGATGCCCGGCGTTTCCTTCGCCGACCCGGTTCTGAAGGTGCCCTTGATGTCCGGCGCCGAGTGGCCGGTGACGCTCAGCGACATGCTGCTGGCGCTGGCGATTCTGTTGTTGCTCTCCGAGGTCATCAAGGGCGCGCGTCCGGGGGCGAAGTATCTCACCGATCATTTGCTGTCGCTGATCGTGTTCGGCGCCGCCGCGGCCGAATTCCTGCTGTGGCCGCGATTCGGCAGCTCGACCTATTTCCTGCTGACATTGCTGGCGCTGGTGGACTTCCTGTCCGGCCTGGCGTTGCGGACCCGGCGCAAGATGGCGGTGGCCGTGGCCCCCGCCGCGGCCTCCAGGCGGAACACCGAAACACCGGAGCCCGCGCCGCCGGAACCGCGATTTGACCCGGCATCTGAGCCGTCGGTGCCGGCAGCGGCTTCGGTTGCCGAATCGGTGCTGCAGGAACGCTCCCAGCCGCAAATGCCGCATCCCGACGCCACGTCGGTCACGCCACCGGCGAAGTCACCGGAGGTCACTTCACCTGCGCCATCGCCGGAGGTCACGCCTGCTGCACCATCGCCGGAGGCCGCGTCACCCCCGCCGTCGCCGGAGGTCAAGTCATCTGCGCCATCGCCCGAGGTCGCATCCCCGGAGCTGGAACCGGGCCATGGCTCGCCCCCGCCGGCCGAAGAACCGCGGCGCTGACATCCGTTTTGGGCGATTTGCGATCTTAGATGATTTGCCGGGTCCGAAGGCCGGCGCTCTGCAGCGGGCGCTGGGTCGCGCGGTAAGCGGACTGCGCATCGGTCGCCGTTGCCCGCCGCAAGCTGCGCGTTTGCGGCGCCCGCGCGGCGGTCGCGATTAGATGGGTGACAAACATCGAGTTGGGCGGGGACGCCCGACGCGCGGCCGGCCGCGGCCATGGCGCTGCCTCGGCCATCGGCACCAGAGCACCGCAGGCCGGCCGCGCGTCGGCGGCGAGGCCATCATTCACCATCTGCTCTGGCCGGCCCTTGCTTGACATCGCACATCCAAATCCGGCTGGACTGTCACGTTTTGGGACGTCACGCCAGCTTGCGAGATCATCATCGCAAGGCCCATGCCGGTTCGCCGGCATCGCCACACACCGACGAACAATGTGGTTTTGCTAAATATTTATCAACTTCGCCTAGGGTTGGGGCCGGCAGGCAGTATTCTCGGACCGGGAATCATCCCGCGATGTCCTGAAACGAGGCGAGTTTGACATCCCCCCTTCCGCAGGCTTCGACCATCCTCGCCTCGCTCGACCAGGCGGCCTTTGCATGGGACATCGCGACCGACGCCATCGTCTGGAGCGATCACGTCGGCGCGGTGTTTCCGGATATTCCGGCGGCGGCATTGGCCAGCGGCGCGGAACTGGCAAAATTGATCGAGCCGGTGCGTTCGATCCGATCGGACGCACTTCTCGATTCGCTGCCGGTGCGCGGTGGCGCGCTTTATCGAATAGAATATGGCGTGCGGACCACTATCTCCGCCCCCGTGCTGTGGATCGAGGAGTCCGGCTGCTGGTTCGCCGGCGCGGACGGCAAGCCGACGCGCGCGCAGGGCATCGTCCGCATCAACAATGAACGCCACGCCCGCGACCAGCAACTGCTGCGGTTGTCACGGCACGATCCTTTGACCGGCGAGCTCAATCGGACCCATCTGGTTGCGACGCTGGCCGAATCCATGGAGGAGGCCGCGCGCTTCCGCGCATCCTTCGCCTTCATGCTGATCGGCATCGATCATCTGGCGCGCATCAACGACGCCTTCGGCTTCGATGTTGCCGACGCGGTGATTTCCGAGGTCGCCACCCGCATTCGCGCGCGGCTGCGCAATGGTGACGTGCTTGGCCGCTTCTCCGGCAACAAATTCGGACTGATCCTGAAGAACTGCACGGTCGACGATATCAATATCGCCGCCGAGCGCTTTCTGGCCGGCATTCGCGACGACGTGGTACCGACCAAATCCGGCCCGGTTTCGGTGACGGTGTCGATCGGCGCGATCAGCGTGCCGCGCTACGCGCGCAGCGCCGATGAGGCCGTCAACCGCGCCCAGGAAACGCTGGACATGGCGAAACGCCGGCGTGTCGGGTCGTTCTCGCTGTGGCGCCCGAATGTCGAGCGCGACGCCCAGCGCCGCGTCAATATCCGCGTCACCGACGAGATCGTCACTGCGCTCAACGAGCGGCGGATCGCGATGGCGTTCGAGCCAGTAGTGGACGCATTCTCGCGCGAGACGGCGTTCCACGAATGCCTGGTCCGCATGGAACGGGATGACGGGCAGGTCCTGCTGGCGCCGGACATCGTTCCGGTCGCGGAGAAACTCGGACTGATACGCCTCGTCGACCACCGCGTGCTCGAACTCGTGGTGGCCGAACTTGCAGGCGCGCCGAGCGTGGAGCTCAGCCTCAATATCTCGCCCGACACCACGATGGATCCGGACTGGTGGGCATCAATCGAATCGTTGATGCGCGCGCATCCCGGCGTCGCCGAGCGGCTGATCGTCGAGATCACCGAGACCGTCGCGATCCAGGATATCGACGGCCTGCGCGGTTTCGTCACCCGGCTGAAGAACTTCGGCAGCCGGATCGCGATCGACGATTTCGGCGCCGGTTACACCTCGTTCCGGAATTTGCGCAAGCTCGGTGTCGACATCGTGAAGATCGATGGCGCCTTCGTGCAGAACATCGCGCGATCGCACGACGATCGCGCTTTCGTGCAGACGCTGATCGACCTGGCGCGCCGGCTGGAAATCAAGACGGTGGCGGAATGGGTTCAGGATGACGAGTCCGCCGCGATGCTGCGCGACTGGGGTTGCGATTACATCCAGGGGCGGCTGATCGGGCTCGCGTCCTCGGAGCGGCCGTGGGGGACGCCGACGGAAGCGGTGTTGCCCGCGGCGAGCTGATACGCTTTCACGCGACATAAATAGAGCGCGTCAAAGCTCTCACGTCGTCCCTGCGAAAGCAGGGACCTATGCGCTGTGCCCTATCAATGAGGCGATGGAGTTAATGGCCCTTGCAACAACCAACGCCGGTGATTATCGGTCGCTGCGTTCGCAGGGACGACGGAGCCGCGCGTTCGCGCACGAAAGCGAAAATCACTCGTCCTTTTTCGGCTCTTTCGACATCCGCTCGAGCCGTTCCTGCATGTCCTTCATCTGGCGGCGAAGGTCTTCGATGTTGTCTTCCTCTGCGGCCGGCTCCGGGGTTTTGTCCGGTTCGGCGGCCGTTGCTCCGCTGCGTGGCGGCACGAACGGCTTGAACATCGAGAAGGTCTGCTGAAATAATTCCATGTTGCGACGAACATGTTCTTCAAGCGGCGCGAACGGCGTTCCGCTGAAGGTGTTGGTCAGCTGCTTGCGGAACTTTTCCTGCTCGCGGGTCAGCGTGTCGATCGACTGTTCGAGATATTTCGGCACCACCATCTGCATGCTGTCGCCGTAAAATCTGTTAAGATGCCGCAGCAAGGTGGTCAGCAGCAAATTCTGCCCCGCCTTGTTCTCCTGTTCGAAGATGATC
>Ga0137377_10005577_pt1 | contig 10097 bp, 9 predicted proteins | sample SagtaG_22_FD_104815 | JGI IMG/M metagenome (GOLD analysis project Ga0137377, IMG submission 104815) | Vadose zone soil microbial communities from Sagehorn Ranch, Mendocino, California, USA - Sage2_L_40_16 metaG | ecosystem: Environmental > Terrestrial > Soil > Vadose zone | place: USA... | reverse complement strand
TTGCGAACTGGCGATGATGTGCGACATCATCATCGCCGCCGACACCGCGAAATTCGGCCAGCCGGAAATCACGCTCGGCACCATTCCCGGCATCGGCGGAACCCAGCGGCTGACCCGCGCGATCGGCAAATCCAAGGCGATGGACCTCTGTCTGACCGGGCGAATGATGGACGCCGCGGAGGCGGAGCGCTCGGGCGTCGTCAGCCGCGTGGTGCCATCGGACAAATTGATGGATGAAGCGCTAGCGATGGCCGAAAAAATCGCTGCGATGTCGCGGCCCGCGGCCGAGATGGCCAAGAGCGCCATCAACCGCGCGTTCGAGACGCCGCTGTCCGAAGGGCTGAACGTCGAGCGCGACCTGTTTCACGCCACCTTCGCGCTGGAGGATCGCGCCGAAGGCATGGCGGCGTTCATCGAGAAGCGCAAACCGGTGAACAAGAACAGGTAGCCCCTCCGCGAGTCGTCCCCGCGAAAGCGGGACCCCCTACGCCGTGCCGTTTGTGCTTTGCACGAAGGCAAAAACTTTTCATAACGATTGGCGCCGGTGGGTATGGATCCCGCGTTCGCGGGGATGACGCTGAGGTTACCCCGCCCTGCTCCGCGCCAGCGCCGCGCTGACCAGCGCGCGATAGGCGCGTTCGGATAGTGTTTTGGGTGCATTGAGGCCAAGCCGCGCCAGGCATTCCTGATCGGCAGCATCCGGTGCGCGCGTAAGACCCTGCCATAACAGTCCAGGCAAACGCTGCGGCGAGCGTTGCGCTTGCTGCAGCAATTGCAACGCCGGGATCAGCCGCTGCTCGGTGTCGGTAAAATCGCTGCCGAACGGAAACTGCGGCAGCAAACCGGCTTCGCGCGCAGGCTGCAACGCTTTTGCAATCCGCTCCGGAAAGTTCTCGCGATGCGCCGCGGGAACTTCGAAATTCTTCGGCAGCTTGCCCGCATCCTTGGCCTGCCGCGCCAGCTCGGCCTGAAAGCGGGAGTCGGCGACCCCAAGCATCGCCGCGATCACGTCGGCGTCGGATTTTCCCCTGACATCGGCGACACCGTATTCGGTGACGAAGACGTCGCGCAGATGCCGCGGAATGGTCTCATGGCCATAGTTCCAGCGGATGTTGGATTGCGCCTTGGCGCTGCCTTGCCGGGTCGCCTCGAGTGCAAGGATCGAGCGCGCCCCCTGCAGTGCGAATGCTTGGGCTACGAAATTATATTGACCGCCGACGCCACTCACGACCTGGCCGTTTTCGAGGCCGTCGGAAATCGCCGATCCCAGCAAGGTCGCCATCATCGCGTTGTTGACAAAGCGGGCGTCGACGCGGGCGCGGCGCTTTGCGGCCTCATCGCCGTAGAGTTCGTTGGTGAAGGATACTGCCATCATCTGGATGCGCGCGAGTTGCGCAGGCGTCATCTCGCGCAGCGCGCGGTAGAAGGATTTCGGCCCGAGAAAGAACGCGCCGTGCAGCGCCACACCGTCGACCTCGCGCTTGAGAATGCCGGCGTCGACCAGACCGAGGAACGCTTCGGTCAGCATTTCGCTGACGCCGTAGAGACCGTGTTCGAACGATCCGGTTTCAAGCCGCGAGAGCTGTTCGGTTTCCGGCGCCAGCCGCTTCATTACGGCATGGAATTGCACCGTGTCGCGGTGGCGCACGATCAACCCCTGCGCCAGCGCGTCGCCGACCTGCCCGATGCCGATCTGCAAGGTGCCGCCGTCGCGCACGAGGCTAGCCGAGTGCAGGCCGATGGCGTATTTGGTGTCGGTGATCGGCTCGGACGGCGGCGCAAACAGCGCGAAATCGGTCTCGGGACTGTCGAGCACCGCGCTGAATTGCTCCGCCGGCAGGTCGCCCGCGCCCGGCATGAACGGCAGTTCGGAATTGACCTGCCCGACCAGTTTGAATGAGGCCCGGCCCTCACTGCGGGCGCGCAGTATGTCCAGCGTGGTGTCGGTGTTGCAGCTCAGGCTGTAGCGCGTCACGCCATCGACCACGCGCTTCGCCACCAATTGGGTCACGACGTTCAGTCCGCGCGCCAGCAGATAGGACGACGCATGGGTATAATTCGCGGAAATATAATGCTGCTGCGCGAACGGCACGTGCAGCCACTGGCCCGCCAGAAAGAAGAACTCGATCACCTTTATATTGGGCGGCAACTCACCCGCATGCAGCGCGTCGGCATAGGCGAGATCGGGATAACCGCCGAACAGGCGCTCGATCACAGGTGTAATGAAGCGCCGCTCCAGCAAATTCGACGGTTTTGGCTTTTCCAGTGTGAGCGCCGAAAACAAGGTCAGGCTGATGGTGCGGTCGGCGGCGGCGCGGGCGTAGAGCGCGTTGACGATGTGGTTGGCCTTGCCGAGCCCGAGCGGCAACCCGACCACCAGATGGGTACCGACATCGCGGATGATATCCTCGGCGATATCATCGGGGTCAGTGAACTTTTTCGGCATGGATATTCCGTCTGAAGCCACTCGAACCGGAATATCCGGCAATCCCCAAAGAATCGAACGCAACTGATTGAAGGTAATATACTTCCACAACCGCTATTTGGATTTTTGATGAACATGTGAACCGCGGCCTCGCAATATTTCCTGCAAGGCTATGACGTTCGGCGACCCCGCCCCCTTGCGCCAGATCAGAACGGTCTGCGCGCGGTTCTCGGTTCGAGCCAGGTGGTGAACGCTCAAACGCTTTCGCTCCGGGAACGTCGTCAGGACGCTCTTGGGGATCAGGGAGATCCCCATGCCCGCGACGATGCACCCCAGCATGGCGTGGTAGGAGGCCAGCTCGATGGTGCGCTCCGGCATTTCCCGGCGGCTCGCATACCAGTCTTCAAGCCGTTTTCGATGTGGGCAGCCGTGCTCGAAAACGATGATGGTCCGCGGCAAACGACCTGCTTTGCCGATCGGCGGATGGTTGGCGCCTTGGGTAATGGGCGAGGCTTACACGATCTGCGATCCCTACCTCTTCACCATAGCGCAGTGGCTGGAGCAGGACGGCGTCGATCCGTCCCGGTTTCCGAAGGTCGTCGATCACCGGCGGCGGACGTCCGAACGGCCGGAAGTTCGTAACGCCATCGCGGAGGAACTCGCCTGAATAGTATGGGGTGAGTGGACTCCCCGGGTCCGTCTCCGCACCTCGAGCCCGGACTCCGGATGTCATCACAGGCTCTTGATCGAACAGACAAAATAGGTCGTTTGCGCAACACCCGTCACGAAACACTGGATAGCGCGCCATTTCCGCGCGTGACGGTTTGCCTGTGGCCGCAGCGGCCACTAAACAGGTAAATCTGTCGAAACCGCCGGTGGGGCGGACGGCGGGGTTGCAGCGGGATCAGATGGTTGAGAGTGCCGCTAGGTTTGGCCGGATGGCAAGGCGCGTGCTTCGATCGGGCATTTGTCTTGGCGTCGTGACTTGCGCCGGTTTTGCCACTACCGGCGCACGGGGCGAAGCCCTCCCGGAGGCGCTGGCCAAGGCCTACCAATCCAATCCGCAACTCAATGCCGCGCGGGCGCGGCAGCGCGCCACCGATGAAAATGTGCCGCAGGCGCTGGCTGGCTACCGGCCGCAGATCGTCGCCAGTCTCAGCGGCGGTTTGCAGGCGGTGCGCAACCTGCTGCCGGACAATACCGTTCAATCCGCGACCCTAAAGCCCTGGACCATCGGGGTGACGGTGACGCAGACGTTGTTCAATGGCTTCAAGACCGCCAACAGCGTCCGCGTGGCGGAACTGCAGGTGCAGTCGGGCCGCGAAGCCCTGCGCAATGTCGGACAGGGCGTACTGCTCGATGCCGCAACCGCCTATACCAACGTGCTGGCCAATCAGTCGCTGGTCGAAGCGCAGCGCTCCAATGTCGCATTTTTGCGTGAAACCCTCGGTATCACCCAAAAGCGCCTCAACGCCGGCGACGTGACCCCGACCGACACTGCACAAGCGGAAGCGCGGCTGAACCGCGGCCTTGCGGATCTCAATGCCGCCGAGGTCAGTCTCGCCATCAGCCAGGCGACCTACGCCCAGGTGATCGGCAATCCGCCTGCACAACTGCGACCCGCCGAAACCGTGGACCGTTATCTGCCGCGCAGCCGCGACGAGGCCACCGACATGGCCTTCAGGCAACACCCCGCCGTGATGGCCGCTGGCTTCGACGTCGATGTCGCCTCGACCACCATCCACGTTGCGGAAAGCAGCCTGTTGCCGACGATCACCCTGCAGGGCAACGCCAGCCACAGCAGGGATGCCGACCCCTCCCTTACCACGCTCCGGACCGATCAGGCCTCGATCCTCGGCCAGATGACGGCGCCGATCTACGATGGCGGCACCGGGGCCTCGCAGACCCGGCAGGCCAAGGAATTGGCCGCGCAAAGCCGGCTGGTGCTCGATCAGATTCGCAACCAGGCGCGCACCGCGGCCACCGGCGCTTGGGTCGCCAATGAAGGTGCCAAGATCGCCGTCACCGCCTCCGAATCCGAAGTGCGCGCCGCCACCGTCGCCTTGCAGGGCGTGCAGAAAGAGGCGCAGGGCGGCCAGCGCACCACGGTCGACGTGCTGAACTCGCAACAGGATCTGATTTCGGCGAAGGCGCGGCTGATCGGCGCACAACGCGATCGGGTGATCGCGTCCTACACCTTGCTCAGCGCCATCGGCAGGCTCGACGTCAAGACGCTGGCGCTCAACACGCCGGACTATCTGCCGGAGGTGCATTACCATCAGGTGCGCGACGCCTGGCACGGTCTGCGGACGCCGTCGGGGCAATAGCTTCAGACCAACGCCATGAAAAGCCGCCGTATTCACATCACGGGAGCATCCGGTTCGGGAGTCACCAGCCTCGGCCGTGCCCTCGCCGATGCCCTGGCGATCCCGCATCACGACACCGACGATTATTTCTGGCAGCCGACGACGCCGCCTTACCGCGACCAGCGCGCAATTCCAGAACGTCTGCGGCTGATGCACGCGTTGTTTCTGCCGCGTGCGGATTGGGTGCTGAGCGGATCGCTGGCGAACTGGGGCGACGCCATCATCCCCTATTTCGATTGGGTGGTCTTCCTCACCGCGCCCACCGAGATTCGCCTGCGGCGCTTGCGCGCCCGCGAGGCCACGCATTTCGGCGCCGACGCGGTCGGCCCCGGCGGCTGGCGGCACGAGGAGACCGAAGCCTTTATCGAGTGGGCGTCACATTACGAGGCCGGCGATCGCGAGGGCCGTGGTTTGGCCAGGCATCAGGCCTGGCTCGCCGCGTTGCCCTGCCCCGTCTTGCGTCTCGACGGATCGCGGCCGCTATCCGAACTGGTTGCGGAAGTCGCCCGAGCGATTGATGGCTGAAGCATTTCGGCGTGAGGCTGGCACGGCCGTCGCCCGCAAGTCAGACCGCGACGCGTTTTCCTAACGCGGACCGATGTCCCCTTCGCTCGAAAACGCTCTAAACTCGCCGGCAGATTCGACCGGCTGGAGACAACAGTGGATATTATCAGATTGTGCGCATGGGGCTACGCGGCCCTGCTTGGGTTTGTGATCATCACCGGATACGTGCCTGCCTTTATCGACCAGAACGACATGATCTTCGGGCTATTCCGGCGCACCTGGTATGCCGACGGGCTTCATCTGGTTTCGGCGCTGTGGGCGGCGATGGCTGCTCTAACTTCACGCCGCGCTTCGGAATTGTTCTTCCAGCTGTTCGGCGCCTTCTACTTCGCCGATGGCGTGCTCGGCCTTCTGACCGGCAGCGGCTATCTCGACTTCGGCATTTTGATCAATGGCATCCGCGACCTGCCGCTGATGACACGGGTCTTCACCAACGCGCCGCATCTCGGGCTCGGAGGGGTGGCGATCCTGATCGGCTATGTGCTGGCGCCGCGGACGCGGGCAGCCGCACATGCGTAAATGCTTGCGGCGCATATTGGCGGCGGTCGCGGTCTTGATCGCGCTGTCCGTCGTTGTGCCGGTGGCTTACATCGAAGGAAGCTGCGGCCCCAGCGCCAGTGCCCCGGCGTCCTCGGCGCCCGAACAGGTGCTGCCCGCAATCGACGAGTCGGGCTATCGCCGCAAGCAAGACAACACCTTCTTTACCTTCCCCGAATGGTACATCGTCTATTCCTTCGAGGATTTCGGCCGCTTCCTTGATCGATCCAGCGAAAGCCAGTTTGGCTACCTTTCCCATATCCTCGGATTCTGGCGCAGCTTCTGCACCATCAACCGCGCGGTGCCGGCGAGCAGCGAGTCCCGCTTCGACGTCAAGTCGATGATCTATGTGATCGGCGTCAGCTATTCCGCCGAATACGCCATCAAGGGAATTTACGAGAACACCATCGGCCGCGTCACCGAATGGATCAGGGGCAAGGTGCGCACCCCGCAGGACGAGTATGCGCGCGCGGTGCTGCAGGACTATGCCGCGTTTCTCTACACCATCCCCTGGTACAAATATCCCTTCGGCGAAAAACTCAATGGCCTGATGGCGATCTCTGCGCCGACGCCGAGCCCCATCCGCAGTTGGGAACGCGACTTCGCGCTCGGCGCGGAATATTTCATCAAGATCGGCTATGCGTGGCTGATCCAGAAGGCGCTCGACGCCTCCAGCGACGACGAGCCGCGCGACATCATGTTCGTGGTGTCGACGCTGCCGCCCGACGCGCTGGCGCGGGAGCCGCGCATCAAACCTGTCCGCGCACTGAGCCCGCAATGGCAATTGGTGCAGACGCCGCGCTACAAGGACTTGACCGAAATCATTCTGAGTTTGCTGGATCAGGGTTGCGGCCTGGCCGAGATCGCGGGGAACCACGATATCCTCATCACCGTGATCGCACCGAAGAGCGCGGCACTGGACGTGCAGGACACGTCAGAATTGTTTTCGCTCGATCTCGACGCCAAACCCGGCTTTCGCCGGGCCGGCTTGCGGGTTAGGATCGACCGCCTCGTCGATATCCAGCGGGCTCTCAAGGCCAGGGGCGCGAGCATCGAGCACTTCTATGATTATTGAAGGCAGGTCTATTGAAGGCGCGTCTTTTTCGGCGCGGCTGCGGCCATTGGGCAGGATCGCCAGCGCGATCGCGCTCGTCGCCTGCGGCTGGCTTGCGATCGTGATTGCGCTCACCTTCGCATCGGCACCCGGCAAGTCCATGGCGATTGTCGGCCCGCCCTCGCATGCGCTCGCGGCGGTAATGAAGGCCAACGGTCACATCCTCTCCTCGGACGCCTATTTCACCATCGCGCGTTCCGACGACGCCGGCTTCGTCGCCCGGCTCTATGCCGCGGGCGCGCTGCTGGTACTGGATGCCGAACAGACCGGCGGCTGCAGCGGTCTGCCGCCGAAGCGCTCGACGGCACAGCTCTGACCGCGGACCGTCGCTACGACGCATACTTCTGATAGAACGTGTTGGTGAAGACTTCGCCGGGATCGTATCTGCGCTTCGCCGCGAAGAAGTCGTTGATCTCGGGATAAGAGCGCTGCAACTGGTCGCGCGAATAATAGAGCTGGTACGGCAGGAAGAACCGGCCCTTATGCGCGATCGTAAGATCGATCAGTTCCTCCGTCGCTTTTTTCATGCGCCGGTTGCCCTCATCATCGGTGGTCTGGTTGATGTAAAGCACCAGCGAGAACGCCGGCTCCGGCGAATAGGTCAGGAAATTGTTTTCCTGATGCACGATACGCACGGATGCGTTCAAGAGATTGGTCTTGTTGTCGGTCAAGACCTTGCGCATGCCGTCGATAAACGAGACGAACTGACTGCGCGGAATAAAATATTCGTGCAGGATGTCGGTATCGTTGGGCAATGAATTGCGCAGATAAGGCACGGAATCGTGCATCGGATCGTTGCGGCTGACCAGGCAGGCCTCGGCCGACGGAAGCGCCTGCGCGCGGGTCACGGTGCAGGTTTCCATCCGGTGCTCGATGTGCTTTTCGGATAGCCATTTCAGCTCCTGAAACAGCGGACCTTGCTTGGACAGGTTGATGGTCAGCCGCCGCAGTTTGGTGCCGCTGACCTCGCCGAGCGGCTGGCGCTTGAAATCTGCACCGTCGACCTTGGTATAGGTATAGAGCAGTAGTTCCCTGAGGAATGTGCTCGGCGCGGTCGAGAGGTGGCCGTACATCAGACCGATATTGCTGTCCTTCTCGATCTCGCCGGCAAACAACGCCGGAAATTCCTTGTAGTCGAGCACCCGCCGCCCGGTCTGGTAGACCAGATTGTCCGCGATATCGAGTTCGGCCTCGACGATCACGCCGAACAACCCGTAACCGCCGACCACCAGATCGAACAACTCCCTGTTCTCGGTGGGCGATACCGTTCGCAGCGACCCGTCCGCCAGCATCACCTGCATTGATTTGATCGACTTGGCGAGCGCCCCGGCCTGATGATCCATGCCGTGGGCGTTGACCGAGATCGAGCCGCCGACGCTGAAGATATCGGTCGATTGCATGGCGCGAACCGCAAAGCGCGGATGCAGCGCGTTCTGGATATCGTGCCAGGTCGCGCCCGGCTGCACGGTGACTGACCTGGCGCTCTCGTTGAGCACGATCTTGTTGAACCCCCGCATGTCCAGCACGATGCCGCCCTTGCGGAAGGCCTGGCCGCCCATGCTGTGGCGCACGCCGGCAGTCGTGATCGAAAGCTTGTTGTCGCGCGCGAACGCCAGCGTTTTGGCGATGTCGTCGATACTGTGCACTTCGACAACGCCGTAGATTTCGGTCTTGTTGAGGCAGCTTGCATCGTTGATGCTGCCGCCGAGCTGCGACCATTTTACGCCGGTGAGCGGCGCGATTGCCCTGATCCGCTCCAGGTCGCTTCTACCCTGCTCGCCACCGTCTGCGGAAGGCCGGCAATCCCTTTCGCCGAAGGGATCGCCGGCCAACGCCTGCAGCTTGCGCACGCCGTAGACGCCAAACACGACGGCAAGCAAGGCAATAGCCGATGCGCCGGTTTTGAATTTCTTGGAAAATTTTCGCATCAGTGATTCCAGATGGCGTCGGATCATCCAGATGCGTGGCGTATTAGTCAAACCCGGCGGTTTCCGGCTCGAGCCATATGCAAGTGCCAAGCCGAATCACATGTGCAAGTGCCAAGCCGAATCACATGGCCCTTCCCGCGGGCCGCTTCCCGCTATAGTCTCGCTGCGCGACCGGCGGCCAACGCCGGCGCAGACATCGGGGAGAACGCCATGCGGCCTTTGCTGAGATCAATAGCTTTGATCGCCGGCATCGTCGGTTTCGCCGGCCCTTCCGCTGCGAAAGTCGTGAAATTCGAGATCGTGCGCGTCGAGTCGCCGGCGTTCGAGGGCCGGGCCTTTGGCGCGGTTGGCACCTATGACCGGATTATCGCACGCGCGATCATCGCTGTCTCGCCGGACGATCCCCACAACAAGATCATCGTCGATCTCGACCGTGCCGCGCGCAACGCGCAAGGTCTGGTCGAGGCTTCGGCCGACGTCGAGATCTTGCGGCCCACGATAACCGCCAACGGCAACCGTCACTTGTTTTACGAGGCGCTCAATCGCGGCAACAAGCTCGGCCTCGCGCTGTTCAACGACGGCCCGGCCGTTATCAACGATCTTGCGAGGGCCACTGAGGCCGGCAACGGCTTCCTGATGAACCGCGGCTACACGGTGGTCTGGAGCGGGTGGCAGGGCGACGTCGCGCCGGGAGGCGGGCGCATGATGTTTTCGCCGCCCATTGTGCCTGATGTGACCGGTCTGGCGCGCGAGGATTTCGTGTTCGACCACATGGACAATCCCGCCCGCGCGACACTTAGTTATCCCGCCGCTGACCTCGATCCAGCGCATGCGAAAATCAGCGTGCGCCAGCGCGAGGCTGATCCGCGCGTAACGCCCGCAGACCTCGACGTCAAATTCGAGGGACCGGCAAGGATATCGATCAAGCGGCCGGAAGGTTTCGACGCCGGCGCGATCTATGAATTCATCTACACCGCCAAAGATCCCAAGGTGATGGGCCTCGGCTTCGCCACCACCCGGGACGTGGTTTCGTTCCTGCGCAACGAAAGCGCGGATGCGGCGGGGACCGCCAATCCGCTCGCCGGCCGGATCGACCGCGCGATCGGGTTCGGCGCTTCGCAAAGCGGCCGCTATCTGCACGACTATCTCTATCTCGGCTTCAA
>Ga0137377_10005571_pt1 | contig 10102 bp, 22 predicted proteins | sample SagtaG_22_FD_104815 | JGI IMG/M metagenome (GOLD analysis project Ga0137377, IMG submission 104815) | Vadose zone soil microbial communities from Sagehorn Ranch, Mendocino, California, USA - Sage2_L_40_16 metaG | ecosystem: Environmental > Terrestrial > Soil > Vadose zone | place: USA... | reverse complement strand
TTGCTTTTCAAAATCACGTAGTCAAGTCGCAAGCTGAAACTGCATGCAACTTGCTCGCGTTTCGAGCGAAAGCCCATCCACGGCGCTGACTGCGGTTGCCTGTTGAGAAGCGGGCACTCAGAGCAGGACTTTTTCCAGCGCCGCCGACGAGCAAGAAAAGACAGCCCTCTATTCGCGCTTTCGCGCAAGGAGTAGCGGCTCCGAACCTCAAAAAGTTTTCTGGCAATTTGCCGATAACCTTTTTGGCAGGGAGGGAAGGTGCCGGAGGTTACCGGCAAAGGTAGAACCGGCTGGCCTTCCGTCCCTGTTGCGGAAACTGTACTCGAATCACTTGCGGCTGTCAAGCAAAAGTTCATGGTTCCTGCTCCGCCTTGAAGCGTATCTTGCCTCGAATAAAGAACTTGATGTGTTCGGCGTAGCTGCGAATCACTCCAGGGTCGTCGTCACGTTCTAGGGCGTCGCGATAGCTTCCTGCCATACTGTTTTTAACGCCGACGCTGGCCCAGAAAAGCAGGACGCGCAAATCGTGTATGTTTACTGGAACAAATGACGTTCTGTCGTTTTTATTCTTTTTCATTCCTGCTCCGCTCTGGCTTCCTCAGCCCGACGCTTGAAAGAAGTTCCTTCTGGCCTGTCAACCATCGCAAGCGAGACAGCCATACATGATTCAATAGCTACGGAGGAACATCTGCTCCAGCTGGATTGCCCGTCTCACGCCCAACACCCAGCGCCAGTCGTAGATGCTGATTTCGGGATGGCGCAGGCGGGCGCGCTTGTAGGTCACGTAGTCGTGAATCTCGAAGGCAAGGTTCACGCTGAATGGCTCAGGCATCGTCGTCCTCTGGCTCGATATAGCATCTACAGTCATCTAATAGGTAGCCGCATTCTTCGCAAAATTCTTCGTCTCCCAATTCTTCGTCATCTTCGGGTGCGCACTGGCCGAGCGGCCCATCATCGGCGGCGAAGTGGGCGCGTTCCTCTCCGAAGTCGGTTGGCATGTCAGGCTCCTTTGGCGCGGGCGATGGCGGCCTTGGCTATCTCTAATGGATTGGTCGTATGGGTTTGCCGCGCATGGTCGCGGATTCGCGCAGACATGCCATCAATGATTGCATTGCTAATTAGCGCCTCGCACGCCTCCAGCAACTCTGGCGCGGCTGCGATGAGGCGGGCGTTGGCCTCAGCTTCTTCTGTTGGGATATCATGCGCTTCGGCATAGACTTCTGCGATGCGCTGAGATGGCCTTTTGTTATCGCGTACCAGGATTACCACACGCTCAGACATAATGTTTTCCCCGCCTTGCCCTAAGCGCCACGGCCCTGGCGTAAACTTAGTGCCTTGTGTGTGGGCACTCGCCGTATTGTCCTCGCGCACAGTTACAGTTGTAGCAGGCGATTCGGAAGCCTTCTTTTGGGAATCCGTGTTTCTTGAGCCACTCATAGAGTTTGTACCCTCTTAATCCTAGCTTTCGATACTTGTGACCATCACCTTTGGAATGGTCTAATGACAGAAACTGAATCAGCGTTTCGCTACAGCAGTAGCACTTACCGCCATAGGCTTCGATTACTTCGGCTTTCAGTTTCTTCCATTGTCTCTTTACCTCCAGTGCTCGACACTGGCGACATGTGCGCCGCATCCAGCCTTTTGCTACTCCGGTCTTGACGCGGTAGACATAAGCAGTTGTTTTGCCGTGGATCTTGCAGATAAAAGGTTGGATGCCCATGCTTCATTGAAACATACTCGCGTCTGTGCGTCAAGTGCTCTCGGAGTATGTTTCGCGTTCATCTCAGCCTCCTCACATCCCCGCCCAGCTTATCAGTCCCCGATTTCCAGCATGTGCTCGCACAGCCACAGGCTCACGGATTCGTGTGCTTTGCCCATGATCGCGTCCATTCTTTTCAGGGAAGATTTCGTAACTTGCCAATTTTTAGAATGGCAAGGATTCACGTTCATGCGCATACTTTCAAGTATGATTTCAATCTCCAGGCCACAAAGTTTCGGCAGATGGGGTGCAAATTCGGCCGCTTCCGCTCTTAATCCAGCGCACCATCTCTCCACCGGCGCGATTCGCACTTTGGCGATAGCCATTTCACATCCCCACAAGCCGCTTCACCAGCGGCACAATCCAGCGGCCAAACAAAAGGCCCAGGCCCAGCGAGAACAGGGCCAGGAACAACAGACTCCACAGTAGATTGCGAGGGCGCTGGTGACGGTATTCGCGGGCCCAAAAGTCCTGCTTCGCTTGGCGGTCGGTTTTCACGGGCTTGCTATAGCCGAGAGAGCGGTAGAGACTCACGCCCAGGCTCCCTCTGATCGCGTTTGCTTAACAATCAGATTGGTTAATCGCCGCAGAAGAATCTCTTCATTATTGATTCGCGTGTAGCGACCAGATTCGCTGCGAATGCCTTCGATGCAGCAAGCCTCAAGGATGGCGATTGCGAGCTTACGCGCTTGTTCTTGGCTCATGGATTCACCTGGCCTTTGGATTCGGCTGCGGCGATAGCTGCGCGCAGACCGTCAATAGCTTTTCTTGCCGCGAATGTTCCAGATGTGAGATATGGGAATGCTGCTTTGGCTGCGCTGAGGAGTTGGTCGCGTTGGGCAACCATTTCTTGTACCCATTTCTCATCGTATGCTTTAACGCTCATGCGCTGGTCTCCTTGGGCTGCTGGCCGGCTTGCCGCTCTGCGTAGTGCTCCAGAATCAAGGCCGCTTGCTGCGACATAGAACGCCTTTCTCGTTTCGCTTCGGCTTCGAGCAGCAAGAAGAACTTCTCAGGGATGCGTGTGAAAATGGCCCGATTGCCATTTGCGTCCGCTTGCCCTTTGAACTTATAGGTTTTCACCGCTCCTGCTCGTTTCCGCTTACTCATTTATGCTCCGCGCAAAGAATAGCAAAGAAGATTTGCAAAGTCAATACACAAAATGTAGTGGTGCCAGAGGGAAAATACACAAGGTATTGTGGTACTAGGACTCAAAACTTACGATGGCCACAATAGGTTGTGGTACGAAAACTTCCCACCCCCACATTTTGAACTTGACGAGTTTGGCATGGGACATGCACTCTTCGGGTTAAGGTTTTGATGTATTCTTCTCTTCCGCTTTTCTCTTGCGAACGCAGTGAGCCAAGCAAATCACGAAGTCATGTTTAGAAGAAAATTCTCTCTGGCTCTTCCTGCTAGGCGTAGAATGAGCGGCGAGAAAAATTTCGCGCGACACAAATTTTCAAACGCGAGCGAGGGATGAGCGAAGCTGCCATGACCTATCCAAAAGATCACCGTGACGTTGGCGGGCGACGCCGAAGGAGACGAAATGAGCGAGCTAGTCTGTTTTTACTGCGCGAACACACACAATTTCACGACGGAGAAATGCGACTGCGCATGCCACAAAGTAGCACCGACGTTGGACAAACTCGAAGCAATAGAAAAGGGACTGGACTGGACGATCCCTCAATTAATCGCTATTCAGAAATTACTGGAACAGGAGCGCCCGGCGCAAAGCCGCGAGTGGGGAGACGGGGGATGAGCCGATTAGATGAAATGCAGCATGAGTTCATGGAGCGGCACTGTAAGGATGCCGATTTAATTGACTGCTATCCGGCTCCGCCAGAAGGCAACGGCAAAGTGATACGAGCGATTTACTTCAGCCCTGTTTACAAAGCCGATGAACCTATCAGAAAGTTTTTTAGAGCCGTGCAAGAAGCTGAACTGGCCGCCGGTGACGCTTCCCTGAGCGGCGAAACGGAGGGGCGATGAGACTGCTTGATCTATTCTGCGGACGCTGGGGCTGGAGCAGGGCGTTTGCTGCGCGGGGATGGGAATGCGTGGGCGTGGACTTGGTTGAGTCTTCTGAGATTCCGATAGGTTGTAGATTTATCAAAGCTGATGTGCTATCGCTTTGCCTTGAATCGCACGAGACACAATATGGCGAAGGATTTTTGCGCTTCATCGAGAACGACAAACCTTGTGCCATGCCATTTGATTTCATCGTCGCCTCGCCTCCCTGCGAGGAGTTCTCCGTTCACGGCATGAGGCATTTTCATCCGCATCCGAAGTATCCCGAAATGGGCATCAAGCTGTTCAACCACACGCGCTCGCTCTGCGAAGCCAGCGGAGTGCCTTACGTCATCGAGAACGTGCGCGCAGCGCAGCAATTCGTCGGACAGGGGGTGCATCACTGCGGGCCGTTCTATTTGTGGGGGAACGGGGTACCGCCATTAGTCTGGCAAGGAATCCATAAGGGGCTGAATCTCCGCAACGCGAGCGGAAAATATACGAGCCAATATGCAAAGTCAGTGGGCGGGAAACACTCAAGTTCAAGCGATACGGTTAAAATCGCCACCATTCCTCCCGAACTTGCGAACTGCGTCTGCGACTACGCGGAGCGGCTTCTGGAGCAGCGAAGGGAGCGCGCCGCGCAGCCAACGGGGAGCGCAAAGGACTGAGCGAATAAAACTTGACAGCCAAGCGTAGGCTAAGATAGCGTCTCAAGCGGATACACGGCAAGCCTGACGCCGGGGCAAAACAGGCGACTGCGCACGAGCACAGCTACGGCCAGAAAAAACTTCGAGGTTCTCCTTCCAGACAAAGGCAGTTCCTATTACATTACGCAAGAAGAAGCGCAAGGCTTAGTTGCTCGCGGCGATGCCCATTGGAACGGCCGCCAAAGCATACGTCGCACGCCAGACGTGAGCAAAAGAGACCAACTGGAGATTCGGCAGAGCGGGCAGAGAGGCCCACTTGTCGTCCAGCTTGTATGATGTTCGGAGCACAAGCAGGAGGTTCTGGAACAGGGGAGCGTTCGAGCTTGGCGCTGCGCTCCTCTGACAAAATGAGCAAACACTCTTCCTCGACCAAGCAGCCACACCCTGACAGCCGGGAGGCAACACCCTCCGCCTCCCGGCTCTAAAATAGAGCGGAATAGATGGCACAAGGTTTCAAAAGCGGAGGAAGAAAGAAAGGGACACCAAACAAGTCCACTGAGACAGTCCATCAGCTTCTTGACCAAGTTTTTGCCAAAGTCAATCCAGTACGGAAGCTCATCAGCCTTTTGAATAAGCCGCTGGATGCTGGCGTAGAAGCGCGCGTACTTCTCAGGCTCTTGGAATATCGCTACGGGCAGCCAACGGAAAACATCAACGTCATAGGTCGCGTGGAGCATGAATTCATCGAAGCCGGATCGCTCTCGGACGAGCAACTTGCGCAGGCAGACGCTCTTATTGAATCGGCGTGCGCTGGAAGCGATAAGAGATGAGCGTTGCCGGCGTAGCCCTCTCTATTGGGCGCAGAATTGGACTAAGACTGAAAACCCGCATTATCTCCAACAAGGGCTTGAATTTGAAATGACCTTCCCGAAGAAATCGTATTTCATCCCGATATTTCAGGCACTTGCTAAGGAGACAAGGCTGTTCATTTGTAAATCGCGGGAAATGTTGAGTTCATGGTGCTGCATGATTTGGGCAACCCATCAGGCACAGTGGTTCAGAGCGGAAGTCATTGTGCAAACGGAATCCGAAGATAAGGCCAAAGAACTTGTCGGTTACGCGGAATGTCTCTATCGTCACCAACCGGACTGGCTCAAAGTTCGTCATCCATTGGCCGCCGAAGCTTCTCATCTATCCATCGAATGGAAAGACAGTGGACGTGTTTTCGGCATCCCGCATGGAGAGCACAAAATCCGTATTTTCCATCCAACGATCGTGATTTTCGATGAGGCTGCATTTCTTTCTGACTTTGAGCAGAGTTACAATAGTGCTCAGCCAGTGGCAAAACAAATCATAGCCATTTCCTCGGCTGGCCCTGGTCGATTTGGAGACCTATGCTCGCTTTAACGCGCTCAAGAAATGCGCAAGGACAGTTTGTTGATGGCAAACTATTTACCGATGACGAGAAGCGTGAGAAGAACAGATTCCGACAAGCAAAATGGAATGCCGCCAATCCAGAACGCAAGCAAGCGATAGCCGCAAGAGATCGTGCGAATCATCCTGACCGTCTTGCATTCCACAATCGCAAAGACCCATATCGTAGCAGACGATCACGCCGCCGTGTCGGTGCGCGGCAATTAGGCAGGCCATGTCCAGAAGTCTGCGAGATTCCCGGATGCGGGAACGTCGGCAAGATTCATTTCGACCATTGCCATAAGACAGGAAAGGCTCGTGGTTGGCTCTGCTTTAATTGCAATGCGGCGCTTGGGCATGTGAAAGACAGATCGGCAGTATTGCGCTCTTTGGCTGATTATTTGGATGCTCACGCTTAGTCCAACATTTGACGGCCGTCGCAGCATCCCATCGCCTGAGTGCCGAGCCTTGATTCGCCAACTGCTCAATTTAGGCCCGCAAGACAAAGTGCTGGAAATCGGCACAGGCAGTGGAACGCAGACGAACGAGTTCGCAGCTACAGGAGCGGAGGTGCACAGTGTTGAGCTTGAGCCGTGGGTTGACACGACGCAGATTCTTGGGGATTGCGTCTATCTTCATACCGGCGATGGGATTCTTGGGCTTCCACAATTTGCTCCGTTCACTGTCATCGTGGCGACGTGCGGAGTTGAAGAAATCCCAAAGACCTGGATTGACCAATTATGTGACGGTGGTAGAGCGGTGGTCCCGCTGGGGGACGCCGGAAGCCAACGTCTCATACTTCTACGAAAACAAGCAAGGGAATTGGTGCCCATTAGGGTAGGCGCCTACACCCGCTTCTCGATGATGCGCGAGCGGCCAAGTCTGAAGCCTCCGAAGTATCAGCCCGTGGATGCGTGAGCCTACTTATCCAACAGATCATCAACCTGGAATCGAGGTGCCGAAGGGCGGCTCAAGCTGTGCGAATTGCGAGTATCTCGGGAAGGATGGCAAGAGCTGCACGAATTCGTACTTTATCAAATGGCATGGGACTGGGAAATTACCTCTTCCTGCTGACCGATATTGTTCCGACTGGTACGAGCCAGCTAAGAAGCCTGAGCGCAAAGACCATTTCTTCGAGGGATGAATGCCCGCTGTAAGCAAAGCCCAGCAGACTGCGATGGCCATCGCCGAACATGAACCTGGAAAACTCTATGATCGTAACAAAGGGCTTTTGCAGATGAGCCATTCACAGCTTCACGATTTCGCAGCTACGCCACGCAAAGGGCTTCCGCAGAAGAAAGGTAAAAAGAAAGGTTCCGCATTCTTTGGCGATGGCTAAAGCTTGGCTGATTACTCATCCCGAGACGAAGCTTGACAGCGAAGGACGAATTCATGGGCATCTCGACCCCCCGCTCAGCGAGGCGGGCCGCTATAAGGCGAAGCAGATAGCTAAGAGTTTCAAAGGAAAGAAGGTCACAAATGTCCATTCTTCACCGCGCAAGAGAGCTTTGGAGATGGCTAACGAAATCAGCAAAGTCACGGGACGTTCAGTTCAGGTTCATGCAGAACTTGAGCCGTGGCGCTTGGGGTCGATATCGGGAGCGAAAACTAATTCAATCCGGCCACTTCTCGATTTCTTTAGCCAACGTCCAGATCGCGCAATCCCAGGGGGAGAATCAAAAAACGCCGTGTTGGATCGTTGGAAAGCGTTCGGCAAGAAGCTAAAGTCTGGAGACGTGGTCGTCGGCCATTCGCAACATTCGCTCTCCTGGGATTACAGCCGTAAGGGCGGCGACGCGGCAAAAGTGCCGATGGTTGGAGGAAAAGCCGGTGAGGTGCGTGAGGTGACATTATGAAGGGCAGAGACCCGATGAAAGGCCGCCATGCTGTTGGCGTGCAAAGGACGAGCAGTGGCAAATGGCCAGGGAACCAAGCCGAGCCTGCCAGCAACAAGGTCAAGACAGGCGTTCCAGCCAACGCGCTCATCCGCACGCAGCAGCCGAAGGCTCCCGTGCTGGCGAGCCAAGCCGATACTTCGCGTGATTTACAGAAGCGTCTCGTTGTTCCTCCGCAGCCTTTCAGCAATCCGCAAACAACGGTCAATGCTCCGACGCCTGCGAGTCCGCGCGGTGCGAAGCCTGGAGGCGAAAGCACAGCCAATCCACGCGGCGTCTATGCAGGCAAATCAGGAACCACAGTGGGTGCGAAGGCGCTTCCAGGCGGCGGAGCGGTTGGCTACGGTGTGTTGCCGAATCAATCGAAGCAGATCGGCGGGCGCATGGGATTTCCTCCGCCAACGCGCAAAGCAGGAAGCAACTTGACGCGCTTCAAGCCGCATCGCAATGCTTCGTTCTACGGGGAGTAAATTATGAAACGCTCAAAGGCATTCGTTCCCGCGACTCAGACAGGCGATGCCGCTGGCGACGGCCGGGGACAGGGCATCCAATGGCAGAACAAGGGTGGACGAAACGCAACGACCGAGGAATCGCGCCGGGCGGCAGGGCAAGTAGCGCCGCGTCCGCAAACATCGAAGTCTCAGTACATGGCTGCAAGCGCTCATACAGCGCCCGTTCAAGCGAGCATGGCGCGGGTGAAGGCCGGGCCGCCTTCGCCGCCAGAAGGCAGATTCCTTCCCGTTCAGAAGCCGCCTGCTGGTTTGCGAGGTGCGACGATTGGGCAGCCTGACCCGCATGGATTCAATCCTGGAGGCCCTGGCGTCAGCGTAGGACCAAAGACGAGAACACCTGTAACGCAGCATCCGATAGCCACAAACAAAAACAAGCGCAAAGGTTTAGGCGCAGCATTCTACGGGGAGCTATAGCATGGCAGACCTTTACAAAGTTGTGTATCCATCGAAAGGCGGGCAGATTCAAAAGACCGCTTTCGTCTCGGCGACTTCCATCGCCAATGCCATTGCTGCCGTGAAATCTAACGACAGCGAACACAAGATCGATACGCAGCATGTCACTGTGGCCGTATTGCATCACAACGTTATCATCGGCTCGTGAATATCGAATTCCCGCACACTGGTTGTCAGAGTTGGGTCAACGAGCACGGCATTCGCGTCTTCCGCTTGCACTATTCGGCGGACCCGGAGAAAACTCCCGAATGGGCTGCGAAACAAAAAGCGGCGATGACCAACGAGGCGGATTATGAGCAGGAATACGAGATCAATTTCTCGGCCAAGCTCGGCACACTTATCTACCAACTCCACGAGGAAGCAACTCTCGAAAATAGCTTCTCGATTCCATCTCAGTGGACGCGCTATTTCGCTCTTGATCCGCACCCAGTTGTACCCCATGCAGCATTGTGGCTGGCTGTCGATAAATGGGGTGACTTCTGGGCATATCGTGAGCTTTGGCCCTCTAAAGTTTACGGTCAGCGCGGAAACATACCGGAGGATGACAACCGCTACTCCATCAAGCAATACGTTGAAACCGTGCAGTGGCTCGAAAGCGCGGAAAATCCCGAGAACGAAGACAAGGACGAAGACATCTTTTTCCGCGTGATCGACTACTCGGCCCGCGCGATGGGCCAGGGCTTTTTCGACGAGAAGCCGGAATACAACTTCCAGAAACGATTCGAGGAACTGGGCGGATGGAACTTCCGCGACTGCATCAAGGACAATCTGGCGGGGCCGGAGAAGGTCAACGAGTGGCTCAAGCCGCGAGACGTGGAGCAGGCGGATGGAACGTTTAAGCCGAAATCTAAGCTTCACATCTTCCAGGACAAATGCCCTGAGCTGATTTACGAGCTGAAGACGAATCGCTTCCAGCAGCAAACGCCTTTGATGATGGAACGGCAAGACCCGACAGGCGTAGCGATGGCGAAGCGCAACCACCTCACGGATGATTTGAAATATCTGGCGATGGCGGGAATCGAGTACGTTCCCGACCGGAAGCTCAAGAGCACATGGAAGCCAGTTCATGCCGAGGTGAACTACTAGAATGCCAATGGACGCTGGCGGAGTTCCAGGGCAGAGCATGAAATTACCATGCTATAATAGCTTGCATGGGAAGACCAAAACTACCGCGTATCCGGCCAGTCGAGAAGCGATGTCCGCACTGCGAGAAAACAAAGCCAGCGAGCGATTACACGCACGACAGTCGAACCTCCGACACACTCAATCCGAATTGCCGAGATTGTGTTACTGCTTCGCAGCGCGCTTGGCGTCGGAAGATGAAAAAGAACGGGCGATGGAAAGACTATTGCCGCAAGCAAAATCTTTGGCAGAATTACGGGCTGACGCTCGAAGACTACGAAAAGATGA
>Ga0137377_10005570_pt1 | contig 10102 bp, 9 predicted proteins | sample SagtaG_22_FD_104815 | JGI IMG/M metagenome (GOLD analysis project Ga0137377, IMG submission 104815) | Vadose zone soil microbial communities from Sagehorn Ranch, Mendocino, California, USA - Sage2_L_40_16 metaG | ecosystem: Environmental > Terrestrial > Soil > Vadose zone | place: USA... | reverse complement strand
TCCGGTCAGCATTCTTCTTGAACAGGTCGGCGCAGCGCCGGGATTCTTCGCGAGTCTCAACCGCGCCGTATTTGCTCTCCTGGGGCGTGAGCGCAACCACATCCATGCCTGCGGTTTCCAGCGCACGGATGATTTCTTCACGGCCACTCTTGGCCAGGTGGTCCGGAAAAAATCCCCGGTTCCCCACAATGATCCCCATCGTCATTTTCTTCGCTGCCATAATGCCCCTGAAATAAAGGATTCAATCACTGAATTATTGGTTGATTGAACCGTTGAGGATGACCCTTGGGTTTTTTCAATGATTCAATGATCCGATGATTCAATGATTCAATTCCTCAGCTCTTTCCCCGGGCGAAACAAATAGCAATACGTCCCCCCCAGCACAACCAACACCCCGCCCCACCACACCGGAGCATGCAACTCAGCCAAAACTGTATCCGGTGGATGCGACCATTCCGCCAGTCCACTCCCAAATATCAGGACTCCGTACACCAACAACAGGACACCGACGAAGAACCAGACCGGAATGATGTGATGTTTTTCGCTCATGCGCCTCACCAGAAAATAATTTGAAGCACTACCAAAATCACCAGCGCCGCGATCCCCCAGACGATCGGCTTGTGCAGCCACCTTGCATGCTCTTCGTGCGCGATTGGCGTCAAGCTGTAAACCAAGCCGACCAGTTCGCTATCCGGTCGCGGCTTTGTCACCAATGTCACCAGCACTGTGACCCCCACGCATGTCACGCACGACCACAACGCCTGATACATATCCTGCGCGAGTCCTGTGGCCAGCGGAGACAACGCAAATACTTTGACCCAGCGTTCGGGATCCAGTTTCATCAGCGTGAACATTCCCACGGAGGACAGCGTCCCAGCCAGAAGCCCCAGGAAACCGGCGGCTCGGCTCACTCGTTTCCACATCATGCCGAGCAAGACAGTTCCGAACAGCGGCGCGATGAAGAATCCGAACAGCGCCTGCACGTAGTCCATGATGCTGGCCGCTCTCATCACAAGATAGGCTGTCCCTATGCTTATGAATAGGCCGATTAACGTGCACCACCGCCCCATGGAGACGTAATGCTTGTCCGGCGCATCCTTGCGCAGAAAAGGACGATAGATGTCATAGGTCCAAACCGTTGCGAAAGCGCTCACATTGCCCGCCATGCCAGCCATGAATCCCGCAACCAGCGCGGTGATTCCGAGCCCCAGCAATCCCGGTCCGCAATAACGGGCCAGCATCAGCGGCAGCACCTCGTTATAGCTGTGTTGCCCTGCTTGCATGCCATTCGCGGGCACCAGGTGCATTGGCAGCACCGCAAGTCCGAGCAGGCCCGGCAGGATTACGATCAGTGGTACTGCCATCTTAAAAAACGATCCGATAATCGGCGCCATTTTTGCCGAGCGAATGTCCTTGGCCGAAAGCACGCGCTGCACCACAAGAAAATCTGTCGTCCAGTAGCCCATGGATTGCACGGCCCCCAGGCCAAACACAATGCCGGTCCAGTGAATGCCCATGGGATTATTCGCGAACGAGCCCATCGGCGCCCACATATGCGTGAAATCCTGCCCGGGAAAATTCTGATGAATGCGTGCCACCATTCCGTTCCATCCCCCGGTTTCAATCATGCCCAGGATGGGGATAAGCAGCGCTCCGAACCAGATCAGAAAAAATTGCAGCACCTCGTTGAAGATCGCCGAAAACAGTCCGCCCGCAGCAACATAGACGCCCACTGTCAGCGATGAAACCCAGATGCTGAAGTTGATGTCCCACCCGAGGACGACCTTCATCACCACCGCCATGGCATACATGTTCACGCCAGACATCAGGACGGTCATGACCGCGAACGTGGCAGCGCTGAGCCCGCTTGCCTCCGAACCGTAGCGCAATTTCAGGTATCCCGGAACCGAATGTGTCTTGGAAATGTAGTAGAAGGGCATCATTACGATGCCGAGAAACACCATGGCCGGAATAGCGCCGATCCAATACCAGTGTGCTGCCATGATGCCGTACTGGTAAGCCGATCCCGCCCAGCCCAGCAGTTCGAGTGAACCCAGGTTCGCAGAAACAAATGCCAGCCCAGCCACCCATGCTGTCATCTCGCGTCCGGCCAGAAAGAAGTCTTCGCCCGTCTTGGCGAAGCGCTTCAAATAAAACCCAATCGCCAGCACCAGTCCAAAGTAGAAAACGATGATTGCCAGGTCCACTGGCGCAAGACGCACCAGCCGTTCTGTGACGAACATCGCAAAGAGTGGGCTCATTTGCCTTCCTTTGTCTGACCGTAGTAGGCGCCACTGCCGTGCTTGCGAAGATAATGCCTGTCGTGAAGCGGCTTGCCGATCGCCCCTGCCTCGCCGTTAATCGTAACTGTAAAAAAGGCCATTCGCGCGATCGACTCCAGCACCACCGCATTGTGCGCTGCTGTCGTGGCATCCGGGCCCCAGGTAAACGGCCCGTGGTTCGCCACCAACACGCCCGGAATCGCAGGAGCTTTTCTGTCCTGAAACGCGCGCACGATCGCGGTCCCCGTGTTCTCTTCGTATTCTCCCGCGATCTCATCCTCGCCGAGCGGTACAGTCACCGGAACTGGTCCGTGGAAATAATCGGCGTGGGTGGTGCCGAAGCACGGAATCTCCCGCCGCGCCTGCGCCCACGCCGTGGCGTACTCAGAATGCGTGTGGACCACGCCCCCGATTTCAGGAAACGCCTTGTACAAAACCAGGTGCGTGGGAAGGTCCGATGAGGGCCGCAAATCGCCTTCTGCGACGTTCCCGTCCAAATCCGTCAACACCAGGTGCTCAGGCTTCATCTTCTCGTAAGGCACGCCGCTCGGCTTGATCACGACCAGCCCGTCTTCACGGGAGATTCCACTGGCATTCCCAAACGTGTACAACACCAGCCCGCGCCGGACCAGCTCAAGATTGGCCTCAAGCACTTCTTCGCGCAAATGTTGGAATGATGATTTTGACAAAGCAGTATGACGGTTCGGCAACGCGCGCGGTTCTCCGGAAATTGCAATCGTGTTCAACGGTCCTCAGCCTCAGCCGCTGCTAGCGGGCTGAGAATCGAAAGATTGTAACTGTATGGTACTTCTGTCCAGGCTTCAGCTCGGTTGACGGAAACTTCGGATGATTTGGCGAATCCGGAAAATGCTGCGTCTCCAGGCAGAGCCCTGAGCGATGGCCATAAACCTTCCCGTCCTTGCCAGTGATCGTGCCATCCAGGAAATTGCCGGTGTAGAACTGCACGCCCGGCTGATCAGTCAGCACCTGCAGCACGCGCCCGCTGGAGGGTTCATAAACCTCCGCCGCCTCGGCCAACTTGCCGCCACTGCTGTCGAGCACCCAATTGTGATCGTAGCCGTGGCCCTTCTTCAGCTGATCGTTGTCCGCATCGATTCTTGCGCCAACGGTCGTGAGTTTCAGGAAGTCAAACGGCGTGCCCTCGACCGGCGCTAGTTCCCCAGTCGGAATCAGCTTGTCGTCAACCGGAGTGTAATGGCTCGCATTGATTTTCACCTGGTCTTGCAGGATGTCCCCATTACCCTGCCCTGCCAGATTGAAATAGGTGTGATTGGTCAGATTCAGAACTGTTTTCTTGTCGCTAGTCGCCGAATATTCAATCTTCAAGTCTTTCCCGATAAGCGTGTAACGCACCACAGTGGTCAGCGTTCCCGGAAATCCCTGATCTCCATCGGGACTGACATGCGTAAGCTCAACCCCATGCGGAATTTCCTTTGCCTTCCAAACCGCCTTGTCGAATCCCTTTAGGCCACCGTGCAGCGCGTTAGTGCCGTCATTCTGAGGAACCTGGTAAGTCTTCCCGTCGAGCGCAAACTTCCCGCCCGCGATCCGGTTGCCATAACGTCCAATCAGCACGCCAAAGAATGCGGAATTCGGCTTGGGCCCGCCGGTATATCCATCGATCGAGTCAAAGCCAAGCGCTACATCCGCCACCTTGCCATTCTTGCCCGGTACTTTCAGCGCCTGGACAATGCCGCCGTAAGTAATAATGTGGGCTTCAACTTCGCTGCTTTTCAGAACGTAAAGATCGACCGCCGTGCCGTCAGGAGTCTTCCCGAACGACTGTTTTGTAACCTGGCTTTGCACGTCCGCCACAATAGTCATAAGCGCAAGCACGAGAGCTATTACCCTCATTCGCGCAACCTCCATTTAAGATGTTCGCCTCTGCCCAGGCGAGTGCCACGATGTGCGCAGGAACGGGTGCATTATCTCTGATCGCAAGATATTTGTAAACGTTTACCTTCCGGGATCAACGTTCATCTAACTCGTTTTAGATTTGCGGAAGAAATCGAATTTCGAAAAATAAAGATCATGAGCGGTTCCGGGCAGTCGCCGTGCCCGACTCCGCCCCGGCGCCATTCGCGGGCGCGCAAACATAAATTTCAGGCGTCACTCCGGTCTGCCCCCGATAACGCTCGGCAATCATTCCCCCAAAAGATTGAGCGTCAGTGGAATCCACCAGGTTCACTGTGCAACCACCAAACCCGCCGCCTGTCATGCGGCCTCCAAAATAACCGGGCAGGCCTGCCGCCGATTCCACCATGATGTCCAGCTCCCTGCAGCTGACTTCATACAAGTCTCGTAAGCTGCGGTGCGACTCTCCCATCAATTGCCCGGCGGCCTGCAAGTCCCCTGACCGGAAGCAGCGCACGGCATCCAGAACGCGGCGGTTCTCCTGGATGATGTGGAGGCATCGCTTGTAGATGACATTAGGCAGGTTCCCGTTCTGTGATGTGAGCTGATCGAGGGAAACATCGCGGAGCGCCTTAATATCTGGATAAGATCGAGAAAGGATCCGCACGCCTTGCTCACATTGCTCGCGGCGAACGTTGTATTCCCCGCCCGAGAGTTCGTGCTTCACCATGGTATTGCAAATCACAAGCTTCACTTGCGCGGGCAGAGGCACGGATTCAAATTCGAGCGACCGGCAATCCAGCAACAGCGCATGCCCCTCTTTTCCCAAACAGGACACAAACTGGTCCATGATGCCGACGCGTGCGCCAACGAATTCGTTCTCCGCCTTCTGGCACAGCTTTGCGACTTCTCTCAACGGCAACTGGACATTGCTCAAGCTGAGCAGGGCCAATGCCGTACTAACTTCAATCGCCGCCGAGGAACTGAGCCCCGCCCCGATTGGGATATCACCACTCACGAACAAATTAGCGCCAGAAACCAAATGTCCCGCTTGACGCAGAATGGTCGCGACCCCGAGCACATAATCGCACCAGGCCCCGAGCGGTTTCTGCGGCAGGTTGCTAATATCAAACTCGAACGGCTGTTCATATTCCGCGGAGCGCAATACCAGTTTTCCGTCCGAGCGTGGGGAAATGGCAACCCGGGTGAAGAACCCGATCGCGCAGGGCAGAACAAATCCGTCGTTGTAATCGGTGTGCTCGCCGATCAGGTTTACGCGCCCCGGAGCGCTGAAAATCTGCGGCTGGACACGAAATTCCTTCCGGAAACGCTCGGCTAAGTCGGCGGCAGTCATGCAGTAACGGTATTGTAATTAACTTGCGACTTGTGAGAGAACCATAAAGCCCGGCTCGGTAAAACGTCAATCCGTCTTCCGGCGGAGCGCTTCCGGCGTCGGCCCTGACGATTTCAGCCCCAAGAATAAAGGTGAACCAGAAAATTGCAGCTCGAGCAACAATCGCACCGGCGGTTTAATCCTCTCACGAATGAGTGGGTGCTGGTTTCCCCTCATCGAACGCAACGTCCCTGGCAGGGCGCGATTGAGGCGCTCCCCCCGTCCAACCGCCCTCAATATGACCCGACTTGCTACCTCTGTCCCGGCAACGAACGGGCGGGCGGCGTCCGCAATCCGCAGTACAAGTCCACGTTCGTCTTTGAAAACGACTTCGCCGCCTTAAGAAAGGATGCTCCCTTGGCACGGCTGGATGTGCAAGATAAAGGCCTTCTGGTCGCCGAAGGCGAACCGGGGACCTGCCGGGTAATGTGCTTCTCGCCACGCCACGATTTAACTCTTTCCAGCATGAGCGTCGGCGAAATCGAAGAAGTGGTCCGCACCTGGACGAATCAATTCACCGAACTGGCTTCCCTGGACGGAATCAAGCACGTGCAGATTTTCGAAAACCGCGGCGAAATGATGGGCGCCAGCAATCCCCACCCGCACTGCCAGATCTGGGCCACCAGTTCCATTCCTCAAGCGCCTGCGCGCGAGCTTGCGTCCCAACACGCTTACCTGCAGTCACGCCAAAGCTGTCTGCTATGCGACTACGTCAAGCTCGAACAAAGCGAGCAAGCCCGGATCGTTTTCTCGAATGAGAGCTTCATCGCCCTGGTCCCTTTCTGGGCGATCTGGCCCTTCGAAGTGCTACTCTGCAGCCGCCGCCATCTCGGCACACTACCCGAGTTCAACCCGCGCGAGGTTACACAGCTGAGCGAAATTCTGAAGCAAATCGTTTCCACCTACGACCGCGTTTTCAATGTCCCATTCCCTTACTCAATGGGGTTCCACCAGTCTCCCATCGACAAGAGCAAGCACCCGGAGTGGCATTTCCACGCACATTTTTATCCTCCACTGCTGCGCTCAGCCACGGTGCGAAAATTCATGGTGGGATTCGAAATGCTGGGCACGTCCCAGCGTGACATCACTCCCGAGTCGGCCGCCGAAAAATTGCGCTCGCTGGTAAAGCCAATTGCGTAACCTGGCGGCGATTTTCTTTGCGACCTTCTTACCTTTGCGACCTTTGCGGTTAAAGTCTTTTGAAGTCTGATCAACAATGCACGAATCGAACTATTGGCTAACAACAGCATCCATGCCGCCACTCACCGCGGGTGATCTTCCCGCGCGCGTAGATGTCGCGGTAATCGGCGCCGGCTTCACCGGCCTCTCCGCCGCTCGCACACTAGCAAAACGCGGCGCCCAAGTTGCAGTACTAGAAGCCCACGGCATCGGCTGGGGAGCCAGCTCCCGCAACGGCGGCATGGTCTTAACGGGAATGAAACTAAGCCCGGAAGCCCTTGCCAAGCGCTACGGCATGGAAATAACACGCCAGATGTACGTCGACTCCCTGGCGTCCATCGACCTGGTTGAGCAAATCGTTAGTGAAGAAAACATTGACTGCAACTTCTCCCGCTGCGGACACCTTGAAGTCGCCTGCAAACAATCGCACTTCGACGCCTACGCTCGCTCCGCCGAGCTCATCGCCAAAGAATTCCATCACGATCTGCAGATCATTCCCCGCAACGAGCTGCCAAGCGAACTCGGCTCTGCCATTTATTTCGGTGGCATGATTGACCAAACCAGCGCAGGACTAAATCCCGCTCGTTTCGTTTCCGGCCTAGCCCGCGCCACAATCAACGCCGGCGCTCGGGTTTACGAGAACGCGCGTGTGCAGCAGATCACGCAAGGCTCACAAGACACCGCCAGCGGATTCCTCATCGCCACGTCGCCAGGAAATATTGTCGCGCGTGATGTCGTAATCGCAACTAGTGGCTACACCAGCGCGGCGACTCCCACTTTGCAGAAGAAAATAATTCCCATCGGCTCTTTCATCATCACTACTGAACAATTGCCCGAAGCTCTTGCCAGAGAACTGAGCCCGCGCAATTGCATGATCTACGACTCCAAACACTATCTTCATTATTACCGGCTCACACCTGATAATCGCATGCTGTTCGGAGGCCGCGCCGCATTCTTCCCGGAGACCCAAAACACCATCCGTCGCAGTGCAGAAATCCTGCGCCGCGATATGGTGCAAGTCTTCCCGCAATTGCGCAACACAAAGATCGACCACGCCTGGGGCGGCACTCTCGACTTCTGTTTCGACACTATGCCCCACGCCGGCCAGCTCGAGGGCATGTACTACGCCCTCGGTTACGCCGGCCACGGCGTCGCGATGGCTACTTACCTGGGAGCAAAAGTGGCAGAGAAGATTTGCGGTGCAAAAGACGAGGTCCCGTACGCGGGCATTCCCTTTCCAGGCGCGCCGCTGGGTCTGTACAACGGCAAGCCATGGTTTCTGCCCTTCGCCGGAGCCTATTACAAAGTTCTGGACTGGATCAGCTGATCATCTTTCTTTCGCCGGAAGACGAAATAGGCAAGTGGCCCCAGCAAGAGCGCAACTGGTCCCCACTCGAGCGCGAACTTATCGCTGGCAATCATCGCCGCTCCGCTCATCAGCAACGGAGCGATAACTGCGTACGCCAACCCCGCGCGTCCCCAGGGAATTCGAAATGACCGATGAACCTCCGGACGCGTCCGCCGCAATTGCCACGCCGAGAGCACGGTCAGCACCGACGTTGCAATCCGCAGCCACACGTAAAGCGTAATCAATTGCGTAACGCTATGCCACGCCAGCAGGCAATAAATCGTCGCCGAAAGCATGATGGCAAGCCACGGCGTTCCAAACTTTGGATGAATTCGCGCCAAGAATGGCGATAGATATCCATCCTCGGCCATCGATGACGGCATTCGAGTCGTAGTCAGAATTGTGCTGTTGAGAATCGATAAATTCATCACCGCTGCCGCAGCCGTAATCGCAAAGCCCAGCACCGGACCGCCGATGAGTGTTGCAGCCTGAGAAAAATACCCAGTATTCCAGTTCTCCCAATGTCCCAGCGCAGCCAGTGCACACGCTGTCGGCAACAAGTAAGTCGCCATCGACAGCGGCACTACCCAGGCCAGTGCCAACGGATAATTTCTTTGCGGGTTCTCAACCTCCTCCGCAACCGACGAAACCTGTTCGTATCCCGCATACAGCCAGAGCCCAAGTGCCAGGCCAACCCCGAAAACCTGGAACACTGGTTTGTGCGGCGGCACCACCGGCAAAAAAGGATTGAAGTGCCACATCCTCACGCTCATTGCGCACATGACCAGAACGACAGCAAGGATGCCCAGTTCAAGAATCGTCGCGACTCTCCCCACCAATCGAATCCCGCGCACATTGATGTAGCCGATGACCGCGATCACCAAAAGTGCGACCAGAAAGTGCCGCCATCCCCTAAGCTGCGGAAAATAAAATGAAAGGTAATCGGTGAACAGAACCGCATAGAGCGCCCCCAGCAAAAACGATGCGCACCAGTTCCACCACCCCGCGAGAAATCCCCAGAAATCTCCAAAAGCCGCGCGCGTCCAGCGGTAGAAGCCACCTTCGACCGGCATCGCCGTCGTCAGTTCCGCCGCCACCAGCGAAATCGGAATACACCAGAAGAACGGGATTACTAACTGATAAAGAAGCGCCATTCCCGGCCCCGAAGTGCGCACCTGGTCCTCGAGTCCGAAAGGCCCGGCGGTGTTGTAGGAATACATTACGAAGACAAAGGAAAAGAGGCCGACTTTCTTGAGGGCATGACTCATCTCCCCCCTGGAGGCCGTCGCAGCCTGTCCTTTTGTACCTACGCTCACGAAGACACTCTGGAGTAAGAGGCTTTCATCCTTTGCCGATAGCGCTTCGCGGCAGCCATGAGTCGTTTGCCCGGAGCAGGCGGATTCAGTAATGCACGAACAAAAACTTCGCTGGCGCGTTTATTTAGCTTTAGCCGCTCCGTGTCACGGTTTTTCTTAGCCATAGTGATCCGATTCTGTAAACGGCATAAAATCCGTCTAGACCCGCTCCACAATCATTGCGATTCCCTGCCCCACGCCGATGCACATAGTGCAGAGTGCATATCGCCCGCCGATTCTCTTCAACTGATTCACCGCAGTCGTAGCCAGGCGCGCTCCGCTGGCGCCCAACGGATGTCCAATAGCGATCGCGCCACCGTTCGGGTTGACGTGCTGCGCATCGTCCGCCAGACCCAAATCTCGGAGCACCGCAAGCGATTGCGCCGCAAACGCTTCATTGAGTTCGATTACATCCATATCGGCAAGCTTGAGATTCGCTTTTGATAACACCTTGCGCATCGCCGGTACTGGCCCGATTCCCATCACCCGCGGGAAGACTCCGGCTGCAGCCGAAACCACAACCCGCGCCAGCGGAGTCAGGCCATGTTGCTGGGCGGCCGCTTCCGAAGCCAGCAGCAGCGCGCATGCGCCGTCGTTGATGCTTGAAGCGTTTCCCGCCGTGACCGTGCCGTTGGGTTTCACGATGGGTTTCAGTTTGGCCAGCGCTTCG
>Ga0137377_10005563_pt1 | contig 10105 bp, 7 predicted proteins | sample SagtaG_22_FD_104815 | JGI IMG/M metagenome (GOLD analysis project Ga0137377, IMG submission 104815) | Vadose zone soil microbial communities from Sagehorn Ranch, Mendocino, California, USA - Sage2_L_40_16 metaG | ecosystem: Environmental > Terrestrial > Soil > Vadose zone | place: USA... | reverse complement strand
TGACGCGCAGCCTGTCTCGCCCGGCACGGTGCACACGCCCGGCGGCGCCGTGTAGTTGTCGCCGGTGCCCACATAGACCAGATTGTCTTCCGGGTCGATCGCTGGAGTGCTGCCCCAGACCGGGCCGCCGCTGTAGCCGGCCGGGACCGTGTAGGTCTTCCACAGCAGCTTCCCGGTCGCCGCGTCCAGCGCGACCACGCTGCCCCGGAAGCTGCAGCACCGATAGCCAGGCGTAGTGGCCAGCACCTCCTCGTCGGAGGACACGCCCTCGTACACCACTCCGCGGTAGACCACCGCCGCGCCGGTGATGATCGCCGCCACGTGCGGATCGACCAGGGTGCGCCAGCGCAACTGGCCGGTGCGCCGGTCGACGGCGATCACCGAGGCGCCAGTCCCCGCCGGGCTGGTGTCGCCGAGCACGAGCTCGTCACCGTACACGGCGGGGCTGGTCCGGGAAACATCCCCGGCGATCCCGGTGTACACCGAGACACGGTGCGACCAGCGCACCTGACCGGTGTCCGCGGCTACCGCCCACAACGTGCCGCCGGAGTCGGGGAAGTAGACGGTGCCGTCGGCCTCGGTGGGCGTGACCGTCACACTCCCCGTGGTGGTAAGGCTCCACGCTGTTGCCAGCCTCGATACGTTGCCCGGACCGATATCGTGCTCCGCAGCGGCGTCCCGGGTGTCCGCGATGTCATAGCCAGCTGTCGGCCACCCCCCGCCGGATATCTCGGACGGCGCTGCCGCCACCGTGCCCGCCACCGCGCCCACTGCGATGCCCGTCGCCACCAGCAATGCCGTCATGACCAGAACGAGCAGCGAATACCCGATCTGCGCCTGCCGCGTCCTCATGCCTTGACCCTCCCGGTTCCTATTAGTGCGTCACGATCCCGATGCCGGCCCGCAACGACACCGGTGAGTCGACCAGAAGGCCCTCACGAAGCTGTTGCGGGGACAGCCGCCACAACCGCGGATCGCCCAGCCCTCCGACGGTGGTGCCCGGCGGCGGCTGGAGCGTCAGCCGGTCGGTGAACAGGTCTTTGATCTCCCGGGGGTGTCTCGTCCATGATGGACATGAACATGGCGGCCACGAAGACGACGCTCACCGCCACCTTCTCGCTGACCCGCGCCGCCGTGCGCGTACTCCCGGACTGCGGCTGGCCGGCAACATCCGGATGCGCCCTCATGATGTCCGCCCCTACTGCCCACCCGACGAGGCAGCCGCGCCGAGGACGATGTCGTGCAACGGTTCGTCGCCGTCGGCGATGATCTCGGAGTCCACCCGCAGGCCGGTGACCGGGCACAGGTACTCGCGATACCGGACGAGGTAGCCGACCCGGCCTTCCCGGGTGGCGAACTCCGGGGCGGCCGTACGCAGCGGGCCTTCACGCATGGCGCAGCCGTCCTTGAAGTTGCCGGTGGCCGGGGCGAGCACCGCGCGGCCGGTGACGGTCACGAACGCCTCAGGGCGGCCGTCCCGTTCGGTCACGGCAAGCTCGCCGGCCAGAACCCGCAGCGGCACGTCCGCCGGGACCGTGGCCGGCGTGCCCTCGGGCGGGACGGCGTCGGCCAGCCGGGCGGCCAGGCGCCTGGCACGCAGCGCCCGGGTCGCCCCGTCGCCGTGTTCACCGTCGGGCACGACGCCGTACACACGCTCGGCGGTGTCGGCTGACAGTGCCCCGCTGGCGATGTCGGCTTCCACCTGGCCGGGATCCCGGGCCAGCGGGTCGCCGAAGCCAGGGGCGTTCGCACCCGTCCATTCCCACGCCGCGTCGGCACCCACCATCAGCATCGGGCCCTTCGCCTCGATCTCGGCCTCGGCGCCGTCGATCGCGTCGAAGTCCTGCGGTACCTCCCCGGCGGCGAGCCGGGCGGCGACGTCGGTGCCGTGCTTGAGCCGGAAGTGCCCGGCCGAGCCCGGATTGCCGCCGAACGGCCCGACGGCCTTGGGGAAAGACTCGTCCACGTATACCGCCGCGCCAATGCCCGGCACGTTCCACGGGATCCCGGCCTCGACGAAGCCGCGCCCGCCGCGGAACCGCCCGGCGCCGCCCGCGCCGGCCTTGAGTGCCCGCCGGTAGAGGAACAGCATCGGCCAGAGCAGCTCGAGCTCTTCGATGTTGCTCGCGGTGCCCTCGGGAATCCAGAAGTGGCCGCCGAAGTCGACGCCGTCCCCGGCCGGCGACGCGGCCAGTGAGCCGATCATGTTGTCGGCGTTGGTCGCGACGAACGGCTCGCCCGTCGGGTACACGCCGCCGACGATGAAGCCGTAGAACACCGGATGAGCCGGGCCGATCGCGAGCCTGGCCACCTCCGGCTCGGCACACGCCAGCATCTTGCCGATCACCGCGCCGGACAGGCTGATCAGCGTTTCCATCGTGTAGATGCCGGCCGGGCTGACCGCGGCGGGAAAGTCCGCGCAGGACAACGTGCCGGGTACCGGGTCGAAGTGCACCCGGCGGTACACGCCGCCGTAGGCGCCTGCGAGGTCGGCGGTAAGCGACGCGGTGAGCGCGGCGAGGAAAGCACCGGAGAAACCGGCGTAGGTGACGTTGATGGAGCCGGCCTGCGGGTCGGTTCCCGCGTTGTCGACGTAGAGGTGCTCACCCTGCTTGCGCACGGTGACCTGGTAGGTGTAGATGCCGCCGTCACCGGTGCGCGCGGCCTCAGCGTAGAGCCGGTGGCTCCACCGGCCGTCAGGGATCCTCGCCAGCCGCTGCGCCACCGTCCGCTCGCCAGCGTCGAGCACCCGGTTCATCACCGCCTTCACCGCGCCCGCGCCATACCGGTCGACCAGCGCGGCGATCCTCACCACGGCGACCCGGTTCGCCGATATCGCGGCGCGCAGGTCCATGTGCACCTCGGTCGGCACCCGCGACTGGCGCAGGAACATCTCCTCCAGGTCCCGGCGCACTTCCCCGCGGCTGACCAGCTTGAACGGCGGGAACGCTGGGGGGTCAGTGAAGATGTCGGCCGCGTCCACGCAAAAGCTGCCCATCACCGAGCCGCCGACGTCGGCGTGGTGCATGACGTTGGCGACCCAGCAAAACAGCTCGTCGCCGACGAACACCGGCGCGGCCACGATCGTGTCCGGCTGGTGCGGGGTGCCGACATACGGGTCGTTGGACACGAACATGTCGCCGGGCTCGATGCCGGGGTTCTCGGCTCGGTTCTCCAGGATCCATTTGATGGTCAGCGCCTGGGCGTTGGAGAAGTACTGCAGGTACGGGCCGAGGAACACCAGGTCGCCGGACTCGGTGAGGATGGAGGGCTGGAAGTCCCTGGTGATCATCGTGACCGGCGAGACGGCCAGCCGCTGGATCGTCTGCCCGTGCTCGAGGTTGGTGTTCATCAGCGAGTAGCGGATCACCTCGAAGGTCACCGGGTCCACGTCAGCGGTGTCGGCATGCAGCTTCAGCGTGCCGGGGATGCATAGCGTCTCGCCGGGGATATAGCCGCGCTGCACCCCGTCCCAGATCGTCATCAGAACTCCTTCAGTCGTAGCTCGCCGAACGGGCCAGCGGACAGTGACGCACCGTGCGGGACGGCGACGGTGGTGTGCGCCAGCTCTATGAGGGCGGGGCCGACGACGGTCCCGGCGGGCGCGCCGCGGTACACGTCGGTCCTGGTCCAGCCGCGCCCGGGCCAGTAGACGCCGACCTGCTCGGGCTCGGCCGGTGTCGTTAGCTGCGGCCGGGCGACGGGGATGCCTGCCGGGACGGACACCCGGGCCCGCAGCGCGAAAACCTCGACCGCCTGGAATAGTGCCGTGCCGCCTTCGCCGTAGCGCCGCACGTACTCCTTGTCGAAGTCGGCCAGCAGGGTGTCGGCGTCCGCGGACGGCGACACCGGGATCTCCAGGCTGTGCATGAGCTGCTCGCGGTAGCGCATCAGGGCGTCGATCTCCAGCACTGGCTCCCCGGTGACACCGGTGGCCGCCAGCTCGGCCAGGGCCGCGCCGCGCACCCCGGCCACGGCGGTCGCGAGCGCCGGGCCGTCGAACGGGGCCAGCAGCGAGCGCTCCAGCTCGTGGTACAGCACCACATCCCCGGACGCGATGCCGTACGCCGAGAGCGTGGATGCGCCGTTGCCGAGCGGGATCACGACCGCGCGGACCCCGGACTCGGCGGCGTACCCGAAGGCATGCACCGGGCCCGCGCCGCCGAACGCGTACAAGACGAAGTCGCGGGGATCCAGGCCGCGTTCGAGCGTCTGCTGGCGGATCACGGTCGCCGCCTGCATGTTGTTGATCCGCACAATGCCCGCCGCGGTCTCCTCGACGGCCAGGCCGAGCCGCCCGGCGAGCCTGCCGACGGCGGCGCCGGCGGCGTCGCGGTCCAGCGGCATCCGGCCGTCGAGGAACGTGTCCGCACGGACCAGGCCGAGCACCACATCGGCGTCGGTCACGGTCGGCTCGGTGCCGCCGCGGCCGTAGCAGGCCGGGCCCGGCTCGGAGCCGGCGCTCGCCGGGCCGACCCGGAGGCCGCCGGTCGCCTCGTCGAACCAGGCGATCGAGCCGCCGCCGCAGGCGATCGAGCGCACGTCCAGGTTGGGCAGCCGGTAGGTGTACTGGTCGATGACGTTCTGTTCGGCCACCACCGGCTTGCCGTCGATCACCAGGCCGAGGTCGAACGACGTGCCGCCCATGTCGGTGCCGACCACATGGTCGTGGCCGTAGGCGCCGGCCAGGCTGGCCACGCCGATCAGGCCGCCGGCCGGGCCGGAGTTGATCGTGCCCAGCGGGGTCGCGGCGGACGCTGGCAGCACCCCGCCGCTGGACTGCATGACCAGCAACGGGGTCGCGAGCCGGCTCTCCAGCTCACTCAGGTACCGCGAGGAGGCCGGACCGACGTAACCGTTCAGCACCGTGGCGACGGTGCGCTCGTACTCGCCGAGCCGGGGAGACACCTCCGACGAGTAGGACACGAACACACGGGGGAACGCCTGGGCCAGGGCCTTCTCGTGCACCGGGTTCGCGAACGACCACAACAGAGCGACGGCGATGGAGTCGAGCTCGTACTCCGCGATCATCGCGGTGATCCGCTCGACGGCCGCGTCGGTGTCCAGCTCGACCACCACCTTGCCGCTCGCGTCGACCCGCTCGTGCGCCTCGGCGACGGCACCCGCACGATCAGCGGCGTCGGCAACCTGCTGCCGTGCACCGAGAACACGCCCTCGATCGACCGGCCTGCCACCCGGCCGGCACCGCGCATCATCGCGAGCGCGTCACCGTGCCCGGCGGTGGCGACCAGCCCGACCCGCGCGCCCCGGCGTTCGAGGACCGCGTTCGTGCCGATGGTGGTTCCGTGGCCGAAACGCTCGGTCTGCCGGAGCATCGCGGTCAGGTCGACGCCGGCGGTTTCGGCCAGCCGGCTCAGCCCGGCGAGCACCCCGGCCACCGGATCGTCCTTGGTGGACAAGACCTTGGCGCTCCGATGGTTTCCCTGCCGGTCAACCAGAACGCAGTCGGTGAACGTGCCACCGATGTCCACGCCGACGTAGTACATGGGTCACTCCTTCAGCTTCAGCGGTAGAGGCCGGCCTGGCCCAGGCCGGCGCCGCCGTCGAGGCGCAGCGCCTGGCCGGTCATGTATCCGGCGGCGGGCGACAACAGGTAGAGCACCGGGCCGACGACCTCGGCGAGCGCGGCCACTCGCCGCATCGGCACCCCGGCGAGCAGGCGGTCACGAGCCGGCCCGGGCAGGCCGAGCACCTTCGGGGTCGCGACCAGACCGGGGACGACGGCGTTGACCCGGATACCGGTGCCCGCCCACTCGGCGGCCAGCGCCCGGGCCAGGCCTAGGACGCCGGCCTTCGCCGCGGCATACCCGGCCTGCCCGGGCAGGCCGTCTTGCGCCGCGACCGAGGAGAACAGCACGATCGACGGCCGACGGCCCTCGCACAGGGCCGGGAACGCGGCTTGCGCGACGGTGAACTGGGAGATCAGGTTCGCCTCGATGTCACCGCGGAACTGCTTGAGCGGGAAGGTTTCCGCGCGGTGGATGGTGTCGACGACGCCGGCCGCGCCGATCACGGCGTCCAGGCCGCCCAGCCGGTCCACCGTGTCCGCAACGGCACGGCGAGCACTGTCGTCGTCGATGAGATCGGCGGTCACGGTGACGCGCGTTCCCGGCAGGTCGATGCCGACCACCTCCGCACCCGCCTCGCTGAGCGCAGCCGACAGCGCCCGGCCCAGCCCGCCCGCGGCGCCGGTGAGCAGCACGCGGGTGCCCGGTGCCGGCACGGTCGACCATTCGCTGCTGGTCATGAGGGGCGCGTGCTGGCCCGTGGGCTGATGCTCGGACATCCCGGCCTCCAGCAGGTGAGCTGATCCGTCTTCCCATGGCCGCTGGCGACGACACGCTGCGCTCCTTACCGTTCACGATCTCGCAGCGAGATGGGCCCCGTCTTCCCCGCGAGCGGCCAGGCCCGGCTACCGGCCAGCAGGAATCCGGCATTGCGGCCAGCGCCACCCGGCACACTTCGATCCTGGACAGCGCCTACGCGACCGAGGTGCTCACCGCCGGACCACCCACCTCCAGCGGCTCAACCTCACCGCCGCAGCCTGGACCGAATAAGCCGACAGGGTCCGTTCGGTATTAAAACCTTTTACCCCGAACGGGGTGGGCTCTTGCGGCTGCTTCCGGCTGGCTGCATGTCGCCATCGGAGCGCGTGACGGAGTCCTCTGGCTCTCGATCCGCGACGATGGCCGCGGCGGGGCCGATCCGGCCCGGGGCACCGGCCTGATCGGCCTCACCGACCGCGTTGACGCGCTCGGCGGACGATCGAGGTGGCGAGCCCCGTCGGAGCCGGAACGACGCTGCTGACCAGGCTTCCCATCGAAGGAGGCTGATCGCGCATTCGCCTTCGGTCAGTCGGGGAGCGGGAACTCGGCGCGCAAGAATGTGCCCGCGCCGACCGGGCTGTGCACGGTGATCGTGCCGCCGAGCACCTCGACCCGGTCCTTGAGCCCGATCAGGCCGGTGCCCCGGGCTGGATCGGCCCCGCCGTTGCCGTCGTCGCGGACGCGCAGGCCAAGGGCATGGTCGGCCGCCTCCACGTCGACGTGAACTACGGAGGCGTGCGCGTGCTTGGCCGCATTGGTCAGCGCTTCCGCGACCACGTAGTAGGCGGCGACCTCCACCCGCTCCGGCAGCCGCGCGACACCACGCGCGTCGAGCTCGACCGGAACCGTGCAGCGGCGCGCGAGCGTCTTCAGCGCCGGCTCGAGGCCGCCCCGGGCCAGGATCGCGGGGTGGATGCCGCGGGCCATCTCCTGCAGGTCCTCCAGCACGCCCGCCAGCCCCTTGGCCACGCGCTCCAGCTCGCCTTCGAGCTTGCCGAGCTGTGGCGGGACTGCCGCCTGCGCGGCTTGCAGAGCCAGGCTGAGGGAGACCAGCCGCTGCTGAGCGCCATCGTGCAGGTCGCGCTCGATCCGCCGGCGGGTCTCATCCGCGGCGGCCACCACGCGCGCCCGGGAAGCCGTCAGCTCGGTGAGATTCTCGGCGTTGGCGATAGCGGTGTCCACAAGCTCGGTGAACGAGGCCAGCCGCGCCTCGGTGTCCGAGGGCAGCAGCTTGTCCCCGCGCGAGCCGACGGCGACCAGACCCCACAGGCGGCCCTGGACGATGATCGGCGTCGCGACCGCCGAGCGCAGGGCCGTCTCGGCGATGACGGCACCGAGAGCGCCGGAGGAGCTGTCGGCATAGCTGTCGATCCTTGCCGGGCGGCCGGTCTCGAACACCAGCGTGCCGAGGTTGTGCCCCCCGAGCGTCCACCGGCTGCCAACAGGAAAGTGGCTCGCTACACTGCCCCATTGGGCGACGAAGGTGAGCGTGTGGTCGGACTCGAAGCGGCACATGCTCGCCGAGTCGACTGGAAGCAGCTGCCCAGCCTCCCTGGCCACCGCAGCGAACACCTCCTCCGGCGGTATCCCGCGCGCCACCAGCGTCGCGACGCGGCGAAGCGACGCCTCGACCCGCCGGGACGACGCGTGTTCCTCGGCGAGCTGGGCGAGCTCGCCGATCAGGATCGCGACGGCCACCCCGACCACCACGAACGCGACCAGCGAGACAAGGTTGGGCCGCTGGTCGACGCCGCTGTCGGCAAAGGGGGGAGCAAATGAGAGAAGCCGCGCCAGGACGCTGAGCGCGACCCCGGTGACCGCCGGCCACGGTCCACCGAGCACCGCGCTCGCGATGACCAGCAGCAGCGCGGAGAACAGGAACCCGCCCAGCACGAGCGATGACCGCAATGGCAACGCAACGAGCGCCAGCAGCGCGGGGCCGGCGACCGCTAGGGCCCATGCCGTCACCCGGCGGGTGGGCGACCGCTGCCTCAGCCACGCGCCAGCCAGACGCCCCAGCGCGCTCACAACCCTGAGCGTAACCGATGGCTATCGGGGAGCGTGGGGATGGTGGGCGCCTGGCTGCTCGGGCCGAGGGCGCGCGACGTCACCGGCCGTGTCCTGGAGGCCGGGAACGGCCAGATCTCAGTTCCCGTTGCCCTGGGCGGCGGCGGCGACGGGCTGCCACGCGCGCCAGGCCGCCAGCCGGGACTCGTAGTCCGCGGTGGCGATGCCGAGCGGCGCCTCGCCCAGGAACAGGCGCAGCGGCGGGTCCGGGGTATCCACCAGGGTCAGCACCGCCTCGCGGGTCGCGCCCGGGTGGCCGGGCGTGAAGCGCCTGGCGCGGGCCTGCGCGGCCTGCTCCCGGACCGGCTCGTAGGCCGGCAGCTCCGCCGCGTGCCTCGCCGACGGGCCGGCCCAGTCGGTGGAGTAGCCGGACGGCTCGATCAGCGTGACCTTGACGCCGAACCCGGCCACCTCCTGAGCCAGGCTCTGGCTCAGCCCTTCCAGCGCCCACTTGGACGCGTGGTAGGCACCGGTATTCATGAACGCCGAGATCCCGCCGATCGAGGACACCTGCACGATGTGCCCGCTGCCCTGCCCCCGGAGGTAGGGCAGCGCCGCCTGGGTGACCCACAGCGCGCCGAGCAGGTTCGTTTCCAGCTGCGCCCGGATCTCGGACTCACTGATCTCCTCGACCATGCCGAACTGCCCGTATCCGGCGTTGTTCACCACGACGTCCAGCCGCCCGAAGTAATCGTGCGCCAGCTTTACGGCGGCGAAATCGGCGCCGCGGTCGGTGACGTCCAGCCGGATCGGCAAGATCGCGTCGCCATACTTGGCGGCGAGATCGTCGAGGCTGGCGATGTCCCGGGCCGTCGCGGCGACCCTGTCGCCGCGGTCCAGTGCCGCGATCGCCCACTCGCGGCCGAAGCCCCGCGACGTTCCGGTAATGAACCAGGTCTTCACGGCCATGAAATCTCCTTCTGGTCGCCAGGGTTTCGGCCAGGCGGTATCGCGGCGCGCCGTACCGCCTATCGCTCACGATCGCGCATGGGCCTGGCCGCGTCTGCCCGGCAGGCGGCCAATCGCAATACCGGCTAGCTGGAACCTGGGCTGGCCGGCTCGTAACTGGCGGTTGAGGATCTGGCTGATCCGCTGGGCGGATAGCTCGGACTTGGGCAGGAATCCCGCGGCCGGGCTCTCGGCGATCAGGTCGGTATAGTCGGTTTCGGCCTGCGCCGAGATCAAGATCACGTCGGCGCGGCGCCTCTGCGCTCTCTGACCGCCCTGGCCGTCGGCCGCCAGCAGCCGCGCCAGGTCGAAACCGCTCTCCTCACCGAGCCCGATATCGACCAGGATGACGTCCGGGCGCAGCGCGCGGACCTGCCGCAGCGCCCCGGCGATGTTCGAGGCCATCCCGGCCACCTGCATGCCCTCTCGCTCCAGCAGGACGCGCGCCGCCTCGAGGAAGGCGTCGTTGTCATCGACCAGCAGGCAGCGCAGCGGCATGTGATCAGGGTGCCAGGGATTCGGCGCGGCCGCATTGCGGCTAGCAGGAAATCTCGCCGCGGCCCGCGGCCCCGCGGCTATCGGGCTTCAAGGAACCGCAGCACCGCCAGTACCCGCCGGTGCTCGGTGTCGCTCTCGGGCAGGTCGAGCTTGGTCAGGATGCTGCGCACGTGCTTTTCCACCGTGCCCTCGGTGACGAAGATCTGCCGGGCGATGCCGGCGTTGGACGCGCCCTGGGCCATCAG
>Ga0137377_10005557_pt1 | contig 10107 bp, 7 predicted proteins | sample SagtaG_22_FD_104815 | JGI IMG/M metagenome (GOLD analysis project Ga0137377, IMG submission 104815) | Vadose zone soil microbial communities from Sagehorn Ranch, Mendocino, California, USA - Sage2_L_40_16 metaG | ecosystem: Environmental > Terrestrial > Soil > Vadose zone | place: USA... | reverse complement strand
TACCAGGTCCGGCCCTGCCACCACGACTTTCGCTCCACTATCGTTGACCACGTAGGCGGCCTCGTGCTCACGCAACCGGAAGTTGACAGGGACAAACATTGCAGCGATCTTATTCAGGCCTACCCCAATCTCGATTCCCTCTAGTGAGTTGTAAGCCATCACGACCACGCGGTCGCCCGCTTGCACGCCCAGGGCCTTGAGAGCATTAGCGACGCGGTTGGCACGTGCATTCAACTCAGGGTAGGTGAGCGAGCGCTCTCCACAAATCAGCGCTAGTTTGTTTGGACGCTTTTTAGCAAGGGCCGCGTAGAGGTCGTTTGCTGGTATTTGCGCTGGAGTAGGTGCTTCCTCGCTAGTGGTAGATGTGATATTATCTGGCATGCTCATCCTGGACCTTTCTTGCTGTTTGATCTACACTTCCTGATGTGATGACCCAGGCGATAAAGTTTCTCATCCAGCCTATTTTGTTGCAGGAGCAACGTCAGGCTGTAGTGAAGCACTTACCATGTCGTTATTATATCATGCATCTACGACCCTGCTGTTTTCGAAGCGATTGAAAGTGATCTCCGTCAATACCATCTGCTCATAAGGAATACCAGGCGACTCTGTTGTCTCTCGCTCGTGGTAGAGTTGAACCGATTAATCCTTTAGAAATGAAGAGTCTACTTCCCCTTACACTGCTAGCTCACCGCGCTGGACCTTCGCCAGCAGTTTCATCCAGGCAAGGACTTGCGGGATGGATAATGGCAAGTTGAACGTGTATGGGATATCATTATCACCTCCTGCCCCACCTTCGATTTCAGCTCGTCTCCTCTCCAACGAACTTATGCTCATTGCATTCACGGATGGCATTACTGTACTGCTCTCGTTCAATGAGAGTTTAGTAGTAATTGCGATTGATCCCCTCTTCTGCTGCCCTGGTGTTTCACTTTCAGACGCACTCCAGTTCGTCTCTCGTACATATATTCTTCTCTCAAGCAAAAATTGTGATGCCGTGACAGAGTTGGACATCTCACCATCGTTCTCGCGAACAAGTTGCTCATTCATATCTTCACGTGAGGAGGAGGAAAACACACGGAGGCGGTCTTGTGGGACAGCACTATAGAGCCGAAGGAAGCGAAACAGGGCATCGAGGGAGGTTAGTACTGTTGATTTCCATTTCCAGGTAGAAGAGTGATTCACCTGCATTGCAACATGATAATACATCATATTTCGCCTCATACCTTTCTTTAAGTACCTATACTTTGCACATACATAAGTAATTGTCAGTGGTTTATTTTGACTCTTCCTGGCACATCAGTACATAGGGATGAACCATTCATTGTTAAGAGTCTACCCTATATGGTTCTGTTGTATATCTTACGATATACGTACTCGGCTACGTATTTTTTCAACGGAGTATTGCTTCGACAACTACGTAGTTCTGCCATATTGTTGACTTGTCCAACCTTCATTTCATGCTTTATGCTATGTGAGATAAGGTCTCATACATTGCTCGATTATACGATCACAGGGGGATTACCAACTTGGCAGACATGACATCACAAAGCGGTAGCAATCAGGGTCTCAGGCAAATCCCTGCTGGCGCTCTCTTCCTCGAAGGCAATCTAAGCGTACCTGAAAACGCTCGTGGCATTGCATTGCTTCCATATGCTATTGAAAGCGAACAACGCATTGCCTACATTGAGGGCCTTGCCCGATTGTTGCCCCAGTCCGGCCTTGCCACGCTGTTGGTCGACTTGCTCATGCCAGAGGAAAAGGCACTTGACGCTCAAACAGGCTTCTTCCGCGAAAACGTCGGAGTACTTCATCAGCGCATCATAGGCATCGCAAACTGGCTGATAGAGACTCCTGAAACGCAAAATCTCAGGATTTGTTACTTTGGCATGGGAGTAACAGGTGCTGCATGCCTGGTCACAGCCGCTGTGCGGCCCGATGCTGTAGTGACAGTTATCTCAGCTAATACGAGAGTTGATCTTGCCAGGGACTACCTGTCACGCATCGTAGCTCCTGTACTTCTCCTAGTTGGCGAGGATGATGCACATGGAAAAGATCTGAATCGTGAAGCATTAGAGCAACTTCATAGTGCTAAAAAGCTTGAAACCATTGATGCAACGACGCACCCCTTTGAAGATTTGAACACGCAAGAGAAGGTTGTACGGCTGGTGGCCTATTGGTTCATACGCTATCTTGGGTTGGGGTAGGGATCAGTAAAAGGATGTTCTGTGATGGTGATGATCGAAGTTTGTCTGGAGCAAAGCTCGACAGGAGTAATACCTGGAACGACACTTAACAGTACACTCCGGAGTAAAACGCGACGTAGTGCGTCTAAAGCGAGGTTCTACTTTGTGATATGATTATGAATAATAGCTATTGAGGAGGATACAATACGTATGAAAGCCGTAAAAACGCATGTTGGGCGTTGTGATAGTTGTGGCGAACCGGCAGCATATGCTCAACTTTTGTCGGGTGGACGAACTTTCCGCTTTTGCGAACAGCATGTTCCCTTGCTGGTAAAAAAACAGGCCGAAGCTGCCGCTACTACCAATAAAGAGAAAAAGTAGGAGCATTAGCTATCCCTGCTGCAAATGAAAATATTGAAATATTCGCTCGAGGTGAAAGGCGAGACGGTTCGGTTGAGAGGTGTAATCACGAGTACATCCCTTCCCTCTTGGGCAGGGAAGCGTGCAAGATGATAGGTTACATGCTCGGCATCAAGCATCTGTAAAAGTTCTGGATAAGGATCCTTGTGCTTTACAAAGATCAGTAAACTGGATCGATCAGCATGGCGGACAGATTCGGTATAAGCGGGGATGCGATCGAGTATAGGGATATGACGTATGATGGGCAGTGGGTCTGAGATGATAATACTCGCGTGCGTCTTGAAAACTATCGGATAGGCGATCCAATTGTTTGCCCAGGCATAATGAATATGTTCGCGCTGCATATAAGCAATGATGGTATCGTTATTGGCTGGCGCGAAGGTGCAGAAAGGCGACTGAAAAGTACTTCCTGCAGCACTTAATCCATAGAAACTAACCTGCAAATAGACAGACAAGATCAGAAATCCCACCAGCAATCCTAGTATGGCTCTCTGGTAACGTAAACCAGGTGGTGCTTGCAATGACAGGTGAGGGGGAGTTACTCTAGTATTTCTTGTGATTGCTGCCTCAATCTCCTCTCGTGTAACTTTAACCAACTCTTCATCCGAAGCTTGTTTCTGGCCAAGTTTGTAAATATCTGCCTCTAACATAACCACTGTTGTAAAGATATAAGCGACAAAGAAAGGTACAACCAACATTAAGGGTGTAGCGTAGCGGCCCGCAAAATCATATTGACATGACCAGAGGCCACTAGCGGCGGTTTGCGTGATGCAGAAAATAATGCTTACTGAAGCTGCAAAGACTATTGGCAATGTGACAAGTCGTCGCACTCGCAGCAGTGATGGGTGTGGCCGTACCAATGAAAGCGCAACAAGTCCAACGCTAGCCAGGACGCAGAGTCCACTTAAAACGAGTGTTGGAGTATGTAAAGGTCTGAGTATGGTGTCTTCTCCAGGCAGTGCGCCACTGATGACCCGTGGCCCTACACAGGTGGTATAGAGATGTGTCAAACCGAAAAATATATCCAGTCGAGTGGGGAAGTGCGCTTGTACCTGGGGACGAAGTGGTGGATTTCCGCTTAATTGTAGTAAATAGGTGAAATTCTGCCATCGGTTCATAGCTCCCCAGTAGAGCGCTGGGACCAGCCCGACGACGCATCCAGGAATGCTAGCCAGAGCAGGAAGGACTAGGTTTCGTAGGGCGGAGATGCGCGAGGTGGGTGTGCGAAGGACGGAGGTAGTTGGCAGAGCGGAAGTAGTTGACAGGGCGTGGTTTTGCAGGGCGGGGGAAAGCCCCGCCCCTACATTTATCCTTCTCGCCCCATTTAATACTTTGACCCAATCCCATACGATCCAGAGAGCTGCTGCGAGAATGCCGTAGATAATAAGGGGATTGACCCAGAAGCCGCAGCCAGCAATGAATCCAATACCAACCCAGCGCCATGTGAGTTCGTGTCTCGATGCGCCTGCTGCTCTACGATTAGTCATTTTCAAAACAGCGTGAAGGAGGAGCAGCATGAGCATGAATACTTCAACATAGCCGCCCAGCATGTGGAGTTCCAGGACGGTATCATAAAGCGGCGGAATGGCTGCCAGGAGCGCTGCAATAGTCATAAACCACTGTTTGGCGTGGAGGGGTAAGTGTGCAGTATCGGCCAGCAGTGAAGCAAATTTCCATGTGAGCCAGACAACCACCAGTGAGAGCAGGATAGGTTCAGCTCGAAGTGCCCATATAGAGGGGCCAACAATGGCGAAGATGCCCGCCATAATATAGGCTTCTAAGCTTCCCATGTAAGGTTGGTTGTAAAAGTAAATTGGAAGTTCACCGCGCAGAATATGCTGTGCCTGGATACCTACAAGCGCCTCGTCCCCGTCAACAAAACCATGCGTATGGATAACGAGCCAGGCGCGCACGGCAATTGCAATCAGTAGACAAAAGAGCAATGGCCGGTACGAAGGTCTTGGAGTTATGGGTCTCTTACGGTTACCCGGCCAGGGTTTAGACCATTCTACTGGCTTCTTCACAAAATCTTGCAAAGGTGGGTCTGGGAGCTGTCCCGAGGGTTTGACTTTTGACCGAGAAGCGTTGAAGTCCTTGATACTCATACCGGATAAAACGTAAAGTATAGAGTATTTCTGGCAAGTACAAGTAGAGGAAGATCATGCTAGTGGTAGTTGGATATGGAATGTAGAGCCTGCGCCTGGAAAGCCACTGCTTTCAATCCAAATTTTCCCGTCCATTGCTTCAATGAGGCGACGAGAGATATATAATCCCAGACCCGACCCTCGTACTGTGCTATTTAAATCACTTTCCAATCGCACAAAACGTTGGAATAGGTGTGCCTGATCCTGCGGCTTGATGCCTTTTCCCTTGTCTGTTACACTGATGATGGCGCGCGGTACCTGATCGACAATAGCGCGGGCCGAAAATGTTATTGGTGTCCCTGGATTCGAGTATTTCAGGGCATTCACGCTGATATTTAACAAAACCTGCCTCAGGCGCACAGGATCGGCTCTCACATAGAGTTTGTTTGGAATGTACATATGCACTTCACGGTCCTCTTGTGTTACCTGTGGCTCGATCAGGTCAATAATTCCACGTACCTCCTCTTGCACAGATACTCGGTCGAGAAGAGCAGGACGTATGCTTGCCTCAATCTCCAGGTGACTTGCATCCATTACATTATTCAGAAGCAGCACTAATTCATCGCAACCTCGTCGCGCTTTTTGCAGAAACTCGCGGTGCTGGTTGGGTGGAATGCTTTCTCCATAATCTGCCAGGAGTTCAAGGTAACCTTGCACTGCGGTTAGTGGTGTACGTAGCTCATGAGAAGCAGTAATCATGAACTGGTCTTTAAGTTGGTCAAGTTCTTGCAGTTGCTGATGTGCATTGCGTAGTTGCTGATAGAGTCGAGCATTGGTAAAGGCGACAGCCGCCTGTTCCGCAAAATCTTGGGCATGCGGCAAGTCTGCCATAGCGAAAGCTTTTGTCTGCTGTGTTCCAATATGGAATGATCGTGCCAGGATAAGCAGGCCAACAGGTGTATTTCTCGCTATCAATGGCGTAAGTATCGCGGTCTGTACATTGCGCCGTAGCAACACTTCTCGCAGCGTTGGATTCCGTAGGCCTCGCAGTCCACCGGTCGTAATGCGTATCGGAAGCGTATCAGAAGTGATTTGTCCTGGAGAAGAAGCCGACAATACCGGTACCTTCCCACTTACAGCCGGTAGTTTACCACTTTGCGATGGATTATCGATTTGAATCAATACTGGCTGTAGCAAACCGAGGACTTTGGCCTCGTATTCGCTATTTCGAATAGGGGGCCACTCATTGGGTGCCATTGCTGATCCTCGTTCACTGGCATAAGCAGCAACTGGAAGCAGTTGACCCTCGTTACCATTGATATACAGTAACGCATAATCGGCTTGTAAAGCGTTTGCACCTTCTGTACAAATCAATTGTAGAATTTCAGTACCTACGCTTATTCCTGTGGCAACCGCAGTATTCAAGCGTGCCGCGACATTAGCTATCGCTTGAGCGAATAATTCATGTTCGCGAGCTGCTTCGTAAAGCCGTGCATGCTCAATTGCTGTAGCGGCCTCCGCTGCAAAAGCCCTGGCAAGATACATATCGCGGCTACTCAAGTGCCTGGATGTACGACTTGAGAAGCCGAGACTTCCCCGTAATTTCCCCTGGTAGGTAAGCGGTACAAAAAGTGTTACAAGTAGTTGCTGTTCCTTTTGCCAGGTGTCAATATCCGCAGGTAAGTCAATAGCCTGCTCAGCCCACACAATTTCGCTTTGTTTCCCTGTAAGAGCCATTTGATAAGGGAGATGCTCTCCCTGAAATCTCCAGGTATGTACTTCCGGTGACGTGGACGACATCGCGCGAATCAGTAGGCTTGACTGAGCGTGAAGCGAGTGATCGTATTCCTCAATCAACAGAAGGACGGCAGCATCAAAGCCCAGAGTGGTTGTTGCAATCGTAATAATGCGTGTAAGCAAACGATCAAGCTCAAGTTCTTCGGTTAACTGAGTACTAAGCATACGCAGGCGTTCGGCCATTTCACGTCGTTGCTCTCTTTCCAGGAGCAATCCTTCGTTCTCGTTGGTGGCAAGCAAATAGCGGGCAGTGACAAGTAAGCCGACGATGGCGGTGAGTGCTATGAGAAAAAAGTTATTTTGCTGTGTGATTTCACTATACAGGGTAAGCGTCAGTAGAACGGTCAGTGAGATATAGATGAGCAGACTTTGCAAAATGCCGGTGCGGCTTTGCGGTTTCTCATCACGAATTAACGATGGATAATCATTGCCGTTGGTTTCTGGACCAGGCTGCGTACGTTCCTGATAAACCCTACGAGCAATTGTTGCATACTGGTAAGGTGCTGAAAGCCCGATGAGCAAAGCTCCGATGAACCAGAAGGTATCGATGTAAGGGGTACCAGTAGTATAGGTACCGAACGGGATTGTCAGAGCATACCCAGTATCAGCGCATATTTGAGAAAGAATACCCAGGCCACAAAGCAGTAGTGATGAATATAATATTGGCTCAGTGCGTTGGTAGATCAGTAATAAAATGGCAAGAATCAGCAGTATGTCCCAGAAAGGATAGGAATCTGCGATAAGGAGCATTGGTATATTGTTCACTATCGAAAATATTGGTCCGATTACGAAATACCAGCTTATTCCCAGAATGCAGAGCGTCGTAATGATGGCATCCAGTCCGATACGTATACGAGACCTTCTAGGTTTTGCGGCTGTAGGCATGAGCAGCAGGCCGGTAAAAGTGAATATATAAAAAAAGGTAAAACAGAGATCTGCAAGGGAAGGTACTGGATTGAGTTCTCCTTTCCATTCAAGATATGTGTAATAGGCGCCGCCGACGCCATTTGTGAACAAACCGAGGCCAATTAAAAGCCAAGCTAGCTGGTGACGTGGCTCCAGGCGCAAGGGCCCATAACGTGCTCGATAAGCTGTGCTGCATGCCCAAAATGAGCCTATCCACGCTGCTACCGCATACATGGAATCAGCAAAGTAAATGGTCTTTTCTTGTCCACCCAGTCGAAAAATCATCCAGAACAGGCTGAAGGAGACAATCAGGGCAACGCTTGCCATAGCAAAATAGTTTTGACTGCTGAGCTTCTGTAGATATCCTCGCGTCAACTTTTCAGTTGCGGTGACCTTCATATGTAATTCGGGTAAGCGTGCCGGCATGCTGTTATCTCAGTGGTTAATACTCAGGAACTTTGATGACAACTGCAGTGGAATAGGTCTTCCATAGTATACCCGAAAGCTCTTTGTTTGTCACTTTTCTACCCATGAAGTCCTTGACATTTTTGCTCGCCTATCCTTACAGTATTGGTAATACTGCTTCTACCCATTAGCGTTCCAGAAAGGCTTTTCTTCAATGCAACCAGTTATGATAACCGCTGCCATGGTCGGTGCAGAGGTAACCAAAGCTCAACAACCGAATCTTCCCACAACACCGCAAGAGATTATTTCGGCAGCTGTAGAGTGTTATGAAGCGGGTGCGGCGATCGTACATATACATGTACGTGATGCTGAGGGTAACGCCACGCAGGATGCCGGTATTTTCCGAGAGGTTGTTGAAGGCATTCGCGCGCGTTGCGATGTGATTACACAAGTTTCGACAGGTGGCGCCATATGGATGAACGCCGATGAGCGTCTTCAAAGTGTAGAGTGCCGACCGGACATGGCGACACTTACCACCGGAACGGTCAACTTTGGCGATGGTGTATTTATGAACGATCGGAAGTTGGTAGAGACCTTCGCAGGGCGTTTACTTGACTACGGCATCGTACCGGAAATCGAAATATTTGATGCAGGTATGCTCGATGAGGCCATGCGCCTGCGTAATATGGGCTTAATTACCGATCCAATTCACTTCGATTTTGTGATGGGCGTACCTGGTGGCATTGGGGCTGATCCCGCCCACCTGGTTCATCTAGTACGCTGCCTTCCGCCAGAAAGCACCTGGAGCGTTGCAGGCATTGGGCGTCATCAATTGACTTTGGGTACCATAGCCCTTGCAATGGACGGCAATGTGCGCGTAGGTTATGAAGACAATATTTTCTATCGCAAAGGCCAGTTGGCAAGAACCAATGCTGAATTAGTAGCCCGCATTGTCCGCATCGCCCAGGAGTTGGACCGCCCTGTAGCAACATCCGCCCAGGCAAGGGAGATCTTGCAGTTGGGTAGGTACAAGTAGCGCAGCGTATAGGGCGATCGCGAGGGTCGCCCTGGCACTAAATCAACGTAAGCAGTTCTGGCTCACCTTCTGTGATGGCGATCGTATGCTCGAACTGGGCCGAGCGAGAGCCATCAGCCGTGCAGACCGTCCACCGGTCTACAAGCATGCGCGCCTGGTATCCCCCGGCGTTGATCATCGGCTCGATGGTGAAAACCATACCTGGCCTCAGCCTCAATCCAGTACCAGCGAGTCCGTAGTGTGGTACCTGTGGGTCCTCGTGCAGCGAGCGGCCGACGCCGTGGCCAACAAACTCCCGCACTGTCGAAAACCCCTGGGACTCAGCGTAGGTCTGAATCGCTGCCCCGATATCACCAAGCTGCTTATTTGGTCGCGCCTGCTCGATACCGAGTTCCAGGCAACGTTTCGCCACCTCCATCAACCGCTGCGATTCGCTATCAATTGCTCCAACAGCAAACGTCACGCATGCATCGCCGACCCAGCCCTTGTAGAGTACACCAATATCAATGCCGATTATATCGCCCTCGTGCAGCAGTTGCTTGGGACTGGGGATTCCATGACAAATCACATCGTTGATCGCCACGCAAATGGTTGCAGGAAAGGCTGGCACAGCAGGTTGCCCATTTCTCGCAGGTCGAGCACCATAACCTTTATAAATAGGCTTTGCGCCTTTGCTACGGATATAATCCTCTGCTATTTTATCAAGTTCTGCCGTGGAAGTATTGGGTACCACATATGGACGCAATACCTCGTATGTCTCAGCAACAATACGCCCTGCCTCGCGCAATTGTGCGATCTCTTGCTTTGATTTTAATGTGACTGCCATATTTTCCTCTCATATAATAAGTTTGAATGCCATCATCACTGACATCCACTCATCATGCTTCTGGCGGACCTGCGGCCCGCTTTGGAAGGAGGGAGCGAGCGAGGACACCTCGCGCTCCGGCAAGGGGCTTGGCCCCCTGCACCCCCAAGTGATGAGTGGATGTCAGCATCATCACTCTTGACTCGGTGAAGTGAGCCTGTTATCTTCCTCTTGATCTTGTTCCCAAACAAGCAGGCCATTGGCGGTGACTCAAAAATGCCTTGATATCAAGCGATTTATGCGAGATCTTACTGATATTCTATCATCGTAGTTGTTACAAATCAATACATTGTATTGAAATCTCATAACATTTCTGGTATGTTACTCTCTACGAAAGCTTTGTTAATACACAACAAGGCTCCTAGAGGAGAAACTTTCATGACTATAACTTGCCATCTACGCTTACTTCTT
>Ga0137377_10005545_pt1 | contig 10110 bp, 6 predicted proteins | sample SagtaG_22_FD_104815 | JGI IMG/M metagenome (GOLD analysis project Ga0137377, IMG submission 104815) | Vadose zone soil microbial communities from Sagehorn Ranch, Mendocino, California, USA - Sage2_L_40_16 metaG | ecosystem: Environmental > Terrestrial > Soil > Vadose zone | place: USA... | reverse complement strand
GGTGTCGTTACAGTTTGTACCTCCTGTGATCCCAGCCGTTGTAGTCTGCCGCTGAGAGCGCGGAGCCGTGAGACGGGAGCGGCAGGGCTGGCCGGTCTCGCCTGAGGGTGACCCGTGTGCCGTATGAGAGGCAGGAGTAACCGTGAGTAACGATCCGAGCGCCAGCCCGACGGCGTTCTTCGCGGCCGAGCTGAAGCGGCTGCGCACAAGCGCGGGGATAACACAGGAAACACTGGCGGAGGCGGTGGGGTACAGCCCCTCGACGGTCGCCGCGATCGAGACGTCCCGCATGATCCCGTCGGAGGACTTCGCCAGGTTCGCGGACCAGGCGTTACATGCCGACGGCATCCTGACGCGCCTGCAGCCCCTGGTGGAGCGGTTGTCGGTCCGGCCCTGGTTCCGCGATCGCGTCAAGGTCGAGCGCAGCGCCACCGACATCAAGACCTACGAGTCCTACCTGATCCCCGGCCTGCTGCAGACCGAGCGCTACACGCGGGCCGTTGCGCTCGCCGACCGCCCGGCCCTGTCCGGCGATGAAATCGAGCGTGCGGTCGCGCTGCGCCGCACCCGGCAGGAGATCCTCGAACCGCGCGACCTGCCGGTCGATGTGGAGCAGACCCCCCGGCTGTGGGCCATCATCGACGAGTCGGCGCTGCACCGGGTGGTGGGCGACGCGGAGGTCATGCGGGAGCAGATGGCGCACCTCGTGGGGATGTCGCGCCGGCAGGCCATCACGATCCAGGTCATCCCGCTCAGTCAGGGTCCGACCTGCGCGTACGGCCGGGGGTTCACGATCCTGGCAATGGGCGCCGGTTTCCCGGTCGTCTACCTGGAGGATGTCAGGTACGCTCACTACGTTCGCGAGCCAGGCGATGTCGCGCAGTATTCGCTGGTCTTCGATCACCTGCGCGCCAGCGCGCTGGATGACGCGAGGTCCGTCGGCCTGATTGAGGATGTGACGACAGATGACATGCACCTGGCGCAAGTCCAGCCATTCAAGCGCTCAGGGTGATTGCACCGAGGTGGCGGCGCTGCCGGGAGGAACGGTGGGCGTGCGCGATAGCAAGGACCCGCATGGCGGGGTGCTGCGGTTTTCGGCCGGTGCGTGGCGCGTGTTCCTGGACGGCGCGAAGGCCGGGGATTTCGACAGCCTGACCGGCCCGGCCTGACCTAACAAGGGCGGTGCGCAACAGGGGACCGTGGGCTCACGCAAGCCCTTCGTCGGGCAGCGAGTGCGTGACCTGCGTAGACCCGTCTGTTCAAGATCGCCAATTGTTATTGTGCGCCGAGCGGGAAGCCCAGCCTGACCTGTGCCCAGAAGGTTCCATGGTCGCAGGAACTTTTGGCGCGCACGGTGAAATAAGGCGTTGGCTCCGCGTCCCGGATGTCCTTCATTCCAATCAGGCAGCCTCATCCGGCCGGACCCGGAAATGCGCGGCGTGTACCGGGCAGGCAAGTGTGGCGGGCCGAGTTGGACGTGACCGCCGCATCCGGTGGCCGCGCGTGGGATAGTGCAAGCGATTCGTGCGGTGGCACCGCGCCTCCCCGCTCGCCCCGCAGCGGCTGGAGCGCGCCGGCCGCCCCTTACGCACCGGAGGTGCCCATTCACCGTCTGGTCTTGTGGAACATCGACCTGACGCTGGTTGATGTCGGGCAGGTGACGCGGGAGGCGTACGCGGAAGCCTTCCGGCAGGTGACCGGCCGCCCGCTGGTGCGGCTGGCGCCGATGGCGGGCAAGTCAGAGTCGGAGATCTTCTTCGAGTCGCTGGCGATGAACAGCACGGACCGGGGAGACGCCGACCAGACCGCCAGGTTGCTTGCCCGGTTCAGCGAGGCGCTCGCCGCCGCCTTCGCCGCCCGCCGCGGCCTGCTGGCGGAGCGTGGGCGGCTGCTGCCGGGCGCGCGGGAGGCCGTGACGGCCCTGGCCTCGACCAGGAACGTGGTGCAGACCGTCCTCACCGGCACGATCAGGCCGAATGCGATAGAAAAGCTGCGCGCCTTCGGCCTGGACCGTTTCATCGACTTCGAGGTCGGCGGGTACGGGTCGGAGGTCTACCCGAAGGGCACCTTGCTGATGCTCGCGCGTGGCCGCGCGGCGGACAAGTACGGCGTGCCGTTCGGCGAGAGCTCCACCGTGTACATCGCGGACTCGCCACGCGACGTGGAGGCCGCCAGGGTCGGGGGCGCGCGCGTGATCGCGGTGGCAAGCGGGCGATCGACGACGACGCAGCTGCGCCAGTCCGGTGCCGACCGGGTGCTTGCCGACCTGTCGGGCACGGTCGCGGTGATGCGGGCGATCGACCAGCTCACCTCGGTGCCAGGCAGGCGGCCAGCCTGACTGCGGCTGCGGCGGTGACGCCGCCTTCGCCGGGGCACTGGCAAGCCGGTCCGTGGATGGCGCTGCCTACTGGGTGACCTCGCGCAGGTACGGCGGAAGCTCGGAGTATGCCGCCACCTGCGGTGCGGGTGGCGCCGCCGCCCGCACCCGGATGCCCCAGCCGGAGTAGGTGATGGTGGCCGTGATCGGCCCGAGGGCGGGGGAGAAGGCGGTGATGACGCAGCTCACCGGCAGCAGCCGGGAATCGAGCATGACGTGCCAGGTGGCCTTTTTCGTGCCGGGCCCGGCGAACGTGATGACCGAGTCCCGCGCCCCGGCAGTGGCATGAGGGAGGGCGTTGGCCAGCAGGACGGTGCCCGACATGTTCGCCCTTGCCCCCGAACCCGTCCCTGACCAGTGCGGCCGCGCGGTGTCGCGGGCATACCTGAGCAGGTTCCAGCTCGTGGCGCTCGCGTAGAGGACGTACGCAGCCTCACGGGCCGCGTACGACGCGCGGCCGTTCGGGACTGCGGGCGTTATGCGCGCCCAGGTCTTGCCCGCGGGCATGAGGTTCGCGGGCGGCGCGAAGTAGATGAGGCTGCCGGGAAGGAAAATGGCGGGTGCGCGGACGTGCACGCCGTTGAAGCGGTCGGCAGTCGCGACGGCATCTCCCGTGAGCGTCCCGTCCGGCGCGACCGAGATGTCGCCGGTCAGCGTCTGCTGCAGCGTGTGCGCCCGCGGCGTGCTCACCACCACCCGGATATGCACGGTCCGCGTATCGAACACCCGGCTGCTGACCCGCACCGATAGCTGACTTGACGTGGCGGGTAACGCGGTCAGGCCCCCGCCCGGGGCCGGCGACGGCTTGGCACCCGTGCCCGTCGCGTGCGGGCTCGGCGAACGCGTGCCCGGCGAACGCGTGCCCGGCGAACGCGTGCCCGGCAGCGCGCCCGTGCCCCCGGGGGATGGCCGGCCACCGGAAGCCGAAGGGCTGGCAGAGCGAGCTGGGTTCTGCTTGGTGATCTGGCACCCGACCAGCAGGCCGGCGAGCGCGGCGACGCACGCGAGCGCAGGGACGACCGGCCTGCCGACCCGCCGGGGCCGCGGCGCTGCCGGAATGCCTGGCGGCAGTTCCCTCGGTCCGCGGCGGAGATAACCGATCAGGTCGTCAGCCTGGTCGGGCGCGTCAGGGTGGGGCCGGGTCGTGCCGGTGCCTAGCATGCGCCAGTCCTCACAGCGGAAGCCTCCTCGCGACCTACGTACATCATCGCCCATCATTGGCCGGTCCGCACAGAGCCGCCGCGGCCCCAACTGGCCGCGAGCGTGCACGTGCACGTTGCACGGATTTCGGCCAGGACCGATGCTGGGGCCATGCCACAAGACGGCGAGGGCACAGGGCCTGGGACCAGCGCGGCCAGCGCGGCCGACGCCGGGGCGGGCGCGGGCGCGGCGGGCGCGGCGGCGCAGGAGGGAACGCTGCTCTGGTCGCCTGGACCGGGCGAGCGCGCGCACGCCAGGGTGGCGAGGTTCATCGGCTGGCTCGGCGCGATGCGGGGGATCCACGTGAGTGGCTATGGCGAGCTTTGGCGCTGGTCGGTCGAGCGGCCGGGGGAGTTCTGGGACTGCGTATGGGCGTTCTTTGCCCCCCCGGCCCGCCGCGGCGACGGACCGGCGCTGTCCGGCGGGACGATGCCGGATGTCCGGTGGTTCCCGGGCGCGACCGTCAACTACGCGCGCGCCGCGCTCGCGGCCGCGCGATCGGATCCGGACGCCACCGCGGTGATCTTCCGGTCCGAGCGGGGCCGTGGCGGCAAGCTCACCTACGGCGAGCTCGCCGCCGAGGTCGCCCGCGTCCAGGCGGGGCTGCGAGAGCTTGGGGTGACCCGTGGCGACCGCGTGGCCGCCTTCTTGCCCAACGCCCCCGAGGCACTCATCGCCATGCTCGCGGTCACCGCTCTGGGCGCGGTCTGGTCGTCCTGTTCGCCCGACTTCGGCGCGGCGAGTGTGATCGACCGGTTCGCCCAGATCGAGCCGAAGGTGCTCATCGCGGTCGACGGCTACGCCTACGCGGGCAAGGAGTTCGACCGCGCCGACGCCGTCGCGCAGATCGCCGCCGCACTGCCGGCGCTGCGCGCCATCGTGGCAGTGGACTACCCCGCCACCGGGACACGCCCGGGCAAGGCGGCACGCCCGGGCAAGGCGGCACGCCCGGGCAAGGCAGAGACGGTCGGCTGGGATGCGCTGGGCGCCGGCAGCGCCCGCGGCGGCGGGCCCGCCGCCGGGATCGAGTTCGCCGACGTGCCGTTCGACCATCCGCTGTGGGTGCTGTACTCGTCGGGAACGACCGGCCTGCCGAAGCCGATCGTGCACGGGCACGGCGGGATCGCGCTCGAGCACCTCAAGGCGATCGGCTTCCATCAGGACCTCGGGCCCGGTGACGTGTTCTTCTGGTACACCACGACCGGCTGGATGATGTGGAACTACCTGGCCGGAGGGCTGCTCGCCGGCGCGGCCATCGTGCTGTACGACGGCAGCGCCACCCACCCGGGGCCGGGCGCGCTGTGGAAGCTGGCGGCCGAGACCGGGGTGACCTATTTCGGCACCGGGGCGCCCTACCTCATGGCCTGCGCCAAGGCCGGCCTGTCGCCGGGCCGCGAGCTCGACCTGTCCGCGCTTCGCGGGGTCGGCTCGACCGGCTCGCCACTGCCGCCCGAGGGCTTCGAGTGGGTCTATGGGCAGGTGAAGCGTAATCTGGTGCTTGGCTCGTTCTCTGGTGGCACCGACCTGTGCACCGGTTTCGTCGGGCCATGCCCGCTGCTTCCCGTGCGGGCCGGCGTGCTTTCCGGCCGGTGCCTCGGCGCCAAGGTCGAGGCCTACGACCCCGATGGCAGGCCGCTCACAGGTGAGGTCGGGGAACTGGTGATAACGGTGCCCATGCCATCGATGCCCGTCTGCTTCTGGAACGACCCCGGCGGTGCCCGCTACCGGGACAGCTACTTCGCCTTGTATCCGGGCGTGTGGCGCCACGGCGACTGGATCAAGGTGCTCCCCGATGGCGGCTGCGTGATCTACGGCCGCTCGGACGCGACGCTCAACCGGGGCGGGGTGCGGATGGGCACCAGCGAGTTCTACCGGGTTGTGGAGCGCTTTGCGCAGGTGCAGGACAGCCTGGTGGTGGACACCGGTCAGCTCGGCAGGGAAGGAAGGCTGATCTTGTATCTGGTTCCCGCCGCGGGCCAGCGACTCGATGCCGGCACGATCGACCGGATCCGCGGCGCGATCAGGGACACGCTGTCACCGCGCCACGTGCCCGACGAGATTCATCAGGTCCCCGGCATCCCACGGACGCTTTCCGGCAAGAAACTCGAGGTCCCGGTGCGGAAGATCCTGCTCGGCACGCCGGTCGCGGAGGCGGCGGACGCAGCCGCGCTGGCCAACCCGGAGGTGCTGCGGTACTTCCTCGGCGCGCAGGCGGCGGGCTCGGCGTGAGCGGTGCGCGCGAGCGGGAGCGGTGACATGGGCAGCGGGGCGCTGACCGGGGCGGGCCGGCGGTTCGGTGAGGAAGGCGGCGTCCTCACCTACGGCAGGTACCTGCGGCTGCCCGGCCTGCTCGGCCAGCAGGTGCCGCAGGCGGATCCGCCGGCCCACGACGAGTTGCTGTTCATCACCGTGCATCAGGCGTACGAACTTTGGTTCAAGCAACTGCTTTACGAGCTCGAGACCGCGCGGGACGCGATTTACGCAGGCGAGTTGTGGCAGGCGAGGCATCTGCTACGGCGGGTGCATGTGATCGAGCGGCTGCTTGTCGAGCAGATCGAAGTGATCGAGACGATGACACCGCAGGATTTTCTTCAGTTCCGGTCGCTGCTCGCGCCCGCGAGCGGTTTTCAGTCGGCTCAGTTCCGCGAGGCCGAGTTTCTGTCCGGTGCGAAAGACCCGGGTTTTTTGTCCAGGTTCCGTGGGCTGACCGACGCGGAACGTCTCCGGTTGGAGCGCAGGCTCGCCGAGCCTACACTGTGGGATGCCTACGTCGGGCTGCTCGCCGCGCGCGGCCTGCCCGTGGCCACGGACCATGAGGTACTTCGCTCCCTGGTCACGGTCGCCACGGACCGGTCCCGCCACGACGACCTGTGGTGGCTGGCCGAGGATCTGATCACCCATGACGAGATCGCGGGTCTGTGGCGCGCGCGGCACGTCCAGATGGTGGAGCGGCAGATCGGCACCAAATCGGGCACCGGGGGGTCGACGGGTGCGCCATATCTGCGGGAACGGGTCGCGCTGCGCTATTACCCATTGCTGTGGGAGTTGCGCGCACGGCTGTGATGTCTTGACTGGGTGCGGGGCACCGGGGTGCGGGCACAAATGTGCGGGCACAACGGAGTGGGCACAAAGGAGTGTGCGATGGCGGTAAGTCTCGATGCGGAAAAGGACGCGGTGCTGCGGGAAGCGGCCCGGTACGCCGAGCTTGCGCCCGCGGGCGTGCTGGGCAGGTTCGGCGCCGATGCCACCGCGACCCGCCCGTCCGCTGCCGACCTGCTGGCGTATTACCGCCTGTACTACCGCCACGTCGCGCCCGAGGACCTGGCCGGGCGGGCCCCGGCGCGGGTGGCGGCGGTGGCCCTCGAACATGCCCGGCTCGGTGCCCACAGGCCACAGGGCCGCGCACTGGTCCGCGTGCGCGGCGAGCGCACCGAGCCGGGCGCGCAGGGCCTGGAGCCCGGCCGGATCCTGATCGACGTCGTCACCCACGACATGGCCTTTCTCGTCGACTCGCTGACCATGGAACTCAGCCGGCACGACCTCGGCATCGGACTGCTGATCCACCCGCAGCTGCGGGTCCGCCGTGACATCACCGGTGAGCTGCGTCAGGTGTGCGGCCAGGTCGACGGGCGCCCGGGCGCGGCCGACGAGCAGCGCGAGGCGTGGATACACATCGAGACCGGCCGGTCGGGCACACCGCCGGCCGGGCTGGAGGAGCATCTGCGGCGGGTGCTCGCCGACGTGGCGATGGTCGCCGAGGACGGGCCGCGGATGGCCTCGTTCGCCGTGCAGCTCGCCGACGAGCTGGCCGGCGAACCACCCGCACCCGGGGTGGACAAGCTGCCCGCGCAGGAGCTGGCCGAAGGCCAGGAGCTGCTCCGCTGGCTCGCGGACGGTCATCTCACCTTCCTGGGCTGCCGCGAATACGACCTCGTGGATGGGCCTGACGGCGCGGCCCTGGTGTCGGTCCCGGGCACCGGCCTCGGTATCTTGCGGCACGACAAGCCGCGGTCGGACTCTTTCGCCGCACTGCCGCCGGAGGTCCGGGCGAAGGCGAGGGAGCCGCGCCTGCTCGTGCTGACCAAGGCCAACTCGCGCGCGACCGTGTACCGGCCCAACTACCTCGACTACATCGCGGTAAAGAAGTTCGACGAGACCGGCCAGGTCGTGGGGGAGTACCGCTTCCTCGGGCTGTACAGCCACGCCGCCTACACCGAGAGCGTGGCCCGCATACCGGTGCTGGCGCACAAGCTCGCGGCGGTGCTCGAGCGGGCCGGCCTGTCGCCGGACAGCCACGACGGCAAGGACCTGGCCGAGATTCTGGAGACCTACCCCCGCGAGGAGCTCTTCCAGATCTCCGTCGACGAACTCCTGCCGATCGCCCTGGGCGTCCTGCGCCTGCGCGAGCGCAAGCAGACCCGGCTCTTTCTGCGCAGGGACGTGTACGGGCGCTATATGTCGTGCCTGGTGTACCTGCCACGGGACCGTTACACGACCAAGGTGCGCCTGCGCGCCACCGAAGTTCTGCGCCGGGCGCTCGGCGGCAAGACCGTGGACTACAGCGTGATGATCGGCGACGGGACGCTCGCCCGGCTGTACATCGTGGTGCGCGGCGAGCGCGGCGTACCGCTGCCCGAGGTGAAGGCGGAGCCGCTGGAACGTGCCCTGGTGGCCGCGGCCCGCACGTGGGACGAGGACCTCGCCGACCAGGCAGAGGCGCAGCTCGGCTCGGAAGAGGCGCAGCGGCTCACGGCGATCGCGGGCCGCATGATCCCCGAAGGGTACAAGGCCGATGTGCCCGCCGCCGCGGCGGTCGGCGACCTGATGCGGGTCGTGCAGCTCGCCCAGTCCGGCGACGGCTTCAGCGTGCAGCTTTACGAGCCAGCGGGCGCCGGGCCGGGCGAGGAGCGGCTGAAGGTCTATCGGGTCGGGTCGCCGATCGTGCTGTCGGATGTCCTGCCCCAGTTCCAGCACATGGGGGTGGAGGTGGTCGACGAGCGCCCCTACGAGTTCGCCGTGCCCGCCCCCCTGTTCAAGGACCCGCAGGGCCCGGGTGGTCATGTGCGTGACGATGGCGAGATCCAGGTGGCGCCGATCGTCGTCCCCCCTCGTTTCTGGATCTACGATTTCGGGCTGCGCCGCGAACCCACCGGCCGTCCCGCCGGGCACGCCGCCAAGAACCTCTTCCAGGACGCGCTTTCCGCGCTCTGGCGCGGCGAGGTGGAAGACGACGGCTTCAACGCGCTCGTCCTCGACGCGAGCCTGTCCTGGCGGCAGGTCGTGATACTGCGCGCGTACGCGAGATACCTGCGGCAGGCGGGCAGCGCCTTCAGCCTGGAATACATCGAGCAGGTGCTCCGCTCCAACCCGGCCGTGGCCCGGCTGCTGGTGCTGCTGTTCGAGTCCAGGTTCGACCCCGCGCTCCAGCCCACCCACGGGCGCGATCCGGCCGGCCAGGGCGCCCTGCGGGCCCCTCGCCCGCAGGCTTATCGCGGCGGAGCCGGCGGGGAAGCCCGCGGGGAGGCAGAGCGCAGCGAGGCGATCGTGGAGGAGATCTCCGGCCTGCTCGACGAGGTGGCCAGCCTCGACGAGGACCGGATCCTGCGCTCCTACCTGACGCTCGTCCGGGCGACGCTGCGCACGAGCTACTTCCAGTCCGACGACACCGAGGGCGCGGGCGCGCACAAGCCGTACCTGGTCGTGAAGCTGGACCCGCAGCAGGTGCCGGACCTGCCCGCGCCGCGGCCGCGATTCGAGGTGTTCGTCTACTCGCCCAGGTTCGAGGGCGTTCACCTGCGGTTCGGCCGGGTGGCACGCGGCGGCCTGCGCTGGTCGGACCGGCGCGAGGATTTCCGCACCGAGATTCTTGGCCTGGTGAAGGCGCAACAGGTGAAGAACGCGGTGATCGTTCCGGCCGGGGCGAAGGGCGGGTTCGTCTGCAAGCAGCTGCCGAGCCCGGCCGACCGTGAGGCGTGGCTGGCCGAGGGCACCGCGTGCTACCGGCTCTTCATCAGCGGCCTGCTCGATGTGACGGACAACCTGGACGGCGGCCAGATCGTGCCGCCGGCCGGCGTGGTCCGCCACGACGGCGACGATCCCTACCTGGTGGTGGCCGCGGACAAGGGGACCGCCACCTTCTCCGACCTGGCCAACGAGGTGGCGCAGGAGTACGGGTTCTGGCTCGGCGACGCCTTCGCCTCGGGCGGCTCGGCAGGCTATGACCACAAAAAGATGGGCATCACCGCGCGCGGCGCCTGGGAATCGGTCAAATATCACTTCCGCGCCCTGGGCATCGACGTGGCGGCCCAGGAGTTCGAGGTCGTGGGGATCGGCGACATGTCCGGCGACGTGTTCGGCAACGGGATGCTGCTCTCTGACAAGATCAAGCTGGTGGCGGCGTTCGACCACCGGCACATCTTCATCGACCCGGTCCCCGACCCGGCGGCGGGCTTCGCCGAGCGGGCCCGGCTCATGCGGCTGCCGCGCTCTTCGTGGGCCGAATACCGGCCCGAGCTGATCTCCCCCGGCGGCGG
>Ga0137377_10005541_pt1 | contig 10111 bp, 6 predicted proteins | sample SagtaG_22_FD_104815 | JGI IMG/M metagenome (GOLD analysis project Ga0137377, IMG submission 104815) | Vadose zone soil microbial communities from Sagehorn Ranch, Mendocino, California, USA - Sage2_L_40_16 metaG | ecosystem: Environmental > Terrestrial > Soil > Vadose zone | place: USA... | reverse complement strand
TTGACTGGGTCCGTTGGTGGGCGGCGTACACGTTTGTTGAAGCCATGCGGCCAGTTACACTTAATGAGTTGTCCGAACACGTTGAAGTAGGCCGCACTTCCGGCTCCTTCACAGCCCAGCAGCGGACCCAGGCCATTCATCCGCCCCGCCCCCGTTCCAACCCCCTCCAGTGCAGGATCGCGCTCTATCTCACTCTCACCGGTTTCCATGTCGGCGATCAGAAGCCTGGCATGCTCGGCCCCGCCGATACAGCGTTTCAACTGTTCTACCTGCGCGTTAATCAGCGCATCCGGAGAGGTCCTGTTATAGCGCATAAGTACTGTTCTCATGTTGCGTAGTTTCCCCACGACAAAGCAGCGGGCGATCGTGTGTCGTCGCTTGAGATCAGCGTGTGCCTCGTGCTGGGCCAGTCGCAGAATGCTGTTCCTGGTCAGCTCGGGGCACAGACTGCCCAGGTAGCGGCCATATTTGCTCATATACGTCACTTGAACCTTCGCTTCAAGCAACGCCGCCAGGGCTGGCGTAGTGATCGTGATCTCGCCCAGCACAACGACTTCCTCGATCTTGAAGAGCGGCACCGTCTTTTTGCGCTCGCGCCTGCTTCTACTCCCATCTTCTGTGCGTTCAGGAATATGGACAATCAGGCAGTCGCCCTCGCGTGACACCCAGGCCTGCTGCTCAGTCAGGTAAAAAATTGCCATCGTCTGCTCCAACCTTTCTAGCGTGAAAAGCCAGCACTTCGCGCGGAAGACATATTGGCTCCAGTGAACAATCCCGGCACTTGCGCCAGTTCGTGATGGGCGCCGGAGGATGATCTTGTACAGCTATCCTGCGTGCCTCTGCCAGTGCCCCTAGCGTGTGGCTGCGCAGTGCCTCATCTATCATCACTTCGTCGCGCCGGGCCGAACCGAAATAGTAGACATAGCCGCGCTTGATGCTGCCTGCCGCGATGTCCAGAACCTCTTCCAGCGCGAGGGCCTGGGCGCACAACTGCACGTGGTCGGAAATCCATTTGCCCATTTTCCCCTTTTTGTACTCCACCGGGTAGAGTTTGCCAGCCAGGGCCAGTGCCGCGACATCACCTGTGCCGGTCTCCATTTCGATCAGGTCGCAATAGCCAACCAGTCCCAGTTGAGGAGCGCACAGGTACAGGTGACGGAACTGTACCTTTTCATCGCGCGTACTGCTGCCAGGCAGATCAACCCGCTCGTGCAATTGCTGCCCTCCCAGGACGTGCTCGTTGACCAGCATCTCTCCCAGCGTGAACTCGTAGTAAAAACGACGCGGGCAGTAGGCGTACGCGTTCAGGTGAGACAGAGGAATAAACTCAGGCACTTCAGCATGGTCACCCATACGTTCCCTTCCCTGTGTATAAATACATCTAGTATGCTTCCTTGCTTGACAAATACAAAGGTTCGTACTACTATGAGCTAGCTCAAGCTTATAGAGACGCTTGCACATATCTATGTGACTAGGAACAGCTATTCACATGAAAAGTGATACTCGTGCTGAGCGTGCTGCAAAACGGCGCTTTGCTATCCTCACGTTACTCCACCATCGTCCGCGCCAGCAGAGTGACATTGTAGCTGCTCTCAACCAGTCTAACTTATTTGATGACGATCGCTGCACCGACCCCGCTTCTACAGCCAGGCAACAGCGTTTCCAGCTTCGTCATGATCGCCACGCCCTGCGTCTCATGGGCTGTGAGATAGCCTATGATCGCCGCAGCAAATACTATACCTGGCGCAACTCTCCCTTTGGCCTTCGTCTCGACCAGGCGCAGCTCTCTGCGTTTGCCATGGTGCTCGACACCTTTACGGATTCGACGGTCCTCCATGCTAATGACATACGAACTCTGCTCAATTACCTGGTGAGTTTGTTACCTGCTGACCAGCAGAAGGCCCTGGGTACTGGACGACGTTCCTTTAGCATCGATCTGCACGAGACCACCGACTATCGACTTGCCGACCCCGATACGATCAAAGAGATCGAGTTAGCGATACTGCGCGGCCAACAGGTAGAGTTTATCCACAAAACTGCTCGCGACGGCAAAGAGCGCCGCCACGTGATTGAGCCGCGCCCCCTGGTCTTTGAGCGCGGGCACGTCTACCTGTCTGGCTGGAGCCTCGACTGGAACAAAGAATTGCGCTTTCGCCTCGATTACATCGTTCCCGGCAGCGCCCAGGTGCTCCACCCAACCATAAGCTCCGGTCGACCTCGTACAGTCACGAAACTCCTCCGCTACCATCTCAGTCCCACCATCGCCCGCAACAAGGTCAGCGAACACTTCCCCGGTCAGGTCGTGGAGACCCATGCCGATGGCTCGGCCACCGTCACCGCCCACATCACCGACCTGTTTGATGCCCGCCGCATCCTGCTCAGTTACGGCCTGCACTGCATCGTACTGGAGCCACCCGAGCTGGTAGCAGAGATGCGCACCATCGCCACAGAACTCTACAAAATCTATTGTATACAGAGTGAGTAACCTCAATTGAGGTCTCATGATTTAGTTATAATTCCCGTGTATGCAGGGAGGGGTATTTTTCAGGAGGTCATATTGATGCAGTACCACAACATCCTGCGGGATTACCTGCGGGAGTATGCTATCCCAGCAATGTTAGAACAGGGCTGGGCCTTTAAGCCCGCTAAATCCTATGGTTGGGAAAAGGCACAACGTGGCCCCGAATACCATGTTGATCAGCCCTTGCGAACCCATATTCTCAATGGTCTCTATGCTCTGACGCGCGTGCTTGAATATCTCAAGGAAAAAGGGTACTACCGTATCGGCGAGAATGATTTTAAGCGTACTCTCGTTCTCTACACAATGCATGATGCCTATAAGGATTTTGAGCTTGCAAATACACGCATGGGCAGCAGCGATTTTGGCATTCCCCTGGCTGAGTTAGATAGATTACTTGAGCGTATGGGTTTGCGCCAGTTCGTCCCCGTTAGGGCCGAGGACATACGAGCCGCCAGTGTCGCATTACAAAGCCACAAGGTAGCAGATCTCTCATCGTGCTCGCCGGGCATCACTCATCTACTCACACTTGTTCATCTTGCTGATGCGTTTGCCAGCCAGCAGACGGCACGTGACTGTAAAACTGCTGAAAATCGATTGCGTGAGCTAATAAGGAGTGAAGCCATCATTCGTCGGCAGGACGAACGCACAAGCAAGCGTACCGGTATACCTGTACAATCGAATGATATCAATCTGCCGCTGAGCTTCTACTATCACGAGCTAGATGATTATCGTGGTCTCTCAACTCTTCTTATTCACTATGCTACTGAACAGGTTCTCGACGGTCTTGGCCTGTATCCCATTCTCTATTTTGCTAATGGCATTTTATATCTCGGTCCTACACAAATGGAGGCGGATACTGAAAAATTGCGAGGGCAGATTGCTACTACCTTGTTTGAACAAATGAGGCAGGAAGTCGGTAAACAGGGCTATAGTGTTGCTAAGCAGGCTCTCAACTATGGTCAGGGTTTGAAGTTCAGCAAGGATGTCTATTTATTCAGTAACCTGAACGATCTCGTCGAGGCTGTGAGTAATTACCAGCTCACACAGAAGCCAGCCGGGTTTGTCAGGAAGGTGATTGATAAGCGAGTGGACAAGCGAAAATATGCCAGTGTTGAAGATTTCTATACTAGCTATGGAATTCCAGTTCGCGCCGATATGGACGAGACGCTCGCCAAACGTTGGAATGCCATGTATTTCATGCTTATGGGCCTGGAGAGCATAGCCGAGGCGCTCATACCTGGCGATACAGTTGAATGGTTGCTTACTACGTTTCATACGCCTTCCGATGTTGCTGCTGCTATCAGGCAAAATATCTCAGTTCTGCGTAGTGGCGGGGTCTCCGACTACTGTATCGTCATTGCTTATCATTGGTTGGGCAGGGTCCGTTTTATGCCCGGGGAAAGAACGGCATTGGAGGTAGAGGTGGCGGATGTACAACAAGATGCTGCTAGACGCGCCCTCCAGGCTCTTGCACAATACGATACTGAAGAACGCCGACGGGGCTTTGTCAATGAATCCCTCGGCCTGCAAAGCGATATTGAGCACTACTTGCGCACGAACCTTATCTTCTCTTTCAATCTCGAACGTTTCCCAGGCGAAGGACCGCTTGAAACATATGAGAAGCCCCGCAACCGCTCCTCACATAAGCGCACTTGTGTCATATGTAACCGTGATATACCACCAGGAGTGAGCAGCGAGATTATCACGAGTATTGCCGATCAACAGGCTCAGGTTTTCTCGAACAAGCTACTGCCTTCAGCAGAGGTCAAAGGGCAAATGGTGTGGTGCCCCATGTGCTATCTTGAGTTTATGCTGCGAAAGCTGAGCGGTCAGGGCTATCCAGCTAAAAGCGATTATAATGCATCCTACAGGCTTCATCTCTACGTCCTGCCTGACTATTCATTTACTCCACAGCTTTGGGATGCTATTGGCGAAGACTTACTTACGAGCTTTTATGGGGAGAAGACTGTTGTTAGTAAACTCGCCCTGCGGGGGAACAAAGACGATCCCAGCCTGCCTACCCGCTGGCTAGAGCAGGGCAAGGTTAACGAAGGTTGGCTGGTGCAGGTAAGTGAAATGTTTGCGCGACAGGCAGCATATTTGAAAACACCAACCAAAGAGGGAAAACCACGCAGCAAGCAAGGTGACCGTATCACTTTTTCATTCAAGAATCCCAACTATATGCTCATAACGTATGATAACGTCGTACCTGATCGTCTTGCGTCAGCGGAAAAAACGAAGCTGGCTCCTACTCATAGTGAAGTCTGGGCGAAGGCGCTCTATGCTGCGTTCCTCATTCATCTGCTGACAGGCGCGCGGGTCTACATCACTGATAAGCCCTATCTCAGCATTACTCGACCGGAAGAGATGAAGACCATCATCGAGATGGAAGGTCTTCACCCCTTGCTTTATGGTCTACTGCCTGTTCGCCGTGCCGGTACAGAAGCGACTTCCATTGAGCAGCGTGCATCAGAGAGTAGTACGCGCCTACCACTTACTGCTTTGCCTGCAATGCTAGATCTGCTGGCAGCAATATGGGAGGTTACTGCTGCACTCTACCAGGGTAAACCCAATGAACGGCGCAATCTCGATAAACAAGTGGCAAGCGTATTGGAGGAAATCAACACCAATTATCTGGCGGGCGCCACCCTGTACAAGATGCGTGAGCGCGATAAAGCTCCGCCATATGTGGCGTTTACTCGCGCCTGTCAGGTACTTTTACCACAGCAAGATGGACAAGCCAACGAAGCTCGTCGCTTCCTGTATGCAAATGGCTATGAACTCATGATGGACAAAAAAGGAGGTGACTTAATGAATTTAGTCCAAAGAATTACCGACACAAGCTTAAAACTCTATGTCCCTTCAGCTAGGCAAAAGGGGCGAGCCCACCGTTTTGAAACGCTCTTTCGAACCGGTATTGAAGCGATTAAGAGTAATACCAACGTAGATGACGGAGAATTGGTAGCTAGAGTGGCTGGGAGCATTCTCAAGCGTCTTGAGCGCCTCAAGGAGAGCGGTGCTTACTGTCCAGCATATGGAGTCACACAACTTGAAATGGTTACGAAGTTTAGCGAACTCTTGGTTAAGCAGCTTTTTAATGAGCGCTACCAGCGTAGTGTGTCTAAACTAACCCATGAAGAAAACCACTTGGCTGACGCGATCTACTATCTCACTTTCCTGCAAGTCAGCCAGTCCTGGGAAGAGCCTGAGGAGACAAACGATACTACGACGGATGGCAGTGCAGACTTAGACGAAACCGAAGAGTAGCAGCATACCCTAATAATGCTGCTCAGGAGGAGATTAACATGCTTGAACAACTAACCAGCATACTTAATGAACACAAAAATGCTTTTCAAGAACAGATTCCCCGCTACCGCCAGAACCGCTACGTGCAGGTCGTGGTACTGCGAGAAACCAAATCGCATGCTATTTTCACTACCGAGGGGCAAACACTCGATGTGGAGCGGCTTCAGGCAGGCATTACCACACTCAAGCAGATTGATCGAGTGGTAATGTACAAACGCAAACAAATTGCTCCAGAGCGACGCACAGGAAAGGCAATGCTTCGCGAAATGGCTATATTGACCGATATTGTTGGTAAAGATAGAAGAGGTAAGAGCACTGTACTGAAGCGTTCTGACTGTCAGATCATGGGAAACAGTTGCGGTTACTGCCCTGATTGCATTCTCTATGGCTATGCAGCCACCAAAGATACAGGGAGCCAGCGAGCTCGCATACTCACTGACAGTGGATTTGTAGTTCGAGACATACAGCAGGTGATGCGCAATATCAAGCTCAATGCTATACATGATACTGTTGCAGGGGGTGTTGCTGGTAGTGCTTTTGCCAGTCGCGAGAACGTATTGCCGCAGATTTTTATCCCTACCGTGGAGACCTTACTAGATGTCACGGCAACTGAGTTTACCTATGTGCTCGGTAACATACTCAAAACGACGCGCTACGGTGCCGAAAGCAATCGCGAGGGTTTTATACGTAACCGAATTCTCGGGATTCACTTCAGTGATGTTGAGTTATTCAGTAATCTGGAACTCACACAATTCTACTATGATGTCCTTGTTGAGCCAGCAAGTGGCGACATTCCCGACTACTTGAGCGCTGATCAATTCATCAACAACTGGCCAATGATTGAGCAGACCGCTCTAGCACAGGTTGTTGGACGGAGAAGTAAAGTAGAGATATTGGATGACTTACTCGGTGGTATACAAGAACTTTATGAGAATGAGACATTGTTACGTTCTCTACTTCAGAGGCTTGATGATGATACTCAACGATATGTAAAGGAGATAAAAAGCAAGGATAAGGATAAAGGTGAGGCAGGCGAAGAAGACCCGGAGGCTTAAGTATGGAGCTGTACCGTTGCGATATTACCTTGCACGACTACCTATTCTTCGCAACAACTGAGAGAGGTAAGGTAGCCGAGACGGGACCGTTCATACATAACTACGCGCTGACCTACGCGCTTGGCTGGGCGAGTTCACCCTGGCGCAACGAAGTGCAAGAGCCGCATTATCGTGAAGAACTCGCGCTGGTGGGGCGCCGTTATGTTACGCCAGCTAAATTGCTGCGTGGTAGTTATCTCGTTAGCCAGTACAATACGATGAACGAGAGCTACACTCTAGGCAAGGCACGAAGTGTCGGGTACCCTGATTGGGGATTCATCAAGTGTTTTCGGCCAGGAGCAGTCTTCCGCTTCTATGTGATCAGTGCAGAACCCGTGCAATTTCCCCACTATCTCCGCCTGGGGAAGTTCATGGCAAAGACAGTACTATTTAACACATCCCCGCGTAAGCTGGAACGGCATGGAGAATGGCTCAGAGAGCGTGAAGCATCTGGCAACAGGATGCTTCAACCCCTGCTCAATTGGAATGACTTGTCTGCTACTGCGCGTCCGGTTATTTACGATATTATTGTTAACGCGCTTCCAAGTCGTTTAATTGATAATGCTGTATTTGATGGCGTTGCAGGCTCCTTTCTTTCAGCTACGTTCGTGGGTGAAGATGTTCCTGTTCAATTGCCTTTGGGGATGGGTTACTATGGAGAAAATATATGCGCCTCCTGGTAGAAGGGTTGCGTTACCATAGTCTCGACATGCCATTTGTAGACGGGCTAAAGCCTTACGCTCATCAGCTGGGGACGCTTGACCTTGTGCGAGAGGCTTTACGCACCAATAGCACTGTTTGTATCGAAAATGCGAGTGTAACTGGCAGTGGCAAGACCCTGGCTAACTTTGCCGCTGCTATCCTTGATGATACGCGAACTATTGGTGTTTACCCCACAAATGAGTTGCTGCTTGACCAGCATGGGTCTATACGCAAGCACTTGATCAACCAGCTACTGATCCTGGACAGCGAAGGATTGGATGATATCATGGCTGAAGAGACGCATATGCGCAGCCATGCTCATGCCCTGGCATGGGCTACTGGCGATGATATGCGTACTGCCTTATTGACCAACCCCGATGTCCTCTATCTCGCTATGTACAGTCTCTACGGTCGCATGTTCAGCACCTTCGCCCAAAACTACGGTGCACGAATTTTTCAGAATGTGCTCAGTAATTATCCAGTGGTTGCTTTCGATGAGTTTCATCTCTACAGCACAAAACAAATAGCCAATGCAGCCTTTATCGTGGGTACAGCTAGAGAACTCGCGCCTGACAAACCGCATATCTTCATTTTTTCATCCGCCACCCCGCAAGATGAGTTCAAAAGATATCTCCGGCGATTGGGGCTCGAAGCTATTCCGGTCACCGATTCTCCAGTCGATACTGGTCGCATCGTTTGTGAACCAATCGAGGTCAATCTATTGCCTGCCAACCTTTTGAACTGGCAGGGCGGCGACACATTGCGTGCAGCCCTGGATGAGATTCTCAACTGGTCTGATAGATGTAATCCGCCTGCACGCGGTGTGTTTATCGTTGATAGCGTCTATGAGGCTAAGCGTATAGCCGCAGTACTGCGGGAACGGTATGGGGTAGATCTGGTTGGCGAGGTTCACGGTTATATGGACCCCGACGCTCGCGCAGATGCTCTACAACGCCGCTTTAGCGTGGGTACGACCACTATAGATGTTGGCGTTGATTTGACTGACAACAAAAGTAAAGAATTTTTAGTCTGTGAGGCGCGTAGTCCTGCGCAGGCAATACAGCGTATCGGGCGACTAGGGCGACATGGACGTGAGCCCGGTACTATAAAGGTGCCTAATAGGGTGTGGCTTGCCGTTCCTGAATATGTATATAACTACATCAAGGGCAGAAAAAATGATGGCACTACCATCACTCGCAAGGAACTGGGTGAATTGCTCGACAGCGCTTACCTCGGGCAAGAAAACTTTAACCTCTATACCAAAAAATATTCGCCCCTGGAGGCGGTTGCTGCATGTGAGCGCATACTCCCACAATATTTTGAAGATATCAAGCCCCTTGCAGAGGAAAAACTGCATCGACTTGTACCAACACTCTATAGCAAGAAACCTCCTGCAGACCAGGAACAGGCAGAGAAGAGCTATAGTGCATACCGTTGGAACCAGAGAAGAACCTGGAGTGAATTTGGTATCGAGATAAAGGGTCCCGGCAGTAAGTCGAAAAGATATTACCTGTCAGACCTGGAGAGCTTTCGTGGTGGGATGGAAAGTGATTTCACAGTGGCAATTTACGATGACCTCGATGAGCGGCTGGGTCTCACACCCGTCAAGACCTATAACCTTCCATTCGTACTGCGCCGCACACAGTACGACGAGTTGACCAAACAACAATTTATCAATCTACTGCAGCGTAAGCATCCCAAAAGTGCTGAAGAATGGGTAAAGGATCTGGAACGCCAACAACATCTGTTTGGCTATCTACATGTATATGGGTTGGTAGAAGGTCGAGCCAATGAGATGTATTTCGAAGTGGGCAAGGGGCACATCGAATATCGGTTTCACCAGGTCATACGCCTGGAAGGACTGGCGATTGGTGGGGACAATACACGGTTGAGAAGAGGTGAAGGTGGTATTAATGGGCAATTGAAAAAGCGTAAACTCAACTGCTGGATCAGCGAACTGAATAGTTTCAAATTGAGCGAATCGCTGCATCTCCCACCATTATTTGCCATCTATCCATTGCATGCACTTAATATAGGTGGAAAATATGACGAATGGAGCATCGCTTTTGGCCTTGATGCCTTTCTGCTAACAAGCATTTCCAAGAAACTATGGTGGCCGAAATCTCGCTTCGATAATACAGCTATCATTCTCTAAAAAGGAGAGCTCACTAAGATGAGCAAATACTTGTACTCAGTCGTCCTTGAACTAAGCGCGGCCAACACCGCCACCATACCCGCGACAATGGGTCACCTGGCGCATGGCCTCTTCCTTGACCTGGTCAGACAAGTTGACCCTGCCCTATCAACCCGCTTGCATGATGAACCAGGTTACCGGCCATTCACCGTCTCGCCCCTGAGCGGTGCCCAGGTGCAAAACGACACACTCTTGCTCGAACCAGGACGGCCTTGCCGCCTGCGCATCACCCTATTGGATGGCGGCGCACTGTGGCAAAACCTCAGCAGGTGCTTTCTAGAAGTACAACCAATG